>Ga0335083_10002714_pt1 | contig 23258 bp, 16 predicted proteins | sample Lox_Sample_42_FD_206716 | JGI IMG/M metagenome (GOLD analysis project Ga0335083, IMG submission 206716) | Soil microbial communities from Loxahatchee National Wildlife Refuge, Florida, United States - Lox_Sample_4.2 | ecosystem: Environmental > Terrestrial > Soil > Wetlands | place: USA...
ACGTATCGTTCTCTGGCGGGTTCGAACGAGCCACGAAGGAGAGCGAGATGAGCCTGAGATGCGCGGTGTACGCAGAGGAGTCGTTCGGACCGCTGGTCACGGTCGTAGCCGTCGACGGACCGACGCAGCCATGGAGGTCGCAAACGACACCGACTACGGTCTAGCCGCCACGGTGTTCTCCGAGGATGTGCCGGTGGCGCTATATCCAGGTCGAGTACGGCGTCGCCTGCTGATGGGTGTCGACTACATTCGCGACGTTCTGCTGGAGATTCGAGTTGTCCTCGTGACCGTGAGCCGACACGAGATGCTGCTTTGCCGCGGCCAGCACATCGTCCCGTTCGCCGATCATCTGCACCGAGCAGGTGTCGCCAGGAACGCGTGCGCAGTCGAATACAGTCCGGCTCATGGGCTCCCCTTTCGAGATCGCGGAATCCCATCCTTGCGATTTCCACCGTGCTAGTCAACGCTGATGCCTCCAGCCCATGTGCCTCTGGAGGGCAGCAAGCGGGGGCGCAAGCCAAACGCCCTGCGGGTTGGCGATGTCGATCCCGCGTCGCCGGTCGAGGTGACCGTCACGCTCCGCCGGCCGGAGCGATGGGGGGACGAGGCCAAGGCGGTGAGGCGGGTGCTGGCGAGGTTCGGCCTGGTCGTCGAGAGGGAATTTCCACAGACGGGCAGCATCGTGATGACCGGCACCGCGGCTCAGATCGATGCCGCCTTCCAGACGCCCCTCGGGATGTACAGCCACGACCGGGACGGGATCCTTCGCGGCCGCGAAGGCCAATTTCAAATTCCGGCGGAACTGGATGGGATCGTCGGCGGGGTGTTCGGGCTCGATCAGCGTCGAGTCGCGTACCGGCTGGCAACCGCCCCCAACGCGGCTCCGGAGCCGCTTGGACCCGCCGACCTCGAGAAGCGATACAGCTTTCCGGCCGGAGACTGTGACGGCCAGACGATCGCGATCGCCGAATTCGGCGGTGGTTACTTTCCGGACGACGTAAAGAGGTTCTGCGAGATGCACGGGCGTGCACTACCGCGGATCGAGACGGTGTCAGTCGGCGCCACGCCCCTGACACCCGCGGAGATCGCGGCGCTGTCCGCCGAGGCGCAGGGACCCGCACTTGGCGAGAGTCACGAAGTGATGATGGACGTGGAGATCGTGGCTGGGCTGTGTGCCGGGGCAAGGATTAGTGTGTTTTTCGCACCTTTCGACCAGAAGGGCTGGATCGATTTGCTCGACCGGGTGATCGCCTCCGATCCTTGCCCGGTGACGCTCTGCCTCAGCTGGGGCTTGGCCGAGGATTCGCCTGACTGGTCACCGGCCGCGATCGACGCGATCAACCAGCGTCTGGAGGCAGCGTCGCTTCGGGGTATGACGGTATGCGTCGCCGCGGGAGACGACGGGTCGGGTGACCAGATGCACGATCAGCACGCGCACGTGCACTTTCCGGCGTCGAGTCCGTTCGTGCTCGCCGTCGGCGGGACGATGCTCGATGGTGACGATGAGGTGGTGTGGTGGAACGCGCCCGGAGACCGGAGTCAGCCGAGAGGCGGGTCGACCGGCGGCGGGGTGAGCGTCAAGTTCGAGCGACCGGACTGGCAGGATGTGCACGTGCCGTCGCTGAACGCCGGCGCGATCGACGGTCGGGTCGTGCCCGACGTCGCGGCGCTCGCGGGGCCACCCGGCTACAGCGTCGTGTTCGACGGTCAGGCGACGCTCAACGGCGGGACGAGTGCGGCGGCGCCGCTGTGGTCGTCGCTGATCGCGCGAATCGCCGCCAACGCACCCGCAAACGGCCACGTCTTCCTCACGCCACTCCTTTACCGGAAGGGACGCGATCAACGGGTTCGCGGCGTCAGTGCGTTCGTCGACATCACGAAAGGGAACAACGCCTCACCCCAGCCCGGTGCGGGATACCACGCACGGAAGGGCTACGACGCAGTCTGCGGCTGGGGCGTGCCGAACGGGAGCGCGTTGCTCGCCTCGCTGTAGTTCAGGGAAAGCTCGGCGCCACGATCGGCAGACCGGCAAGCAGGTTCTCGGCGCGCTCGAGCGCCGGCGCGGCGCGGAGGTCTTTGAGAACCGTGATCGCCTCGTCGAGCAGGACGCGGGCCTCGGGGGCGCGATGATCGTCAATCAGCACGCTCGCCAGGTCGGTCTGTGCCCGGGCGAGCCAGTATGGATAGGCGAGTGCCGCGAGGCGCTCGATCGCGGCGCGCAGCTGTCCCTCCGCCGTCGCGAGGTCGCCGGCGGCCGCGGCGAGGAGACCGGCGCCGCGGGCGACCTGTGCCCGCAGGTACGGGGGGACGTGACCCGGCGGCCGCTGTGCCAGCAGCGAGAGAAGCTCGCCCGCCTCGTCGGTACGACCAAGCTCGAGCGCGGCCTCGAGCGCACACGGAAAGCTGATCCGACTGGCTTGGCTCGACGGTCCTTCGATCGCGATGATCTCGCCGATCCGGCCTGACAGCAGCTCGAGCGCGCCGGCGGGGTCGCCCGCCGCCAGCGCGATCGTCGCCTCGCACCCCGCGTATGTCCAGCGCGGCTGGTTGGACTCGCTCCGGTGCCACGCTGCCATCCCGTCGAGGTGTTCGCGCGCGGAATGAATCTCTCCGCGAGCGGCGTTCACCAGCGCCAGCTCAAAATGAAGGTCCGCAGCCCCTGGGCGCTCACGCGCCCCCTCCAGCAGCTCGACTCCCAGTTGCTCCACGTCATCCCAGGCGCCCGCATACTCCCATCCGCGCATCAGATTGGACGCGGCGACGCTCTCGTAATAGCGGCTCCCGATCCGCCTGGCAGTGGTCAGCGCATCGCTGGTGCGCTGGGCTCCGCCCGGCAAGTCGAACCTCCGCAGGAAGTCACCGCCGTTGAGTTCGGCGACGAACAGCCGCTCGATCAGCTCGTGAAGCTTGCAGAGCGCGATTGCGCCGTCGAACAGGATGCGCGCCTCTTCGACGCGGCCGACCGCGTCGCACAGTTGCGCCTTATAGGTCAGCGCGCTCGCCAGGACGCTCGGGAGCTCGAGCGCCTGTGCCAGCTCGAGCGCGCGCTCGAGCGGTTCTGCGGCCTCGCCCACGCGTCCGGACGACAGCAGGGCCACGCCAAGCTCGACATTCATCTGCGCGGTGTCGGGGTGGGTGGCGTCGTCTCTCAATACCTCGAGGTTTCGGCGCATGCGGTCGATCGCGTCCCCCGCACGACCGACGCGGCGCAAGGCCTGCCCGATCTGCGAGCCGAGACGGGCCGCGTCGCGTTCGCGTCCGAGCTCGCGTAGCCGAGCCGCCGCGTCCTCGAACAGCTCGAGCGAGTCCTCGTAGCGCCCGTCGACCAGCGCCATCTCTCCGGCCGCCTGGACCAGATCGATGCGCTCGTCCTCCACCGCGGCCAAATCGATCGCGGTTCGGTATGCCCGCTCGGCGGTCTGGGGCGCGCCGACCGCCGCGGCGCGCTGGGCGCCGCGGCGCAGCGCGGCGACCGCCTCGCTTCGAAGCTGAGCCGCGTCGGAGTCGTCGGCGGCCGAACGGTAGGCCTCGAGGTAGTGCGCGGCCAGCACCTCGGCCACGTCTTCGCCCTCGTTGGCGAACGCATGCGACAGGTAGTGCGCCGCCGCGAGGTGCCGGGATTTCCGCTCGCGCTTGGACAGAGTCTCGTAGGCGACCGTTCGGAGCAGCGTCTGGGCGAACCGATACTGCCCTCGGTCGGGCGAGTTCGGATCGGCGCGGACGGTCAGCACCTGTTTGCGCACGAGCATCGCGAGTGCGGCTTCGGCGCGCTGCTGCGGCATGGCCGAGAGAGGCTCGACCGCCGCGAGCGGGAAGCTGCCCCCGAACACGGACATCGAGCGGACGAGCTCGCGCTCCTCGGATCCGAGCGCGTCGAGTCGCGCGCCGAGCAACGAGATCAGGCTCGGTGGGACATCGAGCTCACCGAGCTCGCCCGTCAGGACCAGCGCGCCGTCGCGCTCGACCAGCACGCCCCGGTCCGCCAACGCTCGCACCGTCTCGATCGCGTACAGCGGAATGCCCTCGGCGTGCGAGATGATCCTGCGCTTGGCGGCCTGCGGCAGCGTCGCCACCGCGTCGATCAGCTCTTCCATCGCTCGGTCCAGGAGCGGCTCGAGCGACATCGCGGTGGCGCCGCGATGCCCTGCCGCCCAACCCGGGCGCTGCTCAGACAGCTCGGGCCTCGCCAGCGTCAGGATGAAGATCCGGTGCTGCGCGGACCAGTCGAGCAGGTACTCGACGAAGTCGAGCAGCCCATCGTCGGCGCAGTGCATGTCTTCGAACACCATCACCACCGGATCGATCTCGGCCATGCGCTCGAAGAACAGCCGCCAGCCCGCGAACAGCTCCTCGCGTCCGGGCCCGGCGTCGGACACGCCCAGCAGGACACCGATGCGGACCGATATGAAGTCGCGCTCGCCTGGATCGGTCACCCATCGCTCGAGACCGGCCTGGAGCTTTTGCTCGGCCTCGGCGACGCGGGCGTCCTCCGGAATCCCGAGCCGATGCCGGACCATCTCGGCGAGCGCCCAGTAGGCAACGCCGTCGCCGTAGGGGAGGCAGCGGCCGGGGTGCCACAGGTAGCGGTCGGGCTGATTCAACAGATAGTCGAGGAATTCCCACCGCAGCCGGGTCTTGCCGACTCCGGCGGCGCCCGAGACCGCTACCAGCCGAGCCGAGGAGCCGCTGACCGCGGCGTGCAGCAGTTCCTCGATCAGGCGCAGCTCGGAGTCGCGTCCGACGAACGGCGCCGCGTAGCCGTCGCGGTCGACGCCCGGGGCGACCGCGAGCACCTCGACCGCGCGCCACAGCTGGAGTGGATCCGACTTGCCCTTGAGCTCGTGACGACCCGCGTCCTCATAGCCGATCACGCCCGAGGTCACCTGGCGCGTGACGTCATCGACCAGCACGGTCCCTGGATCCGCGGCGCCCTGGATCCGCGCTGCCGTGTTGACGCGGTCGCCGACGACGACGCCCTCGTCGCGGTTGACGAGCAGCGCGGCCTGGCCGGTGACGATCCCGCCCCGGGCGCGAAGGTTGGGCGCTTCCACCCGCTGTCCGAGATCCGCCACCGCGTCGACGATCTCCAGCGCGGCGCGGACCGTCCGCTCGGCGTCGTCCTCGCGGGCGACCGGCGTGCCCCACACCGCCATGACCGCATCGCCGATGAACTTCTCGATCGTGCCCCCGAAGCGGTCGACGATTGCGCGCGCAGCATCGAAGTAGTGACCGAGCAGGTCGCGCACGTCCGAGGGGTCCCACGACTCGGTCAGCGACGTGTAGCCGACCAGATCGACGAACAGGACCGAGACCCTGCGCAGCTCGGCGGACTCACGTCGCGGAGAGGCGACTGCCAAGGACGGCGCGGTGTCCCGCGCCGCGCTCAGGCCGGGCGCCAGCGCATTACCGCACTCCGAGCAGAATTTCTGACCCGGAGCGGTGGCGTATCCGCACGCAGGGCACGACATCGACAGGCTGGCGCCGCACTCGATGCAGAACTTGGCACCGGGCAGGTGGTCGGTGCCACAGTGCGGACAGACAGTCACTCCTCCGGTCGTCACCCCGACGCGGAGTTTAGTCGCGAGCGACGCGGTCCATGCGCGACAGGTACCAGCGGTCGAACGCGGCCACGTTGTACTCGCGTGCGGTCGGGTCCGGCCGGCGCCAGCCGCGTCAGCACCGCGTGGTCGGCGTGGCAATGCCGGCACTCGCGGTTGTTGTGCCAGACCACCAGCCACACGAACACGGCCCGCCGACCTCCGCCACCTCGGCTCGGTGAAGACCGTAGTCACCCGGGTCGAGCTGCTCCTCCATGCCTCCGCAGCCGAGCAGAGACCATCGAGTCGATAGCTCCACTGGTGGTACGGGCAGACCCGGCGCTTGAAGGTGCCAAGCCCTTCGCATCCACGGTGCATGGGAGACTCTGCACCGCCGTGGTCCTCGCCACCTACAACATCAAGGGAGGGGTGGGCAAGACCTCGGCCGCGGTCAACCTCGCCTATCTCGCCGCGAGCGCCGGCGCGACAACGTTGCTGTGGGACCTAGACCCCCAGGGCGGAAGCACCTATCTGCTGCGGGTCAAGCCAAGGGTGAAGGGCGGCGGGCGCAGGCTCATCCGCGGCAAGAGCGACGCGTCGACTCGAATCAAAGGGACCGACTACGAGCGGCTCGATCTGCTGCCGGCCGATTTCTCCTACCGCCACATGGACCTCGACCTCGACTCCACCAAGCGCCCGACGCGCACGCTCGGACGGGTGCTGTCTCCGCTGGTGCCGGATTACGACTACGTGTTCCTCGACTGCCCGCCGAGCATCTCGCTGGTGTCGGAGAGCGTGTTCGAGGCCGCCGACGCGCTCCTGATCCCGCTCCTTCCGGCCACGCTGTCGGCGCGGACGCTCGACTACATCGACCAGGTCGCCGGCAGCGATGTACAACGGCTCGCGTTCTTTTCGATGGTCGACGCGCGCAAGCGCATGCACCGTGACGTGATGGAGACGTTCACGGCCGAGCGACCCGAGATGTTGCACACGGTGATCCCCCTCGCCGCCGACATCGAACGCATGGGGGCCGCCCGCAAGCCGGTGGAGGAGTTCGCGCCCCGGGGGCGTGCGGCTGAGGCGTTCCGCGAGCTGTGGGCGGAGATAACCGAGCGTCTTGCCCGCCGCGCCTCACTTCACTGATTTTCTACAGGATCAGCGCTCGGCTCACCGATCATCGACGTCGATGAGCTACGCCGAACTCCACTTTCATCTGCTGCCCGGGATCGACGATGGGCCGTCGTCGATCGAGGAGAGCATCGACCTGGCTTCGGCGGCTGCGGTGCAGGGCACCGACACGATCGTAACCACCCCGCATGTGCACCCGCAATGGGTCACCGACGTGAGCTCGTTGCCCGAGCGCGTACGGGAGGTCAATGCCAAGCTCGCCGCCAGGAGGATCGGGATCGGAGTCCTGTGCGGTGGCGAGCTCGACCAGCAGATGGTCGCGCGACTGTCGCAGCGGGAACTCGACACGATCGCCCACGGTCCTCCGGCTCGGCGGTGGCTGTTGCTCGAGGCGCCGCTGGCCGGGATCGATCGCACCTACACCGAGGCCGCCGACGAGCTGCGCGAGCGTGGCTTCGCAGTGGTGGTCGCCCACCCCGAGCGCGCGCTCAGGTGGTCAGACGCCGGCTGGGAGACGCTCGAGCACGAGCTGTCCGTGGGCTCGAACTCGCTCGCGGCCTGACCGCTGTCAGGCGAGGGCCGGGGCCATGTCGACGGGGGCCCCGGGTACCTCCAACCTCGGCCACATCTCGAGCGCGCGATCGACCAGTTGCTCGACGATGGTCTCCACGTCGACCCGGCGCTCGAGCTCGATGAGCGGCTCCGGATCGGTCCAGGTGACCGCGCGTCCGGGCGCAAGCAGCGTGCAGCAGTCCTCGTCGGGGAGGATCGAGGTCTCGAACGTGCCGAGTCGCTGCGCCTCCTCGATGATCTCGGACTTGTCCCGGTCGATGAGCGGACGGAGCAGCGGTAGCGTGGCGGCGCCCTCGACGACCTCGAGGTTTCGCAGGGTCTGGCTCGCCACCTGCCCGAGCGAGTCGCCGGTGACGAGCGCCTCGCATTGCTCGCGCCGGGCGAGCGCGTCGGCCACGCGCACCATCAGCCGGCGGCCGGCAAGCACCTGCAGGCGACCGGCGCCCGAACTCGCGAGGAGTCGCTGCGTGATCCCGAACGGCACCACGAACAGGCGCGAGCGACCCTGGAAGCGGTTCAGCTGGGCGACGAGCGCGTACGCCTTATACGCCGATTCGGGTCCGGTGAGCGGTTGCCCGCTGAAGTGGACGAAGTCGCAGCGCAGGCCGCGCTTCATCATCCGGTAAGCGGCGACGGGGGAGTCGATCCCGCCCGAGAGCAGCACCATCGCCCGTCCGCTCGTGCCGACCGGGAGACCGCCCGTCGCCCGCAGGCGGACGACCGAGACGAATAGCTCGCGCGCGTAGGCGTCGACATACAGCTCGACGTCGGGGCTGGACAGATCGACCGCGCGCCCGAGTTGCTCACCGACCGTCGCGCCGACATCTCGGGCGATGTCCATCGAGCAGACCGGGAAGCTCTTGTCGCGGCGCCGTGCGCGGACCGCGAACGAGCCACCCGGGAGCTCGCGCAGCAGCTCGACCGCGGCTTGCGCGGCGCGGCCCACATCCGGCTCGATGCGCAGCGCCGGCTGGACGACGCTGAGGCCAGGGAGCTCCAACGCGACCTCGAGCGCCTCCGCGAGGTGCTCCGGAGACGGGACGATCAGGAAAGAAGAACCGCGTCGGTGGACGTCGACCTCACCGGCGCGGCGCATCGCGCGCCGCAGGTTGCTCTCGAGCGCGGCAGCGAAGGTCGAGCGGCGCCGGCCCTTGAGCGCGAGCTCGCCGAACATCAGCAGGGCGCACGGCCTGGCACCGGCGGGAATCGAGGCGGCGCGCAGGCGAGCGGCGGCTGTCTCTGAGACGCGGGCGTTCATGGCCGTATCTGCGATCAGGCTAGCTCGTCCGCGTGCGCGGATGCGACGGGTGGCGCGAGCCCGAGCCCGCGAGCCCGCTCGAGCGCGCGGGCCAGAACCTCGTCGGCGCCTTCGATCTCGCCGTCGCGCATCAGGGCCCTGCCGGCCACGACCGTGGAATGCACTACCGCGCCTGACGCGGCGTACACGAGCGCGGCCGGCAGCTCGCCGAAGCTGAGCTCGGGAGCGCCGGCGCGGAGCAGCAGGAAGTCGGCCGGTTGCCCCACCTCGAGAGCGGCGGGCGCACCGAGCAGCGGCGCGCGCCGTCCGGTGGCGATCTCCCAGGTCTCGATCGCGTCCATCGCCGCGGCATCGTTCGCTGCGTGCTTCTGAAGCAGCGCGAGCACCTTCATGTCCGCGAACAGGTCGAGCGAGTTGTTCGAGCCGGGACCGTCGGTGCCGAGTCCGACACTTACGCCGGCCGCGCGCGCCCGCGGGTAGGGGAACACGCGGCCTACCGCGAGCTTGAGATTAGCCACCGGGTTGGTGACGACGACCGAGCCCCGCTCGGCGATCAGCTCGAGCTCGTCGTCGTCGAGCCAGACGCCGTGAGCGAGGACCGTGCCCCGCGTCAGGAGCCCCACCCGGTCGAGGTAGCGCGCGGGCCGTTCACCATGGGCGGCGAGACAGTCGATCACCTCCTGCTCGGTCTCGGACAGGTGAATCTGAACCGGGAAGTCGCGCTCTGAGGCGAGCTCGGCGATCCAGCGGAGGCTGTCCTCGCTGACGGTGTAGATCGCGTGCGGGGCGAGCCCGGCCCCGATCCGGTCGGCCGCGTCGTCCAGCTCTTCGAGGGTGGTCAGAGCAGCGATTCGCATCTCCTCGCTCCGGCCGTCGACATCGATCAGCGGCGCCGCCACGGTCGCGCGCATCCCGGCGTCGCCAACGGCGCGCGCGGCCGCCGGCGCGTGCCAGTACATGTCCCAGAAGCGGACGGTTCCGCTCTTGATCATCTCCAGGCACGCGAGGCGCGTCCCCCAGTAGACGTCCTCGGGCTCGAGACGTCGCTCGATCGGCCAGATCTTCTCCTCGAGCCAGCGCATCAGCGGCAGGTCGTCGCCGTAGCCGCGGAACAGCGTCATCGCCGCGTGCGTGTGGCCGTTGATCAGTGGTGCCACCAGGATCGTGCCGGTGGCGTCGAGCACGTCGTCCCCGGGCTGAGGGGTGACGTCCGGTCCGAGCGCTGCGATCAGCCCGTTCTCCGCCCGGAGCCCGACCCGCTCGGCATTGTGAATCGCGCCCGTGACCGCGAGGCTCACGAACCCGACCGTCCGACCGGATCTCCCGGGATTCCGAGGGCATGCTCCTGGAGATCGATCGCGGTCTGGATCAGCGGAGCTTCGTGACCGCGCGGTCCGATCAGGGACACGCCGACGTTCCAGCTCACCGGGAGAGCGGCGACTGGCATCCCGGTCATGTCCCACAGCGCCGTCAGATCGATCAGCGGATCGCCGGGGCCACCGGCGTGCCCGCGGTCGTATCCGGGGCCGCGCTCGAAGGGCAGGATCGGCAGCGTCGGCTCGAGCACGTGATCGATGTCGTTATGCTCGAACCAGTGCTCCCAGATCGCCGTGCCCTCGGCGCGCCGGGCCTGCGCGGCGAGATACGCCTGGGCGTCGGTGAAGTCGCGCGCGACCTCGATGAACTCGGCGATCGCCGGGCGGTACCGGTCATGCCGGTCGGCTAAGTCCTGGTGAAACGCCCAGACGTCGGTCATGAACACGCGGCTCAAGTCGTCCCAGTCAAACGCCCACGGCGCCGGCAGTTCAACGAGGCGGGCTCCGAGTCGCTCGCACGTGCTTGCGGCCTCCTCGAGGGCCCGGCCGACGGCTGGCGCAATCTCGATCCCCTGCGTTCGGTCGGTCAACGCGATCGTCACCCCTGTCAGCGGGCGCCCGCCCGACCGGGCGCCGAGCGGCGGTCCGTCGATCACCGCCGGCGGGGGCATCAGCGGCGTCACCGAGGCACCGCCCGCGGCCATCCCCGCGAGCAGTGCCGCGCAATCGGCGACCGTCCGCGCCATCGGCCCCGCGTGGTCGAGCGACGGCGCGAGCGGAACGATCCCGTCGATGGGGAGGCGGCCGTGGGTCGGCTTGATCGTTGACGTGCCGCAGCAGGCCGAAGGGATACGCAACGACCCCAGCGTGTCGCTCCCGACCGCCGCGGGTGTCATCCGAGCCGCCAGCGCCGCCGCGCTCCCGCCGCTAGAGCCGCCGGCGATCAGGTGCAGGGAGTACGGGTTGCCGACCTGATCGGTCGTCCCGCCGCCGGCGAACTCGTGCGTGTGTGTGTGCCCGAGCAGGACCATCCCGTGCCCGCGCAGGCGGGCCCACACCGCGCTGTCGGCGTCGGCGATGTTGCCTTCGAGCACCCGGCTGGACGCGGTCACCGGCAGGCCGGCGACGGCGTACAGATCCTTCAGCCCGATCGGGATCCCGCACAGAAGCGGCGTCGCCTCGCGCTCGGAGGCACGGCGCTCGTCGGCCAGCGCCGCCTGCTCGCGCGCGATCTCGGGATACAGGCGGGCCCAGGCGTTGATTGCATCGGGCGCGCCGTCGCCTGTCGGCGCGCCACCATTCCGGGTGTCGATCCGGCGCAGGCAGGCCTCCGTCAGTTCGACCGCCGAGAGGCGCCAGGAGCGGAGCAGCTCCGCCGCCTCGAGCACGCCGAGGTCGGCGGGGTCGGCGTGTTGCGAGACAGTGGCGCCGGCGGAGGCTGTGTCGGTCATGGCGCGAACGCTACTGGTCCGTCAGCCATTTCTGGAAGCGAGCCAGGCTGCGAGTTCGTCCGCCGGCGCGGGCGGAGCGAACAGGAACCCCTGGCCGCCGTCGCACCCGAGATCGCGCACGACCTGGAGCTGCGAGCCGGTCTCAATCCCCTCAGCGACCGCCTTGAGCTCAGCGGCGCGGGCAACGCCGAGAACGGCTCCGAGAATCCGCGAGGCCTTGGCGTCGGCGTCCGCCGACTGCGTCACCGAGCGGTCGAATTTGACCACGTCGAATGGGTAGGCAGAGAGTGCGCTCAGCGACGAGTAGCCGGTGCCGAAATCATCGAGGGACAGCCGGACCCCCAGCCGTTTGAGGCCCTCGAGCACGGCCGCTGCGCGGACCGGCTCCTCATCGACGCTCGCCTCGGTCACCTCGAGCGCCAGGCAGCTCGGGGGCAGGTGGGCGCCGGCGATCGCGCGGTCGACCGCGTCGATCAGCGATGGCGACCCGAGCGAGCGAGGCGAGACGTTGACCGACACCCACACCTCGTCCGCCACCAGGCCCGCGTCACGCCACCGCGTCAGCTGGAGGCACGCCTCGGAGAGGACCCACTGGTCGATCTGGGCGATCAGCCCGGTCTCCTCGGCGAGCGACAGGAACTCGACCGGCTTGAGCAGCCCGCGTTCTGGGTGCTCCCAGCGGATCAGCGCCTCGATCGCGGCCGGTTTGGGGTCCGCGTCGAGCGCGAGGATTGGCTGGTAGTGGAGGCGCAGCTCGCCGAGCTCGAGCGCGCCCCGGAGCTGATGCTCGGTCTCGAGCTCGTCCATAGCCTCGGCGCTCGTCGCGGTGTCGAACAACTCAACTCCGCTCCCGAGCTGCTTGGCCCGGTACATCGCGAGATCGGCCTCGCGGATCAGATCCTGGGCGTAGGTCTGGCCCCGGCGTGCCCGAGCTACGCCGACGCTCGCCCGGACGGCCAGCTCCTGGCCACGCACGAAGAACGGCTCGGCGATCGCGGCTCGCGCGCGTTCGGCCACCCTCAGCGCCTCGCGCTGACCGTGCAGGTCTTCGCACAGGATCACGAACTCGTCCCCTCCATACCGGACCACCGTGTCGCCCGGTCGGAGCGTCCGTTGCAGGCGCCGCGCGACCTCGACGAGCAGATCGTCGCCGGCGTCGTGCCCGAGGCTGTCGTTGACGCTCTTGAACCCGTCGAGATCGAGGAACAGCAGCGCGAGCGAGGTCGGTCTCCGGCGCGCGCGCCCGACCGCGACGTTTAGGCGATCGAGCAAGAGGACGCGGTTGGGCAGGCCGGTCAGCGAATCGTGCAGCGCCTGGTGCGCGAGCCGGGCGGCGGTGCGCTTGCGAACGATCGCGTAGCGAATCGACGTGTCGAGGGCGTCCGGGTCGGTCGTCGCTCTGACCAGATAGTCCTGGGCCCCCGCGTGAATGGCGCGCATGGCGGTCGCCTCATCGCTCGAGTCCGCGACCACCACCACCGGCATCTCCGACGCGCTCGCGAGGACGGCGTCGAGCGCCTCGAGGGCGCGCGTGTCTTCGGCCGGGAGGTGGAGCAGGAGGCAATCGAACGACTGCTCTCGAAGCGCGCGGCGCGCGCGAGGCACCGAGTCTCGCGCGAGCACGTCCGCCTCCCCGCCGACCCGCGCTCGCAACTTGTCGGCGAGCTCGTGCGCTTCCTGTGCGCTCGCGCCGACAACGAGTAGCCGTAGCCGCTCAGCGAAGTCCTTTTCTCCGGTTGGCCCCACCCCGCGAGATCCTGTCTCTTGCCGTGGCCTTGTCCGGTACGAGGCTAGCGCACGGGTGTGCCCGGCAAGGCGCGTGTAGGGTGCGTCTGCAACGTGTTCGGAACGCGCGAACGGCTCAGGACGGCCATGTTGGCGGCGGTGGCGATCGCATGGGCGGCGGCCGTGCCGGGGGCGGCAACGGCGGCGACCCAGCTCGTGGCCGGCGGCAGCGCGCGACAGGTGTACGTCACCGGCGCGCGGCCCGGTCAGAAGCTCGTGCTGGTCGACCGGAATGGGAGAACGGTCGGGGCACTCGCCGCCGGCTCGCTCGGTGGTCAGGTGTTCCGGGGTGTCACGCCCGGCTCGGGCTATCGGGTCCGGCCCGCGGCGGGCGGCGCAGCGTCGTTGCCGGTGACGGTGCTCCCGCATCGATCCGCGCCGCCGAGCACGAAGATCTACGAACAGCGCATCCCGAGGTCGGGCTACGGCTACCTGACCACGCGCGACGTCACCAGGCTCGCGATCGACGTCCGCCTGCCCGGCGGACCAGGGCCGTACCCGACGCTCGTCGAGTACTCAGGCTACGGCTACGCGGACCCCGCGGGGCGCAGAGCGGGATCAGCCAGGTCGCGACGTTGCTCGGGTTCGCGGTCGTCGACGTGAACATGCGCGGCACGGGTTGCTCGGGCGGAGCGTTCAGCTTCTTAGAGCCGCTTCAGAACCTCGACGGCTACGACGTGATCGAGACCGTCGCGCACCAGCCGTGGGCGCTTCACCACAAGGTCGGGATGATCGGCATCTCCTACGGCGGCATCGGCCAGCTGTTCGTAGCGGCGACCGATCCGCCCGACCTCGCGGCGATCGCGGCGCTGTCGGTGATCGACAACACCGCGACCACGCTGTATCGCGGCGGGATCCTCAATACGGGCTTCGGAGTTCCGTACGCGAACGCGCGCGACTCCGACGCCGAGCCGGCCTCGCCCGGCCACGGCAAGGGGTGGGCGCTCCAGCGAATCCGCGCCGGGGACCGCACGTGCCGGGCCAACCAGGCGCTGCACACGGCGGCGGTCAACGAGCGCGACGAGGTCGCGGCCAACCGCTACTACACCCCATCGTTCGCGAACCCGCTGAACCCCGATACGTTCGTACACAAGATCCACGTGCCCGTGTACCTCGCGTGTCAGTGGACCGATGAGCAGACCGGGGGTCACTGTCCCGAACTAGCCGAGCGCTTCACCGGCACCAGGCCTACCACGTAACCGGCCTGGGTGACGGTTACCAGCAAGCCCGCGGCGCCGTTCGAGACCGGGTGGCTGTTCGTGTGTTGCCGCCGGGCACGCGCTACGGGGTTACCCCACCTAATGCCACATGAACGTGACCGTGGCGCCGCGCGCGAGTGTGTACGTGAACGCCTCTCCGCTCCATGCCACCTGGAACTCGATCGGCTGGGTGCTGTTGTCGTAGGCGACGAGGACCTTTGACCCATTCGGGTTCTCCAGGGCGACGTCGTCGAGGCCCGGGGTGACGCCGTAGCTGCCGTCAGCGCCCACGAAGTCGGAGACCCAGCGGTCGGAGCCGATCCGCACGGCTCCGCGCTGCACGAACTTCGATACCTGTCCAAGCTGGAAGTAGTTGAGGTTCAGTGAGGCGCCGGCGGACTTCTCGCCGACCGTCACGAGCCCGGTGCAGTGGTCGCACCCGGGCGCCTGCTGCTTGGGCCCGTCCGCCGGGTCGAGCGCGAGGTTCCACAAATCGACCGCCTGGGCATCGTTGCGCAGGCTGGCGATGACGGTCTCGGCGGTCGGATACGCGGTCGCGCCCGGCGAGCACTCCGACATGATCATGCTCGCCGACGGGTCGATCGCTTGGAGCTCTGACATCTGTTCGAGCCCGGCGTAGCAGTGCCAGGCGATCCCGGCGATCGCGGAGCTGACGGTCGGGTCGGACAGCATCCCCTCGGCGTACTGAAGGCCGGAGCCGTCGAGCCCGTACACCTTGGTGCTCAGGCCGGCGGCCCGGAGCGTAGGCACGAGGTTCTGGGTGAGGAATCCATCCTCGTCGAGGTCCATGCTCGGGTACATCGCCGCGGTGTGAGCCTCGTTCTCGGGCGTGATCGCGGCGATCGGAACCCCGGCCTGTGCGTAGGCCCGGATGAACGCGATCAGGTAATCGGCGTAGGCGTCGAAGTTCTGCGGCTCGAGGACGCCGGCGTAGCCCAGGTCGTCGAGCGCGTCGTTGGCCTTCATCCAGGCCGGGGCGCTCCAGGGACTCGCGAGGATCTCGACGGTCGGGTCGAGCGCGAGCATCATCCGCAACGCCGGCAGGATGTACGCCTCATCGTGCGCGATCGAGAACTGCCCGAGCGATGGGTCAGCGTCGCCGGCGGGCACGTCGTCATAGGTGTACGGAACGCCGGTGGCCGTGAAGTCGGACGCGCCGATCGGAACGCGAACGTAGTTGAGCCCGATGCCGCTCGGGCCGAACAGGGCGGCCATGGCCAGGGCTCGTACCGACGGTGGCGACTCGTCGTAGAGCAGCCACGCAGAGGTGTCGGTCATGGCGGCACCGAACCCGATGATCCGCTGATACCGGGTGGCGTCTGAGACCTGGATCGTCGGGATGGCCGGGTCGAGCGGTGTGAACGAGACCGGAGACATCGGCGAGAGCGCCTCCCGCAGGCCGGCTGTGGTCAGCCACACGGCCACGTTGCCGGGGCCGGCGTCCGGAACGGCACCGACGCTCACCGACACGGTCCGGCTCCAAGGGCGCCGGCCGATCTTGGCCCGAACCGACACCCGATAGCCGACGCCGGCGCTCGCCGGCGCCTCCCAGCTCAACGCGCGCTCACGACAGCCGCGGACCTGGAAACGCGACAGCCCGACCACCCTGTTGACGCGGACGATGAGCCTGCCGGATCCGCCGCAAACGGTGAATGTCAGCTTCTCGCGCACGCCGTCGTCGAGGGGTTGTGGGAGGGAGGTGAGGCTGACGCGCGAAATCCGCGTGGGGTTCACCGCGCGCGCAGATGCCGGCGACGCGAGTGCCAGCATCGCGGCCAGCGCAGTTCCGGTGAGACACAGCCCCTTCGCCGTAATCATGTCCCTGATCCTGCGGGATTCGGTGGGCAATCGTAGTCGTCAGCCGCCGCCGAAGCCAGTCCACCGAGCGAGGCGTAGGCTGTCGCGTCGATGCGAGCGCTCGTCTCCAAGCAGTCCGCACCGTTCGCCGAGATCACGGACGTCCCGGACCCAACGCCGCGACACGACGAGGTGCTGGTCGAGGTCAAGGCGTTCAGCCTCAACCGCGGCGAGACGCGGCGGCTTGAGTCGCTCGAGCCCGGGACGGTCACGGGCTGGGATGTCGCCGGGATTGTGAGAGAGCCGGCCCCGAACGGCAGCGGGCCGCCATCGGGTGCCCGCATCGTCGGACTGATGCCAGGCGGCGCGTGGGCCGAGCTCGCCGCGGTCGGGATCGACTGGCTGGCGGAGCTTCCCGACGCGGTGTCGTTCGAGCAGGCGGCGACGCTCCCGGTCGCGGGCGTCACCGCGCTGCGAGGACTCGAGCTCGGGGGCTTCGTCGTCGACAAACCAGTGCTCGTGACCGGCGCGAGCGGCGGCGTCGGGCGGTTCGCGATTCAGCTGGCCAGCCTCGCCGGCGCCCGCGTGACGGGGCTCGCACGACGGTCCGGGGGTCTGCGTGAGTTGGGAGCGGACGTGGTGATCGAAGAGATCGACCTCGACGGGCCGGTCTACGACGTGATCCTCGACGCAATCGGAGGCGGCGTGCTCGGCGCTGCGATTCAGCGAGTCGCGCCGCGGGGCATCGTCGTCAGCTTCGCGTCGACGATCACGGAACCGGTGTCATACCCGGCGCGCGAGCTGTTCGCGCGCGCGCCCGGCGCGCGGCTCTACGGCCTGTACATATTCAGCGAGCTCCAGCACACGCGGACGTGCAGCTCGGATCTGACGCGGCTCACCGAGCTGATCGCCGCCGGCAAGCTCGATCCCCAAATTGATCTCAGTCTGAGGTGGACCGACGCGGGTCAGGCGATCGAGGCGCTGCTCGATCGCCGCGTCAACGGCAAGGCGGTCCTGACCGTCGACTAACCGCTGGTGTCGACGGCCAGGTATGAGTACGTGCCTGGGAACCCGTCGGCGCTTTCGGGGACCATCCCGGGGCAGCCGTCGCGCATGTCCTCGCAGTCCCATACCTGCCCGTTGGCGAGGTGGACGTCGAGCCTCGAGTAGTAATAGAGCGAGAACGCGTTGCCGTCGTGGTTCGGGTCGATCCCGGCCTCGATCGGATCGTTTCGCCACCGCTGCGTCAACAATTGGGCGTCTGCGCCCGGCGCGTGCTTGAGGTACTTGTCGAACCACGCGGTCGTGTACCACGCGATCAGGTCCGGACCTCGCAGCGATGCGCCGAACGCCTGGTTCGGGATGAAGCTGAAGTCGAGATGCGACCCGCCGCGGATGATGATCTCGCCTGTGTCCACGCCGGACTTTGAGTAGTTCAAAGACCAGGTCGACTTCGAGTTCGGGTCTGGGAGCGAGGTGTTCGGCGCCGGCGGGAGGCCGTAGTCGGCGGACACCCCGAGGGCGGGCTTCGTAATCGGAACCGTCGTGCGATCGCCTGGGTAGGCCGGGCAGGCGGACTCGCCGATCGTCTGAGACGTGGCTCCCGGCGCCGCGCCGGGGACGGGCGAATCGTTCGGGCCCGGGCCGCCAAGGTTGTCCCACGCCACGAGCGCCTTGACGCGTGGGTCCCACTGGCCGATGTAGGACACGCCGGCGGCGCCGTAGGAGTGGCCCGCGAGACCGATCTCGGAGCGGTCAAGCAGCGACCAGAACGGGTCGTAGGCCGCATCCAGTCCGGCGGCCACCCGCGAGTTCTGCTTGGCGGCATGGCTTGTCCCCGTCGTGCAACTCGGAACCGGTTCATACGGGTGCGATGGGGTCGAGAGCAGGAAGTCGATCGCGTCCTCGGTCCCGTCGTAGAACGGCGTGCCGGTCGTCTGTGCCGGGACTCCCTCGTCCTGGTCGGGCGACTGTCCGAAGGTGTCCGATTGGCCCTGCCCCTGGGGGTCGAAGGTGAGCACCACGTAACCGGCCTTCGCCAGCGCCTGGGCCGCGTACCAGTACATGTTCTCGTCGGCCTGGACCGACCCATCGGTGATCACGATCCCGGGCCGCTTGGCCGGCCCCGCGACCGTCGCCCATACGTGCCCCGAGATCGTCGCCCCGTCGCGTGCGGTGAACAGGACAGGGCGCACGATGCCGTAGCCATGAGAAGCCCAGTCGTTCAGTCGGATGTCGCCGGCGCAGCCGTTCGAGAGGTTCCAGCAGAGGTCGTCGGCAAAGAACCGTCCGGGGTCGGCGGCCTCGGTAGCGAGCGCCTGGGCTGTGCTGGCGGTGCTGTCGGCCGCGAGCTTGGTCTGGTACTGCGGCGTGTCGTAGACCCTCTGACGCTGCTGCGTGATCGAGAAGTTCCGCGCCTCGACCACCGGGTTGAACGTGGTCGGCGGCTTTGCGGACGAGGGTGTGGCGTGCACCGCGAAGAGCACGCCAACCCCGGCCACCAGCCCTGCCAGAAATCTCCCTGTCATGCGATCGGCGAAGCCTTCGAACCTGGAATCGGAAGCCTCGCCTTCCATCGTGCCCGCGGCGCGGATGCACCACACCGTCAGCACGCACGTTTCTGGAGGGAAGGGACTGTGCAAATGCACAGTCAGGGTCCATACTTCTCGGGATGGAGGCGCCCACGCGCGGCGAGGTTCTCCGCCGGATCGTCGAGCGGGCCGATCTCGAGCTGTTCACCGACCGGGTGCTGGAAAGCTTCTGGGCGCAGCCCGCGTTCGAGGAGCTTCACCAGCGACGGGAAGAAGTCCGGGCTTGGGTGCGCTGGAACCTGGATCTGGTCATCCGCTGGCTCGCCGAGGGCGAACCGCCCAGCGACGACGAGATCGCCGTGTTCCGTGAGCACGCCCGTGCGCGAGCCGACGAGGGGTTCCCGGTGGACATGATCGCCGGGAGCTTCAGGCGCGGAGCCAGGTTCGGATGGCGGGCGATGCTCGAGGCCGCCACCGACGCCGAGCGACCGGTGCTGGTCGAGATCGCCGATCTGCTGTTCGAATACGTGGACCGCGTGTCGCGCATCTACGCGGAGGTCTACGGGTCGGCGGCCACGCGGCGCGCGCCGAGCGCTGAGGAGGAGGCGGCACGCGAACTCCTGCGGAGGATCGCGGCCGAGGAAGAGACGCTGACCGAGGATCAGCAGCTGGCCGAGCGGATCGGGTTCCGGATCGATCGCGCGGCGCGGCCGTTCGTGATCGCGATCCCGAGCGGGCACGCCGAGCTGGCGGCTCGGCTTCGCCGCCGTGGTGCGCTGGCGGCTTCCGAGAGACGCCGGGTGATCGGCCTGTCGAACGTCCCGCGGCCGTGGCGCGGACTCGAGCTCGACCGGCGCGCAGTGATCGCGCAGGGACCACCGGCGATCGGCAGCGAGCGGGGGCACGCGCTCGAGGAGCTCCGAGGAGCCGTGGCGCTCGCCGCCGGGCGCGGTCAGTCGGGCGAGATCGATCCGCGCGACTACCTGCCCGAGCTCCTGCTGGCTTGCTCACCCCGCATCGTCAGCCAGATCCGGGCCCGGGTCTACAGCTCGCTCGATGGCGATCACCCCGAGCTCGTGACCACCCTCGATGCCTTAATCAAGAACAACTTCGAGAAGGGCCGCGTGGCCGGCGTGCTGCACGTCCACCGCAACACGCTGCGGGACCGGATCGCCCGGATCTCGGAGCTCACCGGCGTCGACCTCGAGCGGGTCGAGGGCAGGGGCCTCGCCTGGCTCGCCTGGCTCGCGCGCGGGGAGTAAGGGGTCATGCGCACCAGGTAAGGGGTGTGGGGCCGCAAGCGGCTCCGTTCTCCCGATGTCGTATCAGCCCTCTCAGTTCATCCTCATCCGCAGTGGAAAAGCAGGATTCGATCGAGAGGAACGAGCAATGCACCCCTCCATTTCAGAAGCCGTTGCCTCGCAGCACATCGAGGATGTCCGCCGGGTTGCCCGGCGACGTCGATGGTCATCGGAGCTCACCACCGAGTCGCATCGCCGTCGAAGCTTCAGGCGATACTTCCTACATGCGCGCGAGGGTCACCTCAAGTCACTTCGTCGGGCGCACCGAGGAGCTCGTGGAGCTGGACCTCGCCCTGCGTGAAGCCGCGGGCGGGTCGCCGGTCGCGGTGTTGCTGAGCGGTGAGTCAGGCGTCGGCAAGACCAGGCTGGTCCGGGAGTTCGAGCGGCGCGCCAATGAGGGCGACGCGCTCGTGCTCCGCGGAGAAGCCGTCGAGGAAGCCGACGGCGAGCTTCCCTACGCGCCGGTGATCGGCGCGCTGCGCCCGCTGGTCCGCGCGAGGCATCCGGCGCTCGCAGCGCTCGGACGGGGCAGCCGCGCGCAGGTGGCCGCGCTCCTGCCGGGCCTCGACGAGGAGTCGCCCGCGTCGGACGGCAACGACCCGTCGGCACAGGTGCGGCTGTTCGAGGGCCTGCTCGAGCTCCTTGACCTGCTCAGCGAGGAGCAGCCCGTCGTCCTTGTGCTCGAGGACCTGCACTGGGCCGACCGCTCGACGCGCACGTTCGTCGACTTCCTCGTCCGCAGCCTGCGGACCGAGCGTGTAGTGCTGGTGCTGAGCTACAGGACCGACGAGCTCCACCGCCGTCATCCATTGCGCACCCTGCTGGCCGAGCTCGACCGCCTCGACCGCGCGCGCCGGATCGAGCTCGAGCCGTTCGACCGCGACGAACTGGCCGAGGCGCTCGCGGACATCCTTGGGGAGCCGCCGAGCCACAAGCTGGTCGAGCGGCTGTTCGAGCGCAGCGAGGGCAACCCGCTGTACACCGAGGAGCTGCTGGCGGCCGGGATGGATGGCCGGGGCGCCGCTCCGCAATCGCTGCGCGACGCGTTCATGTTGCGGATCGAGCGGCTGTCGCCCGATGCCCAGGCCGCGGCGCGCGTGATCGCCGCCGGCCGGTCGCTCGACGAGCCGATGATCGCCGAGGTCAGCGGCATCGAGCCCGACGCGCTGCACGGAGCGCTGCGCGAGGCCGTCGCCGAGCAGGTGCTCGTGGCCTGTGAAGCGACCCGCTTGAGCTTCCGTCATGCCCTCCTGCGCGAGGCGCTGTACGACGATCTGCTGCCGGGCGAGCGCAGCGAGCTGCATCTGGCGCTGGCCCGTGCCTTCGAGGACCGCGCCGACTACGAGAACGATCACGGCGTCGAGCTCGCATCGGCGATCGCCCGCCACTACGCGACCGCCGGCGACCAGCCGGCCGCACTGCGCGCCACCGTGCAGGCCGCGCTCGCCGCCCGCGAGGTGCACGCCTACGGCGACGCCGCCGACCTGGCGGAGCGCGCCCTCGACCTGTGGCCGCGCGTCCCCGACGCCGATCAGATGATCCCGCTCGACCACGTCGAGCTGCTCGGGATCGCCGCGGCGGCACACGCCGTCGCCGGCGATCGCGCCCGCGCGGAGGTCCTGCTCACCCGGGCGCTGAAGGAGCTCGACCCCGACAGCGAGCCACGGCGCTATTCCGAGCTGCTCGCGCGCCTGTCGCGGAGCCAGTGGTCGCTCAATCGTGGAAGCGAGGCGATCGAGACGGCCGAGCAGGCGCTGTCGATGCTGCCCCCGGACGAGATCAGCCGCGAGCGCGCGTCGATCCTGGCCTGGGCCGCGCGCATTCGATGGCTGCGCGGGAGATATCGCGAGGCTCTGAGAGAGGGGCGAGAGGCACTCGACACGGCGGTCGCCGCGGGAGACCGGCACTCCGAGAGCGAGGTCCTGAACACCCTCGGGATGGCCGGAATCGTGACTGGGTCCCTCGATGAGGGCATCGCGTCCTTGCGGCGGGCGATCGAGATCGCGCGCGAGGACGACGACCTGGATGGGATGTCGACGGCGTACTCGAACCTCGCCGACACGCTGAACCTCGCGGGACGCACGACCGAGGCCCTCGAGACGGCCAAGGAGGGGTTCGCCGCGGTGTCGCGCCGCGTGACGCGGCCGTCCGACTGGATGTCGCTGACGGTCTCAAACCTGTCGTTCGAGGCGGGGGACTGGGAGACCGCGCGCAAGTACCTCGTACCGGCGGCGGCCCAGATCACCGGCCGGCAGCTGATCTTCCGCCACTTGCGCGAGGCGGAGTTCGCGCTCGGGATCGGCGACGACGAGCGGGCGGAGCTGTGCCTCGACGAGGCCGAGCCGCTCGTGGCGAGGTCATCGGAGCCGCAGTGGATCGGTGCCTTCGGGACGCTGCTCGCCGAGTTGCGCAGGCGCCAGCGAGATCTGCCCGGCGCGCGCGCCGCGGTGGCCCACGCGCTCGATCGGATGGAGGTCTGCACCGACGACGTCGCGCGGATTGCGCGCGTGACCGCAGCGGGGCTGCGCGTCGAGGCCGACGTGGCCCAGCGCGCGCGGGATCTTCGCGAGCGCGCCGACGAGCGCGACGCGATCGCGCGGTCGCGGATCCACATGCAGCGACTGCGCGATGCGGCGCAGGAGGGCGGGCCGGTCGAGCGTGCGTGGCGAGCCGTGGGCACCGCCGAGCTCGCCAGGGCCCGGGGCAAGAGCGACCCGAAGCTGTGGACGGTTGCCGCTCGGGAGTGGGAAACCATGTCCCGTCCCTTCCAGCAAGCGCTCGCGTTGTGGCGAGCCACTGAGGCGCAGGTCGAGGCGGGCGACCGGACCGAGGCGCGCGACACGGCCCGGGAAACGCTCGAGGTGTCTCAGCGGCTGGGCGCGCGGTGGCTGGTGGACGAGGTGAGCGCGCTGGCCCAGCGGGCGCGGCTCGACCTCGGCGAGGCCGCCGGTCCCGCCGACCGCGAGCGGGCCGGCACGGAGGCAAATGGAGAGGATCCGTTCGGGCTGACCGACCGTGAGCGGCAGGTGCTCGCGCTGGTCGCCGAGGGCGCGACCAACCGCCAGATTGGCGCTGCGCTGTTCATGGCCGAGAAGACGGCCAGCGTGCACGTGTCGAGGATCCTCAGCAAGCTGGGCGTGCGTAGCCGTACTCAAGCCGCGGCTGTGGCGCACCGGTTACATCTGGATTGACCTGACGCACGGCGGCCGTCTCGGACGCGACGATCTCAAGCAGGACGTTGACCACCCGGGGGTCGAACTGGCCGCCGGCGTTCGATACGAGTTCGGCGATGGCGATGTCGTGGGAGAGGGCTTTGCGGTAGGGGCGGTCGGTGCGCATGGCGTTCCAGGTGTCGCAGCAG
>Ga0335083_10002715_pt1 | contig 23258 bp, 21 predicted proteins | sample Lox_Sample_42_FD_206716 | JGI IMG/M metagenome (GOLD analysis project Ga0335083, IMG submission 206716) | Soil microbial communities from Loxahatchee National Wildlife Refuge, Florida, United States - Lox_Sample_4.2 | ecosystem: Environmental > Terrestrial > Soil > Wetlands | place: USA...
CCCGTGGACGAACCCGGCCGGCGAGCCGGTGATCGTCGCGAAAGCCCGCGGCTGCGTCGTGACCGACGTGCGTGGCAAGGATTACCTCGACTTCACCGCCGGCTACTTCGTCAACAACGCCGGCCACTGCCACCCCAAGATCGCCGAAGCCGCGACCACGCAGATGGGCGAGGTGCTCCAGGTCTCGGGCAAGCACGGCACGATCCCGGCGGTGAAGCTCGCCAAGCGGCTCGTGACGCTCGGCCCCAAGTCGGTCCACAAGGTGTTCTTCTCGACCGGCGGCTCGGAGGCGAACGAGTTCGCGCTCAAGGCCGCGCGCCAGTACACGAAGAAGCCCGACGTCGCGTACCTCGAGAACGGCTACCACGGCCTCACGCTCGGCTCGCTCGAGGTGACGTCGAGCGAGAAGTATCGCGAGAGCGCCGGCAAGCCGATGGGCCCGGACAACTTCGCGCTCCCGTGCGCGTACTGCTATCGCTGCAAGTACGGGCCGGCGTCGACGTGCAAGGTCGAGTGCCTCGACGGCGTCGAGGCCAAGCTCGACGGCCGGCCGAAGACCGCGGCGGTGATCGCCGAGCCGGTGCAAGCGGTCGGTGGGCTCGCGCCGCCGCAGAAGTGGTGGGACCGCCTCGATCGCATCCGCCGCGCGCGCGGGATCCTGCTGATCGCCGACGAGGTCCAGACCGGGCTCGGCCGCACCGGCAAGATGTTCGCGATCGAGCACTACGGCCTGGAGCCGGAGATCATGACCGGCGGCAAGGGGCTGTCGGGCGGCGTCGGATCGCTCGCCGCGACGATCGCTTCCGACGAGGTCTGCAAGCGTTTCTTCGGCGGCACCACGCCGACGTCGGGCGGCAACGCGGTGTCGGCCGCGGCCGGGCTGGCGCTGATCGACATCCTCGAGGCGGAAGGGCTCGTCGACAACGCCGCGAAGATGGGCCGCTACTTCACCGAGGCGGCGTGGGCGCTCGGCGATCCGTGGATCGGCGACGTGCGGTTCACCGGGCTGCTCGGCGGGATCGAGCTCGTGAAGAGCCGCGACACCAAGGAGATGCTCGGCAAGGCCGAGCTCGGCAAGGTCAAGGACCGCCTGCACGAGGCCGGCATGCTGATCACCGTCTCCGGCATGCACGGCAACGTGCTGCGCCTGCAGCCGCCGCTCTCGATCACGTCCACGCAGATCGACCAGTTCCTTGCCGCACTGCGCAAGACGTTACAGCTGGTCCGATCGGGCGGTTAGCGCGTAATGCGTTAGAGTGGCGCGCACGTGAACCTGTTCGCCTTTCGCCAGTCCGTCGATCGCGCGCTGCACCCGATCGTGTCGGCGCTCGCGCGGCTGCCGCTGCACGCGAACGCGTGGACGATGCTCGGCGCGCTGATGGGGCTGTGCGGCGGCGTCGTGCTGTTCTACGGCCAGTGGTGGCTCGGGTTCGCGCTCCTGGTCGCGCGCGGCCTCGTCGATCACGTCGATGGCTTCAAGGCGCGCAACTTCAACCAGCGCACCACGTTCGGCGCGGTGATGGACGACGTCTGCGATCGCTGGGTGCTCGGCATCATGTACGCGGGCGGCTGCTTGAACCTGTCGTACGACTACCCGCACGTCTTGATCGTGCTCGGGTTCGGCATCACCGGCGCGCTGACGAACGTGATCATCAAGCTGTCGATCTACGCCGAGAGCCAGCAGGACATCTGGCGGGACAAGGGCAAGATCGGCCACCCGGTCGACGTCGTCGGCTTGTTCGGCTCGGCCGAGTTCCTCATCTATTACGGCACCGGCGTGCTGTTCACGGCGGTGCTCCACGATCCGCGGCCGCTGCTCGCGGGTTGCTGGGCGGTCGCGATCATGAGCCACGTGTCGCTGCTCCAGCGCGTGCGGTTCGCGTGGAAGCGCTACCGGTTCGTCGATCCGGGCCTCGCGACCGAAGACGATAACGCCGAGGCCTAGTGCACCGACGCGAGGTCTCGAAGTGGAACCCCGCGAATGCGGTCACGGCGTCGCGCTTCCTGACGCTGCCGCTGTTCGTGTGGGCGGTCCAGCACGGCTATCGCCAGTGGGCGACGTTGTTCATCTTGGTGTGCGGCCTGCTCGACAAGCTCGACGGGCTGGTCGCGCGCATGTTCGACTGCCGCAGCGCGTTCGGCGAGATGTTCGACGCGATCACCGACGCGCTGTGCTACGGGTTCGCGCTGATCGTCGTCGCGTGGCACGGCTGGGCGCCGGCGATCCCGGTGGCGCTCGCGATCGCGCTCGGCTTGACCAACACCGCGATGCGCGCGCAGTACGCGCGGCGCATCGGGCGCGCGACCAACTACAAGTCGTACGCGATGGAGCGCGTCGTCGCCTACACCGGGTACTTGATCGGCTTCGCGACCGGCAACATGGAGGTGACGTACTTCTTCTGGCTGTTCCCGGTGGTCATGGGCCTGGTCCTCTTGCACGACGGCAAGCGCATGTTGCTCGACCCGATCCCCGCGGCGAGGCCGGCATGAACGTGATCAGCGACACGCAGTTCGAGTGGTTCTTGACGCTGGCGGTCGGCCTGCTCGCCGGCGTGTGGCTCGTCTACGACGCGATCAACCTGATCCGCACGGCGGGCGCCGACGGGCAGGATCCGGTCATCCGCGACAAGCGGTTCGGCTACGTGATCGGCATGGTCATCGGCGTGATCGGGCTCGTCGGCGTATTGCGCTTTCGCGGCATGCTGTGACCTCGGTATGATCGCGGCGTGAGGTGGTTGCTCGTCAGCGCCGCGCTGTCCGGCTGCGCGTTCCGGCCCGGCATGACCGGCGATGCCGGTGGTGGTGGCGGTGGTGGCGGGACGGAGTCCCTGGGCGGAACCGAACCGGGTTGCACGCCGTGGATCTACACGCCGACCAACATCGGCGACGTCTGCGCGCTGCCCGCGCCCGGCACGCTGCAAGGCAGCGTGTCGGGATTCACGATCAACACCGACAGCCTCGGCTCGCTGGCGAGCAACACGCTGGTGGTGAAGCAGAGCAACGGCCTCGCGATCGCGATCATTCACCTGAGCGAGCTCGAGCTGTCGGACGCGTGGACGGTGACGGGGAGCGCCGCGATCGTGCTCGCCGTCGACGGCGCGGCGTCGATCGACTTGGGTGCCTCGATCGCGGTCGCGTCGGGTGCGGACAACACGACGGCATGCGCGGCGCTCGCGGGCAAGCCCGGAGGTGCTTCGACCGCGGATGCGGCGGGTGGTGGCGGCGGAGCCGGTGGCGCGGGTGCCGGCACGGGCGGCAAGGGCGGCGACGGCGACGACGGCGGCGCGGGCGGCAAACACGGCCCGGGCGCACCGGTGACGCCGGCGATGGCGAGCACGCTGTCGCCGCTGGTCGCGGGCTGTGCGGGCGGAGCTGGCGGTGCGGATAACGCCGTCGTCAGCACGCCGGGTGCCGGCGGGGGCGGCGGCGGCGCGTTCCAGATCAGCTCGAACGTGTCGGTCGACGTCGTCGGCGGGGTGAACGCCGCCGGGCTGGGCGCGACCGGGACCGCCGACGCGCACACCGGCGGGGGCGGCGGCGGCGGCGGCGGTGGCATCCTGCTCGAGGGGCCGATCGTCCACGTCCACTCGACCGGCCTCGTGTGCGCGGACGGCGGCTCGGGCGGAAGCGGCGGTGGAAACAGCACGCAAGGTGCGGTCGGCGTCGCCGGGAAATGCAGCGGCACGGCGGCGGCTGCCGGTGGTCACGTCAACAACAACGGAGGCGATGGCGGTGACGGCGGCTACGGGATGGGCCCCAACGCGAACGGCCAAGCTGGGAGCAAGTCCGGCGGTGGTGGCGGCGGCGGCGGTGGTGGCGGCGGCGGCGTCGGCTGGATCGTGCTCCACCAGGTGACCGGCATGGCGACGATCGATGGCGGTGCCGTGGTCACGCCGATGGCGATGCCGTGATGCGGCAGGTCGCGTGCGCCGGATAGCGGCAGCCCCTCGGCCTGGGTCCGAGCTCAAACGCTCGCGCGCTGCGCGATCGCGTCGAGCGCGAGCGATTCGCCGTGCGCGAGGATGCGCACGCCGGCGCTGCCGCGGACCGCGGCCACCTTCGCGAGCCGGCGGCGCGGCATCGACGGCAGGCCCATTCGCAAGTGCAGCGTGCCCCAGTGGATCGGGATCATCGCGCGCGCGCCGAGGCGCTCGTAGATGTCGAGCGCGCAGTCCGGGTCGATGTGGACGCCGCGATCGAGCCAGTGTCGGCGTCGGCGGTAGTACCAGACCGGGAACATGCCGCCGATCGGGAGCAGCGTCGCGTCGATCGCGAACTGCTTGCCGATCGCGTCGAACACGGCGTGATCGGAGAAGTCGACGTCGCCCGCGTGGTGGATCGCGTGGCCGCCGCCGGCGACGACGTACCCGACGCACTCCGGCGTGTCGCGCTTGCTCCACCGGCCGTTGTCGTGACGCGTGCCCACCGCGTGCACGGCGAGCCCGCCGACCTCGAGCTGATCGCCCGCGGTCATCTCGGTGACCTTCGCGAATCCGAGATCGGCGACGATCGCGCGCGCGCCGCGCGGCACGACGAGATGCGCGGCCCGATCGATCGCGCGCAGGCTCCAGCGATTGAGGTGATCGACGTGGCTGTGCGTGACGAGCACGGCATCGACGCGGCCCGCGCGGCGAGCGCGCCACGGCAGCAGCGGATCGAACACCACGCGCGCGCGGCCGAAATCGGCGACGGCGGTCGCATGGCCCAGCCACGTCACGCTCGGTCGGTTCGCGACGAGCGCGAGCTTCTCCGACGAGTCCGTTCCGGCGTCGGTTCCCGTAGCAGTGGACGCCACGCTGCTGTATAGCACGGAGGTTTCGTGCTGACGTTCCTCGTCATTGGCCTGCTCGCCGGCGCGCTCACCGGCGTGCCGATCGGGCCGGTCAACGTCGCCGTCATCGATGCCTCGTACCGGCACACGCTGCGCCGCGCGCTCGCGGTCGGCTTCGGTGGCGCGTGCGGCGACTTCCTGTACTCCGCGCTCGGCATCCTCGGTGTGACGCCGTTCCTCGAGAACAACCACACGGTCAAGCCGATCCTGTACGGCGTCAGCGGCAGCGTGTTGCTCGTGTACGGCTTTCTGACCGCGCGCAGCCAGCCGGTCGCGCCGGCCGCGCACAGCGATGCGAGCGCGACGCCGTCCGCGACCGCGCTGCGCAAGGAGCTGTGGCAGGGCTTCACGGTCGGGCTCGCGCTGATCGTGCTCAACCCGGCCGCGATCGTGACCTGGGTCGTGTTGCTCGGACCGCTCATCCCGAAGGCGACGCACCTCGACGGCGTCGCGTGCGCGATCGGCGTGTTCGTGGGCAGCGCGGGCTGGTTCTCGCTCGTGGCCTACCTGACGCACAAGGGCAAGCACGTGCTCGGCGAGAAGGCCGCGTGGATTCCGCGCGTGATCGGCGTCGGCCTGATGATCTACGCGGCGTATCTGATCGCGATGGCCGTGCGGATCGTCGTGGCTTGAACGGTCAAGCTCAATCGAACCGCTGAAACGGGTCGCTCTTGGCACCGGGCTTCTTCTTCACCGGCGGATGCGCGATGGGCTGCCGCGGCGGCGCGGGTGCGGGGGCTGCCGGTGGCTGCGGCGGTGGTGCCGCCGGCAAACCGGCGAGCGGGATCACGAGGCTCTCCTCGCGATCGATCGCGAACTCCTGCTCGGCCGGCGCGGCATAGCCGGCAAGCTCGACGCGCAACGTGAGCTTGCGCGGCCCGTCGAGGTGCAGCGCGAACGGCGTCGTGCCGGCGAGCTTGCCGTCGATGAACAGCGACGCGCCCGGCGGGCTCGAGTCGACGTGCAGCGTGAACCCGGCCGGTGGCGCAGGTGCAGGCGGTGGGGGCTCGACGGCCGGTGACGCGACGGGCGCATCGTCGCGTTGCTGCAGGTACCACCACAGCATCGCCGCGGCCGCGAGGCAGGTCACGAGCCCGAGCACGATCCACGCGCGGCCGCGGCGCGGGTGCGCGGGCATCGACGGCAACGGCGCCTCGGTCTCGGTGTGCGCCATGGCCTGCGGCACTTCGATGTTCTCGTCGACCTCGCCGGCCGGCACGTGGCCGGCGACATCCGAGCCGAGCCGCACCCACTTCACGAGCTGGCGCTTCTCGGCGATGCGCTCGGCGAACAGCTGCGCCATCGCGCCGGCGAGCTCGCGCTGCGGATCGGCGATCCCGAGCGCGCCGATCGCCGCGAGCAGCTCGTCGCGCAGCTCGAGCGCGCTGCCGAAGCGCCGCTCCTTGTCGCGTGCGAGCGCGCGCAGCACCACGCGCTCGAGCTGCTCGGGGTAATCGGGCTGCGCGCGGCGCGGGCGCGGGATCGAGTCCTGCGTGACGGCCTTGAGGACCATCAGCTCGTTCGGGCGCTTGAACAGCCGGCGCTGCACCGTCAGCTCGTACAGCACGACGCCGAGCGAGAAGATGTCGGAACGAAGGTCGAGCACCTCGCCGCGGCACTGCTCCGGCGACATGTACGAGAACTTGCCCTTGACCTGGCCGGTCGCCGTGCGCGTGAGCCGATGCGCGGCGGTCGCGATGCCGAAGTCGAGCACCTTGACCTCGCCCTGGTACGTCACGAACACGTTCGACGGCGAGATGTCGCGGTGCACGAGCCCGAGCGGCTTGCCGCTCTCGTCGGCGAGCTCGTGGGCCGCGTGCAGACCGGCGCACGCTTCGGCCACGATGTACGCGCCGAGCGCGAGCGGCAGCCGCTCGCCGCGCGCGACGACGCGGCGGATCAGGCCCGACACGGTCTCGCCCGCGAGGTACTCCATCACCAGGAACAGATCGGTGCCGACCTGACCGAGCTCGTGGACCGAGACGACGTTGGGATGGCGGACGAGCGAGCCGATGCGCGCCTCGTCGATGAACATCGCGACGAAGTTTCCCTGCCGCGCGAGGTGCGGCAGGATGCGCTTGATCACGACCGGGCCGCCGCCGGGCTCGCGGCCGAGAAAGATCTCGGCCATGCCGCCATCGGCGAGGTAGCCGAGCACCTGGTAGCGCCCGATGCGCGCTGGGAGCTCGGGCCGGATCGCACCCTCGGCCATGATACGATCATCATACGATGTCACGCGCCGGAGTTCTCGTCGCGGTGCTCCTGGTGGCGCAGGCCGCCCACGCGGATGACAAGACCGCGAAACGCCGGGCCGGCGAGCTCGCGGCCGAGGCCGCGCAGCACTACAAGCGCGGCGAGTTCGAGGTCTCGGCGGCGCTCGTGCGCCAGGCCTACGCGCTCTATCCCGAGCCGAACCTCCTGTACAACCTCGCGCGCTCGCTCGAGGGCATGGGCGACAACAAGGGCGCGCTCGAGGCCTACCAGCAGTATCTCGCGACCGGCAAGGACATCGAAGACCGCGGCGCGCTCGAGCGCCGGGTCGCGACGTTGCAGGCCGAGATCGACGCCGCGAACAAGCCGGCCGAGCCCGCGCCCGTCCCCGCGCCCGCGCCGACACCCACACCCGCGCCCGCGCCCGCGATCGTGGTGCCGCTGCCGGCGCACGAGACGGCGCCGGCGAGCCGGCTGCCGCTCGTCGTGATCGGCGTCGGCGTGCTGGCGGGCGCGGCCGGCGGCGGCTGCGTGCTGGTCGCGAACAGCCGCCACGACGACGCGACGAACGCGGTCGGCGCGCTCGCCGCGCAGTCGTTGCAGACATCGGCGCAGCACTACGCGACGGCCGCGAACGTCCTGTTCGTCGCCGGCGGCGCGATCGCGCTCGCCGGCATGGTCTGGGAGATCCACTCGCTCGGCTCGCATCGGCGAGCGAGCGTCACGGCGCGGGCGCGCGTCGCGCCGAGCGCACTGGGGCTCGAGGTCACCTGGTGACGGTCGTCCGGCCGCTCGTGCTCGCGCTCGCGGCGTGCAGCGTGCCGGACATCGACTACACGGGCAAGCAGTGCCCGTGCCCGGCCGGCTACGCGTGCGATGACTCGACGCACACGTGCGTGCGCGGGGCGCTCGCGCCCGACGGCGCGGCCGCGCCCGACGGGCCGAACGGCGATGGCGCGCAGGAGGCGAGCTGCCTGCCATCGCCGCTCACCACGCTGCACTACTCCACCGCGACGTTCGCCGACTTCAGCCCCATGTGGAGCTCGACAGGTGGGATCTGGCAGACCGCCGGCGCCGAGCTCCAGGAGACGAGCACGGTGTCCCAGCTCGCGGTCGCGTACCACGCAGATCCGGCGATCACGTATGCGGACGCTCGCGTCGTCGGCACGATGCACGCGATCTCGGCCGGTCCGGGCGACGCGATCGAGCTCGCGCTCCGCGTCGATGCGATGAACGTGCACATGTATCACTGCAACTGGGAGCCCGCCGATGGCGGCTTCCTCATCCAGCGCACCGACAACGTCAACACGACGCCCGTGATCCAGATGACGACGCTCGCCATCACCGGCCGGTCGGTCGACGATCCCGTCATCATGGAATTCCAGGTCAGTGGCGACGTGTTCACCTGCTGCTTGCACGGCATTCCGGGCGCGATGCTGACCGGCACGGACGGGACCTACACGGACGGTTCGATCGGCGTGAAGACGTACGAAGCCAGCGCCGGGTTCTCGAACTTTCAGGGGTACATCCCGTAACGCTAGTTCTCGATCGTCTCGAGCAGCTCGCCGACGAGCTCCTCGATGCGGATCGCGAGCTTCTTCGGCACGGGCGAGTCGGTCTCGGCGATCAGCGACGACAGCCGGCGGCCGGTCTGCGCGATCGCGGCGCGCAGCTTCTCGCGGCGCTCGCGATCGGTCTCGGGAAACGCGACGTCCTTGAACCGGCGTGCGAGCACCGGCGCGTCGAGGCCCTCGTCGAACGCGACCCGCTGGATCGTCTCGAGCGTCTCCGGATCGGCGGCGGCGCGCTCGACCGCCTTCTGCACGAACTCGACCGCCGGCAGCGACGGGATCGGCGCGTCGATCATCTCGCTGCGGTCGGCGCGCGCGCGCTCGAGCACGCGCGGCGCGCTGGTCTCGAGGAAGCGGTAGCTGCCGAGCAGCTTGGCGACCGTCGAGCTGCGCAGGTGCAGCTCCTTGCGGCAGTACGCGTCGAAGTCGGTGAAGCCCCACGGCTCCCACGACCGCGCGGCCTGCACCTTGGTGAGCGCGGCCGCGAGCTCGAGCCAGGTCTGCTTGAACGCGCGTGCCTTCTGCAGCGTGTCGGCGCGCATCGGGTCGTCCCCGATCGCGAGCAGGCGGTCTTCCATCTGGCGGTCGGTCTTCGTGATGATCTTGGCGCCCATCGCGGCCCAGACGCTACGGCACCCCTCTGACTACCTCGAAAAACTGAGGCGCGACGGCCGGATCTCGCCCTGTTAGGATGCGGCACGGGTCCTGCTCGGATCCGCCCCGTCATGCGCGCTGTTCTTGCCCTCGTCCTCGTCGCCGGCTGCTCGGCTCTCGCGCCGAACGCCAACGGCCAGTTCGGCGGCGGCGGAGGCGGCGGCGCGGGCTCGGGGAGCGACTCGATCTCCGAGTGCAGCCAGGACAAGGACTGCGCGCTTGCCGGCGCGACCTGCTGCGCGTGTCCGACGTTCGCGGTCTCGGCGAGCGATCCGACCGTGCAGGCGTGCAACCAGGTCGGCTGCCCGGCGCCGGATCCGTCGTGCCCGAGCAACGCGCGCGCGGCGTGCATCGACAACACCTGCCAGCTCGCGTGCGTGCCGATGTCGTGCTCGAACACCACCTGCAGCGACGGCTTCGAGATCGACGCGAACGGCTGCCTGACGTGCGCCTGCGCGGTCGTGACCTCGCGCGAATGCACCGCCGACGCCGACTGCGTGCGCACGCGCGCCGATTGCTGTGGCTGCGCGCACGGCGGCTCCGATACCGCCGTACCCGGCGCCGATCAGGCCGCGTTCGACCAGAGCCTCATGTGCCCGAACGATCCGCAGTGCCCGGCGGTCGACACCTGCGCGGCCGGCCTCGAGCCGCGTTGCATCGAGGGTGCCTGTCAGCTCGCCAATCCGATGCCCGCCGACGCGTGCGGGACGAGCACGACGTCGACCTGCGCGCCCGGCCAGCAGTGCTACGTGAACGTCGATCCCGACGCCGATCAGCAAGGTGTCGGTGTGTGCATGTAAGTCCATAGAATCTCGGCGACGGCACGTTATACTCTGGGCCACATGGCAGGCGATCCACCAGCCTCGGGCTCGTTCCAGCCCGTCACACCTACGCTGGTCGGACAGGTGCTCGACGGCCGCTATCGCATCACGAAGATGATCGGCGAGGGCGGGATGGGCGAGGTGTACTCGGCCGAGCACGTCCACATCGACAAGAAGTACGCGGTCAAGCTGCTCAAGGCCGAGATCGTGTCGAACAAGGAAGCGGTGACGCGCTTCCAGCAAGAGGCGCGGTCGAGCTCGTCGATCAAGCACCGCAACATCATCGCGATCGAAGACTTCGGCTCGCTGCCCGACGGCCGCATCTACATGTGCATGGAGCTGCTGAACGGCGCAGCTCTGAACGATCTGATCCAGCAGCCGATGTCCGCCGACCGGCTGCTCAACATCCTCATCCAGACCGGCCACGGCCTCGCCGCCGCGCACGCGCGCAACATCGTCCACCGCGACATGAAGCCGGAGAACATCTTCGTCACGATCGGCGAGCGCGGCGAGGACATCCCGAAGATCCTCGACTTCGGCATCGCGAAGGTGTCTGGCAACGACGGCCAGAATCACCTGACGCGCACCGGCACGATCTTCGGCACGCCGTTCTACATGGCGCCCGAGCAAGCGCTCGGCAACCCGGTCGACGCCCGCACCGATATCTACGCGGTCGGCGTGATCATGTACGAGTGCTTCGCCGGCTCGCTGCCGTTCCAGGGCGAGTCGTTCATGGGCATCCTCACGCAGCACATCACGACCGAGCCCGAGCCGGTCGCGCAGCGCGCCGCGAAGGCCGGGCGCGCGCTGCCCGCCGGCCTCGCCGAGATCATCACGCGCTGCATGCAGAAGAATCCGGCGCAGCGCTTCGCGACGATGGACGAGCTCGTGAACGCGCTGATCGGGGTGTATCGCGGGATCGCCGGGCCCGGCATGAGCACGTACATGGAGGCGTTCCCGGTCGGCAGCCCGCAGCACAGCGCGCAGATCACGCCGGGCGGGATGCCGGGAATCTCCGGGCCGCACTCGGCGACGATCGCGGCCGGGCCGCCACCGAGCGGCGCGTATCATCCGCCGTCGCCGACGCCGGGGCCGATGCAGGTGCACTCGTTCCCGAGCGCGGCGGCATCGCCGTCGCAGTCGGTCCCGTTCGCGCCACCGAAGAAGGGCAAGCTCGGCCTGGTGATCGCGCTGATCGCGGTCGTGGTCGTCGGCGGCGGAATTGCCGCGGTCGTGGCGATGAACGGCGGCGGCGGAAGCGGGACGGGCAGCGGCAGCGCGGGCAGCGGCAGCGCGGGCAGCGGCAGTGGATCGCAGGTCGCGAGCAATGGAGGCGGTGGCTCGGGCTCGGGCTCGGGCTCGGGCTCGGACTCGAAGAATCCGGAGGCGGGCAGCGCGAAGACTCCCGACGTCGGCAGCGCGAAGACTCCCGACGTCGGCAGCGGAAGCAACACGCAGGTCACTCCGGCGGTCGAAATGGTCACCGTCGTGATCAAGACCAATCCGGCGTACGCGATCGGCAAGGCCTATGTCGACGGTCAGGTCGTCGACGGCGATCTGCCGGCCGAGATCAAGGTGGAGAAGGGCAAGCCGGTCAAGGTCACGATCAAGGCAAACGGCTTCAAGGACGCGACGATCACGGTCGACGGGACGATCGAGAAGCAGACGCTCAAGCTCGAGCGCGTACCGCTTCCGCCCCATCACCCGACGAATCCGATTTCGATTCCGCCCCCGCCGGGACACCCCGATTGTTCGAATCGAGTCGTCGATCCCAAGGACCATCACTGCTTGAATCAGTACTGCCAGAGCCACTCCAACGAGCCGCGGTGCGACGTCGAGGAGTGACGCGGCGCACGCATGTAGGTGGCTCAGGTCACCGCATGTGGCAGACCTGCTGAGACACACTACGAGGAACCCAATGCGTCCACGCTCGCTCCTGTTACTCGTGCTCGCTTTGTCGCTCGGCGCCGGTGCGATCGCGTGGGCCGACGACCCACGCACCGAGGCGCGTACTCATTACAGCGCCGGTCAACGGGCCTACGGTGCGGGCGACTACAAGACCGCGATCAAGGAGTTCTCGGCCGCGCAGCAGATCATGCCGGCCGATCTCAACAACTACAACCTCGCGCTCTGCTACGACAAGCTCAACGACCCCGAGCCGGCGATCCAGTACTACCGCGAGTACCTCAACAAGGTGCCCAACGCCGACAAGCGCGGCGAGATCGAGGCGAGCATCTCGCGGCTGCAGGGCGTGCAGCACGCCGCGCAGGCGAAGAAGGACGCCGACGCGAAGGCCGCGGCCGACGCGAAGGCCGCGGCCGACGCGAAGGCGGCCGCCGATGCCAAGCCGGGCCCCGACGCGACCGCGAAGAAGCCGCCCGACGATGTCGTCGTCGGCGGCCCCGCTCCCGTCGGAGTCGGTGCGGCCGGCGGCACGATGGGCGGTGGCGTCGCGGCCGGCGTCGGCTCGACGGGCACGCCTGGTTCGGGCACGACGGTCGCGACCGGCGACTCCGGGCTCGATCGCGTCTCGCAGATCGACATCTCCGCGATCCGCGATCAGCGCGTCGGCGCGGCCGGCAGCGGCATGCCCGACAACCGGTTCGGTCCGGCGGGCCAGCTCCCGGCCGGCACCGGCGCGGTCGGTGCATCGGCGACCGGTGCGAACGCGATGCAGCCATCGCCGACCACGTCGGGCGCCGGTGCGCCCGGCCCGATGCCGAACGATCAGCCCAAGCCACCCGCCGAGAAGCCCTGGTACACGAACTGGTGGATCTGGGGGATCATCGCGGTCGGCGCGTTCGTGTTGATCGAGGTCGCGACCGACAGCTCGTCGACGCCGAAGAGCCAGGCGTTGACCCACGAGCCGACCACGACCGGCACGCTGCACGCGGCGCAGCCCGGCGGTCTCACGCTCTGGCGGTTCTGAAGCCGCACGGGCTATAACGCGCGGGTGACGGTCACCGCGAACGACCTCGCCCGCGCCACCAGCCGCCTGCGCCGCACGCCGGGAGACTACGGCGCCTGGCTCGAAGTCGCCGCGATCCTCGGCGCGCTCGGCGAGACCGACGATGCCGAGCTCGCGTTCGCGGCGATCGGCGAGGGCGCGCGTGCCGGTGGCCGCGTCGCGCTCGCGGTGGCGTGCGCGCGCCACCTCGCCGAGCTCGGCAGCGTGCGCGGGCCGGAGCTGGTCGATCAGATCATCGACACGTACGCGACCGGCGGACCGCACTTCGCGTTCTCCGCGCCGTCCGCGCACGACGACGCGCCGCCGGAGCTGCACGCGACCGCGGGCACGCCGGAAAGCGCGGGCTCCGCCGGCGCGCGCAGCGACGCGGAGCGTCGCGCAGTCGCGATCGAGCAAGCGCGCGCGACGATCGAGGAGCTCGGCAAGTGGCTCGCGGCGCGCCGGCCCGCGAAGATCCCACCGGCGCCGCTGCTGTCGGCGCTGTCCAAGTCCGGTGCGCGTGCGCTCGTCGGCGTGATGACGGCGCGCGCGTTCCCGGCCGGCGCGACGATCATCGAGGCCGGCGAGCCGGCGAGCGCGCTGTACTGGCTCGCGCACGGCACGGCGACCGTGACGCGCGACAGCGGCTCGCTCGGCGAGCTCCACACCGGCGCATTCTTCGGCGAGATCGCGCTCGTCGGCGGCACGCGTCGCACGGCCAGCGTGATCGCGGCCGACGACGTGTGGGTGCTCGAGATCCCGGCGCGCGCGGTCGAGACCGCGGCCGGCAAGCACCCGCAGCTCGCCGAGGTGCTCGCGTTCCACGCCCGTGCGCGGCTGCTATCGAACCTGACGCGCACGTCGGAGCTGTTTCGCGCGCTCGCCGACGCCGATCGCGACGAGCTGCTCGGCAAGTTCGAGACCCAGCTCGTTCCCGCCGGCACGTGCTTCATCGCCGAGGGCGCGCGCAACGAGCACCTGTGGGTCGTGGTCGCCGGCCGCTGCGAGGTCCAGGCCGCCGGCGGCAAGGTCGCCGAGCTCGGCCCGGGTGCCGCGGTCGGCGAGATCTCGCTGGTCAGCGGCGCGCCCGCCGTCGCCGACGTCGTCGCGGTCGAGCCCGCCGTGCTGCTCCGGCTCGCGAAGGCCGACTTCGACGCGGTCGCCAAACGGCACCCCGAGCTGCTCGCCGAGGTCGAGAAGCTGGTCGTCGCGCGCGAGACGCAGAACCGCGCGCTGTTCCAGGACGCGACCGACTTGATCGTCTGATCCGGCGAGTTACTGGACCTGGACGTACACGCCGTACGACGTCGTCGCGGTCGCGAGTGAGCCGGTGACGCCGCCGGCGAGATCCTCGGCGTCCTGGCGATAGATCGTGACCACGCTCGTCGCGGTGACCGGGACGCTGCCGCTGCCGCTGTCGGTGAGCTGCACGATCGGAGCGCCGTTGCCGGGATCGGCCCACACCGACTGGGCGTGCGCGCCAAACGCGTCGGTCCACTGCACGGTGAGGTCGCCCGCCGCGACGGTCGCGCCGTTCGTCGGGCTGGTGACGGTGGTCTCGCCCGGAGCTTGCACCGTGGCTTGCACCTCGTCGCTGCCGGCGGTGATCTGGACCTGCCAGGTCGGCTGCCACGCAAACCCCGAAGCCTCGTACATGCCCGGGATCATCGCGTCCTCGGTCGCGGTCACGGTGACGCCGCCCGACGCCGTGAGCGTGACGGTCGCGCCGCTCACGCTCGGTCCGCCGCGCATGGTGCGCGCGAGCTCGACGTCGAGCACGACGACCTCGCTGCCGCCGTCGACCGACGACGCGGACAGCCCGACCGCGGCATACAGCGTCTTCGTACCGGAGCCGGGGTCGCCGGAGCCCGCGTCGGCGCCGTGCGACATCCCGCTCGAACCGCACGCGGCGAACACGAGCACGTGGGCGATGCTCGAACGTAGCGTCACGCGCACCTACTTCGCCTGCGAGACCTTGTTGTCCTTGCCCGGGTTCGAGACCGCCGGCGCCTTGCCCGACGCGCCCTTCTTCCACGTGACCGTGTTGCGGCTGCCGGGCACGCTGATCTGGTCGGAGGCGGTGACCGACGCGGTGTTGTCGTTGCCGGCGACGTCGAGCTTGGTCGCGGTGTCGGCCTTGACCGTGTTCTTGTTGCCCGCGACCGAGACCAGCGAGCACGTGCCGGTCAGCGTGATCGTGTTCTCGTTGCCGAGGATGGTCGCGGTCTTGTCCTTGCTGCAGTCGACCTTGACCGTCTTGTGGTTGTCGACGATGGACACGTCGGCGAGCGCCGGCGAGGCCGCGAGCAGGAGCGAAGCGATGGCGAGAGCTTTCATGCCGGCGACGCTAGCACGAGCGCGTTCAGCTCTTTCCCGGAAACTTCATCATGCACGCTGCCTGCTGCGTCGGATCGATCACCGCATCGGGCAAGGTCGGGAGGGTCGGGTCGGGGTTGTCGAAGTCGAACATGTCGAACGGCGGCACCGCGTTGGCGTCGCGATGGGTGAGCGCGGCGAGGCCGAACCGCGCCTCGAGCAGGCGCAGGATGCTCGTGTGATCGGTCACGACGTGCGAGACGTAGCCGCGCTTCGCGTACGGCGACACCACGATCAGCGGCACGCGCAGGCCGGTCTGGTCGAACTGCGCCGACACGTCGCCCGGCTGCAGCGCAGGCGGGATGTCGTCGGGGATGCACGCGGATTGCGGCGGCACGTGGTCGTACAGCCCGCCCTGCTCGTCGAAGCTGAACAGCACGGCCGAGCTCGGCCAGGTCGGCGCCTGCATCACCTCGTCGATGATGCCCTTGACCATCGCCTCGCCGACCTGCGGATCCGCCGGCGGATCCTCGTCGGGCGACACCCCGCCCATCATGTCGGTGCCCTCGACGAAGCTGACCGCCGGCAGGTTGCCGGCGGCTGCATCCGCCGCGAACTGCGTGAACGGCTGCACGTGCGAGATGTTCTTCGCCCACGTCAGGTCGAGCAGCGCGAGGGACGCCACGTCCTGCACGTAGAAGCTCCACGTCACCTTCGCGTCGTCGAGCTCGGTGAACAGATTCGGCACGACGTTGCCCTTGGCGTCGGTCGGCTGCGTCGGCACGGTGTCACCGGTCACGCCGTACGACGTGCCGGCCATGTAGAACAGCCGGTTCGGGTACGTGTTCGCCAAGACCGACGCGAAGTGGCGGTCCGAGACCGCGAACGCCTGCGCGAGCGCGTAGTAGTAGGGCAGGTCGGTCTGGTCGTAATAGCCGATCGAGCGCAGGCCCTGCGGATCGTTGGCGTCGGTGGCGTTGACGGTCGTGAACGCGTCCATCGCGCCGCCGTCGACCTCGTCGTGGACCTCGTCCCATGACTCGGCCGGGTTGTCGAAGCAGTACGCGGCCTGGTGGAAGCGCGTCAGTGTCGCGCCCGGGTGCAGCGGATCGGGCTGGGTGGCGTCGGGCGCGGCGCCGTCGACGGTCTGCCCCGGCACCGTCAGCGACGAGAAGTAGTGATCGAACGTGCGATTTTCCTGCATCACCAGGATGAAGTGATCGATCGGGATCTTCTGCGGGAAGTCGGCCAGCGTGAGCGCCGCCTTGTCGCCGGAGCCGTAGCCGCAGCTCGCGCGGCAGGCATCGGGCGCGTCGGTGCAGTCGGGCTTGGGCGAGCTGCCGCCGCACGCGGCCAGCGCGATCAGGATCGCTGCCATCCCTCGCATCCTCACGACGAGCGTTATATATGATGACGCCTCCATGGCGCGCTGGCTCGTCGGCTTCCTGGTGCTTTTTGGCTGCGTGGACAAAGGTCCGGGGCCGCAAGGCAAGAAGATCGAGCAAAGCTACGTCCGCGAGCACCTCGTCCGCGACGTGCCGGCCGACGTCGTTCGCGCCGACGTCGCGCTCGGCGACAAGGTCATCTACGTCGGCAACCGGGTCGACGTGACGTCGGTCGCGCCCGGCCAGACCGTGCGCGTCACCCACTACTGGCGCGTGCTCGCGCCGCTCGGCGACCACTGGCGCGTGTTCGCGCTCGTGCGCGGCGCGCCGAACAGCGCGGACTTCATGAACCTCGGCGCGACCGACATGGAGATCGGCCACCCGCCGGCGACCTGGCAGCCGGGCGAGCTGATCGAGGACGTGCAGGACATCACGCTCCGCCCGGACTGGAGGTCGAAGACCGCGACGCTCTCGGTCGGCCTCATCCAGACCGGCGGGCACGACGTCGGCGATCGCATGGTGGCGTCGGGCGGCAGCGTCGTCGATCGGGCGGTCACCGCGCGCGTGTTCGACGTCGATCTGTCGCGCGCGCCGCCGCCGCCGGGCACCGTGTACATCCCGCGCGCGGTCGGCCCGATCACGATCGACGGCGTGGCAACCGACCAGGGCTGGGGCGCGGCCGCGACGTCGCCCGAGTTCGTCACCGCCGAGGGCGTCCAGGATCCGCTCGGCAGGACGGTCGCGAAGCTGACGTGGGACGACCAGTACCTGTACGTGTTCGTGCAGGTCACCGACACCGATATCGTGTCGCCGTACAAGAACCACGACGATCCGCTGTGGAAGGCGGACGCGATCGAGATCTTCATCGATGCCGACGGCAACCGCCGCGGCTACATCGAGCTCCAGGTCAACCCGAACAACGCGACGTTCGACAAGTGGTGGCCGGGGACGCGCGCGCAGGAGGGCGACGAGAAGTGGGACTCGGGGATGGTCACGGCCGTCAAGCTGCGCGGCACGACCGCCGAAGGCGACACCGACCAGGGCTGGGATGCCGAGATCGCGATCCCGTGGGCCGCGGTCAAAGGCGCGGACGAGAACATGAAGGTGCGGCTGCCGCCCGAGGTCGGCGACCGCTGGCGGATGAACATCGTGCGGCCCGACGTGCGCACCGGCGGCAAGGGCGCCGCGAACGGCGGGGTGTCGAGCTGGAGCCGGATCACGCGCGACGACTTTCACGCGCTCGATCGCATGCTGACCGTGGTGTTCGCGGATTCGGCGGGCAGCATCGTGCCCAAGCCGGTCGTGGCGCCGGAAGCAGGCAGCGGCAGCGGCGGCGGCGGCAGCGGCAGCGGCAGCGGCAGCGGCAGCGGGAACGGCGGCGGCACCGGGAGCGGCAGCGGCAGCGGCAGTGGCAGCGGCATCATCATGGCTCCTCGGATACGCTAGACGGGATGCACCGCGTCCTCGTCCTGTGCCTCGTCGCGTGCGCCGCGGGACCGGAGCGCGTGGGCACGCAGCCGAGCTGGCGGCACGCGCCGGTGGGAACCGGGCCGGTCACGACGGCGTACGCGCCGACCTCGCCGCCGGCGCAGCACTACAACGAGCCCGTCCAGCCGCCGGAGGCTTCGCCGCTCGACGACGCGGTGATCGCCGCGGTGCGCGCCGCCGCCGATCGCGCGCACCTGCCGGCGCCGGTGCCCGACGCGCGGCTGTTTCGCGCCAGCGCCGAGCTCGCCGAGGTCGTGCCGGAAGACGGCGCGGTCGACTTCGCGGTCGAGACCTGGCTCCTGCAGCGCCAGGGCGTGCTCGACGAGCCGCGGCTGTACACGACGTGGACGACCGACTCCAAGGTCGAGCAGATCACGTCGGGCCTCGGGTCGGCCCTCGACGAGATCGTGAGCCAGCACGTCAAGCGCTACGGCATCGGCACCGCGCAGCGCAAGGCCGACGGCACGATCGCGGTCGTGTTCGTCGCGGTCACCTCCGAGCTCGATACCGCGCCGATCCCGCGCTGGCTCGCCGACAACGCGAGCTTCACGCTGGAAGGCGCGATCGATCCCGGCGATCACGATCCCGAGCTGTGGTACGGCCGCGACGACGGCCTGGTCGACCAGGTCAAGGTCGACGACCGCGGCGGCGGACGGTTCCAGGCCACGATCTCGTGCGCGCACCGGCACGGCCGCCAGCAGATCGAGCTCGAGGCGGTCGGGCCGAGCGGGCCGACCACGCTCACGAACTTCGCGTTGTGGTGCGGCGGCCCGCCGCCCGACGTGCTGCCGAAGCTCGTGCCGCCCGAGGATCTGTCGCGCACCACGACGCAAGAGGTCGAGCACGGCCTCTACGCGCTGATCAACCGCGACCGCACGGCCGCGGGCCTTCCGCCGCTCGCGTGGGACGACAAGCTTGCCGACGTCGCGCGCGGGCACTCGGCCGAGATGGAGAAGACGCGCACGGTCGCGCACTGGTCGCCGACCACCGGCACCGTCGCCGATCGCACGAAGGCCGCCGGCATCAAGACGCTGGTCGTGCTCGAGAACGTCGCGCGCGGCTTCGGCATCGCGAGCGTGCACGACGGCCTGATGACGAGCCCCGCGCACCGCGCGAACATCATGCACAGGGCGGCGACCAACGTCGGCATCGGGGTCGCGTTCCACGACAGCGACTCCGGCCGCGAGCTGTACGTCACGCAGGTGTTCACGCGCGTGACGCCGCGGATCGATCCGGCGAAGGCGAAGGACGTCATCGCGCAGCGCATCCGCACCGTGCGTCCGGTCGCCGCCAACCCGCTGCTCGCGAGCGTCGCCGACGAGTACGTGCAGGGCCTGGTCGCCGGCCAGAAGCGCGAGGAGCTCGCCGACATGGTCAAGAAGCGCACCGACGCGCTCGCGCGGTCGTTCGCGAGCGTGAACATGGTGACCACCGTCGTCGCCGATCTCGACGCGATCGATGCCAAGCAGCTGGTCGGCGACTACAAGGCCGACGACATCGGCATCGGCATCGTGCAGGCTCCGCACCCGGATCTCGGCGACAACGCGATCTGGGTCGTCGTGCTCATGGCGCAGCGGGTGAAGCCGTAGGCGCCGAATCGACCGTCACGAGGATGTCGCCGTCGGTCACCGTGATCTTCGCGTTCGCGAAGCCGTGAGCGGCGAGCACCTTCTTCACGGCGGCGGCGAGGTCGTCATCGTTCGCGAACTCGCCGGTGAGCACCGCTTGCATGTCGGGGCCCGACATCGTATCGGCGAGCGCGCTCGGATCGATCCCGCAGTCGGTACACTTCAGCTCGAAGCGCATCGACCGCCGGCGTTGTTCGCCGGCCGGCCGGTTCTTGACCTCGACGTGCAGGCCGGATTCGAGATCGGCAGAGCCCGAGCCCGTCTGCGCGATCAGGACGCGCAGGTTGCCGTTGTCTTCCTTGTCGGCGTGCACGGTCGCGGCGACGCCTTGCTGCTGGAGCTGGTCGGTGACGTCATGTTCGATCTGGTCGGGCGACTGGTCGGCATCGACGGTCACCCACACCTCGCGAACGACGGCGTAGGCGGCACCGCTGACGGCGCCGAGGATGAGAAACGCGAGCAGCGCGGACAGCGCGGGATGGGACTTGAAGAAACGCATCTGGGTCTCCTGAGGGCGGTTGGAGAGGGATGCGCGCGTGGCGTCGAGCGAACGCAGCCCGTGGCGCGAACGCGTCTCGAGCGCGGCGAAATCATCGGTCCATGGCTCAGCCACGGCACACCTCCTCGGTGGGTACGGCTTGCGAACGGGGCTCGAGCGAGTGATAGAACGCGCGCAGCCGATCGCGGCCGCGCACGAGACGCGACTTGACCGCGCTCTGCGAGCTGCGCTGGATCTCCGCGATCTCCTCGATCGCGTAGCCATGCAGCTCGAACAGCACGATCGCCTCGCGCTCGGGCGGGCGCAGCGTCGCGAGCGCGGCGGACGCACGGCGAGCGCTCGCGCGTTCGTCCGCCCAGCTTGCGCCGTCGTCGCCGACGACATCGGCGTCCTCGCGCGACAGGAATCGCGACCAGAACGCGCGGCGGCATCGCGATCGGTGCACCGACACGACGACGCTGCTCATCCAGGCGCGAAACTTCCCGCGGTCGCGCAGCGACGGCAGCTTGCGCGCCGCCCGCAGCACGGCCTCCTGGAACACGTCGTCGCCCTCGGCGTTCGATCCGGCGATGCGGCGCGCGAACAGCTGCACGTCGTCGTGGATCGGCCCGAGCAGCAGGGACAGCTCGTTCCAGGCTAGGTCATTCATCTCGAGGCTCCGACCCGGAGACGCCGCGAGGCTATGCGAAAGTCGCAGCGTCGGGCGGGTATTTCGTAAGTGTGCGAGATCCGCTGCCGCTGCCGAAGCCGCTGCCGCTGCCGCTGCCGCTGCCGAAGCCGCTTGCCGCTGCCGCTGCCGCTGCCGAAGCCGCTTGCCGCTGCCGCTGCCGCTGCCGAAGCCGCTGCCGCTGCCGAAGCCGCTGCCGGCTACCGCGCGCCCAGCGCGGCGAGCACCGCGATCTCGATCGCGTCGGCCGCGGCGTAGAGCGCCTCGCCGTCGCCGGCCGGCGGCAACGCGGGCACGCGCGCGCCGACCTGGTCGCACAGCGCGGCCGCGATCGCGGCGAGCGCGGGCTCGCAGCGCACGATCGACGCGACGAGCGCGACGATCGCGGTGACGTCGGTCTCGGGCGAGCTCGGCGCGAGCGGGCCGAGCCCGGCGGCGAGCAAGGTCGGCACGGTCTCGTCGAGCACGACCGTGCGCGCCGCGATGCCGCCGTGGCTGCCGCCGAGCTCGTGGATCGCGGCGGCGGCGCGGGCGAGGCGCTTGAGCAGGCGCACGGCCTCGGCCGGCGGCAGCTCGGGCACGGCGTCGGCGACCGGCGCGCCGGCCGGCGCCTCGAAGATCGCGGTGCGCGCGGCGCGATCGAGGCCGAGCGCGCGCTGCACGAACGGGCTCTGCGCGCGGCCGAGCAGGCGCGCGCGGTCGAGCGCCGCGGCCGCGGCGTCGCTGGCGTCGAAGCGCTCGATCACGACCGAGCGATCGAGCACGGTATCGACCGCGCGCGCGAGCTGCGAGATCGCGGTCGCGCCGAGCGGCGTCTCGAACTGGTAGCGCGCGTGCGGCTCGTCGTCGCGCGCGAGCTCGGCGATCGAGTGGTCGCCGGTGGCGCGGCGCGGGCGCAGCGCGACGCGCTTGTCGCCGAGGTCGAGGGCCTCGAGCTCGCGGCGCAGCTCGGCGAGCGTCGCCGTGCGATCGCCGGGATTCTTCACGAGCAGGCCCGCGATCAGCGGATCCCAGCCGGGCGCGACGTCGGGCGCGACCGCCGACGGCGCCGGCGGCTCCTCGCCGAGGTGCTGCGCGACGAAGTCGGGGCCGAGGAACGGCAGCCGCCCGGTCAGCGCCTCGAACAGCGTGACCCCGAGCGCGTAGAGATCCGCCGCGATCGAGATCGGCGCGCCCGTGATCTGCTCCGGCGACATGTACGCGAGCGTGCCGATCAGGCCGCCGGTCTGGGTCTGGCCGAGATCGACGAGGTGCGCGACGCCGAAGTCGCCGAGCTTCGCGGTGCCGCGCGCGTCGAAGAAGATGTTCGCCGGCTTGACGTCGCGGTGGACGACGCCGCGGTGGTGCGCGGCCTCGAGCCCGCTCACGAGGTCGAGCGCCATCCGCCGCACGTGCGCGCCGGCCATCCTGGCTTCCCCGCGCGCCGGGCGAAGCCCGTCCCGCTCCGTCTCGGGTCCGGCGAGGCGCTGCGCGAGCGAGCCGCCGGGCAGGTACTCCATGACGAGAAACCCGCGCTCGACCGAGACGTCGTAGACCTCGACGAGCGATGGATGGCGCAGCGTGCTCGCGAGCCGCGCCTCGCGCACGAACCGCTCGAACGCCGCGCCGGCGCGCGCGCCGGCCGCGAAGAACATCTTGAGCGCGACCTGGCGGCCGGCGACCTCGTCGGTCGCGAGGAACACGCGGCCCGATGCGCCCGCGCCGAGCACGCGATCGAGCCGGTAGCGATTCGCGATCACCTCGCGGTCGCGCGACACCTTGCGCTCCGCCGCCTCGTCGCGCCACGTTCGCAGGTACGTGTCGAGGTCCGCGGGCAGCGCCGGATCGGTCGCGCGCAGCTCGAGCAGCGCGTCGCGCGCGCCGTCGCGCAGGCCCATCGCGGCGAGGCACGCGATCAGATGGCGCTGCGCGTCGGCGCGGAGCGCGGGGTCGGTGCGCGCGGCCTGGAGCAACCGCGTCGCCTCGGGATAGGCGCCGCGCCGCGCGAGGATCCGGCCGAGCGCGAGCTGATACGGCGCGCGCTCGGGTTCCGGAATCAGATCGAGCGCGCGCTCCAGCAAGCGCCCGGCGTCGCGGTCGCGGCCCTGCGCCTCGAGCAGGCGCGCGGCCTCGAGCTCCTTGCGCGCGCGCGTGTAGAGCTCGATCGCCTGCGCGGTGTCGCCGAGCCGCTCGGCGAGCGGCGCGGCGGCGGCGTGGCGGCGCATGCGGACGAGCACGCCGAGCGCGGTGCGCGCGCCGTC
>Ga0335083_10002716_pt1 | contig 23255 bp, 27 predicted proteins | sample Lox_Sample_42_FD_206716 | JGI IMG/M metagenome (GOLD analysis project Ga0335083, IMG submission 206716) | Soil microbial communities from Loxahatchee National Wildlife Refuge, Florida, United States - Lox_Sample_4.2 | ecosystem: Environmental > Terrestrial > Soil > Wetlands | place: USA...
CACTATTCCAGCGCGGCAGCAGACATAAAGTCTGGGTTGCTCGCTGGTGGGAGGAAGTTATCAATCCAGATGGCTCCATCGGACGGAAGAGGTGCGCAGAGGTTTTGGGAACTGTAGCCGAACTGGGCTCTCGCTCCCGCGCGATGGACGCTCTCTCTAAACGACTGAACCCAATTAACAGCGGCTCTTATCGGCCTCAGTCCAAGCGATGCTACGCTGATTTCATCGCACAGGATTGGATACCGGTGGTGCTGCCCACTCTGAAGTACGCGACGCAGAAACACTATCGATATATTCTCGATGTACACCTCGTACCCGTATTCGGCAAGACTGGCCTTTCCGACATCAAGCGCGAATGGATTCAAACTTTCCTTGCGACGAAGTTCAGTGCAGGCCTAGCATGGAAGACTGTCAAACACATTCGCGGTGTTTTGGGACGGACATTGTCATCTGCTGAAGAATGGGGTTACATCACCCACAATCCTGCTCAAAAAACCAAACTTCCGCGGCGTCCAATAAAGCAGTGTTCCAAAGCGATCCTAACGCCCGACCAATTTCTGCAAGTGCGGGATCGATTAAGAGAGCCTGCCCGCTCGATTGCGACGGTGTTGGTTCTCACGGGCCTCAGAATTGGAGAGATTCTCGCTCTGCGCTGGAAGTATGTCGATCTATGCCGTCATACACTGCGAGTTGCGGAAACCGTGTATGACGGTCACTTCGATACACCTAAGTCGCAACGGAGTGCCCGAATCGTTCCACTTGCCGAGGAGGCGTGCAACACTTTGGAGAAATTACGATCATCCAGTACTCGACCTGACGACCTTGTCTTCAGTATGGATACTGGCCAACCATTGGACCGGCATAACCTGTTGAGGCGACAGTTGCGACCAACATGCGAGAAACTGGGACTTCTAGGGATAACCTGGCACTCGCTCCGTCACTCCCACGCGACCCTGCTGGATGCAGCGGGAGCTCCTCTGGGAACCGTCCAGTCTCTTCTTGGTCACTCAACATCGGAACTCACTCGAGAAGTGTACCTGCACGCTATTCCGGAAGATCAGCGCCGGGCGGTAGCGAGCGTCGAAGCTCTTCTATTTGGACCCAAACGGACTCAAATTGGCAGCGCTTCGCAGACTAGTGCGTAACTAAGTTGTTGATTTAACGGGATTGAAGTGGTCGGGGCGAATGGATTTGAACTATCGACCTCCTGGTCCCGAACTATGAAGCTCAATTCCATAAACGCTTCATCTGGCGTCGCTTACGGGACACAGATCGTTATTTCCCCTCTCTTAGTTGTACTTAGCTTGTACCTAGATCGATTTAGAGTCGTGACCGGTCTCGGCGAGGAAAGCAGGATTCCGCTGCAATTTGTCGGAGGCCTACCAATTGCGGAGTAGTAGATTCGTCCAACAGCTCCCAGAACGGCATATTGAGAGGGCGACCGCGATGTTAGCTTCCGAGTAGCCGACGACCTGCCAGGAATCGCCGCGTCCGATCAAGTCGAACGTTCAACAAGTTAGATTAGGAGAGTGGCAAGACCTGTGGCCACGAGTGCCGCAGCCCATACCAACTCAAAGTTGACCCACGCCTTGCGGAGAAGCGCGAGGCCAACCTTTCGATAAACGACCCAAGCTATCAACCCTGTCACCGCGAGATAAGCAGCCGTATGGACCCCGGTCGCGAGCATGCCGGCCAGCGGACTAGTGGCCGAGGCCATGTGATTATGACCTCCCATGCGGCCGCCCGCTTGTGCGGTAGTGCTACCCAGCAAGACGGGCACTACCATCAAACCCGCACCGTGCGCCGAGGCCATCAGAAACGACCAGACAGTCAGGTCTCGGAATCCTACCTGCATGCGAACCCACCGCGGGTGCCAATGTCGCACCAGGCAAAAGATTCCAAGGCCGACCAAGATCGCGGCGACGAAGTAGCGGATGACTGTGAGCGGCAGCGTCATGCCAAGAAACAGTGCGATCAGCACCACACTGCCAATGGCCAGCGCGTGGCCGAGTGCAATGGGGACGAGCGATTTTGCCACTGCGCTCCCCTTTTGCTCCTGCATCCCGAGCGCTACTGCGAACAGCCACCCCATGCCAGGGTTGAGCCCGTGGTAGGCCCCAAGGAGCAGCATCAGCCACAACGCCGTCGAAGTGAGCCCGCCGTGCATCATTGCTAGTCCGAATAGCAATAAGAATCGGACGAAGCGTCACCCCCCTGCAGCCGTACTTGGTGCGCGCGCAATCCGTCGAACTCGACGAAGAACTTCTCATCGAGCTTCATTCCGCCCTCGGGCTTGGCATCGATCTTCACCATCCAACTCTTCACGCCGTCGGGGTAAAACTGCTCGTCCCATGGGGAGTAAAGCGAGTTTGTGAAATAGACGCGTTTGCCGTCGCGGCTGATCTCGACCATCTGCGGACCGCCGTTGAGAGCCTGCTTCGGTTTCTTTGGGTGAGCCGCTCGGCCTACGATTCCGCCGAGATGGATCGAGCCCGTCTTCTTCGGGTTGGCCGGATTCGAGACGTCATACTGGATGAACTCACCTGTCCCCCAGCACGAGACGTAAAGGAAGCGGTCGTCGAGTGAGAGGTTTATGTCCGACACCAAGGGCGGCACTGCCTTGAAACCCTTCAACAGGGGCGGCAGCTTTTCCGGATCAGCCGGCTCAGCGGGAATTTCGATCACCTTGCGGACTGCCCATTTGCCGCTCTTACCACCCTCGTCGCGGTGCCACATCCAAACGGAGGAAGAAAGGTCTTTGAGGGAGATGACCACACCGACGAATCCGAAAGTCTTTTTAGGGTCGTGTGAGGGCCGAAGCTCGAGCACCATCTGCTGCTCCGCGCCCAAGTCAATTTCCTGCAAGTGACGCCGCTTATCCAGGTCCCAGATGTGCAGCTTGCGGCCGTACTTTCCGCCAAGCAGCAACTCCGCGTTGAGGCCATGCTTCACCATATTCGGTGTGCCCCATTCGGAACTGATCAACGTGTCGTGCCCAAGGTGCCACCAGAAATCGTAAGCCAAATTCTGAGGGCCGCGCTCCTTCTCCCATGGGCCCTTCAGCTCAAACGTTTCGGCATCCATCAGGAAAATCCCGCCGGGCCCATCGCCGCTGGCCGAACCGAGCGCGCTGCCATAAATGCCGTCAGGGCCACAGTGGATCGTGTGCGGCGAAGTGTATCCCGTCTTCTTGATGAACTCTTCCGGCTCGATCACCTTCACGATCTTGGGGTGCTTGGGGTCAGCTTTTGTATCCAGGATGTGAACTCGCGACGACCCGATGCCCGGAACGACGAGGTAACGACGCTCCATGTGCGGATGCGGATTTTGGGGGCAGAGGCACGCGCTGCACGCGTTCCACCCGAAGTGATGCAGCTCGTTATCGGCGTTGGGAAACTCCACTTGGCCGAGAAGCTGACCGTACGTGGAGGAACGAGGCTCGAGGTCAATGACCCCCATTGCGTCACTCTTGCCGTTCTTGCCCACATTGAGAAGAGCAACGTAAGCGATGTGTTCCGGCGCGGCTTTCATCGCCATGCCCGGTGAGGGATAAAAGGTTGGATCCGGCATCAAGGTCATATTCCAGTCTCCTTTGGTGAGAGTTAGAGCGAAGGATATTCGAGTGCGGTAAGCATACTCCTCCGTCTTGTCACTGGGCCACTGTTCCTTGCAGATTATGCCGCCGGTAAGCGGCTTGCGGCGCTCCGATGCATTCTGGCCGGATGACGGGCAACTCGGAAGCAATCCAGTGATACGCGCAGAAGGGTCTTCAGCCCGCACGAAATGGGAGTGGAAGATCTTGCCTTGGATGGTTGGTCGCAATGAACGCTATAGCAGAGTGACATCTTGGCAGAGCGCAGGATTTGGACCGGGCTTTTTGATTTTTGTTCCAAAAGCCTGATCCTGTACCTACTTTCTCGAAAACCGGATTGTCAGTAAAGCGAACCTTCCGTTGCAAGGCAATGAATTCAAAGAACAAGGAGCGCTTGCTTCCAACGAGCATGAGACAAGAATGCTTGGTTTCAAACCAGGCGCTCTTCGGATCTTCGTGTCACTCTCGCGTGATATAAATCGTTGATTCTAAAAAGAGTGGTCGGGGCGAAAGGATTTGAACCTTCGACCTCCTGGTCCCGAACTTGAGGGTCCAAAAATCTAAGTCTTGTCGTGTGTCGCACTTAGGTTTGGGAACCGCCTCAAAACCCCGCCTCAATTGTTACATTGTTACACGCCTATGCCCCACTTCACTCGCCGAGCGTATGCTCCAGAATTACAGTAGTGATGACGTGCCCTTGGCCATCCCTGACCACCGCGTGTATTGTGGTCATTAAGATTGGTTTCCAGCCCGACAGACCTAGTTGATTCAATTGGGCTGTGAGCTTCCCTTCGTTGTTTTCCTGAATGACTCTGTACTCAGCTTTGTGTGCCACAGTTATCTCCTCCACGCAGCACAGTCTAGCACGCTCGCTTTCTTTCAAACTCTAGTACTGGTGAAAATCGTACCTCCGTATGTTGTCGTATGTGTTACTATACATGTATAGTTATCACAGGAGGTAAGTTCACATGGCAACAAAAAAGGAACTGGCGGCCAAGAAGGCAGCGAAGAAAGCCGAAGGTCAACGACGCCGTGATAACGGGCTGTGCCTGCACAGCTCGTGCCACAAAAAGGCTACGGGAGGCCACATGACATGCACTGAGCACACCAAATACTACCGTGAGCGCAATCGCAAGTATGCGGCTCGGGTCAAAAAAGGCTTGGCAGGAAAGTGAACGAGCCAGTTGAGGTGCCTGTAAAGGTTGAAGTGACCACGGTAGTCCGCACGGTGGTTGCCGGGAAGTGGATCTTTATCGAGAAAAAGTAACAGTGCTAGACGCGGCGCTGATGGCTTCAGCGATCAAAATGGGACGGGAGGATTGTCTTACCCATCTGTTCGCGTTTCTGGAGTCGCATGTGCGGAAGAAATGCTCGGCATCACCCCCTCCATGGTGTAGCGGGCAAACTGTACCCCTAGCTCCGTCAACTCGTAGCGCTTTTCATCGTCGAAGGCAGAAGTCATCGTTTGTGATGAAGCACCGCGCGGCTTCGGGGGTTGTTTGATGAAGTTACCGTAATAGTCTTTCTCTCGGTTTTGCCTGATGACGTGTCCTGTACTCAGATCGAAAATAAGTAATTTGAATAGGTCCGCTTCGGCCGAATCTTCGCGGACCTTAGCGCCATGAATACCACTCCATATCTGGATTCGGGTGGCTCCAACATTCTTGTAAACGTATCGAATCACCGCAAAGTGCGGTTCGGAATAAATGTCAATCCACTTTATGAACATTCGCACGACGTCGTCGGAACACAGGCGATGTACAGCGGCGTTAGTAAGTAGATTCCTCGTGAAGACCCTCTTCTCCTCGCTTTCTGCTGCCGACCAATCGCGGAAGCACTTCTTGATTAAAGAAAGGTACTCGGGGCTCTCAATACGCTTTCGAACATTCTCATCGTTGAGGTTTAGACGAGAAAGAATCTCAGCGATCGTTTGCGCGATCTCCTTTAGCTCATCTTCCTGTAACTTCAACCAACTCGCGAAAACTTTGTTATAGTGTTCTTGGTCAGCCTCCGACCATGCACCTGCGGCACCTCCAAAAACTCCTCCTGCAATGGGCACACCACCAAGGCATGCCAACGCAAACCGCACAATTCGTGGCCCGTGGCCGCGTGAGAGCGCTTCGCTGAGTTCTTTATCGAATTTGTCCTTTTCGGTCATTTGAATCAGTGTGCGCCACACCTCCGAGCAGTTAGCGGAGGCGTCCTTTTAAGACTTAGTTGTGCGCTGGCACTGGTCCCTGCTGCGGTTCTGGTACGAGGTGTAGGTCAAGCTGAGGAGAAGCGATTTGGTGGCAGACAATCTGCCAAACGGCTACGTCGTGCCCAGCCAAGCTCAGAACGACCCGTAAAACGCCAGGAGCTGGGATGACGAGGCCATTGAAATCTGCGACTGCACGCGCTTTGCGACGAACACGAAAATCAGCGTTGAAGGGTGCTGCAAAAAGCTGTTGTTCTCCAAGGAAGACCCGTAATTCAATGGCCGGGTTCACGGGTTCACCCTCATCCAATTCGAGCATGGCCACTATTGCCAGTGTTGGGACCACAATCGGAAATGACGGCGCGCTTATTTCTTCCAGCACATGGAACACACTTACTGAGTTCAAGCGCGCATCAAGCGCTGATGACTGGCCACATACAAACAAAATTGTTCTCATCGCTGCCTTTCAAGCTAAGCTTTGAAAACGATCCTACTGGCAGGCACGGTCGAAGTTGGTCGAGCTGACGATAAAATAATCGGTTCCGCCCGGAAAGTCTGCCTGGAGATAGAAAAATACGTTTCCAAAAAAGAAGCGGCAATCAATAGATACCACTCCCACTTGTCGGCTTGGAGTGTGGTAGCGGCTTTCAGAGCTTCTGGGCTCGGTTTTTGGGATAGCGCCGCCAAGTACACGTATGGCCGAACCGCGTTAACGGATTCCGTGGGGTCAGCTTCGAGTGCGGTCCTGAGACCGTCCAAAATCTCATCTTGGGAGAAGCGCTCGCTAATCTCGCGGACCGCCGGGTCGGTTTTCAGCTTTCGCAGCAAGAAGTACGGAGTGTTTGCGACAGCGAGGGATTGAGCTGCCTCCGAGATGTCTATGTCAAATAGTCGGTTCATGAAACGACCCTATAGAAGACCACATGCCGAGCATCATACGGACATTCCGGAATCCGATGAACCACTTCTTGACAAAATCCCCATTTGCTCAACACAAGAGGTCCAGCAAGAGGTTCCATGCTGACTACTATCCCCGAATGCTCAGGGTCACCATCCACATAGTAGACTACCACGTCGCCAGGAAGCGCTTCATTCCGGTTTATCTCTACATACTCGTCATCTTCGATGATCTTCTTAATCTCGGCCGCTTCTTCGATCCGAGTCCTGCGGCTGGCGAACGTCAATCCGTGGCAGTTGTATTTTCTGGAAGCGTCCACGGGCCTGTGCACACCGCGAGAATACTTTTTCTGTAAGTCCTTCACTTGCAGTGCGGCCCCGTAATGCATCGGTAGCCAATCCAACAGATTCTTAATTTGGCGCTGCCGTCTTGTGTTGAGACTCAATTCGACGCTTCGCAAGATAACATGCATGCACAGGCTCTTCTCGGGGTGCTTCTATGTTACGTACCTAGCGCGGCAACGCAGATAGTATTCAATTGTTCGTCTCAAATCAACGATAAACCCTGCGTGCGACGGTGCTGGTGCAACCTTCATTCTTAGTGGACGGAAAACTACGGCTTGGGAGGCGTGGCGGGTCGAGCTGGAGCAGGTCGAGCTGGAGCAGGTTGGGCTGGAGCAGGTTGGGCTGGAGCAGGTTGGGCTGGAGCAGGTTGGGCTGGGGGTGGCTGAGGCAAGGGGAACGGGAATGGCATAACGCCGAATTGCTGTTGTACCTGGAATGCTCGCCGAAACGCTACGCCGTACGCGTTTTCAAAGAATTTTGCCGTGCCGCTCATCTCAATAAACCACTCAATTTCAGCCCACAATTCTGAGACGAGGTCGCGGAGGACTTGATCGCTCCTCAGGTCGAATACGCGCTGAATCTTGAGTTCGTTTTGAATGGTCGCCAGGGTTAAGGGCCTCCCGTGCGACAACCTGTCCTTATGGCTTGAAAGATATTCTGTTACTTCCTTTGCCCTTGCCGCGGCGTCAGTTTCGCCTCTTAGAAGGTATGTTTTGAGCCATTCCGCCACAAGCGATTCCGCTAGCTTGTTTGCGTTCTTACATATCTCGAAGAGAGCTAGGTCAAGCTTGCTAAGCAGTGGTAGATAGACACCTAGAACCTCGGGGTCAGCCTTAATGTCATTCTTCGCATTCCCGAAGCCCTCAAGGATCGCCTGCGTTGGAACGACATTTGATTGACCTGTCTGCGGATCGCGGAATTGGATCTGCGGGTCGATTGGCCCCAGCGCAGATGTATCATCCAAGACCAGTTCATCTGCGGACGCAGCCAACATGGTCGCGGCACTGAATGCAGTGTGAGGAATTATAAACCGAACCGACTTGAATCGAGCCCTGAGGAGGTGAACAATTCTTTCTGCCGCTTCTGCCAAGCCACCTGGACTGTGAAGGAGAACGTCAATAGCCTCGCCCTTTATAGTTCGCGTTAGCTCGGAAAACGGCGTCAGGTCGGAATGGTCAAGGCTGTTAGGGATGTTAGCGAGATTTAAGTTGGCAGCGTAAACGATGACGGGACGACCAGTCTTCGCTTCTATATTTAGAAGTAAGGTCTGCCGATGTTTGAATCGCTCAACGAGATTCTGCTGCTTAGAGATCAGTTCGTGATAACGTGGCACAGAGGTCAGCCTCCGTGTTAGAGGCGCCGGACTCGCGCACGATTACACGGGACTGCGTTAGATTAACGTATCTGCCGAAGATTTGATAGACCTTTTCCGCTCGACGAAGCTGGTCAGCGACTTCTGGATGCGCATCGAGGTATTGTTTGGTTTCGTCCGCAAGCGGCTGCTCACTCACCGGCCACGTGCTCTGGATTTGTGTGTTCATAGTCGACTCCTTTTTGACGCCCGGTCCGCATTCCCCGTTGCCCGGTGATACCTTACAAGCTTACAAACCCCACCTTGATAGTAGGATGAATCCTGGCTTAAAAAGGCGTCAAAAAGTTAACTGACCGCCCGAGCAGGCTTCCTTATTCCTCCTATCGGCACAAAACGACCGAACTTCAGGGATCGCCTAGACTAGTAGTGCACTTCACCTGCCAAATGTTACGTTACACGGCGAGCTTCGCGATTGCCGCAAGGCCTTAAATTTCTGCGATTTACAGATAATCACATCGGTTGAAGCCATCATTATTTGCAGATTACGGGAAATGTCAAGGGGAGTATTCCAAACGCGGACCGCGGACTCTGCCGGAATGCAGAGACAAGGACGCGGCTCCCGGTAAAGGAGCCTCGCCCTCGAAGTTTGGTTGAGAGTGAATCTTATGTGTGGTTCTGAATGTAGTTCAGCGCCGAGAGCGTGGCGTTGGACATGAGCAACTGTCCGCCATACCGCGCGAACGCCGCCCACGCGGTCAAACCGTATTCAACGACGCCGGGAACTTCGCGATAGTTCCGCACGTAGCTTGAACCCTTGACGTATCGCGTCATCCAGCGAGACAAATCACCGAAGACGACCGGAATCTTCCCGGCTCCGATGCTGTCCATGCTTGGTGAAACGTACACGGGCTTTCCGTAGATAAGGGGTTGACTCAGGCGCGCCTCAGGAAAAACGAGACCGCCGAATTTGTCTTTCAGGCCCGCAATGAACTGCAATGTGCTGTCATTCATCAGCCATGCAGCTTTGGAGGATGCACGGTAACGCGCTGGCACGCTAAAGAACAAACTGGCGAGGTCGTCAGACCCGATGCTGTTCGTCCCGTTGTTTCCGGAGATGCCGTCGTTCGCGTTGGAACCCTGCGCGATGGTAGGCACCACGCTAAGAGCCTCGAGTGCCGGAACAAGTCCGAGACATTTCCCGCTACCGTTGCCAGTAACGAGGTCTTTGCCCACTCCGCGAGCAATGCGTTCGGCGAAGAACCGCTCGAGCAGCGAGAGGTTGTAGTCGACCAATGCGTCTTGGTCGAACTCGATGGTGGTTACGATTTTCGGCGTGCGGTACGTGAAAACGTCCGTCACTGCTTGGTTGATAGCGTCAATGTCCTCTGCGCTGTCCTTCGTATTTTCCGTGATAACCACGGCTTCTACGCCAGTGTCATTGGTGAGTGGCAGAGCAACCGAATTCCCGGCATCGGTTTCGAGATAGGTCACAACGTCCCGATTGAAGAGCGGGTCAATGGTTGCAACCGCGTGTTGAAATTCGCCGTTGAAATAATTAACAGGCACGAATGCGCCACCAGCGGAGAGTGTCGTATGAGTGACAACTCCTGCGCCAGCTTCAAGGGCGCGAACGCTGATACCGTGAGCGATGTCAGAATAGGCTTTAGCCAGTTTCCGGCGCTCAAACGCATTTGCTGCGGTGGGCGCGTGTTTCAGAGCGGAGATGCTCGCGAGACAAAAGTCATAGCGGCGCTGCTCTTGTTTGTTCAGTTCACGTTTGCTCAGCTCGTCAGCCTCAGCCATGAGCTTCGCGATTGCAGAATTCTGAGTCATGTGTTTCTTTCTTTGCTGCTGATTTTGATTCTCCTCGCTGCCCGAAACACGCCAGCGAGCGCGTCACTTCAAAATTGTTAGGCGAGGGCTACGGCAAGTTGCTCGATAACTTCCGCGTCAACCTTGAGCAAAGGAAGTGCGCGTCTCAGCCACGACGGATAGCCCTGAGGCGGAGGTTCAATAACGGCTTTGAATTTTGGAATGAAACTAGCCGTGATTCTACGGCGCTCGCCCGCGCTCAAGCTGTTCTGTGCAAGTGTGTCGGCTAGCTGATTTGCCAATTGATGTGCATTCAGGTTCGTTATGTGTTTTACAGGCGGTGCAAGTTTCACCGGTTGTCTGGGGTCTAGATATTTCATTTGTTTCTCCTTCTTGATTTTGATTCTCCTCGCCACCCGAAGCCCGCTGGCGAGCGCGGTAAAATTGTTTAGAACGTCTTGAACACTTCAACCATGCGGTCAACGCGAGCGATGTGAGCCGCACGCGACGGAGGAATGGGAACGAAGATGTTCGGCAGGGCACCATTGCGAGCCATCACGCTCGTTGCTTCATAGGCGGGGTACGTTACGCAGCTAACGTCCGCGAGCACTCCGATACTGGAAATGCTGCGGATCGTACAGCGGTCGCCGTTCTCGTCCGTGCCTTCGTCCCATGAATCTACAGGCTCACCAAAACCGAACGAACACTGCGACATATCGCCGCGCCGGATGGACTCGTAAGTGTCTCGGGCGGTTTGTGTGTCGGGCAACATGCAGCGGAACTTGAGACCACGGGAATCTTCGGCGAGCGTCAACGTGCCGGATTTTGTGCGGCCAAGAATTGTGTCGGGCTGGTGGTTGACCAGCATTCGCACGTCGGGGTTCGTGGCGAGAACGCGCTTGAACGCGCCGGGCTTGATGACCTCATAAAATGAGCCGCCAATTTTCTCACTGCGGCTGTTGTAGAGCGCCGCGTACCCGGAGATAGACTTCTCGCTACCTGCTCCTGCGGCGCGCAGCTCTGCGACGGCGCTTAGATACATTTCCCTTTGCATTTGAAACTCCTGCTCTTGCGGGTTTGAACGTCTCGTTGCGATACCAGAAAAACTCTGACAACTTGCCGTCCAGCGCACGTATGTGTGGCGGCCTCACTTCTTCGCTAGTCACTGAAATCTCTTTTTTTAATTGATGAGGCGCGAGCGGCCGACTGACGGCGCCGCCAGTTGGTTACCTCCGCTCGCGTCCATCCAGCGCCGATCTCAGGCGGGGCACCCCTGTGGAAGTCAGCACAGAAGCACCGGAGACCGTAGCGCACATCCCTCAACCGCGCCGCGGGAGAGGGAAGCTCTGTTAAATCCGTCCGGCTTCTTCCGACATGGCGCGAGCGACTTGACCCGCAAGGCTCGTGGTCGGCTGCGGCTTTCCGCCTGCTACGAGCCGTTGATATCGCTCAAAAATATCTTTGGGAATGATTTCAAAATGGCCGCAATGACCCCACTGTGCTCTCTCGCTCGGCCTGAGAATCTTGACGCTCTCGCCGCACGAGCAAGACACGCCGATAAAGAGCGAGCCGTTGTGCGGCACTTCGCAGACTTTCCAGCTAAGTTTTCCTTGTGGTTTTGGCGTTTCGTCGGGGAGGATTTGGATGAAGCCCAAGTCCTCCATGAGTTTATAGGCGGGATTGCTTACAACGGACCGAACTTGCCCGGTTTGGGGGCCGGAAAGGATCATGAATTTCATGGCATTTCTCCTAACTACGAACTGCAAAATTGAACACCTGATGGACCCGGTAGATGTTACGGACTTCGGGCTGCGGGAAGCCCGGTGGAAGCCCGACGGAAGCCTGGCGGAATAACCCGGAATCCCGGAAATGTGTATAAGGAAATGCCTCTCGAATTTCACGTATACGTGTGAATAGGTGCGGGCGGTTTTTATAAGTCGTTGATAAACCAATCTGATACCCCCATATGGGTGACGTTTTCGCGGAGCCTCACCATCGTATTTTGGCCACCACCTCGATCCGTCTGTGTTCGCCAGCAGGTCTCTATCGGCTCATTTAGACCCGATCTGGCGCCGAATCTAACGGTTTGGCGTGTATGTGTGGGCTGGGCTTACAACGTGTGGCGATCCTGCCGCCCTTTACGGCGTTACCGGCTACAGCGCACGGCCACACTTACGTTCTCGCGCTAGGAATTGCTGAGCGGTTATTGCGCCTGGCCCTTGAAACTCGGCGCACAGTTCTTTTGCTCTGCCTTGTTCGAGCATTGGCTGGTACGAGCGGACGAAGGCCATAAGGTCTTTGGCGCTCATTGTGCGTTCGCCGTGTGGGGCTGGTGGTTTGGCTGCCCTCTGTTTAGCCACGACGGGGCTTCGTACGCCGTCTTCTTCGTCTGGCACATTGCCGAGGCTTGGCGGACGCCAGTTGCTGGGTACGTAGCGCGAAACGTCGGGCTCGCCTTCCAATGGATGATGGTGGTGGGCGCAAACGCACAGCACATTGGACGGAACCAGAAACAAATCTTTGTTCTTGATGGGGCTAATGATGTGGTGTACGACCGTGGCTGGCTCGTGGCATTGCTCGCCGTTTTCAAGGCGCTGGCAGCGTGGGTTATGTCTGAGCACTGAGAGGCGGAAGTTTCGCCATGCTGGTGTTTGATAGAGATGGGCGGTTGCGTTGGCCGCTGTACGAGCGGCATCGGTAGTTCTGTGCTCAGGGCATAGCCAGCCTCCGTCGGTTATTTCCTTACCGCAAAGTTCACATGCTTTATTGGGTGCTGTTGGCATTCGTGCTCCTTTGGTGTGGCATTGTTATCGAACGGCAAATTTCCGAGATAGAGTTCCGTGCAATCCGTCATCGGCGCTCCAATGACTTTTTGAGGGGTTCGCTGGCGTGTTCTAACTTCTTGGTGAAGTCTCGTTCTTTTCTGCTCAGGACCGCACGGAGATGGCGGTCAAGAAATTTGTGGTCTTTCAACAGCATGTTCAAATATCCCTCGACCATTTCGTTCGTGATGCAGATTTTGGCGAAGCAGCCGCGCGGGTACACGGCTAGGCTGATATTTTCAAGGGGTAGCATTATGGCGTATCGAGCGAGGAATTCTTGAACAGCAATATCCGTGGTGTCTGCAGGCAGGTTGTGAATGGAAATCCAAAGTCCGGGCGGCAACTGTTTGAACATTAAAACTCCTATTAGTCAAAAGTTTTGCAGCAAAGCGGCAACGATGGTTCAGCACAAACGAGAGTAAGTACCGCTTGCGTCGGACTGACGCAGTTGACAGGGAATTGCTTCCCACCGCCTGCGTGGTACGCTCACAAGGCCCCACCTGAGGTCGCCGCTTTGCCTTGAGATTGGAATGCACATTACTGCGCAGTCGCGTTTTCACCCTGCGGTGTTACGCCACGCGGACGCCATTCAGGGCACAAGAACGTCGCGACAGTTCGCATGGGTAACTCGTGGGGTCGAAAGAATTTCCAGGGATAGTCGTCATCTCCGAACTCAATAAACTGCTGCTCGACGTACCATTTCCCACGTTGGTTTCTGATCTGAACATCGCGCGTAGCCCATCGCACGTTTCCTTTGGCGTAATTTCCGAGACCATCAATTCGGTCAACGCTGAGTTCAGAACTAGGGCGTGGACCTAGCTCTGCAAACCACTCCTCAAAATTCTTGAACTCCATTTTGATCCCGAGCTTGCGGTAGTACTTACTGCCCACGCGAGCTAGTGCGTTGTAATAGGCTTGGAATACTGGCGTTCCTGCCATTCTATGTGTAGCGTTGGCGTGACCCCGGATATAGTGCTGCCATGGAAATCTCACAGGCGCACCACACCCGCAGGAGCACAGTGGGCTGGGAAAGTGAAGACGGCGAGGAAAATATATTTTCGATGGCCTGCGGGATTTCTTTGGGGCGAATTTCCCAGACTGATGTCCGGCTATAAATCTGCGAGGGCGTTTTCGAGGGCGATTGTTAGGAAGGGTGAGACCGCAGCCACAGGCGCATAGCGTCGTGGACCGCTGCGCACCGACATCCAGTTGGATTGCGCGGAACGTTTTTAGGCGTTGCACAAAAGGATGGCTAAATGTTACGTCAGCTTAGTGCAATGCTCAGGGCAATAACCTGAGCGAGCGTAGGACCAGGGCTGGCAGGAGCTGCTGGTGCCCACTGCTGTGTAGCAGCGTTGAAGATCAGTACGTCTCCATCAGTGATAGAGGTTTCGGCGGTTGTAGGAAAACCGCAGGCAGTACCAGCGGGCGGCACAATAAGAGCAACGTCCTTTAGCGAATAGTCCGCTTGCACTTGGTAAAGCTCACGACCGCCGCCATTGACATAGAAAATATCTCCAACATTGGTGCCACGTGGCGGTAGTGCCTCGGGTCGAACGACGTAGAAGTTAACTGCCACTGGACTTCTCCACGACCGGGAACTGTTCGGCGATTTGTTCCTTCCAGTTCTTTTTCTTTGCTTTCTGCTCCTCGAGATGCCGCTGTTGGCGATAGGCTTCGCCTGCTGGCGACTTCTCGAAATAAATATCTGGGAATTGCATTGTTCCTCCTTGTGATGCTTCGGCTAAAGTTTTCGGCAGACCGGTCAGTTTGGCCAGTATGTGGGAACAGCGACCGAAGCAGCCACGCTCACGTTCGGCTCCACAAGAATTTCGGTCCCAGCTATCGGCGCACTCATTGCGCATCTGTTCGCTTTCAAACAGGAGCACGAGTTTGCGACGGAAGCAGATCGAAACCAAAGCGAATGGACCATTACCCCGCACTACGGCGGTAGCGCCCCATCTACGTTTCGCGTCTGTTTTGAATTCGAGACCCATCGCCTAACCCGTGGCGTGTAAGGGGTTCCGCGACAGGAGATGCTGTGTACTTTTCGCTTTTTGTTTGTAATTGACTTTGTGTTGATTCTGGAGTACTCTACTCCTGCCACATCAATGAGTGAGGTTTTTTAGGGTAGTTTATCACTCATCCCTGCCTAGGTTGTGGCTTCCCAAAACCCAATTCAACACTAGGGGTGTATCTAATGGGTGAACTTTCTACGTTGTTTTGTGCCTTTTCGGGTTGTCAAAAACCGTTTCAACCTACCAACAAACGCCATCGTTGCTGTTCGGATAAGTGTAGAGCCGCGGCTCACTATCTACCAACAAAGCTACGTGTACTAAGGCGGCGTAACACGCGCTTTCGCTCGCGTAACCGGGACAGAGCCTTGGGTTTTGACGGGCGTTACGGTGGACCTACCAACTATACCTACCTAATTCCGCGCACAGGCGACGATGTACTAGTGAAAAATTTAGTGGGGAGGGCATGATGGAGACGGATTTCCTCTTCGACGAACAACCAGATGACTTTTCGTCTGAGCCGCAGTCTCCACCACTCAACATAGAACTGTGGGAGGGCAATGGAGACGACCTCGCAAAGCGAGACACGGATGTAAAGTGGAAGCTCGGCGATTGGCTCGTTCGTGGCAGTGAGCTTGCCAAACGCGACGCTGAAGTAAAATGGGAACTTGGCGACTGGCTCGTTGAAGGCGAACCAAACTATCCGGCCATTGATGTCGGGGAGATTCCGGGCGTAACAGGCCTTGATTTCTACTCGGTCGCCGAAAGAATCACAGGCTTGGCGAGAAGTACTCTCAAAGATTTGGCAAGTACTGCACGCCGCGTTTCCCCGTCTGTCCGGACAGATACTTGCTCGTGGTCACACCATCGGGCGCTTATAAACGCTCTACCGAATGCAAACGAAGAGACGCTCCGTGAATGGCTCACACGAGCAGCAAACGAGAAGATGTCGGTGGGCGAGTTGCAAAAGGCGCTTCGGCCTCGAATAACGGAGCCTACCCTGGAAAAATCGTTCCTCGTAACCGTCCCGCTGCGTGTTTGGGAAACACTGAAGGACTTCGCCGATTCCAAACGTTCCGAAGTCCCAAAGATTGCATCCCAATGGCTCGTGGAGAACGCCGAGCTACCCGAGACGCAAACACAACGCAAGTGCGAAAGGAATGAAACACGGGAACGTCGGCGTGAAGAGCGTAGACGGGTGGGCTTACGGGTTGCGATGACGTATGACCCACTTAGATTGCGGCGGCACTAGCATGAAGCTTTACCAAGCGAGCGGCGGTCATCCGAAAGGTATGGCCGTCGCTCTAAAATCCGGGGCGCACAACTTTCTAATCAGCTACGCGCACGAGCGGGACCATCCGCTGATCCATTTCATCGCGGAACACGGTGAGACTACGCGCATCGAAGTCCGAGACGAGATCGGAACCGCATATTTGAAGTGGTGTGCAGAGAACAAGAAGGCGACGACGGTGGAGACGTTTGATGAATTCTTGGGGTCTGGACAGGCCAACAATTCAGTTGACAGCCACTTAGCTTTATAGTACAGTCACAAACGTTGGCGAGAAATTGCAGTCGCCACATCCACTAAAAGAAGTTCTTCTATCGGGTTTGCCGAGCAGACAGGGAACTAGGCGGCAGATCATCGAGCAGCAAAAGCCCAAACCAAATTGAAGAGGAGATACGTGTGCGCGAACTTATAACACTCGCAGGGAGTGGTGTATGACGAGACCAGAATTCATAAAGAAACTTGAAGCAATAGCCGACGAATTTCAGCGAGCCCGGTCGTGGGGTTCGCTTGAAGTTGAGTTTAAGGACGGCGAGCCGAACTACGTCCGTAAGACATTCAGTGAATCGGTGAGAGAGGAAGCACATGCGCAAACCCGTGCCCCGCAAAGAAGCTACAGGTAAGCCTGGCTTCCCCTGTAAATCTGAAGACTGCTACGCCGTTCGCCACATGACTGCATCCGAATTTGTTGTCTACGACACGATGCTCGCCTTTGCCATTGCAGGCAGAAAAGCAAGAGGCGGTGAAGGCCCCTTGATTTTTAAGACCGCTCTAAAGCCGACTCTTGCAAACGCCGTGAACCGCTCGATAAACAGCATCAGCGAGGCCAAGGATTCACTGGTCGAAGCTGGCTGGCTGCGCCTCATCCGTGAAGGTATTCGCAGAGATGATGGGCGACAAGCGCCGAACGAGTATGAGGTTATAAAGCACGAACAGTTCGCAGCGAGCCATCCCGGTAGCTGCCCGCTGTATGACTACTGCCCCGATTTTGAAACCGCCACAGCCCACGAAATTCGGATTGGCGATACATTAGGCGACAAGGGAACCACGCCAGAGAACTTCCGCGACAAGATGACTTCCTTGGCGCTGAAGAGTTATGAGAAGACGCTACCAGAGCAGGGCTTTCTCGTCTCTGACGCCGTACCCGCCAAAGTGGGTACGGAGATGCCCGTACCCAAAATGGCGGGTACGGTAGTGCACATCGCCGTACCCGGAAAATCGGGGTCGCCGTACCCGCCAAATCCTGTTGACCGTACCCGGAAAACCGGAGTCGCCGTACCCGAGATTCCGGGTAGAAGTCTTTGTACTACAGACTTGGAAATACAAACCACCACTACAACCACCGCCGGAGACGAGCGTCGTGGTAGTGGTGAACTTATCAAAACCCTGTCAGACATGTGGCGACAGGAAAACAAGACGGTACCAGAAATTACACCTGCGAACCGCCGAGAAATAGCTGACTTGGAAAAAACCCATGGCCAAGAGCGGATGGTGAAAATCTTCGCAGCCTACGTTAAGGCGCCGTCACCATTCAAAACCATAACGACGTTTCCGTTCTCACGCTTTGTGACTAACTTTGAAAACTTTGCCAGCCATGTTGACCAGCCAACACGCCAGCCACTTACGGGTAAGGAACCGTGGTTGCTGAAATGCTTCGCGGAACAGGACAAGAAACTGAACGAGCGGTTTAAGGCCAAAACGAAAGAAGAGCAAGAGGTGGACAGGCTAGAGTTCGAAAGGCTTCGCGACGAGTTTTAGGTAGAAGCGAAATGTAGAACGGCCCGGTGATCTCGGCTTTCTGCTGAGGTCGCCAACCCGTAGGGATGGTTCAGTGTCCGGCCTTACGGGGCGGGGCTTGGCTCAAGTACTCCAAGCAAACAACAAAACACAAATTCCAGTAAAGGGATTTGTGCGCCAATGCGGATCAAAGAGGCGGAGTTGTGTTCGGGTAGCCCGGCGTCGTATGTTTTACCCGCGACCACGACAAGACGGAGAAGAGGTCCGAGCTTGTCGAGAAGAAGTGGACAGGCAGGTAGCGTGTTTCAACGCAGCAAACCGTGGAGTCCGATTGCGTCAACCTATGGCCGATTTTGGGTTGACGTTCCGGGCGGCGACCGAAGACAGAAAACGGTAACGCTGGGACCGTGTGCGACGCGCACGATTGCACGCCAACGGCTCCGTGAATACATCGAACAAGCTGGGGTAAACAGCAAGCAGACTTTTCACGAGACCACAGCCCCGGCGACTACATTCCGCCAACAATCAGACCGATGGCTCGATTCATTAGCCACTCGTACCCGCAAGCCCGTCAAACCCGCCACAATCGCAGGATGGCAACAAGCCCTGCATGCGTGGCTACTCCCAAACATTGGTGGCAAGCTGCTGGCGGAAGTTTCGAACAGCGTGCTCCGCGAACTGGTGGGGAAGATGACAGCGGCGGGACTCTCACCAAAAACCATTGTCAACTACACGCAGGTCGTGAAGCTGGTTGTGGCCTCGGCAGTCAACGAGGATGGCGACCAGATTTACCCGCGTAAATGGAATGCTGATTTTGTGGGCATCCCACTTGTTGACAGAACAAAGCAGCGCAGACCCACCCTGACGCAGACCGAGTTGGAAGAAGTTCTCACCAGCGTAAAGGACCGCTACCGTGTTCTCTTCGCCTTGCTCGCCGGGACGGGACTCCGCATAGGCGAAGCACTCGGTTTGAAGCCAACAGACTTTGGACCCGACTGCCGCATCATGCACGTGAACCGTAGCGTGTGGGGCGGTGAGGAACAGGCTCCAAAAACGTCAAATGCGATTCGCGTCGTAGATGTGCCGGAACCTCTGGCATGGATGCTGCGCGAGTTCATTGCCAACAAAAAGGGTTATCTCTTCGCGACCGCGAACGGGAACCCTCTGCAACCACGCAACGCTTTGCGAGTGCTGCACGGTACGGGTAAACAGGTGGGCTTTCACGCCTTCCGTCGGTACCGTGCCGCCGTACTCCGCAAAGCTCAGATACCGGAGGACCTCATCGGCCTCTGGCTCGGCCACGCACAAAACTTGACGGACAGGTACGCCGCCCAGTTGCGAGATGACGCGGCTTATCGCGCCGAGTGGTGCAAGCGGGCGGGCTTGGGCTTTTCAGTGGTTACATTGTTACACAGCAAAGTTGTTTCGATTGGCGAAACGAAAGTAGCCTAAACGTGTTGAGGGCAAAGGGTTTTGAAGTGGTCGGGGCGAATGGATTTGAACCATCGACCTCCTGGTCCCGAACCAGGCGCGCTAGCCAGGCTGCGCTACGCCCCGAATACTGGGCTAACTTTGCAATCAGTTTACGCGGGATTCGCGGCATCTGCAACACAAGCCGTTTCTCCGAGCCGAAGCGCCCTGCCGCGCCCATTCTATCCTCAAAATCAAATCCGCCAGAGAGCTTTCGCTCTCTGGCGGCTTCTCAGGAATGGTCGAAGGACTCTAGAATTCATACCGCAGCGCGAACTGCATCACGCGCGGGTTGGTCAGCAGGCCCGTGTAGTTTCCAAACGTGCTCGAGATGTCCAGCTCTGGTGCTGCTGATTGCACATTGAACCGCACGGAATTCGTCACGTTGAACACTTCCCACCGGAACTGGAGGCTTTGCCCGTCGTTCCAGGGCATGTGCCAGCGCTTGGCAAGACCCAGATCGATATTGAAGAAGCCTTGGCCTCGAAGCTGATTGCGCGCGCCTCCCGATCCAGGAAATGGGACCTGGAAATTGTTGATCGCGTCCGGCCCAGTGCTGAAAATGCTGATGTTCCCGGCGTCCGGTCCCGAGGTGACCGGATAGGCCCCCGTCTTTACCGGTGAAATCAGTTGCGCGTTGCCGCTAAGTTGCCAGTTCGTGGGCCATTGGTAGCCGTTGCTGATATTCACGGGGAAACCGGAAGTCAGCCGGAAAAGTCCCGATAACTGCCAGCCACCAATCACGGCTTCCGCGAAACCGTGAGCGTCGGAAGCGAATGCGCGTCCTTTCCCGAACGGAAGCTCGTAAATCCAGTTGGCGTTCAACTGGTGAGTCGCGTCGAAGTCCGAAACGGCTCGTTCCTCGTTGGGATTCCAGGAGTTGATGATCTGGCCACCCAGCCCGCCCCATTCTCCTATTCGCTCAGCATCCGAATTGATGTCCATCGACTTCGAGAACGTGTAGTTGAGGTCGAATTGTAATCCGTGCAGCATGCGGTGGCGTAGGGTCAACTCCATCGCATTGTACGCGGAGTTTCCAATCGTCCGCCACGCGTACAAAGAGGAATACTGTCCGTTCCAATAGGATCCAGGATTATTTGTGGGGTAATAATAATTGTTTTGAACATTATAGTCACTCCCGCAAGTAGCGCTGTCCGCGGCATTGCAGCCACCGAGTCCGAACAAATCATAGATGAACAGCGCCGTTGTCTCGTTCTGCGGGAAGCAACTGAACAAGTCGTAGGCGGCTTGCAACGGACTGGTCGTGCCTCCGCCTCCACAGAACAGACCGTAAACGCCACCGGGCTGCAACGCTGGCATGATGTCCGCCCAATACTGAGCTGTCGGCCCAACGGTCTGCGGCGTGACGGACGATGTCGGTACTCCCTGGCGGTAAAGCGTCGCCAGCGCATCTACAGCCTGGAAATAGGTTATTTTGGTCTTCGGGTCCGTAAGATTCAGCGGCATAGCCATATCTTCCTGCGCCAACAAGCGATGCGACAGCCGCCCGACGTACGCCGCCTCGATCGAAAATCCACTCGGCAATTCCCGGGAGAAGGAAAGGTCGATCGTCTCCGAGTAGGGAGTCTTCAAGTGGCTGTCGTTACCCCAGGCGATCGCGAAGCCATAGGGGCTCAGATTATCGCCGGCAAAAATGTTCGGAAAAGGCGAGGGCAAAGCTGGAGGCACGGGAGCGAACAGCGAGTCGCCTGCCGTGTCCGTCGTGGGAATCACGTGCATGTCCGTGATTCGCGGCGCAACGGACGGATCGACTTCTCCAGCCGTATTCGTCAGGACATCCAGCAAACCGAAGGATCCACCGCTCTGATCGAACGTGTCTACGATGCTCTCGCCCAGCCGGTCATAGACGATGCCGAACCCCGCGCGAACGCTGCTCTTGCCCGGCCCTCCAAACACGCTCTTCCAGAAGCCTCCATCCGCTTGTGGTGACCACGCAAGCGCCACGCGCGGGCCGAAATCATGGTAATCCCAATTGTAGTAACCGCTCTTTCCGCCATTGGCAGGACCTGCCCAGTCAAACGTAACCGCAGGATCGGCGTACGATCCAATTCCCTGCGCCATATTCTTGCCACGTTGGTTAAACCAATCGCCCAAAGGCTCCGTCGTGGTCGCTTCCAGCCCATTTGTTTCCCACGGCGGCGAAAAGAGCGAATACCGCAACCCGAACGTGAGCGTCAGGTTGGGCTTCACTTTCCAGATGTCTTGTGCGTAGAGCTCAAAGCCATTCTCGGCAAATCGACGCGAGATCGGCGTCCCCTGAGCCAGCACATTGCTCTGCCGGTCAAAGTTGTAGTAGGCATCTACTTCGGAAACCATCCCGGTCATGGCCGTCAGCGGGAAATCGTAGGAATTGCCAAAATTGGGGTCGACCTGCGGATAATGCGGCTCGTTTGGATTGTAATCCGGCGAGGTTGGATCCGGATTGTAGCAGTTCCCGGTTACCGTCGCTGCCGTCTGTGAACAATATGGATCGAAGTGCCCCGTCGCTCCCGTGTTGGCCAAGGCGGCCGTATCCAGCCACGACGCGTTGGTTACGCCGTCGCTAAACGAGTTATTCAAATTCGTCTCTGGATTCCTTAAGAATGCGGCTTGCACTCCGAACTGGAAAGTGTGCTTTCCATGGATCTTTGTCACATCATCGTACAGATTGTGGATTGGCCGCTGGAAGCTGGACGACCTTGTGACTCCCATGTCGATACTGCGGAAATAGTTCCACGACTGCGTCGAATCGCCCACAAACCCGTTGCTCTCCCGGATGAATCCATACCGGAAATTGTTGATGAGCGTCGGCGTCAGCGTCGCCGAATAATTCGCAATGATTCCTTTGTTGTAATTCACGCTGACCGTTTCCGGAATCGATCCCGGCAAGAATGGCGCACCCTGCGAGTTTTCGTTTGCCAGCGCTCCGCTCACCGAGAGGCGGTGTCTCGCATCGGCCGTGATGTTGTAGTCCAGCTTGGCGATATACCAATTGTGGGTCGTGTAGGTTGGAGCGGCGAAGCGGTATCCCGACGTGTTAACACCGTCCCCCACGGTCGTGTCATTCGGCAATGGATAAGTGCTCTGCATGAAAGAAAGCACCGCTGAGGATGGCCCCAGCCCTTGCGGATCCATGTCTGCAAGTTGGGTCGGCGACAGCGCAAAGTTTCCTGGCGCAACGGAATAGCTACCGCCGCTCGCGCCCATGACCGAACCGCCAGGGCATGCCGAGGTATCGGCGCATGCATATTGCATAATCCCGTCGCGCAGTGTCGCGGTCGGGATGGTTCGCAGCGCGCTTTGTGCTTCCGCATCTCGGTAGCCTTCATAATTTGCAAAGAAAAATAGCCGGTCCTTTTTGATTGGCCCGCCAACCGAGGCCCCAAAAATATTTCGTGTGAGTTTCAGGGGCTGGTTCGGTGTGCCAAGGTTGAGCTGCGACTGCTTCAGAAAGTAATCGTTCGCACTGGTTGCGCTAGTCCGGTTGTACTCATACAAAGAGCCGTGGAAATTGTTCGTGCCGCTCTTCGTAACCAGCGCCACTTGGGCCCCCGAGGAGCTACCTTGATCCGCGTTGTAATTCGTTGTGGTCACCCGAAATTCTTCCACCGAATCTAGCGTCACCGGCAGAACGGACTGGAACGCGTATCCTCCCTTAGGGTTTACCGGGATCCCGTCCAGCGTGATATTGCTCTGGTCGCTTCGCGCTCCGTTGACCGAGCCGCTTCTCGTGTCCGTGTTCGTATCAATATCCGATCGATTGCCCGTGTA
>Ga0335083_10002717_pt1 | contig 23247 bp, 12 predicted proteins | sample Lox_Sample_42_FD_206716 | JGI IMG/M metagenome (GOLD analysis project Ga0335083, IMG submission 206716) | Soil microbial communities from Loxahatchee National Wildlife Refuge, Florida, United States - Lox_Sample_4.2 | ecosystem: Environmental > Terrestrial > Soil > Wetlands | place: USA...
GTGCCATTGGCATCGGTGGCAATGGCTCGATCTCAACTCCGGGAAATGCCTTAAACGATGCGCTCCAGGCAGCCATTTGGCAATTGCAAGGCCAGTCCTTGAACAATATTACCTTTAGCGGACCTTTAAACACCGCCGATGTTACCATGTTCATCAATGACGCGATTGCGGCGGCAACCCTGGCCGGCACAACCGACACCAGCGATGCAGCCGGTGCCTTTGGCGTCTATGCGCTGAATATGTACTCAGGTTCACCCAGCCGGAGCCTGGACCAATCCTACGTGCAGCCTGAGCTGGTTCAAATACCCACGCCCGTACCGGAAACCAGCACCGTGTTTGCCGGCGCCCTTTTGCTCGTGCCGCTCGGTGTGAGCGCCCTGCGCCGCATGACTGCTGTCAAGCAGAGCTAAAAGCTTAAAAGAATTAAAACAAAAGCGGGCCGATGATTTCATCGGCCCGCTTTTTTTATTATAGGCGCCTTTACCTTCCGTTTGACACCTGGATTTCCGATAGAAGTTTCTCAATACCCTGTAACGCCCCTGATTCGATACTAAAACACCGCTCGCGCAGATGTTCCGGCACCTTTGCTTCGCGCGGGTTAATGCGAATGAGCGTGCCTCCAAGCCGCTCCGTCACGTCTTCCGACAGGTGACGCACCGTGGGAATGGCTGTGCCCGCCCCCAGTTCAACCACGGCCACCCGCGCCGATCTTTTTTGCAAGCCACCAAGCCATTGGTTTAAGCGCGTGTACTGGCCATTGCTACGGTCAGCGATCCATGTAAAGTCACCGAACATCATGATATTTGGTCGAGCTATTCCCCCACAATGATCGCACTGTGGCAGCGGGCGCAGCGCGCGAAAAATATTTTCATCCACACTCACCTGCGCTTCCGCCGCCTCCCAAATGGCCTGGTGGCACGGTCCAGCACATTGAAAATGATGGATTGAGCCGTGGCATTCGACCACGCGCTCCGGGTCAAACCCCGCCCTTTGGAAATGCCCGTCCACGTTCGAAGTAAAAACAAAATACCCTTCCGGCTTCTTCACGGCCCATTGAAGCAGCGTCGCAAAACCATCATGGGGTACGGTCTTGCGGTAAAGATTCAACCGATGACCGTAAAATGCCCACGCTAAATGTGGGTCGCGCTCGAACCATTCTGGATTAGCGATTTCCGCAAAGCACAAACCCAGCTTCGCCACCACTGGATAAGCCTTCCAAAAACCTTCATTGCCGCGAAAATCCGGCAACCCCGAATCCACCCCAATGCCCGCGCCCGCGGTAATCAACAGCGCATCCGCCGCGCGAATCGCTTCAGCCGCTTGCTGGATGTCATGGGTCATGGTCATAGAGAGTAGAATGTGTCGCTTATTGCGTCGGCAAATAATTCATGAAATCTTGCCCGGTCATTTTTTGCATCGTCTCTTTAGCGGCGTATTTAACAGCCGGATTGGTGTCGTTAAGGAGCGGACAGGCCAGCTCAATCGCTCGCGCATCTGCATGCTGGCCAAGGATGCGTAGTCCAATCAATCTTCCCACGGGCTCGGCATTTTGCAGCAACGGAATCGCCTGTTCGTCCGTAAGGTCATAGTGACCATTGGCATTTCCAAAATATGCCGTCGATATGCCGATGGCCCGGCGGTCTGGTATTTTGAAAAAAGGAAGCAATTCACTATGGTCAATAGGCAAGCTGGTTAATTGGATCACCCGAAGGGCGGATATACGCACGGCTGGATTTGGGTCCAGGAGCATTTTGTGGAATATCGGGGCATTTTTCCCCGCATCCGGGGAATGTGAAATGACCCAGGCCGCTGCTTCGCGCACGTCCGCATCTTTGTCTGACAACAATGGAACCAGCGGCATGATATCAACCGGTTTTTTGCCCGGCTTATCAGCTAGTACATAAATCGCCATCCTCCTTACTTTGGGTTCCGCATTCGTTAGCCACGAAAGTGCCACCGCTTGAATCTGGGGGTCGGAGGTATAAATTTGCTGGTCTAAAATTGAAGCGGCATCTGCCCGAGCCATACGATTTGGGCTCTGCATGGCGGCGATCAATATCGGAATGGCGTCTACGCCAACAGAATTCATGGCACCGAGGGCAATATAACCGTATTTGGAACCCAATGTTTCGGCAAAAACCGGCAGTGCCGGTCCGAAATCCAGGTCATACATGTCCGCAGGCTGGAACGTCCATGTGTCTTTGGCAATCCACCATGACCGGCGTGCAAGCCGCGGAATTTCCCTGGTACATTCAGGCAAGTCCACGTCGGTAGCTTTGGCAAATTGCAACGCTTCATCCGGGTCAAGGATGGGAGTTTCTCTTATGCTTTGATTCAATTGTTCCTGGTCGTTGTCATAGAGACTGGGCGGTATAGATGGCAAACCCCTCTTTTTGCGCATCTCCTCAGTTTTCGCATCCATTTGCGCCAATAATTGCTCCCGCTTTTGCGCGTAACTTTCCGCACGGGCCATGTCGTTGCTGTATATCAGCGGTAATTGTTTCTCATACAGCACCTGTTCCAGCAACGGTTCCGATGCAAGGACATAGAACTGGACTTCCGAGGGCGTGCCGTTAATGGATGAAATGCGCAACGGAAAGACGCAACGGTCACTCGCAAAATGGATTTGGAGCGGATTCAATTCGCCCGCAGCCAGTTTATCCGGGGTCGAAGGTAAACCCGGAAACCATTTACTGAAGTTAATTTTAACCGCCACGAAATAGTAGTGCTCTTTGATATAGCCAGCGATGACATCGAATTTGTCCGGTGGGATATAAAAATGATTGTCATTCAGCCATTTTTCCAATGCGCTGGAATCGTTCGCCTCAAGCACGGCCGTTTCGTAGGCACCCACAGTTTTGATTTCAAGAACTTTGACCGAAGGCTCGGCAGGCTGATCATCTGCTGTGCCTAAAGCTGCGGACTTATACTGTTCCCACTGCGCGTCTAATTTCTTCTTCTGCGTGAACTTGCTCAATTCGTAGAAACATTTCATCGAACCTTCCTGGATCGTCGGCAGGTTTGGTACCGGAATCAGCCAGCCAAACTGGCCCACCGGCCCTTCATATTTAACCTGCAAAATCAGATCCTCCTGGCCCGCATCAAAAACGATGATGGCCTTTTGCGTGGGCTCGTTGATGTCCTTGTGCTTGTCCCAGACAAACTTAGGCGCAACGAATACGCCGTCGGCCCGGCCAATGACCGGCACCAGGACTAAAGAAATAACCGAAACCAGAACGGGCATTATAGTTTTCATAAAACTTGTATGACCACCGCACTCAGGATTCAGACGGATTTGACAGGAAAAGCCTCCCGCAGTTCAGAGAAATAAAAAAGGCCGCCTCCGCTCCTGGCAGCCTAAGCTTCGGTGGAAAATAGATTGAAAGTCCGCAGTTCCCGTCACGCGGATGAATCTAAGAGATACGGGGGAATCCCCCTCCTCCTTTAGCGGTTATTCCGCGCCAGGGCTTTGACTTCAGCTTCCAATGTGTCAAGGCGCTTTGCCAGCAAATCATTTTCCTGCCTCAACGACGCATTGTCGGCTTGCAGCTTCTCATTCAATCCCTGGATGGCCGCCAGCGCCACGCCGCCTTCATCCACACTGGAGATATGTTTATCATCCCCGCCGTTCAAGCCGAAGGCCGCATGGAAATCCTGCGCTACCGGGCCAATGTGTTTTGTCTCCGCTCCCTCATTCTTGTAATTCCATTCCGTCACCGGCAGTGAAATCACCCGGCTCAGCGCGGCTACCGGGTCAATCGGCGTGAAGTTCTCCTTGGCATTGCGGTCGCTGGTGAGTTGCACGCCGGCGGCATAGACATTGTTGGTCACCCGCAAATTGCCGGCGTTGTCCAGCACCATCAGCGTTTTTCCACCGCCGGGATTGAGTTGGGCATCATTATGAATGCCGCCCTGATACCAGGCGAAATCACCGCCCGGGAACGAATTGTCTGTGCGGAAGTAAGTGGTGTAGGACTGCACGCCGATGCCGTATTGCGTGCCCCAGAGGTTAAGCATCTGGCGGCCTGCCCCAGTCCCAAAAAATACGTTGCTGTTAATGTTCAGGGCGTTGTTGTACGTATTGGTGCCGGTGAAAGTCTGGTTAGCGTTGAGAAGTGCCACATTGACTGAGAGCCGTGCATCGGCCAGTGTGCCGCTGGTAATACTGCTGGCATTGAGCGACGTCAACCCGCTGCCATTCCCGCTAAACGTGCCGTTGAAAACACTGGCAGGATTGTTGAAAACGGCCACGCCATTGGCCGTGAACCCGTTCTGGGTGACTACGGGCACAAGAAACGTCAGGGCCGAAGGACTGTTGAGCCAGGTGTCCGGAATGGACACGATGGCGTTGCCATTGGTAGCAAAAATACTGCTGATGACGTCTGCGCGGCCATCTCCGTTCACATCCGCCGTGAGGACGGAGACCTGGTTGGACAAAACGAATGACAGGGTCACGTTCCCGCTACCGTCATTGGTCAGCACAGAAATCGCCCTCGGTCCCTCGCTGTTTGCTCCCGCGCTGGCCACGAGGATGTCCGTTTTTTTATCACCGTTGATGTCCGCAGTGACGACCTGGGCCGGGCCGGCCGCATTGATCAACGCGGTCGAGGTGGCGAAATTTCCCGTACCGTCGTTGAGCAGGACCGAAATCGACTGGCCGGCGCCAAAGGCACCATAATCCGCGGTGGCCAGATCAATACGTCCATCTCCGTTAAAGTCTGCCGCCGCAATCGAAAGCGGGTTGGCGCCCGTGACCGGAGTTGAGCAGAGCACAAAACCGGTCCCGTTATTGTTGGTGAACACCGTGAGATTGCCGGTGGACGGGCTTGCGGAGAGTTGGGAGCAGATGATATCCATCCGGTTGTCACCATTCACATCCGCGGCAATGACGCCCCAGTCATTCGGGCCCGTTCCGGGCAACGTGGCAAAAAATCCGAAACCGGCGTTCCCATTGTTCGTCATCACGATCACGGATGAGCCGCCGATGACGACCACATCCGGTTTGCCGTCGCCGTTGAAATCAGCTGTGGCGAGAGTCTGGACCCCAATGCCGGTGGGAGTAAAGGAAGCGAGGACGATTCGTCCGCTGCCCGAATTGGTAAAGACCGCAACGGCGTTGCTGCTGACCGTGACGACATCCTGTTTTCCGTCACCGTTGACATCGGTAACGCTCGCGACCTGAATCGAAGGGGCGGTGCTATTGGATGACAACAGGCTGAAACCCGAATTTCCATTGTTCGTGAGTACCAGGACCGTGCCCAAATGATCAACGGTGATTAAATCCATTTTACCGTCGCCATTCATATCTCCTACTGCGACGGGTGCCGACGTAGGAAAATAGTAATTTCCAAAAACGAGATTGCCGAAGTTAAGCGATTCGATCCCCGTTCCGTTGAGCGCGCTGAAGAGCACTCCGCTCAATCCCGCGCCGCTGCCGGCAAACGAATTCGAAAGATTGTTAAAAGTCACGGCCCCGGAGAATACCTGGTTGCTGTTGAGCAGGGCGACGGTCGAGGGCAACTGCGCCGTGGAAAGCGTGCCGCTCAATTGCGACGCCGGCAACTGGCCCAGGAGCACGGCGGCATTAAACGCGGTAATCGCATAGGGCACTGGAGTGACATGCTGCCGCGGCGCCAGCGTGGCAAAGGCAGTTGTGCCGTTGGTGCGAACACCGATCTCCAGCCACCGGTCGGAGAGATTGAAAACACTCGCACCGAAGTCCAGCGTGACGGTGAACAGGCCGTTGCTGACCGCCGTGGCGGAATTGGTGAACGGCCCGGCGATAAGGCTTCCGGAAACGTCCGAGGAATCGTAAACCGAAAAGGTTAGGTCATACGTCCCGGTAACCGGGCCAATACTGTCATCAAGCCGGCCCTGATAAGTAAAGGCCGTGCCCGCCAGCGAAAAAGCCGGGCACAACGAGTTGAAAGTCAAAAGCGTCAGCGATACCAGCGCGATAAGGGTGAGTTTCATTTTCATGGTTTTAGTTTGGTTTCCGGTTACGAATGATTGGTTCAGGCAGCAATGCGCCAAAGACAATCCAAGGGTTTCGTCTTCATAAGCGTTTGACAAGAAACGGTTTCCTTTTCCTAATGCTGTCAATCTCCCAGAGTAGCTTTAAATTGTCAAAGCCAAACCAATGGAGAATGCCTCGCGCGAAAAACCTGGAGCCATCTGAACCCGGAGTTATTTCCCCGCCTTTATTTTCCGGATGCAATGGTCATTCGTGTCCGCGATATAAATATTCCCGGAACCATCCACGGCCACGCCGCCCGGGCTGTTGAGTTTGACGCTGGCGCTGTTCGTCGCATCGCCCGGTTCCGGAATAGTCGTGACCACCCCCATAGGCGTGATCTTTCGGATAACATTATTGCCCGTGTCAGCCACGTAAATATTCCCCGCGCTGTCCATGGCCAGGCCCTGGGGATTCCAAAAACGCGCATTGGCGCCCTGGCCATCTACATTGCCGGCATTGCCCGGCAAGCCCGCCAGCGTGGTGACCACGCGATGGGTAATCTTGCGAATCGCGTTATTGGCGCTGTCCGAAACATACACGTCGCCCGCAGCGTCCACCGCCACGGCAAAGGGATTATCAAACCGAGCATCGTTGCCGAAGCCGTCGGCATTACCGGCCGATCCCGCCTGCCCGGCAAACGTATAGACGTCCCCCGCAGGCGTGATCCGGCGGATCGCGTTATTGCTCATGTCTGCCACAAAGATGTCGCCATCCGAGTTATCCACGGCCACGCTCCAGGGATTGCGAAAACGGGCCTTGGAACCGTTGCCATCATTCGCGCCCGGGTGCGCCGCCAGCCCGGCCAGCGTCGAAACCATCCCATCTGGCGTGATTTTGCGAATGGTATTGTTGGCCGTATCAGCCACGTAAACATTGCCGCCGCTGTCCACGGCGATGCCAAACGGCGCCCAGAAGCGCGCCTTCGCACCCTTGCCATCCGCGCTGCCGCGTTCCCGTGCCGAACCCGCCAGCGTCGTGACCATGCCGTCCGGCGTGATTTTCCGGATGACATCGTTCGCCGTGTCAGCCACAAACACATTGCCCGAATAGTCCACCACCACATTATTGGGCAAATGAAACTCAGCCTTCGCTACCGGTCCATTCGTATAGCCCTTGACGCCCGGTTTGCCGGCAAAGGTGCTGATGACCGGCACAATCCCGGGAATTGGCGGTTGAGAAACAACCGGCGGTGTCACGACGGGGTTGGTCGTGGCTGGCGGCGGTTGAGCGGCTGCGACCTGCGGCTTGCGAACTTTCCAGCCTGCCCAAAACAACAAAAATAAAGATATAAAAAATACGATAACCACCGGGACAATTACAAAGGTCTTAGGCAAGGGAGCGCCAGCAGGATCTTTACCATCCCTGATATCATGCAAATCTTTGAGGACATCCCGCATGTCTGCATAGCGATCGCGCAGTTCGCGCGCCATGGCCTGTTCGGCCACAGCTACCAGCCGGTGGTCGGCGGCGGGGTTCACGCTCGTAATCGGTTTCGGCGGTCCGGCGATAATCTTGTTCAGGATTTCCTTCGTGCTCTGCCCTTTGTACGGCGGCTCGCCGGTGAGCATTTCGTAAAGGAGTGCGCCGAAGGAATAAATATCGCAGCGCGTATCTTCGGCATCGCCCGCTGCTACTGCCGGAGACATATATGGCGCCGTGCCTTCGAGCTGGCGGCCTTCCACGTCCACAATCGTGTCGTTGAACAGCGTGCGCGCGAGGCCGAAGTCCGCGAGACAAACCGTGCCGTTCGCACCCACGAGAATGTTCGCCGGCTTAAGGTCGCGATGAATGATGCCGCTGCGATGCGCGAAACTCAGTCCCTCTGCCACCTGCGTGGCAATGTCGAGGATGGTTTCCGTATCAAGGGCTTGGCCCGGCTTGATGCGATTGGCCAGGCTGCCCTTTTCAAAATATGGCATCACGAAATACGGCGCCTCCGGCCTCTCGGAAATTTCGTCTACCGGCACGATGTTCGTGTGCCGCAATTTTTTCAAATGGCCGGCCTCTTTGAGAAAGCGGCGAACGACTTCCTGGTTGGTCACCAGTCCGGACTTCACGAGCTTGACGGCGGCCTCACGGCCGTTTCGCGAATCGCGCGCCAGCAACACAATGCCCATGCCACCCCCGCCAAGAATGCGGAGGACTTCAAAGTGGTCCACGACAGCGAGCAAACCCGGCCGCGTCGGTGGCGCCAGCATCCGCTGCGCGATCAATTCACCCACCGGACCAACAAAAGCGGATACGGGGGCGTTAAATTCCGATGGGTCCTGGGACATGCTCACGCCTTGGCCCCTCCCTTATTAGAAAGTTTTTTCAGGGCTCCGTCGAGCAGCGCTTTCGTTTGCGCATCCAGCCATTTTTGCCCCTGCGTCTTGCGCAAGCCGCGCTGCAAATCAGCGTCCGGCAATTGGGAAATCCGCGCATCCAGCCGGACCAGCGCGGCGGCGATGCTGCTGTAATAAAGCGCCGTGGCAATTTCGCGCGGCAGGCCGCTCTCCGGATGCTCCATGTTCGCCTTGGCGAAGTCTTTGACCATTTGCAAAAGCGGGAGCGGAGGCGTGGGATGATTCAAGAGGTCGGCGAAACTGGATAGCAGAAGCCCTTGTGCTGCAGCCATGGTTTTTAATTGTTCCGCCGTGCGCGGATCCAAACTGCCCAGGTCCATCAACATCGGCGCGGACATTTGGTGCCGGAAAAGCGCCGCCAGTTCGTTGGCGCCCCAGAGCGGGCTGCTCTCATCGCCGGTATGAATGAGCGCAGCCAGCTCGCGCGCGCGGCTTTTGGTGAGCGCCGCCGACGTATCGAACTCAGACATAGCAGCCTTCTGCTTATCTGATACGTACTGTCCGCCCGAATCTTGCATGGTTTTATCCGTTCTTTGACAATCGGTGCAGGAAATCCTTCAATGCCTGCACTTCCACCGCCGTGGCGGCGTCCCGCCCGGCATAATCCTGGATGACATCATCCAGATGCGCCTTGAAAATGCGCTTGCCGCTCAGGAGTGTGTTGGATGCCTCCAGCGGCGACTTCAATCCAAAGCGTTCGACCAGTTGGTCGTAGGGCATTTGGGGTGCGTCATTGAAAAGCGGATCAAGCAAACGGATACGAAACATTTCCCAGATTTGCGAACGGCGCGGCTGGTCTTTGCCGGGTTTGCGGCAATCCGTTTCCATCCGGCGCAACGTTTCTGAGAGCACGGCCCGCGTCCATGCCAAATCAAACTCTTCCGCCGAAGCCGGAGATTCCGGGATCTCCTGCTCTAGCTCTTCGAGTGAAACCGGCGGGTTCTTGACGTCCGCTTTGCTCAAACGGTCCAATACAAAATTCCGCAAACTGGCTTTAAGAAAATCACGGAAGCGCCCGCGCGACTGGTCGGCTTTTTTGAGCCAGCCCTCGCGCAGCAATTTATCGCCGGCAAAATCCTGGAGCAGTTCATCCGCCTGGCTAGAGAGGCCGGGAAACGTGGCGATGAGGAATATTTTGAGCGGATGCCAATAGAGCCGGATAAGCCGGTCCAGGGGCGCCTGTTCCGCGTCCGCCGCCCTGCCTAATTCGGCCCAATCTGTTCGAGGGAAAATCGAACCGGCTGAAGATTCACCACCCATTTCAACCGTCAATGTGCAAATCCGCCGTTTGGCGAGGCAAGCTAATTCGACAAAGGCCCGGGTAAAGGAATGCCGGTCATAACTCAAAAATATGCATGTTGCCACTTGCCGAAACGGTAATGGTGAGTTATTTACAAGTACTAATGAAACGTCTAAGGAGCGTTATATGGTATCTAATCTTGTTCGCTCCCTTGGTGTCTTTAGCTCAAATTGATCCAGTTAAACGTGACCTGATTCAAATCGGTTATAATGGAGCTTTTGAAGGCCGCCAGCCTTTTTCCGGCTACGCTTTCTATTATCACAACGAGCCGGATTTTCTTAAGGAAACGAATTTGACGCTGCGGCTGGCCATCTCGCCAACCTATACGGACAATGAACTGGGCATCGCCAACGCGCTGGGACCAAATACCGACATTGGCATCGGCGTGGCCGGCGGTGCGTTTGCCGATAGCTACAATGAATTTGAAGACGGCACCTATATCCCCCAGCAATCTTTCGATGGCTTTGGCGGTGAAGGATCCATGGCCCTTTACCATCTTTTTGATCCTGGCCGCCTGATCCCGCTGTATTTGGTCGTGCGCGGCACAGTGCATTATTCCACCTATGATAAAGGCAGTGACACCGCCTCCGATTTCCAACTGCCCAATGACCATTTTGACGGCAGCATCCGCGCGGGCCTGCGTTTCGGCGGCGTAGAGCCAACCCTGTTTCCTTCGCTCGCAATGGAGTTGTCTATTTGGTACGAAGGCGACTGGCGCAGTGCCCCGGGTAGTTATGGTTTCGCCAGTGATCCTTACCAATTGAACCCGCAATCGCAGCTATTCTGGAGTGAAGCGGCTTTGTCCTACACATTCCATAACCATCAAAATTTCTACGTCCGTGTCACCGCCGGCACGAGTATAGACGCGGACCGTTTCAGCGCTTATCGCCTGGGGGCTTTCCTACCGTTGGTGGCGGAATTTCCGCTGTCGCTGCCGGGATTTTATTACCAGGAAATTAGCGCCCGGCAGTTTGTCCTGCTGAACGCGAATTACATTATTCCACTCGACAAGAGCAACCGCTGGGACCTGGCGTTCAATGCATCCACCGCCGTAGTGGACTATTTGCCCGGCACAGGACAACCGGGCAATTCGCTCACCGGCGTGGCTGGCGGCATCATGTGGCATTCGAAGGAAGACCACTGGAAAATCATCGTTGATTATGCCCGCGGCATTAACGCTGTCCGTGATAACGGCCAGGAACGTGGCTCCAACAGCATCGGCGTTCTCCTGCAGGTGGACCTCGGCTCGCCGGGCAAGTTGTTCCATCTGACCGAACCTTCGCTCTGGCAGGGATTCCAAAGGATGCTGGATTTAAGACCCTTTAACGATTAATGGCTCAAAACGCCTTGCATTGGGCGGAGATTTTTTTATTATTGGATTGGCGCGGATATGGTGGAATTGGCAGACACGCTACTTTGAGGTGGTAGTGGGGTAACCCGTACAGGTTCAAGTCCTGTTATCCGCACCAACTTTTTCAAACTCCCTCGTTCGGATTACTGTGCTTTGTCTTCAACCTTAATTCGTTCTTCGGCGCTGTTGCAGCGGATTTCCGGCACATACATCGCACCGCCAACGACTGGCAAGGCATGAAATTGTCCGGGGGTCTCGGCACGGAAGTTATATCGGATTTCCCAAATTCCCTGCGGCAGATGGTCAATAAACAGCGCCACCTGGCGGTCGCGCAATTCCTGGTAAACCTCACGTTCCTCCCCCGTATAATCGGAATCATCACCCGATGAGGGCCTGGGCGGAATAATAATAGTAGCGCCAATCGGCAAGCGGCGCGGGCTAATGCCGTTATTGGCTCTTTCGAGGGCGCCAATGGAAACACCGAAAGCCTTCGCGATGGAAGAGAACGACTCGCCGGGTTTGATTTCGTGGACAGTGTTGGTGCCAAAATTTCGTTTTACTGCGCCGGATTTGAGCTGGCGGGCTACAAGATTATCGCCGCTGCGTACTTCCACCGCTTCAAAACCCGCCGGCTTCAGATCCTCAAACATCAGGTAGTCATAATCATTCTTGGCCTCGATGGTTAGGATAGTTTCGACGCGCTCGCCGCTGGTTACCGAATCGCCATCGCCCAGCGGTTCGCGGTCCTCCACGAAGCCCTTGAGCAGCGTCGGACGCGGAACGAGTTTGTAATACTCGCGCTTCACAAAAATTTCGTTTCCGGCAGGCGTGATAGGTTCCTCAGTGCTGAAGAATTTTCCGTTCGCTGAAAAATAAAGCGGGCAACTGCCACTGGTGCGAACGATGCGAATTTCGTTTGTGTCCTGGATAAGTTTAGCATCAATCGCGAACTGGCTGGGCGCGCTGAAAATATCCGCGCCGCTGATTTTGCGCTCAGCTACCTGACTGCCATTCACAAAAATCTGAAATGCCTCGTCGGTTTGCAATTCACCGCTCGCCCGCAGGTAATCATTCAGCGCCAGCACGGCGATAGCGGTATCACGCGTATTGTTCCATTGCGCGCCCCGGCGATTTTTGATGAGCCAGTTGGAGACGGGTTCCACTAGTTGGTTCGTCGGGTCAATAGCCATTAAGGCGCGCAAAGCAAAGGCCGTCGCCTCCACACCGCTGTCCGACCAGCGCCAATAAAAACCATCCTCACCCCAATGCGCCGTGCCCATGACCGTCGGAGCTGCTGCTGCTCCATTATTCCCCATCAGGATAGATTGATCGGGGCGATCATCGCGAATAACGCCGTTCTCCAGATTTTCGATGAGGATATGGGCTTTACCATCGAAACCGTAATCATGCGCGCTCAAGGCCAGTAAGGCGCGCGTATAGGCATTAAGCTGGTCACGGTTTTGCCAAAGATTATTGAAGGCGGCTTGCTGGAATTTGTTGATTTTTGTTTTGGGATTTTTCGACGTCGCCAGCGCATGCAGCATGAATGCCTGCATATCGTAATCGTCCTTCTCCTCCACGAGATGCTTTTCAAGATAACCTTGTCCACGCCGTAAAACGCCGCTCTTGAGTCCCACGCCGCCGGCATCCCGTGCCAGCGAGAGGCCCCATACGACATAGGCCGTCATCCAATGGTCGCTGTCATCCTCCTTCCACCAACCCCAGCCGCCATCGTCATGCTGAAAATCATAAAGACGATTCAAGCTGGCCTGCGTCATTTTATCCATTTCATCAAGACTATGCTTGCCATCTGGATGCGTGACGGAGGCGCTGTTCGTTTCAATGCCGCCAAACACCCGGCCCGCGATGTCTTCCGGTTTCAGTCCGAGATCGTGCAGGGTTTTCTCCGTCACCACGGTCGGCAAAAACCGGCTCATGGTCTGTTCGGTGCAACCGTAGGGGTAATTGATGAGATATGGCAGCGCATCGAGCATTGTCACCGCCATGCTCGGCGTGACTTGCACTGTGAGCGACGTGGAATCCGGCTTGCGTTCCTGCGGCAGAACCAGCATCACAGTCGTGTCGTCACCGCGCGTCTTGCCAGAGTTAGAAATGAATTTCTCAATGCCATGCTCATAGGCGGTAAACGTCTTCTCCATCGCATCGCCATATTCGCCACTCTGCGCGGTGGTTTTTAATTTCACATTACCAGGCGATTTTACCGTTGCCGTCCAATCGGCCCGCGCTTCGCCGTTGGCAGGAACGGTTAAAGTCACCGGGCTATCCGCGTGTTCCACATCCAGGCCGGTGACGTCGAGTGATACTTTGGCTTCCATTGGCTTGTCGGTATTGTTGTTCGCCACGGCCGAAATCGTCACCGTATCACCGACGACAAAAAAGCGCGGCCCTTCGAGTCGGATGATGAGCGGCTGGCGCGTCTGGGTCGTAGCCGTGGCGATACCAAATTGATTGACCGTCGTGACCGCGCGCGCTGTGGCCCGCCAGCTCGTGAGCGAATCGGGATATTTCACTTTCACCGTCGCCTGGCCGTGCTCGTCGGTGATAATGTCCGGCTGCCAAAAAACTGTAGAACGAAAATCACTGCGGACAACGACATTTGGAGTGACGACGCCGGGTGGCTGGACCGCCGGGAACTGGCCCTCGGGCATTTTTGCCTGGGTTAATGCACCCATGGCAGGGACATCCCCCAGTACGGGTGCCTCAGCCGCAGAAGCCATCGGAGCCGCGCCAGGCATTGCCGTAACCGCAACGGCACGTCTCGAATAGTCGAGTCTGTCTTCCGCCATTCCATTAGCCGAGCTGAAATAACTCAAACCGCCGGCGCCACCACCGCCTGCCCCTCCAAAACCAAAACCTTGGTGCAGATCGCGACTGATAAACCTATCTTTGTCAGCTTTTTCAATCTCCTCCATCCGTTCCTTGTCCTTGTCGTTGATCAATTGGTTGTTCCATTCGATGAGATTTACGTAAGGTTTTTGATTCAACGTAGACTGCGTCTGGATTTGCTGGCCGCGCTTGGTTCCAAAGAAAAACTGCCGCGGATCGCCGGCGTAATCATTCTGGATGTAGAAAACGGATTCATCCACCAGGCTCAGCGCCACTTCAGCGGAGACGGGCTTGCCTTCGTCATTGCGCGTCGTGACCGTCAACGTGCCTTCCTCGCGCGGTTCGTATTCGTTGCGGTCAGACTTCACATCCACCGTCAGGAAATTCTTTATCGGCGGCACGACAATTTGCTTTTGGTCGCTGAAAATCTGCCGGCCACTCACGAGCGTTGCGCCCAGGAAAATATTGGGAACATATTTTTCCTCCACGAACAAATTCACCAGCTTGACCATGCCATCCACATGCACGACCTGGTAATCATAGAGATCCTGCCCTTCCACAGTGAACAGCACATACTGGTCAGAGCTCACAGTTGCGAGCATGACCGGCGTAGTTCCGCCGACGCGGAAGGTATCCTTGTCTGCGATGATTTCCACGCCACCACTGCGATAGCCCAAATCCGTGGTACGATTGTTCGCCACCCAGACGGTCGTTTCGGCACTAATCGGCTGAGCCGGACGGTTCGTAGCCATATCACGACCGGCCCACGCGACTCGATAATAGCCCTCACGCTCCGGCGTAAAATTCAGTTCCACCTCGCCATTGGTATCGGTTTTTAAATGCCGCGTAAGGACGTCATCATGCTCATAACCGCGGAATTTCAATTGCCAGTCTTTTTGATCCGGGCGCGCCGGCGCCGGCGGCCAGATATTATTGCGCGCCTGCAACCGTTTGAGTTCATCCCCCTTCACTTCATGACCATCCGGCGCAAGCCAGATTTCATACCAATAATCGCGCGTGAGCCGGACATCGCCCTCCGTTTGCACTGGCTGGTCGTTGGCATCGAGCGCCTTAAAATTCACCGTCACTTTGTCTTCCGGACGATAGAGGTTATGCGCTGGATCAGCATAAATGTAATACGGCTGCTGCGTGACGCGCACCGAGCCGTTGCCGACGATTTCGCGGCGCGAAGCGTCCGTCACGCGCGCTTCGATGTCGTATTCATAATCCTGTCCGGAATTTTGCGGCGTATCGAACGTGAGCGTGGCTTTTCCTGTCGCATCGGTTTTGAGCACGGCGTTAGTGATGACCTGGTCGCCACCGTACCAGCCCCCGCGCCCATAAGGCGAGGCAGTATCCATATCATCGTAAAACCACGGATAATCGCGCGGCTGATGCCAGAAATGCCAGTACGGTTTCTGATGAACGATGACGTTCACATCGGCATTCGCCACCGGGCCGCCAAAATAATAATCCGCCTGGATGGAGACCTCCACGGTATCGCCGAGACGAAATGTTTTCTTCTTCCCATTTTCCTCCGGCGTCTGCACCGCCACCTTGAACTCCGGCAACTTATATTCTTCCAGGCGAAACAACGTCGCGCTGCCAAGTTGCGTCGTGTGGCCTTGGTCCCAGAATTGTACCTGGTACTCGCCCAATGGCATTTGTTCCGTCAAATCAAAGGAACCCCAGGCGCTGCCAAATTCGTTCAATTTGATCGTGTCCGATTTCACTTTTGTGCCACGCGGGTCGGTGATCTCGTATTGAATCGTTAGATTGGCCGGCGTCGAATAAACTGAGCCATCGTAAGTCCGCACAATGAACTTCCAGTTGGCTGTCTCTTTTGGCCGATACGCCGGACGGTCGGTGAATGCGTAAAAGTGGTAATCGCCTAAACTGATTCCATTACCGCCGTACCAGCCCCCATACCCCCCGCTAAATGCCTGTTGGTCGGCCGCTCGCGCTGTCGCAAAAAGCACTTCGCCGGGTTTTTGCTCAACGGAAATGACCACCGCGCCGTTTGTCCCGGTCGTCGCGTCGTAGGATCGGTTATGCCAGCGATTATTGTCCCACCACCCTTGCCAAAGCTTCACCGTCGCATTCGGAATGGGCACGCTGTTAAGCGCGTTACAAAAATAGACCAGCGCCTGGTGCCCGGAATTTCTCAGGACCAGCGCCGCATCCGTTACCAGGATCAATTCCCGCGTGCTTTTGCCGCCGGCCTGGGCTTCAAGCACGTAGGCCCCCGGAGATAATTTTTTGTCCAGGCGCACCACGTCGTTGCTCGGCATATAATCTCCGGCATCGAACACCTTGCGCGTCCAGGTCTTGAGCGCTTTCAGTTTTTCCAGATCGATGCTCTGGAGCCAATCGCGCTGGCCTTGCGAATCCACGGGAAGATCCACCGCCGGGTTCAAATCCACCGGATAAAGCGACAGCTCGATGCGTTTCACGTTCCGCCAATTCATGGAATATTGGATTTCTGAGTCCGGCAGAAAAATACTTCCGACGTTGACGCCGATTTGCGGGGTGGTGATGTTTTCGATTTGAGCTTCCGCCTGGTTCCAATACCGCGATTCGCCCTCTGAATAACTGTTGGTGATCTGCCGAAACAAAACGAGGGCTTTCACATAATCAGGCCGCCATGACCAGTTGCCGTCCTTATCCATCATCGCGTATCCACTTTGCATCATCCATTGTCCATAATTGTAGAGGGCATCATCATAAAACCCGCTCGTTTTACCCGCGTGGATGGCGGCTTCATATTCCTCCGGAATGCGGGCCATCCGGTTCCAATCCCCGCCTTGCTGTTGCAGCGACTTCGCAATCAGATAATGCACGTGGGCCTTGTCCTGGCCGGTCTGCGCAATCCGCGCCGCATTATCAAGAATGTCTATCGGGATGTTATTGCCCCAGCCCCAGTAGTAACGGTTTCCGGATTCGTTTGGCGGTTGCGACATTTTCCAAACGATGTCCAGATAGCGGGTGCGCGCCGTATCTATGTCGCTTTGCCCCGCCCACCAATCCAGCGCTGCCAGATAATAGGGCCATGCCGTGCTCCAATCATTATTGTAACGTCGCATCCAATAATAATCTCCCAGCGATTCCTCGGCTTCCGCCCAAATACGATCATGCTGGTCATCGCGCGTCAGGTCGCGAACTTGTTTTTCCAGGCTGTTACGGGCTTCGTCCAGGTCCGTCGTATCAGGATTTCTGCTCTGGGCAGCGGAACGCCATTGTGTGTCAGCCAGCCGGAAAGCCACCCAGCGCGCCTCACCCGCAGGTAACGACGCTGCATCCATGCCCGCATAAATTTCATGGGCTTTGGCGTAGGAACCATCGGCATAAAACTTCTCGGCAGCGGCTTTATTGGCGACATAATCGGATGACTGGCCCAGGGTGAGGCCTGTAAAGGCGAAGAAAATGGCGAGTATTGGTATTCCCGCAAAGGCCGTAAAACGACGGCAAATAATTGTTTTCATAGGACTCAGGCGGACAACAAAATGTCTCTCATGGCATATTCCACAGCCTCATTCGACGGCAAGGACGGGAAAATGCTCCCGCCTTCGTCACAATTTTTCCGGATAATCCCCGCGCGCAATCAGCTTGCGAATCTCCTCGACGACTAACGGCCTGTCTTCACGATAAGTAACACCGAACCATGGGTCCGGGGTGCGCAGAACTTTTACCCGGGCGCATTTAATGCGGACAGCCTCGTTCACGGCCGAAGGGATATAAAACTCCGATTTTTCCTCTTTGCCATGCTGCTCCAGAAACTTCGTGAATAGCTTGCGCAAACAATCGAACAGTTCCGTGGTGAATCCCCACATATTCATGGAGACGGTCTCATCACCGGTCAGCGCCAGCGCTTTTCCATCTGCCCCGACCGTCTTCGCTCCTCCATGTACATCTACATCACGCTCAATCTTCGTCATCTCGGTCACGCTTTCCAAAAAGCTGTCGGCGTCGGTTTTGCAGACACCGCGTGCCACACTGCCAAACTCCGAAAGCGTATTCCTCAGAACGAATCCGACCATTGCAAAGTCGGGTGTTCCGGAACTCAGATGCTCCGCCAGCACGCGAAAGGAATTCGCGCCGTAAAAATCGTCGGCATTGATGGCTGCGAACGGCTCGCGAATGACGTCCGCTGCCATGAGAATCGCCTGGCCGGTGCCCCAGGGCTTTGTTCGATTGGGTGGCACGGAAAATCCCGGCGGCAATTTGTCCAGTTCCTGGAAGACGTATTCGACCGCGACCTTTTTCTCGAACCGCGCGCCAATGATGGTCTTAAACTGCTCCTCAATGTCGCGACGGATGACGAAGACCACTTTCCCGAAGCCCGCGCGCATCGCGTCATAGATGGAATAGTCAATAATGGTTTCGCCATTCGGTCCCACGGGATCAATTTGTTTGAGGCCACCATAGCGGCTGCCCATGCCGGCGGCCAAAACAAGCAAGGTTGGTTTCGTCATGCGTGAAATTTTACTCTGCCAACTTCGGGATTGCATGAAAGAAATTTCCTGAAAAACTTAGGGCACGCGCCGTGATTAACCCATACCAAAAATTTGTTTCCGCCATTGCCGAAGCTGCTACCCGTGGCCATTCGCTGCCGCTGGGCGGAATTATCAAGCCGAAACATAAAACGCCGGATGCTAACGCGCCGGTCGTCATGCTCGTTTCACCACACCCTGACGATGAGTGCATTACCGGCGGCCTGCCACTGCGGCTCATGCGCGAATCTGGAATGCGCATCGTCAACGTGGCCGTCACCCTGGGCAGCAATGAAAACCGCCGGACAGCCCGCTTGACCGAACTAAAAAACGCCTGCGAGTGGATTGGCTTCGAACTGGAAGAGACCGGCCTGGAACGCATCCTCCCGGCGACGCGCCAATTTGATGCGCAAACCTGGAGCTCCGCCATCAAAACCATCGCCGCGCTAATTACGAAACATAAACCGCGCGCCATTGTCTTTCCGCACGAGCGCGATTGGCACCCCACCCACATCGGCACGCATTTACTGGTCATGGATGCGTTGCGGCGCCTGCCATTGGACTTCAAGACTATCCTCATCGAAACCGAATTCTGGGGCCAACTGCTCACGCCCAATTTAATGGTCGAACTGAGCCCTCACGACGTCGCCGATTTGCTCGCCGCGCTTTCACATCATACCGGCGAGATGAAACGTAACCCGTATCATCTGCGCCTACCATCGTGGTTGCAGGACAATGTGCGCCGCGGCTCGGAACTGGTCGGCGGCAAGGGTGCCACCGCGCCTGATTTCGTTTTCGCCACGCTTTACTGGATCAAAAAATGGCAGAACGGCGGCGTCAAAGAAATGTTCCGCGGCGGAACACAAATCAGCATGAAAGATTCGCCGGGAAGTATTTTGGATTGAACCCCCCGCCCCCCCGGGGGGATTCCGTAGCCTACAATAGCTTACAATAGCCTTCCGCAGGCTTCCGAAACCGAAGTGGCAGAATGTTCGAGTCCGGAACTCAGAAGCCAGAATGAATTCAGCGCGGGCTAAAGCCCGCGAAGATATAGCTCGCCCTCATCCCGGCCTTCTCCCCCAGGAGAAGGAGAATAGCGGGGCCGACGCACCACAAACTCGAACAGCTCATGAATAACCGTCTATGTCAAAGAACCGGCAGAGGCAGGTGATCCTGCCCTTCTCTGTTTTTTACAGAGCGATAGGGATGATAACACAGTGGCGAATTTATTTTGAAAAGATCTTGAATTAATCCATCCGCAAAACAGATGCCGTTTGCAGTTAACATTAACAGATACAACAAGCTGGAGCTTGAACCGAATTCAAAAAATAGCGGTAGTGGCTAACTATAGATTTCGGAGAGGGGATGGTAAAATGCGGTCATGACTGACGAAAAAGTGGTTCAGACCGGCGCGGGTGGCGAGAGCCAACCGAAGTCAACGAAGCAAAAAACAGCGCGGACGATGGTCGGGAAGATTGCGCGGCTGCCTAATGCAATACGGGAAAAGATAAATCGTCGTATTAACAATGGTGAACGGGGATCGGCGATTCTGCCATGGCTCAACGGGCTTCCGGTCGTTAAGAAGATATTGGCAGCATATTTTGGCGGCGTAGCGATTACGGATCGGAATCTTTCTAGCTGGCGGACGACTGGATACAAGCGGTGGCAGGAGAAGCAGGAGTTTGTAAGCGAGTTGAAATCACTAGGGGAGGATGCCACGGATTTTTCGAAGGCGGCAGGCGTTCAACTGGCGCGAGGAACGGCGAGTATTGCGGCGGCCAAGATTATGAAAATGCTTCACGCGATACCACCAGATAGCTGCACCCCGGACGAACTCATCAAGATTGCCTTTGCGATAACAGGCCTGGTCCAAGCGGAACAAAATAACGAGCGGCTGAAGAATGAGAAAACGCGAGTGTACCAGGGGAACGAACGGCTGGTGTTGTCGTGGGACATACATTTGCGTGATTGTGTGGCAACTGCCCAGCGGGTGCTGAATGATGTGATAGCCAAAGAAATCCAAGACTCTGATATTGATAACGCCGAGAAGATAGAGTTGCTGGGGCATCATTTGTTTGGGCACAAGTGGACGGGGAGAGAGGTGGGGAAGGAGGGGGAGCCGGGAGCCGCTACGAACGGAGCTGGCCGGTAACCATATATTTTCGGATATAATTATATTTCACTTATCCTCATTCACTTCACGAAACAGATTCCCGCCAGCCTGGTCAAATAATATGTGGGTACCTCAATGAGAACTTCAGTGTGGTTTTTGACTTTTGAGTTTCTGGCGATATGTCTCATTAGCTGGATTCTTTCGTCGTTGCTGGTTCATTTTGGCATGCGCGATTTATCCAGGGAACCACAGGCATTTACCAGGCTCGTTCTTTTCCCCAATACGTGGATTCTATTTTGCCCCGTTCCATGGCTGATTTATACCGCGCTTTTGTCCCGGCACCATGAGTTGAGCCGTAAAAGGATGCTGCTTTTTCAAAGCACAGTCTTAGTGGCGACGATTTTATTGCTTTGCATCGTCGTCGCCGCTTGCACTCTGCCTTTTATAGCTAACGACAGACCGTTGTCGGGAGATGAGCCTTCTAATAGTATCAATGGGGAGTAATACAATCATTACTATTACAATTATATTCACGCTCATTTACAACCACTTACGCCTGCTCCATTTGACACTCTCCCCGCTTAACGTAATATCGGATTTGTCAGCAGCCTAAGCTCACTTGCCTTCCTGCAAGTCAGCGCGGGGAACCCAAATCCCGGGTAACAACCGGGACGGGGCGTACGCGGTGGCAAACCCATCGCGGGGTCACTTTCAGGACTCAGCCCGTCAGCTAACCTCGTCGGCATCTGGAAGGGCGATCCTCTAGTCCCCGCGGATGCGGGAAAACCACGATCCCCATACGGCCCGAGCCCATTTAGTTGGTTACGGGCGAAACACGCGTCGTGTCCCGGTGCGGCGACCCGCCTTCGCTAAAGCTACGGCGAGGCAAGTATCCGCGCCCGCGTCACGACCACATCGGAGATGAGTTATGAACATGAATTATATGTTTGGGCAGAGTGTGCCTGAGATTCCGTGGTATTGGTTCTCGCCGGTGGTGGTGCTGGTCATCATCGCGTCAGGCTGCGTGCTGATTCGCGAACGCCAGGTGGGCATCGTCGTAAAACGGTTCGCCAAAAACTCGCTGAAACCCGGGCGCCTGGTGGCGCTCGAGGGCGAAGCGGGTTACCAGGCGGATACGCTCGCCCCGGGCCTGCATTTCGGTTACTGGCCGTGGCAATACCGCGTCTTCAAGGCGCGCGTCACGGTAGTGCCGCAGGGCGAAATCGCCCTCGTGCTGGCGGCGGATGGCAACGCGATCCCCGCGGGACGCATCCTAGCCAAAGTCGTGGACAGCGACAACTACCAGGACGCGCGGAAATTCCTGGCCCACGGCGGCGAGAAAGGCCGCCAGCTCGGGATCCTGACCGCAGGAACGTACCGCATCAACACGGCGCTGTTCACCGTCATTACGTCGGAAACAGCGCACTTGCACAGCATGATGCCGGAGCAACTCGAGTTGAAACGCGTCGAGCCGGACATGGTCGGCATCGTCACCACGCTGGATGGCCAGCCCATCGAAGCGGGTGAAATCGCCGGCCCGGCCATCCCCAGCCACGACAACTTCCAGAACGCGCAGGCGTTCCTAAATGGCGGCGGACGACGCGGGTTGCAGGAACAAATCCTGTTGTCCGGCACGTGGAACCTGAACCCCTGGTTTGTCCAGGTGGAGCAGGCGTCCATGGTGCAGATACCGATTGGCTATGTCGGCGTCGTGATCTCATACGTCGGCGGCGCGCACGTGGATGTGAGCGGCCTCGAGTTTAAGCACGGCGACCTGGTGAATGCCGGCCACAAAGGCGTTTGGGTAACGCCCTTGTATCCCGGCAAACATCCGATCAACACCCGGGTGATGAAAGTCGAGCTCGTGCCCACGACAAACATCGTGTTGAACTGGGCCAGCCGCACTGAAGCGCATCATTATGACGAGAAACTCTCGTCCATCACGGTGCGTTCGAAAGACGGCTTCGCGTTCAACCTGGACGTGGCGCAGATCATCCACGTGGGCGCGCTCGACGCGCCCAAGGTCATCTCGCGCGTCGGCTCGATGCAGAACCTGGTGGACCACGTGCTGCAACCGATTGTCGGGAATTATTTCCGCAACTCGGCGCAGGGTTATACGGTGCTCGACTTTTTGAGCGCACGCACCCAGCGGCAGATTGAGGCCACCGAGCACATCCGCAAGGCCATCGGGGCGTACGACGTGCAGGCGATTGACACGCTCATAGGCGATATCAATCCGCCGGCACAACTGATGACGACGCAGACCGACCGGAAGATCGCCGAAGAACAAAAGAAAATGTTCGAGGCGCAGGAACTGGCGCAGCGGCAGCGCCAACAGCTCGTGCGCCAAACGGCCATTGCTGACATCCAGCAACAGGTCGTCGGTGCGGAGCAAGGCGTGAACATCGCCGAGCTCACGGCCAATGCCGGCGTGAAAAAGGCCACCGGCGAAGCCGAGGCGATGCGCCTGCGGGCGCTCGGTGAGGCGGAAGCCATCCGCGCCACCGGCCAGGCCAAGGCCCAGGCCTACCGCGCAGGCGTTGAATCGCTCGGCGCGCAGGGCTATACGGTCATGCAGCTCATGCAGATCGTTGGCGAGCGCAACGTGCGCATCGTGCCGGATGTGGCAGTGACCGGCCAGAACGGCAATACCGGCCTGGTGGACGGCCTGCTCGGCGTGATGCTGCGCGGCCAGAACAACGGTCAGCATAGCGGCCAGCAAGAGCCGAAACAGAACTAGGCACAGAGTGCCTCGCATAGCGGTGCGCCGGAAACGGCGCACCGC
>Ga0335083_10002718_pt1 | contig 23243 bp, 17 predicted proteins | sample Lox_Sample_42_FD_206716 | JGI IMG/M metagenome (GOLD analysis project Ga0335083, IMG submission 206716) | Soil microbial communities from Loxahatchee National Wildlife Refuge, Florida, United States - Lox_Sample_4.2 | ecosystem: Environmental > Terrestrial > Soil > Wetlands | place: USA...
GGACCTTCTATTCGATGTGTCCCTGACCGAGTCGAATGCAGTCACAGAAGACGTGCGCGATCTGACCCAGCCTTTGACTGACCTGGCCGAAGGCAGTGAAGGCGACGAGGGCTACAAGAAGTTGCCACTGGTTCGTTTCGTCTGGGGAAAGGCGTGGAACGTCCTTGGCGTAGTGACGGCAGTCGCGGAACGGTTGGAGTACTTCACTTCCAGTGGCGTGCCGCGGCGATCCTGGTTTCGTATGCGTTTCTTGCGGGTCGGCGACGCTCCCCTTAGAGGCGCAAGCGGTTTGAGCGGCGGTCTGCCCATCCCGGAAATTCCAGACGAAGCTCATGTTCCGCCCGACGAGTTGCGCTTTCACCAACTCAGGGGCGCGGGTAAAGGAGAGCTGAACAGCAGTACCGAACGCCTCGACGAAATCGCCGCCTCGCAGTATGGCGATCCCGCGTGGTGGAGGGTGATCGCCATGTTCAACCGGATCGACAATCCTTGGGACATCGCTGCGGGTCAGTTGCTCATGATTCCTTCAGGTTCTTCGCTGGGAGCCAAAGCATGACGGCTGTCGCCACTCTGCCTCAAGTCGACATCGACTTGGACGGTGAAGCACTCTCCCCAAACGCCGCCGCGGTTCTGGAAGAGGTGCGCGTACAGCACCGGCTCTCTCATCCCAGCTTGTGCGAACTCACTTTTTTCTGTACCCGCGACCCTGTACCGGAGTTGGAGAAGATCTCTGCTGGCTCCCGGCTACGGCTGAGCGTCTCCCCGAGTACGGGTTCGTTGTTTTCGGGCGAGGTCACAGCGGTGGAATACAGTTACGAGCCGGGCCATGGGCAGACGGTCCATGTTCGTTGCTACGATCTGCTGCATCGCCTGCGGAAGCAACAGCCGGTCTGTGTTCATGTGCAGGTAACTCCAGCGGACCTTGCACGCGAGATGGTTGCCGATCTCGGACTTTTGGTGGAGGCTCAGGAAGACGGTCCCTCGGCCCAGAGACTGATTCAATATCGCCAGTCCAGCCTGGATCTGCTGGTTGATGTGGCGCAAAGGTTCGGCCTCTATCTCACGCTCCAGGAAGATGTCCTTCATCTCATCAGCCTGAAGGGTATGAGCAGGAACGTCGCTCTTGAGCTCGGAAGCACTCTGCTGGAAGCAACGATCGAGGTCAACGGTGACCCTGCCTGTCGTTCAGTTCTGGCCAGAGGATGGGACGCATCCCGAGTGGAGCCACACGAGAGCCGGGCCGACAGCACGAGAGTTGGACGTGAGGTGGACGCGGAAGCGGCGCCGCATCGATTTGGAGCAACAGGGGATCGCACACTCGCTGACGAGGTCCTGCCTGACGATCATCATGCCGAGGCCGTGGCGCAGGCGGAATTGGATTCGCGAGTCGCACGCGAGGTGACACTGCGTGGCGTGGCAGATGGCAACGCGGAGCTGATGCCGGGCATTTGCGTGGACGTCTCGGGAATCGCGGACAGCTTCGCAGGACGCTACGTGCTGACCTCCGTCACTCATCTCGTTAACCGGAGTGTCGGATTCATCTCGGAAATTTCTACTGTGCCGCCTGCTGCAGAGCGACGCCCGCCAGGCGCCACAGCAGTTTGGGGCACAGTTACGAGGGTGGACGATCCCGACAATTTGGGGCGCGTCCGCGCATCACTGCCGTCGCTGGGGAATGTCGAGACGAATTGGATGGGAGTGGTCGCGGCCGGTGCCGGTAGCGGCAAGGGACTCGTGATGCTGCCCAACGTCGGTGATCACGTATTGATCTTGTTCATTGCAGGCGACGCCTCACAAGCGGTTGTGCTGGGCGGGCTGTACGGTACTAGTGGCCCCGGCGACTACGGAGTGGAGGGATCATCGGTTCGCCGCTTCACCCTGGGCACGCCGGATGGCCAGAAAATTCAGTTTGATGACACCGGCGAAAGTATTCGTTTGGAAAACAAGGGCGGCAGCTTCCTTGAGCTTTCTCCCAAGAAGACGCTGGTGCACTCCGCTGTGGATCTGGAACTCGAGGCCCCCGGCCAGGCAGTGGTCATCAAGGGGAAGACTATCGACTTCAGGCAGGCATGATGCTGGTCCTAACGGAGGATGCAAAGCTGTTCTGCAAGCACGGGCCGGGCAAGGTCTCGATCCGGGGCACGCAGGATGTGGTGACGATTGAGGGGCGAAAGGTGCTGGTGGAGATTGATCCGGAGGGACGGTCGATCTCCGGATGCCCGAGTACTGTACCCTTCAAACCGTGCCTGACAACTTTGGTGGTGCAGAAAGGTTACTCCGAATTTATTCGCGTAGAGAACCGAAGACTTTGCCTCGACACCGTTACCGGCTACACGGATGGCACGCCTCCCGGAGTTGTCATGTATGAAGTCAGAGATCCAGGACAGCGATTCGTGTCGGAGATGAAATGAAGACAGCGCGTTATCGAGCGTGGCGGTTTATCCATCCCGACTTTGACCAGTCTGAGAAGCCTGCGGGACTGGGTGTGTCGAGTCGTGGCGGTATCGAGATGGTGGAGGGAGAATCCGCCGTCCGGCAGTCCATCTTATTGCTGCTGTCAACCCGCCCGGGAGAGAGGGTCATGCGCCCCAACTATGGCTGCAATCTGCAGCGATTAGTTTTCTCCCCGAACGACGACACGACGGCCGGTTTAGCGATTCACTACGTGCGTCAGGCCCTGGAGCGCTGGGAGCCGCGCGTCGAAATCATTCGTCTGGATGCCAGGCGTTCGGAAGACGACGCCGTGCCGGGCCTGCTGGAAATCTATCTTGAATATCGCGTTCCGGCCACACAGCAAACCGAGAGTCTTGCCTATCGCTTCGATTTAACCGGAGAAAGAGCCTGATGGCGCTCCCCTCACCCAACCTTGACGATCGCACTTTTGCGCAACTGGTGGAAGAGGCACTGCAGCGGATCAAGGCTACGTGCCCGGAGTGGAATGACCTCTCGGTCGGCGACCCCGGGATGACATTGGTCGAAGTGTTTGCGCATTTAACTGAAATCATGATTTACCGGCTCAACCGGGTTCCGGACAAGGCCTATATCGAGTTTCTTCGTTTGCTGGGAGTGCATGTAGAACCGCCGCAGGCCGCGAGTGTGACCTTACTCTTCAAGCTGGTGCGCCCGTCCGACAAACCGCTCCAGATTCCACGTGGTACGCGGGTCACCGTGTCGCGCAGCGCTGGCGGGGGTGAGCCCCCGATCTTCGTGATACCGCGCGGCGTAACCATCACTCCGGGAAACACCGAAGTCGAAACTCTGGCCTATCACTGCGATCTGGTGGATGCCGAGCTGGTGGGCAAGGGCACGGGGCTGCCCGGCCTTTCGCTCAATGTTGCGCGTCCTCCCATCGTGGCGCCCACCGGGGACGAGCTGGACCTGATCGTAGGAGTAGAGGCGGCATCCGGCGAACTCGGAGAGCGTGTTCCGGCTCGGGAATTCGGCGGTAAGCCCTACCGTGTATGGCGCGAAGTCCCAAACTTTACGGAACTGGGAGCGGACAATTTCGTTTACGTGGTGGACCGTGCGACCGGCCTCATCACCTTCGCGCCCGCTGTGCGCATGCGCAACCAGGCTGGCACGCTGGACGAAATGCCTCGTGCCTTGGCCGCGGTGCCGCCAGCGGGACGGGAAATTCGTGTCTGGTACCGTCGCGGTGGAGGGACGCAGGGCAACGTTGCGGTGAATACTTTGACCATACTTAAGGACCCAATTCCCGGCGTCCGGGTGATGAATCCAGGAGCCGCCGTTGGCGGGCGCTCCGCTGAGACAGTCGAGAATGCCTTGCTGCGAGGTCCGCACGAAGTGCACTCGCTGGAACGCGCCGTCACGGCGCGCGATTTCGAGCTCATCGCCAAACGGACAGGCGCGGTAAGCCGAGCCCACGCCTTCACCAAAGCTACCTTGTGGAAGTACGCCGTCCCGGGAACCGTCGAAGTGGTCCTCGTGCCCTACGTCGAAGAGGAAAAGAGGATTGGCCCCATCACGGTTGCGCAACTTCAGGAGCGCCAGACCGAAGAGGCGCGACAGAGAATTCAGGAAAACCTGGACCAACGCCGCCCGGTCGGTACCATCCTGAACGTTAGCTGGGCCAACTATCTCACCGTGAAGGTACAGGCTCGCGTCGTAGCCCAGGCTGAGGAAGACACCGCCGCCCTCAAGAAGCGAATTCTGGATCGTCTTTACGCTGCTCTCAGTCCTCTGCCTTCCAACACCTATCCCGGTTGGCGCTTCGGGCAAGCTTTACGAACCTCGACGGTTTACGATGCCGCACTCGCGGAACCGGGCGTCAGTTACGTCGAAGATCCGAAGATGATTGTCGAGCAGGTGCCGGAAAATGAGGTCCAGTGTCTCGCGGCCGACCCGTTCCAGCCGCAGACCTGGTACGCCGGCAGCCATTCCGCCCTCTACCGTTCCATGGACGATGGTGGTGGCTGGGCGATCGTAGGTCAATTTCCCGATAAGCTGGTGTACTCCGTACAGGCGCATCCAGGTGTACCGGGCCTCGTCGCCATCGCCGCCCGGAAATCCGGCAGTTCCGGATCCTTCATTTATGTTTCCTGGGACTGTGGCGAGAATTGGCAGGAAAAGGCTTCCACCTCCTTCGATATAGAAGATATGGCCTGGACTCTGCGGGATGGCGCACCGCTGCTCTTCCTGGCGACTTCCGTGGGTTTGTTCGAGCTGTCCATGAAGGCGGATGCCGCTCCACTGCAGGTTTTCGTTCGCCCTGACGACCAGACGATCGGCTACTGGGCGGTAGCCGTGGCTAACCTGAAAAGCGGCCCCTGCGTGGCTGTAGCCACTCGCCAGAACGGCGGCGTCTTCATATCCAGCGAAGCGGGGCGAGGCAATACATTTCGTAACATCGGCCTGGCGGGCGAAGATGTTCGTGTCCTCGCCATACAATATGATGGGGCTCAGTCGTTCTTGTGGGCCGGGCAGGCGGCGCCAGCCGTGGGAGATCCGGGGAAAGGCTGCTTCGCGTGGGAGCTTCTGGGATCCCAGGACCCGCCGGAAGGATGGCAGACCTTCAATAAGAGCTGGCTGGGCGGTAGCTGCGTCGAATTGGCATTTCAAGGGAACAAGATTCTAGCGGCGACTTATGATGCCGGTGTTTTGTGGCTCGACCGGCGTAACGATCAGGAGGCGTGGCATGCGCCGGACGTAAATTGTGGCTTGCCCCAGGCCAGCCGGGAACACCCGTTTGAGCGGGTGGACGCGCTGGCTGCCGACCCTCTCCGTGAAGTTCTGATGACCGGGGGAAAATCGGGCGCCTATTGCAGCAAGAATGGTGGACAGCACTACGAATCTTGCTCCCGCAAGGTTTTCACCGACAAGGTGACACTTCCCCCCAACTGGCTATTCTGTTCCGGGGAACACGAGTTGGAGGTCGTGACCGAGAGTGAACGAAGCTCAACTTAAGCGCCTCCTGCCGTCGGTGTACCAGCGTACGGCCCGGCCCGGCAGCCCCTTGTCTGCGATTCTCGGCATCATGCAAGCTATGCATGCGCCTTCGGAATCGGTGCTGGCGAGCCTGGACGAGACATTCGATCCGCGCCGGACTCCGGACAGGTTCGTTCCCTACCTGGCGAGCTGGGTGGATCTGGAAGTGCTGATGGATATCCCTCGTGTAGGAGGAGCTTCGTCCACCGCAACCCTGTCCACAGGTCTTGGACGCTTGCGCGAACTGACCGCCGCTGCGGTGACCCTGTCTCGCTGGCGCGGGACGGCTACGGGTTTGCGCCTGTTCCTGGAGACTGCGACTGGAACACATGGGTTTGAGATTGACGATCGTGTTTTGAACACCGATGGAAGCGCCAAGCCCTTTCACTTGCGAATTACCGCGCCTTCTTCACTTCTGGAGCACCGGGTTTTGATTGAGCGGATTGTCGAACTGGAGAAGCCGGCTTATGTAACATACGAACTCGAGTTCAAGTGATAGCTGGAGTGAGTTGCTCAGGAACTCGCGGACAACGGCATGGCCAAATACTTCCAAATCACGATTCCCGAGGGTGCATCCAAGGCCAACCTGGACAGCCAGGGACGTGCCACGGTGCAATATACGGTGAAGAACGTGAGCTCTGCGCCCATCGATGGCCGTGCCGTCCTTACGTGCCCTCCAGCAGGCTCGCCTCCTGCGAGCCCGCACAAGGATTGGATCAGGATTGACGGTGCGGCAGACCGGCATTTTGACAAGGACAAAGAAGAGGTTTTCAACGTCAGGATCTGTGTTCCAGCCAAGAGTTTGGCTGGAGACTACGCGTTCCGGTTGGATATGGCGACCGTTGCCAAGCCGGATGAGGGAGACAAGGGGCAGGCGGTAGCGTTTTCGGTGGCTCCGTCGAATAAAGGCAACGGTTTTCCGTGGTGGATCATGGTGGCGGCGGTAGTGGTTCTCGCGGTGCTGGGAGTAGGAGCATGGCTGCTGTTGAGAAACAAAGGGATCACGATTCCCGATCTGACCGGCAAGAGCACGGCTGACGCCATCACCGCTTTGACAGCGGTCAACTTGAAACTGGACCCGAATGTCAATACGGCGCAAAGCACGGCTGCAGAGTCGGGAAAGATCGTCAATCAGAATCCGGCGGCGGGAAGCAAGGCAGCGGCCGAGTCGGCAGTACAGGTCACAGTGGGGGCACAATACTATCAGGTGCCATCTCTGGTGGGGCTGGCATTCAAGGACGCGCAAACCAGCCTGACGAACGGCCACCTGGCGGTCGGCCAATCGACCACGGAAGCGAACGGGAATTTTGCGGGCGGGGTAGTTTGGAAGCAGTCGCCGGATGCCAATGCTCCTGCGTTAGGGGGCACTGCGGTCAACGTCTGGCTTACGCCACAGACAGCGACTGTACCACGGGTTGTCGGGATGAACATTCTCGACGCCAAGAGGGCGCTCGAGGCCGCTGGGCTCGCTCTCGGCAATGTCACCGGAAATCAGGCACAGGATGCCGTCACAGCCCAGGATCCAGATGTTAACAAAATCGTGCAGGTCGGCACGAAGGTGAATGTAACCGTGCCATGCAGTGGTGTGGGCTGCTCGCAGGTACTTCGGTATGATTTGTATCTTGTGCAGCCGCTTGACAGGAACCCTCTCTACCGTGTGCACTAGCAAACCCGGAGGACTGTAATGGCCAAGTACTTCCAGATCACGATTCCTGAGGGTGCATCCAAGGCAAAGCTGGACAGCCAGGGCCGGACGTCGGTGCAATACACGGTGAAGAATGTGAGCGCTGCGCCCATTGATGGACGGGCGGTTCTGGCCTGCATTCCCACGGGCACCCCTCCTGACAATCCGCATAAGAATTGGGTCAAGATTGACGGCACTGCCGAGCGTCACTTTGACAAGGACAAGGAAGAGGTTTTTACAGTCAAGGTCGCCGTTCCACCCAAAAGTGCATCCGGAGACTACACCTTTCGATTGGATGTAATGACGGTTGCAAAACCCGATGAGGGAGACAAAGGGCAAGCCGTCGCTTTCTCGGTAGCCGAATCGGCGAAAGGCGGCGGCTTTCCGTGGTGGATCCTCGTTGCTGCCGTGATAGTCCTCGCGGTGCTGGGTGTCGGAGCGTGGTTACTGCTGAGAAACAAGGGAATCGCGGTACCTAATCTAGCCGGTAAGAACACGGCAGACGCCATAGCCGCTCTTACCGCAGTGAACCTGCAGCTCGACCCGAACGTGAATACGGCCCAAAGTACGGCTGCCGATTCAGGAAAGATCATCAGTCAGAATCCGGCGGCGGGCACCAAAGCAGAGGCACAATCAAAAGTACAGGTGACCGTAGGGGCCCAGTATTATCAAGTCCCGTCTCTTGTGGGGATGGCTTTCAAGGACGCACAAACCAGCATTACCAATAACCATCTGACGGTTGGCCAATCGACGACCGAGGCGAATGGAAATTTTGCCGGCGGGGTAGTGTGGAAGCAATCTCCTGATGCCAACACGCAAGCGTTGGGCGGCACTGCGATCAATCTTTGGGTCACTCCGCAGACCGCGACGGTTCCTCAGTTGGTCGGATTGACCATCATCAGCGCCAACAGTGCTCTCCAGTCCGTCGGCCTCAGTCTCGGCAACGTAACCGGAAACCAGGCGCAGGCGACAATCACTGCCCAGTATCCTGCTGCTAACCAGGTCGTGCAGATCGGCACGAAAGTAAACGTAACCGTGCCATGCAGTGGTCTTGGCTGTCAGCAGATATACCAGTACCAAACCGTCGTGCCAAAACTCTCTCATTGGTAAGGCCTGCGGCCTAAAGCCGCTCAGGACAGGCATGAAGATATTGATTGTGGTGCTGATCGTAATTGCCGTGCTGTTTGTAGTATTGATGGTTTGGGGGGCTGGAAACAACTCAAGTCAATCAGCGACGGACGCGAAGAGCTTTAAGCCTACTTCCATGCTGACTGGATTGAACGGACTGCTTGCTCCTTTTGCGCCCAAGGTGGCTTCCACTCAATTTCAACCGGCCCTTGCCACCTGTAATCTCCAGAGCAAACAGACTTGTGCCATCACCATCGCGGCTGATTCCAGTCACACATTTCGTCAAGCGGCATTCAAGGTTCAGCCGGCGAAATGTGCGGACGTACTCTATCAGTCATCCCCTGGCGATGCTTCATCGGGACTCCCGGGCAAGCAGGATTCTAGCGACGCTAAGGATCCCAGCGCATTTACCTTCACGGTGCTTAAAGGCGGAGGTGCACTTACCATCACCCGAATTTCTCCCTCCAACGCCGGCTTGTGCCAGGTTAGCCTGCAATAGCTCGAAGAACCGAGCTACACCACAACCTTGATTACTGAAACTACCCCGCCGATCAGATAGACCACAGCCCAGATGATCGCAAGAACACAAACGATAATGCCTGCGAGCGCATCCGTAATGCTCACCAGAAAGCCCGGGACAAACCCGTACAGAAAGGCAATCACCAGGTTGGCGGCGAAGGAGGTCAAAATGAGCAGGACCAATCCTTTGTTCTGAAGAAAGCGCTGATGGGCCACTACCAGGCAGACCGCAAAAATGATCTTCAGCGTCATGAGCAGACTTAACACTACCCTTGCTCCGCCGGTATCAAAATGTGACCAGATCGCAAAATAAATGATGGTGCCAAACGGAATGGACATCAGAAGGCTGACCATCAGTACCAGAATCGCGATGTCAGCGAAGAGAACCCCGAGGATTGCCAGGATCAGGAGAATGGCAAATATCAGGGTGACAATTCCTTGAATCTTGCTTTGAACGCGCTCGGGTATCAGCAGTGCGATGCCGATGATGAGTGTGGCGTAGGCCAGCAGCCCGTCCAGCAGCGCCATCGCAGGAATGGCATATCCCTTTGGAGAAACGTTCAGGGCCGCGGCCGTCGATGACGGAGGCAGCCCCAGCATGGCAATCGAGCCCAACTCCACCAGGACCGTCAGAAAAATCACGATCAAGGCAATCAAAAACACCGGCTTGCGCATGCTGTCGAGCATCTGGAATACCCTGCTACGACGGGGTCAGGGCAGAGATTGTATCACCAGCGTGGATGCGCCTCTTCTGGAAGCCCTCCTGGTTGTCCGCATCCTCCGCTCTGTGGCTTGCACAGGCTGGGAAGTCTGGCCCATAATGCCGGAGCACGCTTGAACCTGCCGGCGTGTTAAGTCTCATGAAGAAGCAAGGTGTGTCGTCTCGAAAAGCGCTCTGGAGTGTAACCATTCTCTCTGTGGCGCTGTTGAGTTCATGCACCAAGAAACTCCCTGCGCCGGCAAGCCAGTCGCAAACGGGAGTTGCGAGCTGGTACGGCCACCCGTTTGACGGCCGGCCCACTGCGAGCGGAGAAATCTACGACATGGAAAAGATGACCGCTGCGCATCGCACTCTTCCATTCGGAACAATGCTTCATGTCGTGAGGCTTGATAGTGGAAAGACAACCGAAGTACGCGTCAACGACCGGGGGCCGTTTGTCCAGGACCGCATCATTGACTTGTCCCACGCCGCGGCCACGTCCATTGCAATGCCGGGCACTGCCAATGTTCGTCTGGACGTAGTCAGTATCCCGCCCCGGCGTGCAGCCGATGTTTTCGCTGTTCAAGTTGGGGCGTTCGCGCAGCAGCCGCAGGCGGCGCAGCTTCGCGAAGAAATGCAGCAAAAGTACGGGGCAGCAAGCCTGGTCTTTCGCCCCGGCGATCAAACCTGGCGGGTCCTGGTCGGGCTCTTCCCAACCATGGAGGCTGCTAATGCGCTGGCGCCACAATTGGACAAGGAAGCCGGGCCGGCTTTTGTAGTTCTCGTCGATTCGGAACAGTAAACCTCACTGCTTCAAGTGTTGGGACTATTTCTGCCCTTGACTTCACCCGCGACGCCTCAAGATAATGAACCGTTTTTCTTCGTGGCAGCGGCTCCCAAGCTTGCTACGTGACTAGTTCACGGGATAAGAGATGAAGCGGCTTCATAGCGTCCTTCTTGCCATTGTTCTTCTTGCGGTCGTGACCAGCGGCGCCCGCGGCGGCCAGCCGGGGCCACCGACGGAAGTCCGTGCGGTTCCGCAGACGCGAGCGGTACGAATCCCGCTCAAACCACTCAGCCTTCCAGACGTAGCCCAGTCCTCCAACGCCGATGCGGGTACTTTGCTGTTTACTCCCGGAGCGGAAGACGAGCTACCGGAAGGGCCGGATGGGTTCGATGTGCTCGAGGACGGTAACATTCTGATCACCGATCCTCTTCGCGACAGCATTTCCATGTTTGACGCTCAAGGAAAATTCAAGGGCGCTTGGAAAATCGGCTTTGCCGCTGACAGTATCACGGCGCTAGCAAGTGGTTTGATTCTGGTTCGCGAAGCCAACACCGGCCAGCTCCACGCCTTCGACCGCGAAGGCAAGCCACGTCCTGCCGAAGGCGCAGTGCTGCCGCAACCCGCGGAGGCCCGGATTCTCGGCGAGCAGAGCGGTACGGTTGCCCGACAGGGTGGCGGCACAATCGAAGTCCAATTTGACCAGCCGGGCCTGAGACTGCTTTCTCTCGAAAGCCTGGGCACAGATGCCCAGGGGAATACCTATGTAGCGATGGAAACCACTGCAGGTGGCTCCGGGTCGGAGGACGTGAACCTGAACAAGTACATTCGGAAGTACTCAGCCGACGGGAAGCTGGTCAGCGAGGTAGTAAAGATTCCACTGGATTACTACATCGTCCCCGTGGATGAACTCCGCGTTCGTAAGGGTGTTGTGTACCAGCTAACCAGTGACAAGCTTGAAGTGCGCATCAACGTGTGGGACATGAACTAAGCTCGCTCTTAGTCTTCCTGCCAATCGGAGGTCGATCCTTGCTGTCTTACCTGCTTCCCCTCATCTGGCTGACCTCCGGCTTCTACATGGAGCCGCAAACCAGCGCCATCGCCCGCCTGCCACTCACGACGAGGGCTGAAATGATAGCCCGCGCCCATAAGTTAGCCAACCATACGTGGGTATGTGGAGCGGCCAATCTTAAGGCTTCATGTTCCAAGCGTTACGTCAGCGACTGGAAGGCCGGACAACATATCACGGGCATTCCATACGCTTGGGGCGGGATTGATGGCCTGGAGGAGTTTGACAACAAGCTGGCCAAGGGACTGGCTGCGGGAGGGCACAGCCGCTATGGAGTCTTGGCTTGTACCGCGGGTATTGATTGCTCCGGCTTTGTTACCTATTGTTGGGGTATGGGGTTAAAGAATCATGCCTATAGCACCAGTAACCTGCGGCAGATCGCCGGCAAGCCGAAATATAACTGGTTTACTGACATGAAGCCGGGAGACGTCCTGAACAAGGCGGGATCCCATGTGGTAATGTTCACCGGCTACAATCCTGACGGAACAATCAACGTTTGTGAAGCTTCGGGTAGCGCGGCCAGAGTAATCTGCCACAAGACGACATGGTCGCGCTACAAGGGCTACATACCGCTGCAATATAAAGCTATTGACGAATAATCGGGTGCGGAGGACGGCATGACGACAAGATCACGGCAAGTGGCTTACTTAATTACAGCATGGCTGGTAATCTGCTGCTCGTTGGCCGCCAACTCCGCGCATGGAGCAGGTCAGTCTTCTGCCACCCCGAAGAAGCTGGCTTTGCTGGTAGGTATTAATAACTACAAATATCCTGACAGAATTTCTCCCCTCGCAGGCTCGCTGAATGACGTAGAGGACATGCGGCAGGTCCTGATGGGCAAATTCGAGTTCGCGCCTGAGAACATTACGGTGCTGAAGGACTCGCAAGCCACCCATGCAGGCATTATCCAGGCGATCCAGGCTCTGATCGCGAAAGCCCAGCCGGGGGACATTATCGTTTTCCACTACAGCGGACACGGCTCCCAGATGAAAGACGTCACGGGCAAGAAGGCCAGCGGGCTGGACGAGACCATCGTCCCCTACGACTCGCGTGATGCGGAAGGCAAAGTATTTGACATCAGCGGCGCCGAACTGCACCCGCTGTTGCTGCAACTCGCCGCCAAGACCAAGAACCTCACCTTTGTTCTGGATAGTTGTCATTCCGGAACACTGGTGCGAGGCGACCGAGGCCCACAACGCGTCCGTTCGATTCCTGCCGACACCCGCACGCCGCCACCACTGCCTGCCTACTCAGTTGCCGCTACCCGCGGCCTGGCGGAAGCCAGCCCCGAGGCGACACCCAGGTTTGCCGCCATTAGTGCAGCCACATCCAAGGAGGATGCCTTTGAGCATGTCGTTGGGAGCACCGACCACGGCGCGTTGACCTACTTTCTGACCCAGCAACTTCGCAGCGCGAAAGGGGGAGCTACCTATCGCGATGTTATGGACGGCGTAATCGCCAACGTCACGGCCTACTATCCTTCCCAGCATCCTTCGCTCGAAGGCGCGGAAGCCGACCAGTACGTCTTTGGTGAGGGCAGCAGCCTGGCCCGCACCTACGTGGCAGCATCGCCTTCGCAGCTTGATGCCCGCCGGGTGACGCTCGACACAGGACGCATCGAGGGCGCCACGGTGGGATCGGTCTATGATGTTTACCCGCCCGGGAGTAAGAAGTTCGCGCCGCCGGAAAAGCCCGTGGCTAGAGTGCAGATTGCCTCAGTGGACGCTCTGACCTCCGAAGCTGCGGTCTTGTCCGGAGGCAAGGTTCCTACCGCTTCCCGGGCCATCGAGCGAGAGCACCGCTATGGCAACTCGCGGATGTTGCTCTACGTTGACAGTCCTGACAAATCGCCCACGCTCCAGTCGATCATAAAGGTGCTGCAGCCCGTTAAGTACATCCAGGTGGTGGACAAGCCCTCGATGTGCAACATGCAACTGAGACAGGACGGAGGAAGAATTCAAACCCTAGGTGCCGATTCCACAACCCTCTCACCGCCTGTGGCCGTCAACGACCCCGACGTCGTGGACCGTGTGGTGGCCCAGGTGGAAGGCTGGGCCAAATGGTTTAGCGTCTTGTCTATACGCAATCCTCAATCCGACATCAGTGTGCAGTTCACCCTGAAGGGAAGCCAGACGCGCGATCCTATGGCGCGCGTGGGCAGGCCTGACATGGGCGTTCGAGAAGGTGAAACGGTCGAGGCTACAATTCAAAACAATTCTGCGCGCGACCTTTATATAGCCATCGTTGACCTCTCCAGCGACGGCAGTGTTTCCGTGGTCTATCCCACAGAACAGGGGGCGAAGGAGGTGCTGAAGCCGGGCCTGAGCCTCACCCGTTCTTTTAAGACATTCGTTCCCAAGGGCCGCTCCTACGTCACGGATGTCTTGAAGGTGTTCGCCAGTTACAAGCCCATTGACTTGACTCCTCTTACGCAAGGCACGATTCGATCCGTGCCCGAAGACACAGGGGAGTTGGATCCGCTTCAGGAACTGCTGATGGATTCGGCAGGCGCAACCCGGGGAGTCGCTCCGCTATTGACCAAGCCGGTGGATCTGGGCACCTGGACCACCGCCCAGCGCGTACTGGTAGTGAAGCGCGCAGGTTAGCCTTTTCCAGAACTCTCCCCGCGGACTTCTGTTCTAAGATCGAGCCGCCCATTGGTGGTGGTTTGTTCGATTTTTTTTAGGCTCCAGAAGCTTGAAACAGAGGTACTATGTTCTTGTTCCTAATCCAGTATGTTCGGGGAATTACTGCGATGTACAAGCGTGAACGCAGACTAGCAGCTCTTGGGACTGTATTCATTCTGGCCGGATGTCTGTGGCATCCCTGTGTCCATGGTCAGGTACGCGGCGTGCAGGACACAACTTCATTGTCAGCCGCGTTGACGCATCCTGGACCCTACTATGCACTGGTAATCGGAAACAAGAACTACCGCTATTTGCCATCGCTCCAGACTCCGATCAATGACGCCAATGCGGTAGCGAAATTACTGCACGATGTCTTCGGCTTCCAGACCAAGGTCCTGTTGGATGCTGACCGCAACCAGATCATGACCGCACTGGTCCAGTACCGCACCAGCTTGCCGGAGAACTCTAACCTCCTGATCTACTATGCCGGCCACGGTCATCACGACCGCGACACCGACGAAGCCTATTGGCTGCCGGTTGATGCGTTAGCCGACAACAACTCGAACTGGGTCAGCGCTGACGATGTTACGCGTGACGTTCGAGCCATTCGCTCCGCCCATGTCCTGGTCATTTCCGACAGTTGCTACTCCGGTTACATGACTCGCTACGCAGATGCGGCCATCAACCCCACAGAGCGGGACGCGTATCTGGGAAAAATGATGAGGTCGAAGTCCAGGAACCTGATGTCCAGCGGAGGCGACGAGCCGGTGGCCGATAACGGCGCCCCGGGTCACTCCGTCTTTGCCTGGGCAGTCATAGAAAGCCTTCGCCAGATGGACGTTGACCAGTTCAGCGCGGCCGATGTCTTCCAGGAGTTGATTAAGCCTAAAGTCGGCGGCCGTTCGGAGCAGTTGCCGCAATATAGCTGGATCCGCAACTCGGGTCATGATTCGGGAGACTTTGTGTTCTTCCGCCAGCCGGTTGCGGCGGCGGACGGCGCCGCCGCTGGAGTTACGGGCGCCGGTTCGGCCGGTATCACGCCGCGTGCTGCGGCGAACCCTCCTGCGAACCTCGCGAAGGCCACTGGCAAGTCGGCTGAGGTCCCGGCAGGCGCGCTGCCTGCGGGCATGGATCCATCATTGGCCGACTTGTACCGCCGGGCCGAGGCGGGAAATTCTCAGGCCATGTTTGAGCTGGGCTGGGATTACGCGGATGGAAAGGGAGTTCGCAAGGACGAAACGTCCGCCGTTGTTTGGTATCGCAAGGCCGCCGATGCCGGTGAAGTGAATGCGATGAACAACCTGGCCCTCATGTATATGAACGGAACCGGTGTAAGCCGGGACAATGAGCAGGCCCTAAGTTGGTTCCGCAAGGCTTCCTCGGCCGGCCATGCTGGTGCGATGGTCGGGCTGGGCTACATGTACGAGCACGGCTACGCAGTGCCACAGAGCTACCAAGAAGCCGTCAATTGGTATCGTAAGGGCGCTGAAGCCGGCGAGCCGACCGGAATGAAGAATCTGGCCTTCATGTACCTGAACGGCTACGGCGTTGATAAGAGCTATCAGCAGGCTCTCACCTGGTATCGTAAATCTACGGAGTTGGGAAACGCCGATGCCATGGCCGGCTTGGGCTTTATGTACGAACATGGGTACGGAGTGGGACAGGACTACCGGCAAGCCGCCAGTTGGTATCGCAAGTCCGCTGAGGCCGGCGACGCGACCGGCATGAAGAACCTGGGCTGGATGTACCTGAACGGCTACGGCGTGGACAAAGACTACCAGCAGGCCCTCAACTGGTATCACAAGGCCGCGGACCTGGGAAACAGCGATGCCATGACCAGCCTGGGCTATATGTCCGACCACGGGTACGGCATGGAGAGGAATTACCAGCAGGCTGTTGCCTGGTATCGTAAAGCGGCCGCCGCCGGCAATGCGATGGGCATGAAGAATCTGGGCGTCATGTACGAGGACGGGTACGGGGTAGATAAGGATCAGCAGCAAGCCATCAGTTGGTACCGCAAAGCCGCTCAGCTCGGGGATACAGACGCGAAGGACGCACTTAAACGCCTGGGGCAAACTCCGTAGTGCTCCGCGTTCTGACTCCTGGGGGGCACGATCACTGAGTTCGCGCAACCGTGAGCGGCACAATCAATGTTGATTGCACAAAACCGGGCGGCGTGGGGCCGACGGGCACGTCCACGGCCGTTAGCTGATAGTTTCCCTCGGGAGTCGCCGGCTTCGAAGGCGACGACGGGGACGACGGTGACGAGGGCGAATTGTTCTGTGGTGGAATAAATCCGCCGCCGCAAGATAGCAGCAACGTAAGCATCGCCGCTAAGATCACCAGCGTCGCGTATCGAATCCAACCTTTGCGGCGCGAGTGGGCGGGGCCGAATCCTACGCCGAGAAAAGCCAGCGGCCACGGCGCAAGCCAGAATGCGTAAAGCCAGGTTCGGTGCTTCACGCCTGGTACCAGCAACCCGGTAGCTCCTCCTGTGGTTTGGACCATGAGCGTCACGTTCTGGGAACCCTGTGCTAGCTGCACCTGCGACGGATTGGAACTGCATGTGATGCCGAGATCCGAAGCCTGGCTTATGTCACCGCTGGAATCTCGCACCGTAGTGCAGACGAACTGGACCAGTGCCGGAACAGCCGAGGAGACCATCCCGGCTGTGCTTCCGCTCTGACCGGCAAATAGCGATACTGGCTGCGGCAGCAGCAAATTCAGGTAGCTGGTAGTTGCCATCGCTTGCAGTCCCGAGGTGTCGGTTGCAGTCACAGCAAGGTTATAAAAGTCAGCTTCCGGATAAGTGTGTGGCACGTCTGCCAAGACCCCGCCGTTTATCGTCGACCTCGTGCCATCCCCCCAGTCAATGGTACTGCTCAGCGCCACGCCCTGAGGGTCGGTGCAGGTCACACTCGCGGTTATGGTGAGCGGCGCACTCGCTTGCTGTAGAAGAAGAGGACCACAGGTTGGAGCGAGGAAGTTTATGGTGATAGTGGCGGTGCTGCTCTGAGCCGTGCCTGCCGGGTTGCTTACCAGCACCCAGTAGTTCGTTGTAGCAGGCAAGGGTAGGGTGGTATACGAACTGTTGGTGGCCCCGGCAACGGGCATCGACTGGTCGCCACTTCTTCCCTGGTACCACTGGTAGGACAACGGCGCCGAGCCGCCGGCTTGCACGCTCATGGTGGCCGTTTGCAGGTACCCGATGGTCTGGCTGGCAGGCTGGGTGACGATTGCCGGAAGGACGGTGATTGTGGCTGTATTGCTCTGTGCTGTGCCGGCCACGTTGCTGACCTGCACCCAGTAGCTCGCCGAAGAGGACAAGGGTGGGGTGGTATAGGAACTGTTGGTAGCCCCAGCGATAGGCATCGAGAGGTCTCCGCTCTGGCCCTGATACCATTGGTAGGTTAAAGGTGGCGTGCCCGCAGCCTGCACGCTGATGGCAGCCGTCTGCAGGTACCCAATCGTTTGGCTGGACGGCTGGGCCGAGATTGTCGGCAGGATCGTGGGCATGGCAGCTATACCGACAGGTCCTTTGCCCACCTGTACCGGGCTTGCCAAGGGAATTCCGTTCTTAATTATGGAGACCGTGTTGTCGTTATTGTTGGTTACATATACGTAGGTCCCGTCGGGAGAGACTGTAACGCCAACCGGAAGGTTTCCAACGGTCAGGGTAGCGTAGAAGTTCTGCGGTGGGCTTGTATTAATTAGGAGTACGTTATTGGAGATACCGTTGGCGGCGTACAGGATGCCGCTTGGCGTGATGCCAAAACCGTTGCTCAGCAGTGTCTGGGCGCCGCCGATACTGACGGTATCGCTATAAGTCCCGCTGCTTGTATCGAAGAATGCGACGCCAAACGGCGCTCCCATTGCGGCAATGTCCACAAACATACACACGAACTTCCCATCGGGGGTGATTCCGAGTGACGCATAAGCCGCCGCGTGATCGTTCGTGTCGAACATGTTGTTGACCGCCTCAAACGTTGCTGTGTCGTAAACGAGAACGCACGGGTTCGGGAAGAAATCGACGCAATTGTCCGCCACATAGGCCAGCTTGCCGTCAGGGCTAAACACGATCCCTGTGGGGTCCCTCCGAGGTTCGATGGTCATTACAGTCTGAATCGGGCGGCTGGTGATATCGAGTACCTGGATGTACCCGTTCCCACAACCTGTTTCGCTACACCCCGGCGCTGCCATCCAGGCGTAGTGTCCATCGGGCGTGATTGCGATTTGGTAGTCGGATGGCACGTCCGTCGGCCGCCCACCGGGAAATGCTGTGGTGACGAGTGTGCTGGTTGCTGTATCAATCACCGATACCGACTCTGTGCACGATCCGAGCAAAACGCATTGCGAACCCGCGACATAGACGGTTGCATTGTCCGGCGTTACCGCCAGGTTGGTTGGAGATGCACCCTGAAACCCCGCTGCCACCAGGTTAATCGTGGCGATAACGCTGTTAGCCGCACTTAGGACGGAAGCAGTTCCATCTTGGTTATTTGTGACATACACACACGGATAATTTCCGCTGCCTGGGGCACACCCCGACTGGCCCTGGGCATTCGCTGGAAATACTCCGATTGCGACAGTCACAAAAGCTATGGCAGACAGAGCAAACCTTTTCAGCTCCGGAAACCTGGGCCGGGTTGACTCTGCAACGGGCGTCTTGTCACAGTTGAGAGAAGCTCTGAGGGGCGCAACCTGAAGCTTTTGCATAGTGGCCGTCGGGCCTCAGAATGAGTAGGACGCTCCTACAAAGGGAATGGCTGTGGCCCGCAACCCTGCGTCGTTCAACTTAAAGGTTACGTTGGCCATGAACAGCACACGGTTCCAGATGTTTGCCTTGATTCCAATGCCGATGTCATTCGTGTTGTAGGCTCCGTTGGTCTGTACGATGCTCGAAAAGTTGGTTAGCTGGCCGTTGACTGGCGCGGTAACGTTCTGCGGCGTAGACACCTGGGCAGCCCCAAAGTACTCGCGGCCCACCCAATCCGTCGCCAATGTGACGCGCTCGCTGAGACCTATGTCGGCTCCGACAGCGTAGCCGAAGTAGCCCGGCAGGTTTTGCTGTTGGCCGTTCGAGTTTGTGGCCAGCACCGAAGTACTATTCCACTGGTAAGCCAGGTTGAGGTGGGGGGCAATTTTCACGTGGGAGACGATTTCCTTCGCACGGGCCGACGCTACGAAGTACGGCTTAATGCCATAGGCGCCGGAGCCCAGAAAGTTTAGCGCTTCACCGGTGGGGAAGCGCAGCTCCAGACCCGCGGCCAGGGAGTACTTCTCGCGCTCCAGCACAGTACCCTTGCCGGCGACGATTACGTCCCCGACGCCGCTGGCGGCGCCTGCCAGATAAGTCGTGAAAGAGGTTGTGGCTGGCGTATTAGTACTGTATTCCGTTCCGCTGGAGCTCACACCCAGAGACACTCTGGCGAAGGGAACCGCAAGCGAGATGTCAATCTTGTCCGTAAGGCCGAATGTGCCATAGGCGACGTATTGGTTAAGGTTCGTGTCCACCCGATTCTGCGTGTAAGTTACCACGGTTGGATTGTTCTGAGATGGAAAGTAAAACAGAATCGGCAAATGCTTCATGTTATTATTGTCAATCACGCTGAAGGAATACCGCTGATACGTGAAGGCAACATAGAACTTGTGCCGGCCGATGGTTTCGGCACGTTCCGCTTGCAAAGGTCCAAAGCTCTCCTGGGAAGCGGTTAGAACGCCCAGCTTGGGATCAAAGGTGTAAATAAAGCCCGAGGCCGGCTGGGCCAGCGGCACCTGGCCAATCTGTGTGCCGAAGGACTCATTGAGGAAATTGAACGTCGAGCCATTGGTGTGCAGGGCAGTCGGAATGAGGCAGGAAAGGGTGTTGTTGGTGCAGGTGAGTTGTGCCCGTGCACTCACCGCACCGAACAAGCCAGCGAGCACTGCAAACGTCAGAATGCGTTTCAACATTGCTCAATCCTCATTCTGCCTTACAAAAGGCTGTCGCACCCGCTTGCTGATGCGCGACCCGCAAGCCGATCGGCGAACCATCACTGGGGCCGCTCCACGACAAGCGGCACAATCAATGTCGTCTGCACAAAACCAGTAACAGACCCAACTGGCAGATCAACCACTGTCACCTGATAACTCCCTGGAGGCGTCGTTGTTGCCGGCTTCGGCTTGGGCGGCGTAAACCCTCCGCCACAGGAGGTAAACAGCACGAGCAGCACCACAACGCCGGCCAACGCCCGGCATTTCCCGCGACTGCGGCGTGACTCGGTTCCGCCCCATCCTATCGCCAGAAACCCTAACGGCCACGGTGTCAGCCACATCGCATAGAGCCAATTCTGGTGCCGCATCCCAGGTGAAAGCATCCCGGTTGCCAGTCCCGTGGTTTGGATCACGATGGTCACACTGGTCTGGCCCTGGTTCAGCATGACCTGCGGGGGCAGCGAACTGCATGAGATGCCCAGGGTAGACGCGTCGTTGATGTTCCCGTTCGAGTCCCGTATCGTAGTGCACTCGAACGTAACCAGCACAGGGCCGGGCGAGAGTACTGTTCCCGTCGTGCTTCCTGACTGGCCTGCGAACATGGATGCCTGCTGGGGCAACAGCAGGTTCAGGAAGCCAGTCGCCGTACCTTGCAATCCTGAAGTGTTCGTCGCAGTAACCGTAAGCGTATAGATGGCCGCATTGTCGTAGGTGTGGGGAACTTGATTCAGCGATCCACCATCCCCTGGTGTCTGGGAGTTGTCTCCCCAATTCATGGTTGTGCTCAGGGCCTCGCCCTGAGGGTCGGTGCACGTCACGCTGGCGGTAATCGTCAGTGGCGGACTGGCCTGGTTGAGCACCACCGGACCGCACACCGGCGGAGCCACGGTCACAGTAATAGTGGCCGTATTGCTGTCCACCCCACCTGCCGCATTGCTCACTAATACCCAGTAGTTGGTAGTGGAAGACAAGGGCGGGGTGGTGAATGAGTTATTAGTGGCCCCAGGGATGGACATTGACATGTCGCCGCTCATTCCCTGGAACCACTGATAAGTAAGCGGCTGCGAGCCTCCTGCCGCGACGCTCAGGGTGGCTGTTTGGAGGTAGCCAATGGTCTGACTCAGGGGCTGGGTGATGATGATCGGGAAAATGGTGGGCATGGTGGCCACGCCCTGAGGGTTGTTTCCCACCGGTACAGGCTTTCCCAAAGGAAGGCCGTTCTGGATAACGGAGACACTGTTGCCGGTACTGTTTGTCACATATACCAGAGTTCCATCGGGAGAAACCGCCAAACCCGCTGGGCCTTTTCCTACATTCACGGCTCCGTTGAAGGTCTGGCTGGCCGTACTGATCGAATCCACGACACCCTGACTTTGGTCGTCGGGCGAGGCTGCAGCGTACAAGGTGCCGCCGGGTGTCATTCCAAATCCATAGTTCGAGAAGGTGAAGAAATTCGTACTGAGCTGTGTGGTTGTGAGATAGGTGTTGTTGCTGGCCTGGAAGAACGCAATGGCAGAAAAATTACCTCGCAAGACGGACATGCAGACGAGTTTTCCGTCCGGGGTGACGGCGATAGAGGCGTTCTCAGTACTGGTGTCACTCGTGTCAAGAATGGGTGACCCGTTGACGGGCAAATAGCTTGCGGTGTCCAACACGTCAACACATGGAAGATCTACCATTCCCTGTACGCAATCATCGGCGACATAGGCCAACGTACCATCAGGGCTAAATGCAATTGCTGTGGGATTGGTAAAGATAGTGATGGGTTGCACCAACTGATTAGTCGCGGTGTCGATTACTTGCACCTGGAAGGGCATGCAGCCGTCACAATGCGGCTCGGCTACCCACGCTTGCTTCCCATTCGGGGTGATGGCGACTTGCGAGGGGACTCCCTGCAAGCCCTGCTTATCTGTAATCGTCGTGGCGACAGTGCTCGTCGCGGTAGACAAAACCCAGACCGCAGGATGAGCAGCACCTGAGAGGTCAGCTTGTACCCCGGCCACATACACCGATGCGTTATCGGGCGTGACTGCCACGCCTTGCGGGAATGCCACAAGCCCCGGCGTGGCAAGGTTGATGGTAGCGATCACACTGTTGCTGGAGCTAATGACCGACACGGTTCCGTCACTGTCATTCGCTACGTAAACACAAGGATAGTTACGCATGCCCGCTGCGCAGCCTGCCTGTCCCTGGGCAGTTGTGGAGGCTGCTCCTACCAAAAGGGCGATGAACGCAGGCAGGAATGAGATGCGGCCAGTTACGCCGGAAAGCAACCTACGCCAGATTCGCGCGACGCTGGACCACCGCTTGCGGCGGCAGGAAGCTCGGAATACACCTCGGCTCCGTGATCTCTCCATCGCGAACCCCGCCCCCCCCGATAAGGGGTGCAAGCATATCCGCGATTGTAGGGAAAAGTCAATCGCAAACCAGAGAGTTCTGGCCGGTAAGGAAACGGCACACAATGGGTGCGCGGGGCCGGTTCAAGAAAACAAATCCAATCACCTGAGCAGTGACAAACCGGCTGGAAGTGACGTCATCTTCCCTTGCTCTTTACGTCGCTTACCAGCCACTCTCCCTGCGCTCCCTTGGCAAGCAGGATCTCAACCGAGTTGGTTTGCGGCGGCTGCTGCGTGCCCCTCCACGTATAAATACTCCACTGATCGGTGGTCACTACTGCGGTGTTCCCTGACGGTTCAATCGTGCGATTCCTTAACTGTATCCTTACGGCCTGGAGACCCGGCGCATTCCAGCCCTCTTTGATGGCCCTCTCCTGCTCTCTACTCATCGAGGGCCACACTCTTTTTAATACCTTAATGTCCCTGCTGGCCCAGGCTTCTTCATAATTATCTAGAGCAGCGGTTATAGCGTCCGTGTCAGCCTTGGGTGGAGGCAGCGGGGGCGTGCCGCCACCGCCCGTCATGCCGGACACAGGAGCCATAGGTGAAGGCGATGGCAGAGAGGCAGATTCTGGTGGGCCAGCACCCGCGCGGAAAAAGACGAAGTCACCTCCATCATGACCGGAGTCGCGGATCGGGTTATAGGTCGGGGTCTGCCTGGAGCGTCCCCCGACGCTCTCCTTCACGTGCACGAATAGCTCTTCTGCGGTGAATTCCTTCGACGGAAACTGCTGCAAGTCCCGCAGTAGGACACACGCAAATACAGAATGACCGGGGCAGCCTCCGTCCGCCACGGGCTCATCGCCGCCGCTGGACATCACGTATCGGGAGGTCTTCTGCAGCACCTTCTCGAGGTAGACACTGCGCTCCTCCGGACCGATAGCGGCCCGGCTCACGTCACGGGTCAGCATTCCGGAA
>Ga0335083_10002719_pt1 | contig 23236 bp, 20 predicted proteins | sample Lox_Sample_42_FD_206716 | JGI IMG/M metagenome (GOLD analysis project Ga0335083, IMG submission 206716) | Soil microbial communities from Loxahatchee National Wildlife Refuge, Florida, United States - Lox_Sample_4.2 | ecosystem: Environmental > Terrestrial > Soil > Wetlands | place: USA...
GCCGCTTCGCGGCGCACCTCGCCCGCGCCCTTGCGCGCCTGGAACGGCGGCTGCCAGCGCCGCAGCGGCTGCCACTTGGCGCCGCCGCCTCGATTCGCGCGCTCTGCGAGCGCGCGCGATGGCGCGCGCTCGCAGAGCGCGCGGGCCGCGGCGACGTGGGGCTATGGGAAGGCCCGCGCATGGCCTGGACCGTCATCTACGACGCCGCAGCCGCTTTTTCCGCCTCGCCCGGCTATCGCACGGTGTTCGTCAGCGAGCTTGAGCGCGCTGACGAACTCGGCTCGCGGCTCGGTGCGGCCGCCGGACGGCTGGAAGCCTTTGCGCTGGCCGCGCCGTTGGACGTTCGCGAGCGGCTCGCCGCCGAATTGCGGCGGCTCGGCGCGACGTACGTGTGCGATCCGGGACGGATGCAATCGCCGCCGCTCGATTGGCCGCACGGCGGCGGTGCGATGCTCGAATTGTTGCGCGAGGCGGCGCGATGAGCGCGTTGAGACAGGCCTTCCTGCAACACGTCGCGCAGACCTCGCAGGCGCCGATCGGACTGGAGATCGCGCGCGCCGAGGGTGCGTGGCTGTTCACGGCCGACGGACGGCGTTACCTCGATTTGATCGCAGGAATCGGTGTCTCGGCGCTCGGACACGGTCATCCGGCCGTGCTCGAGGCGATCGCGGCGCAGGCCCGCCGCCACCTGCACGTGATGGTCTACGGCGAATACGTCATCGAAGCGCAGGTGCGGCTCGCCGAACGCCTCGCGCAGTTGCTGCCGGCCTCGCTCGGATGTGTCTATTTCACCAACAGCGGAGCCGAAGCGATCGAGGGCGCACTCAAGACAGCACGCAAGCACACGCGGCGCTCGCGTTTCGTGGCGTTTGACGGCGCATATCACGGCGACACGATGGCCGCGCTGGCCCTGATGGGAAACCCGGCGTTTCGCGCCCCGTTCGAACCACTGCCGGGCCCGGTAACCCACCTGCCCTACGATAACGCAGCCGCGCTGGAGGCGATCGATGCGACGGTTGCCGCGGTCGTGATCGAGCCGGTACAGGCCGAGGGTGGCGTGCGTATCCCTGCGGCCGGCTTCATGCGGTCGCTGCGCGAGCGATGCGACCGGACGGGAGCGCTTCTGATCTTCGACGAAGTGCTGACCGGGATGGGCCGCACCGGGCGGTTGTTTGCGATGGAGCACTTCGGCGTAGTGCCCGATCTCGTAGTGATGGCGAAAGCGCTGGGCGGCGGCCTGCCCTTGGGCGCGTTTTGCGGGTCAACCGAGCTCTTGGGGGAACTTGCGCGGAATCCACCGCTCGGTCACATCACCACCTTCGGCGGTCATCCACTGTCCTGCGCGGCTGGCCTAGCTACGCTTGACGTAATTGTCAATCAACGCCTCTGGAAGCGGGCAGACACGCTTGGCGAGCAGCTGGCGCAGGGGCTTCGGCGGTTTAGCGCGTCGGAGCTTGCGGGCGTGCGCGCCATTGGAGCACTGATAGGCATCGAGTTCGCGAGCGCGGAGATCGCCCAGACTTTCGTTCGCGAATCGCTGGCCCGCGGCGTGATCGTAAACTGGACGTTGAATGCGGAGCGCGTGGTCAGGGTCGCGCCGCCGCTCAACCTGGGCGCCGCCGAAGTGGATTTCGCCCTGCGCGTGATGGACGAGGCGCTTGAAGCAGCCCGCGCCATCGGCAAATCTAGAGTCTGAGCGCCCCGGGGGGGGGACTATGGCAACAGCTCAGTTCATAGCGGCGGACGAAGTCGGCGCTGACCAGCCGGGGCTGATACTTAGTCCACGGCGTCCTGTAGCCGCCGACCGGCGCGTTCTGCTCGAGATCGATCACGACGCCGAAGCCATCAGCACCCTCAAGGTCGCGGGGCCGATTGCGATCTTTTTCCTGTTCGCCTACGGCAGCCTCGAGGTGCTGCGGTTCGGTCAGCATGAACTAAGCCCCTACCAGTACGCTGCGTTCGCGATCGTCACTGCGTTTTTCGGCCTTACCTGGCTGAGCGTGTTTCGCCGCTATTGGAAAGCCTGGACGCTGACTACCTGCGTCATTGTCATCGCGCTGTTCATAAAGATCGCGGCGCTCAACCACACTCCCGAACTCGCCTTTATCGCCATCGTTCTGTGCCCGTTCGCGACCGCGGCCTTCGTGATGTGGGGGCCGCGATGGCAGGGAATGCTCAACCTCGGATGCCTCGCCCTGTTCGGCGCGGCCCAGTTGTTCGTGCCCGCGCACGATCAGTACACGATTTATCGATGGCTGGGTTTTGTCGCCGCGCTGGTGTTGTCGTGGTTCACGGCGGTGTTTCTCGACCGCTACCGGGGCAAGCTGCGCGCGCAGATGGAGCAGCTGGCGGCGGCGGCCAAGTTCCGCGAGCGCCAGGTCGGCACGATGACCCATGACATCCGCAATCCCCTCGCCACGCTGGTAGGGCTCGTGACGCTGCTCGAGGAGGACGAGCTCAGCGAAAAAGAGACCACCCATCTGCTGGCCCGCGTCGGCTCGACCTCGCGCGCGATGGACTTGCTGGTTAAGAACGTGCTCGACATGTACCTGCTCGAAGAGGATAACCTCCAACCTCATCCGCGAGTCATCGACCCCAACGTCATCGTGCAGGAAGTTGCCGACGTTTACGGTCGCGAGGCGCGGCTTAAGGGGCTGCGGATGCGCACCGAGTTGGGCGGGATGCCGCGCGGCAGTCTCGATCCGCTCCATCTCGAGCGCATCACGGCCAACCTGCTCAGCAACGGCATCCAGCGCACCGAAAGCGGCGAAGTGGTGCTGCGCACCTTCTTAAGCGGCGGCAAGGTGATCGTTGAGGTTCAGGACACCGGCCCGCAGCTCAGTCAGGAACAATTCTCGCACCTGTTCGAGCGGCCGGTGCAAGATCGGCAGGGGATGGGTTCGTCAGGCTGGAAGCTATACATCGCGCGCGCGCTTACCGAGACCAACGGCGGCACCGTAAGCGCGCGCACGCATGCCAACCGCGGGCTGACCCTGATCGCCGAAATTCCCTTCTGGGAGCCCTGAGCCCGTATGCGGCAGCCGCGCCGCTTCTACTGTTTCGCAGCTCCGCCGTTCCTGTAGTAAGAGAAAAGACGTCGGCCGCCGCCGTAGCGGCTTGCCGGACGATGATTTCCCTTGGATAGCTTCTCTACCGCTCCTGCCGGCGCCTTGCGGCAGTGACGCGAGGGGGGACTCGCGCGTGCGTTATGGTTTCGTGATCGACCAGAACCGATGCATCGGATGCCACGCATGCACGGTCGCCTGCAAGGACGAGCATAAGGTCCCGGTCGGCGTCTTCCGCACCTGGGTCAAATACATCGAGAAGGGTTCCTTTCCCGGCACCAGCCGCCATTTCGGCGTGATGCGCTGCAATCACTGCGAGCAGGCGCCCTGCGTCGAGATCTGCCCGACCAGGGCGCTCTTCAGGCGCGACAATGGGATCGTCGATTTCGACAACAGCCGCTGCATCGGATGCAAATCATGCATGCAGGCCTGCCCCTACGACGCGCTTTACATCGACCCGGCGACCAGCACAGCCGCCAAGTGCAACTTCTGCGCGCATCGCGTCGAAGCCAACCTCGAGCCGGCCTGCGTCGTGGTCTGTCCCACGCAGGCGATCATGACCGGCGACCTCGACGATCCGCAAAGCCGCGTAAGTCGCATCGTGGCGACGCAGAAGGTCGCGGCCCGCAAGCCGCACAAGGGCACACAGCCCAAGCTCTTTTATGTCGGTATCGAGGGCGACCTGCTGCAGCCGTCGATGATGCGGCCGGAAGAAAGCTCGATGTGGGCCGACCACAATCCGCTCGGCGGCGAACGTCCGCCGACCGGCGAAGACGCCGGCGGCGTCGCGCCCGGCTCGTCGCGCATCGTATATGACGTCGCGCATCCCGCGCCCTGGGGAGCGATTCCTGCGGCGTACCTATGGACCAAATCAATCGCGGCGGGCGCGCTGCTCGTCGCCGCTATGCTGTTCGCGACGCCGAGCGGCGGCGACCGCGTCCTGGTTGATATCGCCGGTCCAACTGTTGCCCTGCTGTTTCTCGGCATCACGGTCGTGCTGTTGGTCGCGGACCTCAAGCAGCCGTGGCGTTTTTACTATCTGCTAACCAAACCCAATTTTCGCTCGTGGCTGGTCTGGGGAACGTACATCCTGATGATCTATGGCGCGCTCGCGACGGCGTGGCTCGCCTGCGGCATCTTCGCCCGCTCGGTCCCCGACGTTCTGGCGACCGCGACCGCTATCTTTGGGGTCGCCTCGGCCTGCTACTCGGCATTCCTCTTCGCCCAGGCCAAGGGCCGCGATCTCTGGCAAAGCCCGATCTTCATCTGGCACCTGCTGGTGCAGGCGCTTATTGGCGGCGCGGCGATTCTGTTACTTGCGGCCGCGCTGCTCGGCTCTACGGATGCCGTGAGTTATATGTCGGCGATGGTTCTGTTGTTGGCGCTGATCCTCGGGCTCGCGATGATCCTTATCGAACTCACGCTGCCGGCAATGAGCGAGGATTTTCGCCGCGCCGCCGAACTCATCCTGCGCGGCGCTCTCGGCCGGCGCTTCTGGGGCGCAGCCGTGGTGCTCGGGACCCTCGTGCCGTCTTCCTTGCTCGGAGTCGCGATGGCAACGAACACGATGGCGCTCGCGACTATCGCGGCCGTCCTCAGCCTGTTCGGATTGTGGGTGTTCGAGAATATCTTCATCGAAGCCGGACAGGCGGTGCCGCTCAGTTAGCGGGCGGTACCGCTGAGACAAGAGGAACGATGGCTGAAGCGAAGGACACGCCTGAGCCGCTCAATCCGGCGGCGATGGAACTGGAGGCGCCAGCCGGCGGGCTAAGCGCGTTCCCACCGATCGAGCGATGGGACGACTGGGTCGAGTACGACCCGGCCGCGTGGCCGCGCAAGGTCGAGAAACGTTACACGCTGGTGCCGACCGTATGCTTCAACTGCGAGGCCGGATGCGGCCTGCTCGGATACGTCGACAAGAGCGACTTTACGATCCGCAAGTTCGAAGGCAACCCGGCGCATCCGGGAAGCCGCGGCCGCAACTGCGCCAAGGGTCCCGCGACGATCAATCAGGTCACCGACCCCGAACGTATCCGCTACCCGATGCGGCGCGCGGGGCAGCGCGGCGAGGGCAAATGGGAGCGCGTGACGTGGGATGAGGCGCTCGACGATCTGGCCGGGCGAATCCGCCGCGCGCTGGTCGACGGACGCCGCAACGAGATCGTCTACCACGTCGGCCGCCCCGGCCATGAACTGATTTACAACCATCGCATCCTGCACGCCTGGGGAATCGACGGACACAACAGCCATACCAACGTATGTTCCGCCGGCGCCCGCACCGGCTACGCGTTCTGGCACGGCGCGGACCGGCCCTCGCCCGATCACGCGAACGCCCGCTTTATCCTGCTGCTCAGCTCGCACCTGGAGGCGGGCCACTACTTCAACCCGCATGCGCAGCGGATTATCGAGGCGAAGCAGCGCGGCGCGCGGGTCTGCGTGATCGATACGCGGCTCTCCAATACCGCAACCAAGGCGGATTGGTGGATGTCCACCTGGCCGGGCACGGAGGCCGCCGTGCTGCTGGCGATGTGCCACGTGATCCTGCGCGAGCGGCTTTACGATCGCGAGTTTCTGCGCCGCTGGGTCAACTGGGAGGAATACCTGCGCGAAGAGCATCCCGGTCGCGCGCAGACTTTCGAGGCGTTCCTGGAGGCGCTCGCCGAGGTTTACGCGCAATACACGCCCGAGTTCGCCGAGCACGAATCAGGGGCGCCGGCGAGCGTAATCGTCGAAGTCGCGCGGGAGATCGGGCGCGCCGGTCCGGCGCTGGCGACCCACGTATGGCGCAACGCGGCGGCGGGCAACCTGGGCGGATGGCAGGTGGCGCGCGCGCTGGAGTTCCTGGTGGTCCTGATGGGAGCGGTGGACGCGCCCGGCGGCACCGCGCCCAACTCCGCCAACAAGTTCGTGCCGGCGCCGCCGATGATGCCGCCGCCGGCGAAGATGTGGAACGAGCTGATGTGGCCGCGCGAGTTTCCGCTCGCCTTCTTCGAGATGAGCTTCCTGCTGCCGCATTTCCTCAAGCAGGGCCGCGGAAAAATCAGCGCCTACTTCACCCGCGTTTACAATCCCGTGTGGACCAATCCCGACGGGATGAGCTGGATCGAGGCGCTCACCGACGAGAGCAAGATCGAACGCCACGCGTGCCTTACGCCGATCTGGAGCGAGACCGCGCAGTTCGCCGACTACGTGCTGCCGATGGGCCACGGACCGGAGCGCCATGATCTGCTGAGCCAGGAGACCCACGCCGCGCGCTGGATCGGATTTCGCCAGCCGGTCGCGCGGGTCGCGCTGGAGCGCGCGGGCAAGCGCTTCAACTTCACCTACGAGGCCCATCGCGAAGCCGGCCTGGGCGAGGTCTGGGAAGAGGACGAGTTCTGGATCGAGTTGTCGTGGAGAATCGACCCCGACGGCGCGCTCGGCATCCGCAAATACTTCGAGTCGCCGTATCGCCCGGGAGAAAAACTGACGGTCGAGGATTTCTATCGCTGGATTTTCGACAACAGCGTGCCCGGCCTGCCTGCCGCGGCGGCGAAAGAAAACCTCGCGCCGCTAGCCTACATGCGCAAGTACGGCGCGTTCCTGATCGAGGAAGGCTCCTACCGGGTTCACGAAAAGGCGCCGCCCGCGCGCGACCTTGAAGACGCCGCGGTCGATCCGGCGAGTAAAGTCATCACGCACGGAGGCGCCGCCGTCGGCGTCGAGATCGACGGCCGCGCGCACGTGGGTTTTCCCACGCCCTCGCGCAAGCTGGAGTTCTACTCAAGGACGCTCAAGGAATGGAAATGGCCTGAGTATTCTATTCCGACCTACATCAGAAGCCACGTGCACTGGAGCAAAATCGATCGCGCGCGCGGCGAAATGCTGCTGCTGCCGACGTTCCGCCTGCCGACGCTGGTACATACTCGCTCCGCCAACGCCAAGTGGCTATACGAAATATCCAATCGCAATCCGCTCTGGCTTAACCCCGAAGACGCGCGGCGCTTCAGCGTCGACACCAGCGGGCTGCTCAAGATCGCCACCGAGATCGGTTATTTCATCGACAAGGTATGGGTGACCGAATCGATTCGGCCGGGCGTGATCGCGTGCTCGCATCATCTGGGGCGCTGGCGTCTGCAGGAGGAAAGCGGCGGCGAGCGATGGGCCAGCGGACTGGTCGAATTGACCCGCAAGGAGGAGGGCGCCTGGATGATGCGGCAGGTGCACGGCGTCCGACCGTTTGCGAGCGCCGACCCCGATTCGGAGCGCGTTTGGTGGCAGGACGCCGGCGTGCATCAGAACCTGATTTTCCCCGTGCAACCCGATCCCATAAGCGGTCAGCACTGCTGGCATCAGAAGGTCACGGTCAGCGGCGCGGGGCCGGAGGATCGCTACGGCGACATCTTTGTCGACACGCGCAAGTCGCACGAGGTGTATCGCCGATGGCTCGAGATGACGCGGCCCGCTCCCGGCCCCGGCGGGCTGCGGCGTCCGACCTGGCTTGCGCGCGTATATCGGCCGGCGCCCGAGGCGTTCTACATCAAGTAGCGCGAAATCCGCAAAATCCGGCAATCCGACTGCACCAGCCGCGCGTGAGAGCGCAGCGCGCGGCCAGCTAGTAGTGCATCGCGACCGTCAGCCATTGCTCGCCGCCCGCGTAGTCGAAAGCGGCGGCCTTGAACGATGGCGGGGCGAACACCGGTCTGACATTGTTCGAGAACGCGTACCCCTCCTTGGGCATTCCGAACCAGCTGCGATCGAACTCGCCGTTGCTGTTCTCGTCGTGAAAAGCGACCAGCGCGTATTTGCCCGGTGCGATGCCTGCAAAATCGCACTCGGCGCTACGATTCCTGATCGCCACGACCGCGTGCCCGACGGCCCGATTCGAATCCGAGGGGAAGGCCTCCGGCAAATCGTAGAGCGTGCAAATCACCTGGCCCTTCGAATCGCGAAGACCCGCCACTCGCACGCGGAGGCCTGCGGAGGGAATGCGACGCGCGACCCGCACGACAACGGGCGCGGACGCGGGCGCCGCCGTCGCGGCGGCGAGCATCATCAGGATGCAGGCAAAGGTGATGGCTTTGTTCGGCATGCAAGAGCCGCGTCGCGCCGCCACGCTCCGTAGCGTCCCGTTATCCGGTCGGCGCGCGCCGCGCGAGGATTCGCGCGCCCGCGCCCCGCCTCCAGCGGGGCACGAGCGAAAATACGCCTCCGCGAGGCCCCCGGTTTCGGCAATTCGAACGCTCACGCGGCCGCGAGGATTTCTTTGGCGCGCTTCAAGTCCTCGGCGATCTGCGCGGCCAGCGCCTGGCCGGATTCGAACTTGCGCTCGCCGCGGATCCGCTCGACGATCTCGAGGCGGATCTTCGCGCCGTAGATGTCGCGATCGAAATTGAAAATGTGCGCCTCGATCGTGCGCGCGGGTTCGGCGAACGTCGGACGCATCCCGATATTGGTTATCGACGCGAACGCGCCGTCCGGCAAGATCACGCGCGTCGCATAAACACCGTCGGGCGGCAGACATTCGGTTGCGGAGTCGAGATTGGCAGTGGGAAAGCCGATGGTGCGGCCGCGCTCGCGCCCATGGACGACCGTACCGCTCAGGAAGTGCACGCGCCCGAGCAACTCGGCGACCCTCCGCATCTCGCCCGCAGCGATCAGCTCGCGCACCCGCGTCGAGCTCACGACCGCGTCAGCGGCCCGCACCGGTCCCACCACGACCGTCGCAAAGCCCATCCGCCGTCCCAACTCGGCCATCACCTCGGCGTTGCCGGCGCGGGCATGGCCGAAGCTCACGCTGTGTCCGACCACCACTTCACGGGCGCCGATTTTGCCCAGCAGGCATTCGCGCACGAAATCGGCGGGCGCAAGCCGGCTCAGCGCCTCGGTGAACGCGAGGACGATCACGCCGTCGATTCCCGAATCGCGCAGCAGTTCGAGTTTGTCTTCGGGCGCGAGGATCAGTTGGGGCGCGCGCGCCGGCGCGAGCACCTTGGCCGGCAGCGGATCGAAAGTGAGGGCGAAGGCGGTGCCCGCAGCCGCGCGCGCGCGATCGATCGCGGTCTTGAGGATCACACGATGTCCCAGGTGCACGCCGTCAAAGTTGCCGAGCGCCACCACCGGATGAGGGTGCGGCGCAAGCGCCTCTATATTGCGGATTGTTTCCATCGGTCAACGCATACGCGGCGTGCATCACCTGCGCGGCGGGACGGCGGCGCGGCGCGCCGGCATCTGCTTGGCGGACGCGCGAATCGCTCGCAGCTAGCTGCTCGCCATGCTCTTCATCATCGCATCGGCGGCCGCAGCCTCAGGGGTGCCCGGATGATCGCGGACCAGTTTCTGCAGGGTCAGGCGGGCGTCGAGCGAGTCGTTGGTGCGCAGGAAGGCCTCCGCCTCGCGCAGCTGCGCGCTGGCGGCGAAGCGGCCGCGCGGATAGCGCAGCGCGAGATCGTTGAACTGCAGGATCGACTGGTTGTAATTGGACGGGTCGCGCGCGCCCATCTCGAACAGCGCGTTGGCGGAGAAATACTCCGCCGGCTCGGCCAGCGGCGACTTGGGATGGGCCCGCTGAAAGGCCTGGAATTTGGCGACCGCGTTGGGGTATCTGCTCGCCTTCATGTCGACCAAACCGTCGCGGTAAACACGCGAGCCCGGCTCCGTGCTGTTGTTGGCGTTCGCGAGCTCCTGGTCGAGCACCGATTGCCATCCGGCCACCGCCGGGACCGATGCCGCGGGCGGCGGCGCTTCGCCTTCCGCCGCGGCGGCCTCGCCTTCATCCACCGTCGCGCCCTCGCCGGGCGCTACCGAGGCAGTTGCCGGCGCGCCGGGAGCGCCCGGCGGCGCCGCTCCGGGAGCACCTGGGACGGCGCCCGGAGCCGCAGGAGCGCCCGGGGCGGCCGGCGTGCCCGCCGCGGGCGCGTTGACCTGCGACTCGAGCTTGGCAATGCGGTCCTTGAGCGCTGCAACCTGCTTGGAATCGTCGCCGCTGTCGTTGTGCTGGAGCTCGGTGATGTGGTCGTTGAGCCGCGCGATCTGATCGTGCATCGCAGCTATCTGCTGCTGGTCGTTGGCGATCATTTCGCGCATCGATTGCTCGTTTTGCGAGACCTGATCGATGTCCGCGCGCCCCGCGCAACCGCCCGCGCCGAGCGTCATCGCGAGCATCGCGGCAAGGCCGGCCCATCTCAAAACGGGCCGCTCGAGCATAGGAGCCATGCGCACTACTGCTGGACTACGAAGTGGTCGCGACGGTTTTGTGCCCAGCATTCGTCGGTGTCCTCGTTGCAAACCGGCAATTCCTTGCCGTAACTGATGGTCGACATCCGGTCGGCGGTGATGCCCAGGGTTTCGAGATAGTCCTTGGCGGCCTGGGCGCGTTTGGCGCCGAGCGCGATATTGTACTCCTCGGAGCCGCGGTCGTCGCAATGCCCCTCGATCTGGACCCGCGCGCCCGGATTCTTGGTCATCCAGTCGGCGTTGGATTTCAGGATTTCGCCGTCCTGCCCGCGCACTGAATAGTCATTGTAGTCGAAATGAATGTCGCTTAGCGGCCCCTCGCCACCCGCGCCTAGCGTGCCTTTCTGGAACCGGTTGAGCGAGCTGCTGCCGTTGGCGCCGAGTCCGTTCTCGCCTATTCCGCCTGCCGCGCCCTGATTTCCGGCGCCCGCGCCGGCGCCGCTCTGCTTCGACGAACATCCGGCGGCCAGCGCCAGTGCCAGCGCCGCCGCAGCGATCACGGTCAATCGCCCCAGCCGTCGTTGGTTATCCACCAAGCCACCACGACCAAGTGGGAGAAGTGTCATTGCCCTCATCCTCCATCAAGGCAGAAATAACTTTGCCGGTCTGCGAGTTTGTATTGACTTGCATCAAGTAGAGCCGTTCATGGCCGCCGCGGTTCGAGCTGAAAACCAGGTAGCGCCCGTCGGGCGACCAGCACGGCGACTGGTTGGAGCGCGCGTCCCGGGTAAGTTGCGCGGGCTGACCGCCGGCGCTCGGGATGATGAAGATGTTAAACCCCCCGGAGCGGCTCTGATACGCGATCCATTTTCCGTCGGGTGAGAACGATGGGGAAGTATTGTAGTCGCCCTGGAAAGTGACGCGGCGCGGCGCGCCGCCGCCGAGGCTCATCACGTAGATCTGCGGCGTGCCCGAGCGGTCCGAAGTAAAGGCGAGTTGCTGGCCGTCGGCCGAGAAGGCCGGGTTGACGTTGATCGCGCCGCCCTGCGTCAGCTGGCGGATCTGCTCGCCGCTGCGCGAAAGCAGGAACAGATTGGTGCGCCCGCCGTTTTCGACCGCGGCGACGATCCGGCTGCCGTCGGGCGAGAGCGCGCCGCCGATCACGTTGCCGTGCGGACTGTCGATCCGAATCTCGCTGCGGCCGGCGACGTCGAACAGGTAAAGCGCGGGCGCGCCGTTCTTATATGAAAGATAGAGCACGCTCGCCGGACTGCGGGCGAATTTCGGAAAGAGATTGATCGTCGGATTATCCGACACGCGGAAAAGCCCGCCGCCGTCGGGTGCGGCGAGATACACTTCCTTGAAACGCCCGCCCTGCGTCGAGACGAATGCGATTTTCGTGTCGAACGGTCCCTGCACGCCGGTCACCGCCTTCAGCACCGAGTCGGCGAAGCGCCGCGCCATCTGCTGCACGTCGTCCGCTCCCCCATTGAAGCGCGTGCCGAACATCCGGCGCTGTTGCGCGACGTCGAACATCAGCGCCTCGACCGAAATCTGGCCGCCGCTGTTCGTCACCGCGCCCTTGACCAGGAATTCGGCGTTGAGCGAACTCCAGTCGCTGAAATTGAACTTGCCCAGGTCATAGCCCGAGTTCTGCGGATCCTCGATATACGACTTGGGTGCAATGATGGAGAAGAAGCCGCTCAATTCGAGGTCGCGGCGCAGGACGCGCACGAAGTCGTGCGAGATCGTGCCCTGGTCGTCGCCGCCGAGGTTCTTCAACTCCGAGACCGCGATCGGAGCAGCGGTCGAGCCGGGACCGCTGATCGTCATGTGTATCGGCTGCGCCAGCGCAACGCCGGCGCCGGCAATCGAGAGCAGCGCGAGCGCCGCCAGCATCGCTCGCAGAATATAGATGCACCGCCTGATCATCGCTGTTCCGTTCAAGGCATCCGGGCCTGCCGCGCGTCTCGCGCGGGCCCGTCCGCCGCCTCTCCGTCCGCTTACGATTTCAGCTCGCCCAGCTTGAAGTCCGCATCGATGCCTTCGCCGAATTCCGAGCGGTACTTCTCCGGCGGCGGCGGAAACGGCGCAGCGCGCCGGATTGCGCGAATCACCGAATCATCGAACGCCGGATCGCGCGAACTTTGCGTCAGCTTGACGCCTGTGAGAGCGCCGTCGGAGCCGATCGCGAAGGTCACGCTGGTGGTCAGGTCTCCGCTCCCGCCCACGTAATTCCAGGCCTTCTTAATCCGATCCTGTACCGTCTGATAGTAGAGCAGAAATTGCGGGTCCTGTTGAATCCCCATGCTGCCCTTTCCGGTTCCCACGCCGTAGCCTTCGCCCTCGCGCGGCACGCTGGCGACGACGGGTCCGCCGCCCGACGGACCGCTCGCGCGCGCCTTCTGCTCCGCGGCGCGCTCCGCCAGATGCTCCTTCAGCAGACTCTGGCGCAAGGCGGCGAGTTGCTCCTTGACTCCAGGCGTCGGCTCGGCACGCGCGATGACGACATCATTGGGATTGGGCCGCGAGTGCGCGCCATGCTTTGGCGCCGGGGTCGGCGTCGGGATCGGGCGACGGCGCGGAGTGGGCGTCGGACGCGGAGTGGGCCGGCGCTTTGGCCGGGGCCGCGGAGTCGGTTTCGGCGTGGGCGCACGCGTCGGCTCCGGCGTCGACTCAGGCGTCGGTTCCAGCGTGGGCTCGACGGTGGGTTCGGGCGTCGGCGGCGGCGTCGGCTCGGGAGTGGGTGTCGGCGTGTAGCCGGTGTTGAGTGCGATGACGGTCTTGTCGTTGTCGGGCGCGGTCGGCGGCGGCGCTTTGTGCTGCTCAGGAGCCGGCTTGGGCTCGCTGCGATGCTCGGGATGAGGCTTGTCTTGCGTCAGACGCGGCAGATGCGTCCCGAGGTCGCCGGCGGGTATGTTGTCGACGATCTGTACCGTGTAGCCGGCGGGCGCGGCCTCGTGCCGATTAAAATAAGCCGGCAGGATCACCAGGACCAGGGCGAAAAACACCGCATGGCCGAGCGCCGAGAGCAAGATCGCCGCCGCGTAGCCCCAGCGCGAGGGGCGATCGCGGCCGTCAAGGTTTGGCGCTGCCACCGAGCGATCCGCCCGCCGCCGGCTCCTCGCCCGCCTGCGGCATCTCGGTCACCATCCCGACGTTTTCGATTCCCGCCGCCTTGATCGCAGCCATCGTCTTGATCACCGCGCCGTACGGCACCTGCTCGTCGGCGCGCACGAATACTTCGCGGTCGGGCCGCACGGCGGCGATCGCCTGCAGCTTCTCGGTCAACTGATCGAGTCCAAGCCGAGTGTCGTTGAGATAGACTTCCTGATTGCGGGTGATCGAAACGACGAACTGCTCTTCCTTGCCCGGCAGCGCCGACGCTTTGACTCGCGGCACGCTGACCTCGACGCCCTGCTGAATCATCGGCGCGGTGACCATGAAGATCACGAGCAGCACCAGCATCACGTCGACGAGCGGCGTGACGTTGATTTGCGAGGCGAATTGCCCGCGCTGTCCCGACTCGAAAGCCATCCTCTGCGCCCTTGCTCGGGCCCGGCGTCCCTACGAGAGGAAGTGACGCTCGGCGATGTTGAGGAATTCAGAGGTGAAGTTTTCCATCTCGATCGCGAGCTCGCGCACGCGGGCAGTGAAATAGTTGTAGAGCATCTGCGCCGGAATCGCCGCGACCAGTCCGATCGCGGTCGTGATGAGCGCTTCGGCGATCCCGGGGGCGACGGCCTGGATATTCGACGAATGGGCCGCCGAAAGTCCGATAAACGCCGTCATTATTCCCCATACCGTTCCGAACAGCCCGATAAACGGGCAGGTCGAGCCGGTCGTGGCGAGAAACGTGATGCCCTTTTCGAGCTTGGTGGTTTCGACATTGGCCTGTCGGCGCATCGCGCGCGTGACGTTCTCGACCCCGCCGAGATCGGTCGAGAACCCGCTGTCGGCGCCCACCGCCTGGCGTTTGGCGCGCGTCAACTGGAGCAGTTCCTGGTAGCCGGCGCGAAACACCTGGGCGACCGGGCTGCGTGTCAGGCCGACGCTTCCGTTATGAATCGCAGCGAGGTTCTTTGATTCCCAGAACAGCGCAATGAAGCGCTCGGACTCGCGCCGAGCGTGCGAAATCTGGTTGAGTTTGTAGATGATGATGCCCCAACTCGCGACCGAGAACAGGACCAGCGTCCACAACACCACCTGCACCACCGGGCCTGTTCCCAGCAGCAGTTCAGCCACCCCCATCGTGCCGGGGCCGCCTAACTCATGGGGCATACCGCATCCGCTCCACAGCTTCTTAGGACGCAAACAGACGGATTTCGTTGCAATCAATTTACGTCGTGGCTCGGGCCGGGGCAAATCACTTTCCGAGGCCTGTTCACCGGCGGCGATACGCGCGAAACAAACGCGTCATCTAGCGGATCGCTGAAACGCTGCCAGCTTCCACAAAATTTGTGATAGGCTTGCCGGTGAAGGAAGGCCGGCGGGTCACATTGTGCCGGCTTTCATCACATCAGGGGACGGCGCACGTCCTGGGGGACTCGTCCCGACGCATTCAGGGAGGACCGTGCTGTGGCGATCAGGATCGGAATCAACGGTTTCGGCAGGATCGGACGGATGGCTTATCGGGCGATGCTCGACAACAAGAACATCGAGGTCGTTGCCGTCAACGACATCACCGACGCCAAAACGCTCGCCCATCTGCTGAAGCACGACTCGGTGCACGGCCCGCTCAAGCATCAGGTGAAGGCCGAGGGCAACGAGATCATGCTCGACGGCCGCGCGCTGCGCGTGCTCGCCGAACGTGACCCGGGAAAACTTCCGTGGAAGGACCTCAAGGTTGAGGTGGTGATCGAATCGACCGGCCTTTTCACCGCGCGCGACAAGGCCGCGCTCCATCTGAACGCGGGTGCGCGCAAGGTCGTGATCAGCGCGCCGGCCGACGGCGTCGACGTGACGCTCTGCATGGGCGTCAACCAGGCGGCGTACGATCCGGCCAAGCATCACGTGATCTCCAACGCATCCTGCACGACCAACTGCCTCGCGCCGGTCGCCAAGGTGCTGCATGAAAACTTCGGCATCGTGCAGGGCCTGATGACCACCGTACACGCGTACACCTCCGACCAGATGCTGCAGGATGGACCGCATCGGGATCTGCGCCGGGCGCGGGCCGCGGGGCTCTCGATGGTGCCGACGTCGACGGGCGCGGCCAAGGCGATCGGGCTGGTGCTGCCGGCGCTCAACGGCAAGCTCGACGGTATCGCGATTCGCGTGCCCACGCCCAACGTCTCGGTGGTCGATCTGACCGCGACGGTCGAGCGCGACGCGGACGACAAGTCGGTCAATGCGGCGATGAAAAAGGCGGCCGAAGGCGAACTGCGCGGAATCCTCGCTTACAGCGAAGAGCCGCTGGTCTCGGTGGACCTCAACGGCAACCCTCATTCGTCGATTTTCGACGCCCCGCTCACCAAGGTCCTGGGCAAGCGCCTGGTCAAGATCTTTTCCTGGTACGACAACGAATGGGGATATTCGAACCGGCTTGCCGACGTCACCGCCTTCGTTGCCAGCAAGATCTGAGCGATCGCCGGCATCGCGATGTCCGCGCTCGAACTCACGCAGCTCAAGCTTGACGGCCGCAAGGCGCTGGTACGCTGCGATTTCAATGTCCCCCTGCACGAGCGGCGGATCGCCGACCCCGCGCGCATCGACGCGAGCCTCGACACGATCCGCTACATCCTGGAGCACGGCGGCGCGGCGGTGCTGTGCTCGCATCTCGGCCGACCCAAGGAGCGCACGCCCGAACTCAGCCTCAAGCCGGTCGCGGAGTACCTGAGTACGGCGCTCGGGCGCAAGGTCGCGCTCGCGCCCGATTGTATCGGCGAGGTTACGCTGCGGATGATCGCGGCGCTCAAGCCCGGCGAGGCGCTGCTACTGGAAAACCTCCGCTTTCATCCCGAAGAAGAGGCCAACGACCGCGATTTTTCTCACGAGCTCGCGCGCGGCAAGGACGTTTACATCAACGACGCCTTCGGTTCGGCGCATCGTGCGCACGCTTCGACCGTCGGCGTGACACACTTTCTCGCGGAACGCGCCGCGGGCTTCCTGATGATGCGCGAGCTCGAGGCGCTGAGCGCCCTCACGCACGACCCGGCGCATCCGTACGTCGCAATCCTCGGCGGCGCAAAAGTCTCCGACAAGATTGCCGTGATCCGCAACCTGCTGACCAAGGTTGATGCGATTTTGATCGGCGGTGCGATGGCCTACACGTTCCTGCGCGCGCGCGGCGTCGAGGTCGGCCGCTCGCGCGTCGAAGCGGACAAGCTGCAGCTCGCGGGCGAGCTGATGGCCGCGGCCGCGCGGCGCGGCGTCTCGCTCATGCTGCCGGTTGATCACGTTGTCGCGGCGGCGCCCGACGCCGGCACGGCCGAGACGGCGGAAACCATCGCGCCCGACCAAATGGGCCTCGATATCGGGCCGCGCACCACTGACGAATTCATTGCGAAATTACGCGACGCCAAGACCGTGGTCTGGAATGGGCCGCTGGGCTACTTTGAAATCGAGGCCTTTGCGCGCGGCACGCACAAGGTGGGCGAGGCGCTGGCGAATCAAACCGGCGTCTTCAGCGTGATCGGCGGCGGCGATACCGCCGCGGCGCTCGCCAACCAGCCGTGGTCGGCGCGCTTCAGCCATATCTCGACCGGCGGCGGGGCGACGCTCGAATACCTCGAAGGCATCGAGTTACCCGGCGTCAAAGCGCTCGAGAGCCGGGGCTGACCGGAACGGCCGCTCCGCTTTCGAAATCGGAATCGCAAAACCAACTTGACTCGCGGAGAGAGCGCGATGCGCAGGAAGATGCTCGCCGGAAACTGGAAGATGAATCTGACGCCGCTTGAGGCGCGCAAGCTCATCCGCGCGCTCCGGGCCGAGATCGATCCCGAGGCCGCAACGCTCGCGCGCGACCGCGACGTCCTGGTCGCGCCGGCCGCGATCGCGCTCGCCGCCGCCGTGCAAGAACTCGCCGGGTCGAACATCGCGCTCGCCGCGCAGAACATGCACTACGAGGACAAGGGCGCGTTCACCGGCGAAGTATCGGCGCCGATGCTCAAGGCGGCCGGCGTCACCCACGTGATCCTAGGTCATTCCGAGCGGCGTCACGTCTTCGGCGAAGGCGACGAGCTGATAAATCGCAAGGTCCTGGCCGCGGTGAAGCATCGCCTGGTGCCGATCCTCTGCGTCGGCGAGACCCAGGAGGAGCACGACGGCGGGCATACGACGACGGTGGTGCTGCGCCAGACGCAAAACGGCCTTGCCGGGCTCGACGGGCGCGAGGCCGCGCGCGCGATTATCGCTTACGAGCCGGTATGGGCGATCGGCACCGGACGCACCGCGACACCGGCGCAGGCTTCGCTCGCGCATGGCGTGATTCGCGAGGCGATCCGCGACAATTTCGGCCCGGAATGCGCCGCTGCGGTGCGGATCTTATATGGTGGGAGCGTCACGCCTGAAAATGTTGACGGGCTCATCTCAAGCCACGATATTGACGGGGCTTTGGTCGGCGGGGCAAGCTTAAAGGCTGACTCGTTCGCGCGCATCGTGCGGGCGGGAGTGGGCTGAGCTCACAAGTCTATCAGGACCCGGGTTTATAAAATTCGATGGTTGCGATCGTTGTCGGGATTCACGTCGTTGTCTGCCTCGCGCTGATCGTCGTGATCCTGCTCCAGCAGGGTAAGGGCGCCGAAATCGGCGCGGTATTCGGCGGCTCGAGCCAGACCGTATTCGGCGCGACCGGCGCGGGCAACGTGCTGACCAAGGCGACGTGGACAATGGCCGCGATATTTTTCGCGACCTCGATTTTCCTGGCCTACGCCTCGACGCGGCGCTTCACGGGCAGTATCTTCGGCTCCGGCGCGGGATTGAATCGCAAGGTGGTTTATCCGTCGAAGCCGGTCGTGCCGCCGGCGCCGGGAGTCCCGACTGCGCCGGCGAATCCGGCCGCTCCGGCTGTGCCGGCGAGCGCTCCGCTCCATGCGGCGCCGGCTGCTCCGGCAGCGCCTGCAGCACCTGCCGGGCCGGTTGCTCCGAAGCACGGGTCATAGGCAAAACCGCGCCGGTGGTGTGATAATCTGATGTTGCGAGCGCCGCATGTAAGGCGCGAAAGAAATGAGTGACCGGGCCGCGGATCGTCGCGGCCGATAGTTTTGAGGCTGCACCAGGATGCGGCCCGTGCGCGGGTGGTGGAATGGCAGACACGCGAGTTTGAGGGGCTCGTGGTAGAAATACCGTGCGGGTTCAAGTCCCGCTCCGCGCACCAGTCTTAGACCTGCCGCACACAAGGCAGTTCTGACAAACGTTCAGAACCGCCTCGATCTCCACCCTCGCCATCGTCCAAGTCTGGGCAGGAACAAGTCTGGGGAGAGCATTGTTAGCGGACGCCGAGCGAGAGCTGCGTGCCGCGCGCCATCGCGGGCGCCGCGGCGCGCGCCGGTTCGCGGCGGTCGCGATGCTCGACCTTGAAACCGTGCTTGGCGCGGATCCGGTCGAAGATCGAGCCGATCCGTTCGTCATACGCGCGCGGCGCGTACACCGCGCGCGCATAGAACTCGTCAATCCGAGGGGCGACTTCGGGGAAATGCTCCTTGACGAACGGGATGAAGCGGCGGGCGGCCGCGGGCTTGAGAAACAGGGAACGCCACCAAACCGCGCTTGCGCCCGCGCGGCGCGCCGCGCGCACCACGCTTTCGATCGCCGCCGGGGCGTCGGTCAAGCCGGGAATAACCGGCATCATTAACAGATTGCATCGAATACCCGCGCGGCTCAGCTCGGCGAGCGCGCGCAGGCGCAGCCCGGGACGCGGCGCGCGCGGCTCGAGCGTACGCTGGAGACGGTGGTTGAGCGTCATCAGCGAGAAGTTGACGCTTATCTTCGACCGAGAGTTGATCGCGCGGAGAAGGTCGAGGTCGCGCACCACCAGCGCGGACTTGGTGGTGATCGAAAGCTCGAGCCCGCCGAGTTGCGCGAACACTTCGAGCATCGAGCGCGTAAGCCCGTACTTGCGCTCGGCCGGCTGGTAGGGATCGGTCGCCGTTCCGATCGCAATCGGGTCCGAGCCGAGCGGCGTGCGCGAAAGCGTGTGCGCCAGCACCTGCGCGGCCATCCGTTTGACGAAGATGCGCCGCTCGAAATCCATCGGATCGCGCAGTTCCAGGAACTCATGCGTGTAGCGCGCGTAACAGTAAACGCATCCGAACTCGCATCCGCGGTACGGGTTGATCGTCCATCGAAACGGCATCCGCGGATTCTCGCAGCGGTTCAAGACGGTGCGGACTGGCATCTCGACGAACTCGACATCGCGGACAGGGGGGAGCGCGGCGGCCGGGTCATAGAAGGGGTCGTCGAACAGCGCCGATGACACGAGCTTCATCGGCTTAGTTTCGTTTTTTATTCGCCATCTGTCAAGGGCGGCCGTGGCGGCTGGAGAAGGCATTTCCACTTCGATACATCATAATGAAGAACTCCAGCGCGCACGCAGCGGAGGGCCAATGTCATATCCGTTCAGGAAAATTCTCTGTCCGGTACAGTTCGACGAGTCCGAGCAGAACGCGCTGGACCTGGCCGCGCAAATGGCCAAGGATATCGACGCGACGATCTATCTGCTGCACGTCGTGCTGATCCTGCCCAGGATTGGCGCGCCCGATGCGATGGAGGCGTCGCAGGGTCGCACCGGAGACGATGCGCGCCTCAGGTTGCAAAAACTGGCCGACGACAGGCTCGCCGGGCTCAAATCGGAAGTTATCACGCGCGTGGCGGGGCCGGGCGAAGTCGCGAGGGCCGTGCTAGAAGTGGCGACGGAGTTGGATACCGACCTTATCCTGCTTAAAACTCACGGGCGCACGGGGCTTGCCCACTTCATCATGGGCAGCGTGGCCGAGCAGATCGTGCGGCGGGCGCATTGCGCGGTGCTGACGCTGACTTCGGCTGCCAAGGAGCGGCACAGCGGGCTAAGCGCGCGCCTGAGCGGCGGCGGCCGCGCGTAACGAGCGTCGCGCGGTATGGTTCGTTACGGCAGCGCCACCAGGTCGTAGGCTGCGGGCAGACGTTCGCCGATAACCATCGCGCTCGCGGCCCCCTCGCGCATCCGGATCACCAGTCCGTCGGTCGTAAGCGCGAAGAACGCGCCCTCGCTCTCCGGGTCGGCCCTAAACCGCATCACCATCCCGCGCTCGGGCAGCGTATCGTCGCCAAGCGCCTCGAAGCTCTCGCCTCCGTCCAGGCTGCGGAACATCACCGCGTCCGCGCCGCTCGGCCCGGCAGACCATGACGGCGGCGGGCCGGCCGCCGCGGCGGTGAACACACGGCTCATATCTCCGCGCGCAACGAACAGCGGCACGGTGTAGCTGCGACAAAAGCCGCGCTTGATCCTGCTCCACGACGCGCCGCGGTTCTCCGAGAGGTAGAAGCCCGCGCCGGTAGTCGCGTAGAGGCGTCTTCGATCCTGCGGATCGACCGCGATGCAGTGGATGTCCTCATAGATGCCCTTGTTCAGCAGTTCGAAGCTCTCGCCGCGGTCGCTCGAGCGCGCGACGCCGCCCTCCTCGACGCCAACATACATGGTCATCGCGTCGTGCGGGTCGAAGGCGATCGCGCGGACGTGGGGGATGTGCGGCGATGGTGGAAAGCTCCAGCGCTCGCGCCCCGGCAGTTTGAGGAAATCCGCGCACTCGCGAAACGTGCGGCCGTGATCGAGGCTGTGGAGAAGCCGCGCGTGCGAGGTGCCGATAAAAAGCTCGCCCGGCCCGTCGGGCGGCACGGCAACGGCCCAGACGTCCTCGTTGCGCGCAATGCCGGGCGTGATATCGGCCCAGGCGCGGCCGCCGTCGTTCGAGCGCGCGAGCGCGACCCGCCCTCGCGCGCTGCCCATGTGCGCGTCGGCCATGGAGCCGGCGTAAATCGTTCCCGGATCGCGGCAGTCCTGCGCCATGCACCACACCGACGGCGGATCCGCGAGCACCATCAGCGGCTTGCCCTTGTGCTCGGCGTCGAGGAGCACGATCCCCTTGGACGTACCCACGCAGAGTTTCATCTTCGCCCCTTCCCCCTTATGGCGCGCGGTGTCTCGCACCGCATCGCGGCTTCCAAATCCTATGTCGCGGGTGCCGCAAAAGCATCAGCGGCCCCGCTCCGGTATGGTCTTCCTTGTGCTTACGTAAGTTGTATCGAGGCGTGCAGGCGGCCCGCTGCGGCGAGTTCCGCCGGCGCGGCCTTTTTCGGACTCGAATCGAAGCGCACCCGCCGCACCACCATCGTGCCGCCCTCCAGCGCAACCCGCATCCCGGCGTCGTCGATTGATATGACTGTGCCCGATATCACCGTGCCGGCCGGGTTTTCGTTCCGCCGGTTTTCCAAAATCGGCTCGTAAAGGCGCAGCCGCTCGCCACCCGCATTCGCATATGCGCCCGGCTGCGGATCGCATCCGCGCACCAGGTTGAAGACCTCGCGCGCGCCACGTGCGAAATCGACCCGCGCATGCTCGTCGCGGCAGGGCGGCTCGTAGGTGGCGAGCCGTTCGTCTTGCGCGATTGCCGGCGCGCGCCCAGCCTTGATGAGGTCGATCGCCTCGCCCATCGTCTCGATGCCGAGCGGAAACAGCCGGTTGAAGTAGAGCGAGCCGACGGTATCTTCGTCACGGATGGGTTCGCTGCGCTGCAGCAGGACCGGTCCTGTGTCGATTCCCCTGTCGGGCCAGAACCAGGTCACGCCGGCCTCAGCGTCGCCCATGATCAGCGTCCAGTTGATCGCGCTGGCTCCGCGATGGCGCGGCAGGAGCGAAGGATGAAAGCAGATCGTCTTGTGCCGCGGCGCGTAGAGGATCCGCTCGGGCACGATCAGCGTGACGAAGGCCATCACCAAAAGCTCGGCGTCAAGCTCGCGGAACTGATCGAAGACCTCGTCGGTCTTGAAGGTCGCGGGCTGGCTGAGCGGCAATCCAAGCGCGAGCGCCTTGGTCTTGAGCGGGTCGGGACGGCCGCCGGGCAGATCGGGCGGCGCGAAGACGTGGACGATTTCTTCGCCCCGCGAATGGAGCGCCTCCAAGGCGCGCTCGGCAAAGGCCGCCTGCCCGATGAGCGCGATGCGCACCGCTCTAAACCTCCGCTCCCAATCTACGCACCGATGTCCGGCACTGGGGCCACGCTACCAAATAGAGCGCTCCCTGGCACGCGCGCGCGCTATCCGCGCGGCGCGTTCGTCCACAGCACCCCGCGGGTTGGCGCGCGCGGGTGTTCCCGGTGTATAGGTGGGGCGCCAAAAGGTATCGGAAGAATCGGCGGCGGGGAGAACAGCGAGGTCGGACTAAAGCCGTTGCCGGCCGGCCACGGCGCGATCCCGGCCCCACTAAAGGCGAAAAGGAGCGACACCGATGCGAAAGGACATCGAGATCAACGCCGAGGGAACGATTTTGCGCGGATGGTTCTACACGCCCGATCGCCAAAGCGGCAAGGCGCCGGCGATCGTGATGGCGCACGGCTTTTCCGCCGTCAAGGAGATGTACCTCGACCGCTTCGCCGAGTGCTTCTCGGCCGCCGGCCTCGCCGCGGTGGTGTTCGACAACCGCAACTTCGGCGCGAGCGACGGCCAGCCGCACCAGGAGATCGACCCGTGGGCGCAGGTGCGCGACTATCGCCACGTGATCACGTGGACGCGAGCGCAGCGCGAGGTCAACTCCGAGCGCGTCGGCGTGTGGGGTTCGAGCTACTCCGGCGGCCATGCGCTAGTGGTCGGCGCAATCGACCGGCGGGTCAAATGCGTAGTCTCGCAGGTGCCGCTCATCAGCGGCTACCGCAACGTCCAGCGCCTCGTGCGGCCCGACTTTCTCGGCCCGCTGCGCGCGCAGCTCGACGCCGACCGCGAAGCGCGCTTCCGCGGCGAGCCGCCCGCGATGATCCCGGTGGTCGCGGCCGATCCGCTCGCGCCCTCGGCCCTGCCCACCCCCGATTCCTACCAGTGGTTCACCG
>Ga0335083_10002720_pt1 | contig 23235 bp, 10 predicted proteins | sample Lox_Sample_42_FD_206716 | JGI IMG/M metagenome (GOLD analysis project Ga0335083, IMG submission 206716) | Soil microbial communities from Loxahatchee National Wildlife Refuge, Florida, United States - Lox_Sample_4.2 | ecosystem: Environmental > Terrestrial > Soil > Wetlands | place: USA...
GGCACGGGAGCGGGAGCGGGCCGTGCGGGTGGCGCTGGGCGCGAGCCGCGGCGATCTCTTCCGCCAGGTGCTGGCGGAAACAGCGCTGCTGGCAGGCATCGGCGGGGCAGGCGGCTGGCTGTTTGCCATGTGGACGATTCCGCCGATCGCGGCGATCGCGGCGATGTTTCTGCCGGATGGCGCCACCATTGAACTGGACCGCGCGACAGTCCTGTTCACCGCGGCAATCACAGTGGCGGCGGCGGTGTTCCTGGCAGTGATTCCGGCCTGGCAGGGCGGCGGCCTGGAGACCTTGCGCGGCACGCGCGGCGCCGGGTCTGGCGCGGCCAAGAACCGGACGCGCAGCGTGCTGGTGGCGGCGGAGATCGCCCTGGCTTTGGTGTTGCTGGCCGGCGCGGGGCTGATGGTTCGCAGCCTTGCGGCCCTCGGGCGGACAGAGACCGGTTTCGACACCCAGAACCTGATGATGATGGCGTATCGGGTGCCGCGGACCAAGTATGCCACCGGGGCGCAGCAGGTGGAATTTCACCGGCAGGTCATCGAGAAGATCAAGGCGGTGCCGGGAGTGATCAACGCGGCGTCGGTGCGGGCGGTGCCGCTGGGAGATAACGGGTCGTTTGCGACTTTTCTGATGACGGACCGGCCGGAGCCGCCCCTGGCGGAGCGGCCGAGAGGCCTGCTGAATTTCGCCGATCCGAACTTCTTCGCCACGATGCGGATTCCCGTGCTCCGCGGGCGGGTGTTTACGGAGCACGATCAGCCGGGAGCGCCCTATGTCGTGGTGATCAACCAGACGCTGGCGCGGCGATATTTCGCCGATCGCGATCCGGTTGGCCAGCAGCTTCGGCTGCCGGACAGCAACCAGACGGCGGAGATCATCGGGGTCGTCGGAGACATCAAGCACTTCGACCTGCGGGAACCGGCTGCACCGCAGATCTATGGCGCACTGGCGCAGAATCCGTTCGTGTTCACCAGCGTGGCGGTGCGGACGGCGGGCAACCCGCTGCAGTTTGCGGAGGCGATCCGTCAGGCGGCATGGGAGGTTGACAAGGACCAGCCGGTGTGGTCGGTACATACCTTCGCCGAAGTCCTGCAGAACCTGCGAGGCGGCATACCGCGGCTCATGACGGTGATGTTCGAAGCCTATGCGGCAATGGCGCTGCTGCTGGCGGCGATCGGGATCTTCGGCCTGGTGAGCTACACGGTAGGACAACGCACGGGCGAGATCGGGATCCGGGTGGCTCTGGGCGCGCAGCCGGTCGATGTGATAAAGCTGATCTTGAGGCAGGGAATCACACTGGTGTTCGCGGGAATCATCACCGGAGCGGCGGCAGCGGCATGGCTGTCGCAGTACTTGAAATCGCTGATCTATGCGGTGAGCCCTCTTGACCCGGCGGCGTACGGGGCGGGAGCCGCGCTGCTCGCCGCGGTTGCGCTCGCGGCCTGCCTCCTGCCCGCACGGCGTGCGCTGCGGGTGAACCCGGTGGATGCGCTGAGGCAGGAATAGTGGCGCACGCGGCGCACCGGATCGTGGTCGAGACCCGCGGCAAGGGACTCTACGAATTCACCGATCGGGTCGCGACTTGGATCTCGGCACAAGGAGTGCGTACGGGCCTCGTCACCGTGTTTATTCAGCACACGTCCGCGTCGCTCGTGATTCAGGAGAACGCGGACCCCGATGTGGTGCTCGACCTGAACGACTTCTTCGAGCGCCTGGTTCCGGAAGATGTGCGGCTGTACCGGCATACGGCGGAAGGAGCCGACGACATGACGTCGCACATTCGGGCGGCGCTGACGCAGACACAGCTTTCCATTCCCATAGAGCGCGGGCGCATGGCGTTGGGCACGTGGCAGGGCATCTACGTGTTCGAGCACCGCGCGAGGGCACATCGCAGATCGGTCGTGCTGCACCTTATGGGAGAGTAGCTCTAAAGAGCTATTCGCAATAAGTGCGGTTCGCGGCCACAAACACGAGTTACAAACTACCATTCCACGACGGCCATTGACGAGTAGCTCTGAAGGGCTAATCGGTCGGCCCACGCATTCGCAAATCGGTATGACATTTCCACAATTTCATATAAAAAAGTCGTAAAACCCTTTTGTTTGAAGTCGCGAGAACGGTGATCTGTTTTGGCCGGTGGCGTGCTGTCGCGTTAGGTTCAACACCTATCGCAAACAGGAGAAGGAAATGAAGTATCTGAGAAGCACGGCATTGTTTGTCCTGGCCTGCCTTGTGTTACTGGGTCCCCTGGCGATGTCGCAGTCGCTCACGACTGGCGACATCGCCGGGACGGTGACGGATGCCAGCAAGGCGGTTATCCCGAACGCCCGGGTAACGCTAAGGAGTCTGGATTCGGGTGCGGCGCAGACCGCCGAGACGAATCAGGCGGGCGAGTTCCGCTTTTCCCTGCTGAAGCCGGGCCGGTATACGGTGACGATCAGCCAGCAGGGGTTTCAGAGCGTAGCCCGGCAGGTCGAAGTCGCAGTGGGCCAGGTGGTTCCGGTCACGGTTGCGCTCGAGATCGGAACGACTACACAGACTCTCGAGGTCACCGAGGCGGCGGCGATGCTCAACCCCGAACCGAGCATGAACACTTCGTACACGCCGCAGCAGCTGCAACAGTTGCCGACGGCTGGCGGCGATATCACGAACATCGCCTTCACCGCGCCGGGCGTCGTGGTGAACAACACGGGCGGCTACGGCAATTTCACGGTCAACGGTTTGCCGGCCACTTCGAACCTGTTTACGGTCAACGGCGAAAACAACATGGACCCGTACTTCAACATCAATAACTCGGGGGCCTCGAACCTCACCATCGGGCAGAACGAGCTGCAGGAAGCCACGGTGATCGCCAACGCGTACGGCGGGCAGTATGGGCAGCTTTCCGGCGCGCAGGTCACTTACGTGACCATGTCGGGAACCAACGAGTATCACGGCAACGCGGTCTGGTGGTGGAACGGGCGGGCCATGAACTCGAACGACTGGTTCAACAACTTCTATGGCGCAGCGCGGCCTTTCTCCAACGCCAACCAATGGGCGGCGCGCGTGGGCGGACCGATTCGCAAGAACAAGACGTTCTTCTTCGTGGATAACGAAGGCCTGCGATTCGTGCTGCCGAACGTGGTCTCGGTGACGATCCCAACGCCCGCGTTTTCTACCGCGGTGCTGAACAACGTTCAGGCGGTGCAACCGTCCGAGTACAACGCGTACAAGACCATGCTGGGGCTGTGGGCGAACGCTCCGGGAGCGGCAGCGGCTCAGCCGATCGCCAACAGCAGCTATTGCAAATCCCTGGTGCTGCCGGGTTACAACGCGGCGACGACCCCGTGCGCGGAGAAGTTCCAGGCGACGCCGAACGCTCTCGGCTCGGAGTGGATTCTCTCGGCGCGCGTCGACCAGAAAATCGGCGACAACGACACGGCCTTCTTCCGCTATAAGGGCGACCACGGCCTGCAGCCGACGCATCTCGATCCGATCAATTCGAACTTCAACGCGCTTTCGAGCCAGCCGTCCTGGGACACGCAGTTTCAGGAGACCCACGTGTTCGGAGCCAGTGCGACCAACCAGTTCACGGCTTCCCTGAGCCACTACGTAGCGCAGTTCTCACAGAACGCGCAGCAGGTCTCGAGCACCTTCGGGTATGGTGTGATCGATTCCGGTGCGGTGCCGTTCACCAGCTTTAACGAGCAGTACGACTTCCCGCAAGGCCGCAACATTACGCAGTACCAGTTCATCGACGACTTCACCAAGAGCCACGGCGCGCATACATTCAAGTTCGGCGCGAACTTCCGCCGCTACGACGTCAGCGACCATACCTTCTTCTTCACCAATCCGGCAGTGTATTTCGGCTACACATCGAACGGGCTGCAGAACTTCGTGAATGGCGTGGCCTATCAGTACCGCCAATCGCTGACGCTCTCGAATGACGTGCCGGTCGCTATGTACGGGCTGCACATGTATGCGATGGATGAGTGGAATGTGAAGTCGAACCTGAAGGTCACTCTCACGCTGGCGGCGGAGCGCAATGCCAATCCCGTCTGCCAGTTCAACTGCTTTGCAAACTTCAGAACTCCGTGGTCGTCGCTGCCGAGCGCGACCAGCAGCAATCCGGGCAGCGTTCCCTATTCGAGCGACATCGCGTCGGGCCAGCACTCCGTCTTCCCGGGTGTCGATGCCATCAACCTGGCGCCGCGCGCGGGCTTTAGCTGGTCGCCGACCTCCGACCGCAAGCTGGTCATCAGCGGCGGCTTCGGCATCTTCTATGACGCTCTGCCGGCCGGTCTGGTGGACAATATCCTGGCGAATCCGCCGGTGGCGGTGGGAATTCGCGTCCGGCCGACCAACGGTACGCTGCCCTTCGATCCGAGCGCGGCGGGCGGCGCGGCGACGTGGCAGGCGTCGGCGAATGCCTTCAGCCTGAGCCAAACCTATAGCCAGATCGCTGCTGCGCTGACAAAGCTGGGTTCGACTTTCGCGGCTCCTTCGTTCACCTCCGTGGCCGGCACCATGCACGCGCCGCGCTGGGAGGAATGGAACCTGCAGATCCAGCGGCAGCTGACGAACACCACCGTCCTCCAGGTCAACTACGTGGGCAACCACGGCGGCAACATCCCGTATTCCAGTGCGTGGCCGAATGCTTACGACCAGTACGGTGTGTTTGCGGGCGTCCCCGGAGTTCCAGCAAACGTGCCGGTAGCCAATTACGGCACAGTGACCCAATATCAGAGCGGCGCGATCTCCAATTATGACGGTGTGACGGTCACGTTGAACAAGCGTTTCGCGAGCTGGTTCACCGGCCGGGTCAACTACACCTGGTCTCACAATCTGGACGAAGGATCGAACGGCGGTGTCTTCACCTACGGCGATTCGCTGCTGGGCCAGATCAATCCGCTGAGCCTGCGTACCAATAACTACGGCAATTCGGATTACGACATCCGCAGCAACTTCAGCGCGGACTGGCTGCTGAACCCGACGATTCACGCCGGCAGCGCGACGCTGCGGAAGATCGTGAACGGCTGGCAGTGGTCCGGCAAGTGGTTCTGGCGCTCGGGCCTGCCGTTCTCTGTCACGGACGCGAACTGGGCGCTGGGCAACGGCGGCGGGACCTTGATGGCAACGCCGCTCGGCCAAGGTTGGGGCCAGACGAGCTGCGGCGCCGGCGCGGCTGTGACTCCTTGCATCAACTCGGCGGTTTACCTGGATAGCGGATCCGACAGCTTCAACGGCTACACCGCCTGGTCGGGCCAGACCCGCAATCAGCTTCGCGGGCCGGGCTTCTTCGACATCGACATGAACCTGTACCGGTCGTTCGCGATTCGGGAGCGGGTCAATCTCGGCATCGGAGTTCAGGCGTTCAACGTCTTCAATCACCCGAACTTCGCCAATCCGGATTCGGGCCTGGGCGACGCCACGTTCGGCATGATCTCGTCGACGCAGAACGCGCCCACCAGTCCGTACGGTACATTCCTTGGCTTTGATTCGTCGGTGCGCGTGGTGCAGCTCTCGGCGAAGATCACCTTCTGATCGCGGCAACAAGACGGCAATCACGGGACCGGGAAACCGGTCCCGTTTTTTTTGCCCCGACCTTCCCGGTGTCGAATTTTGCCTCAGGTCCTCCCCACCACATTTTTGTGGGTGTCGAAAATATCTTGATTTTCAGATCCCAATATCTCACAATCGAACAAAGCCGAATTACAAGCGTGTGTCGCCGTACTTCGTAGGCGGCCGCGGGGGTTTTGTTTTAACGCCTCACGTCGGGTGAACTGCCGTGTGAACTGAGCGTTGCAGGCGTGTCTCGTGAAAAAGGAGATCTTTATGAATCGTAACCGGACGATTTGGTTGGTATTGGGGATAGCGGCCCTGTTGATTCCCTGGTGCGTGGTGGCCCAGGAAACGACGGCCGGACTAGTTGGCACCGTTAAAGATTCCAGTGGCGGCGCGATCGCGAAGGCGACGGTGGAAGTCACCAGTCCCGCGCTGATCGGCGTCAAGAAAGTCGATACGGACTCGGTGGGGTACTTCCGCTTCACCAACCTGCCTCCGGGGGCCTACACAGTGTCTGTCACGGCGACTGGCTTCCGCGGCTACAAAACCACCCTCGACCTGCTGGTGGGGCACCTGCCGGAACTGAATGTGACCATGCAGGTGGGCGCGGTGACGGAAACGGTGGAAGTCGCGGCGCAGGCATCCCTGATCGATCCGACGCAGAGCAAGGTGCAGACCAACATTCCAGCGACGAACCTGATGGACCTGCCGACGCAGAGCCTGTCGTTTCAGAGCGTGATTCAGTTCGCTCCGGGCGCGCGCACCGAGCCCCTGCAGGCCGGCTACCAGATCAATGGCGCCAGCAACTCCGAGAATGCGTACCTGGTGGAGGGCCAGGAGACGGCCTCCATGCTGGACGGCCACTCGCAGCAGAACGTGCCGATGGACTTCATTCAGGAAGTGCAGGTGAAGACGAACGGGTTTGAGGCCGAGTACGGCGGCGCGCTGGGCGGCGTGGTGAACGTGATCCAGAAGAGCGGGTCGAACGAGCTGCACGGCAGCGTGTTCACGTACTACCGCGCGGACAACTTCGACGCCAATCCGAATCCGGGTCTGTTGCTGAACCCGCAGTGGAGCAGGAATGCCAACGGCGCCAAGCGGCTGGATCAACCGGCCGAATACTATTACTACAAGAAGGACCATTACCGGATCGTCGACCCGGGCTTCACACTGGGCGGGCCGCTGCTGAAGGACCGGCTTTGGTTTTTCGTGTCCGCTTCGCCCGACTTCAACCAGACGCGGCGCCTGGACAACTGGAACGCACCAGCCTACTCCGCGGTGGGTCCGCGCATCTTCAACCAGGACACTTACACCTACTATTCGCTGGCACGCATGGACTTCCTGGCCACTCAGAAGATCCGACTGCACGGCTCCTGGCAGTATAGCTACCAGCGGCAGGCCGGCTCGCTGCCGCAGGCCGATGATCTCCACGGGCAGTACAACTCGGCGACGACGAGCAACCCTGACAACTACAATTACGGCATCGGTTACGTGGCGCCGAACGTGATGTACAACGTTGGCGCGGACGTTACGTTGACGCCGACCGTCGTGGCCACGACGCGGTTCGGCTACTGGGCGTATGACGGCACGCCGGAAACGCGTGGGCTGCCCACAGGCATCCGCTACATCTACCGAGATACGAACTACTCGTACAGCACGACCAACGCACCGGCGCTGACGACCACGCCGGCCTTGAACGGTCAGACGCTGGGCGCGGTGGCTCCGCAGTTCGTGAACGCCACCGGCTGGAGCAATATCGGCGCCAACACGGCAACGGTTTACGACTGGTGGAGACGGTGGAACTTCAACCAGGACCTGGCGTTCTTCAAGACCTGGCACGGCACCCACAATTTCAAGATCGGTTATGGCTTCATGCACGGCGTGGCGGACGAGTTGGCGGGCGCCTACAATACGGCCGACGTCTATGTGGCGTACAACGACCAGTACGTGCCTAATTCGACCATCGGGATCGCGAACTGCACGAAGATTGTGGCACAGAACAAGGCGCAGTACGGGAACGGTGGCGGCAATGCCGACGGGAGCGCGTGCCAGGGTCTCTGGGGCACGGTGAATGTGCGCGACCTGATCTCCGCCAGCGGCAAGGTGGGCGGCTGGAACCATTCGTTCTATGTCCAGGACAACTGGACGGTGGGAAAGCGCCTGACCCTGAACCTGGGTCTGCGCATGGACAAGGAGAACCTGCCGTCCTATAACAGCCTGCCCGGATTCAATGGCATCAGCTTCGGCTGGGGCGATAAGCTGGCGCCGCGCCTGGGCGCCGCTTACGACGTACTCGGCAACGGCAAAGTAAAAGTATTCGGGAGCTATGGGTACTTCTTCGACATTATGAAGTACAACCTGCCGCAGGGCAGCTTTGGCGGCGCGTGGTGGCACGATTGCGTGTACGCACTGGATTCTCCGGACTTCACGCAGATTGTTCCGCAGAGAGATTCGCAGGGCCACTACTGCCCGGCGGGCGGCGGCGGCACGGCAGCGGTGGGCGCCTACCCGAACATGCGCTTCATCGAGAACTACGACTACCGCGAGCCGGCGAACGATCCCAACCAGACCGGATCGCTCGGCAAGACGGGCCTGATCGATCCCAACCTGAAGCCGATGAAACAGCACGTGCTGACCATCGGCGGCGCGTGGGAGCTCCGGCACAACCTGATGTTCGAGCCGACCTACACCCGGACGCGTCTGGACCGCACCATCGAAGACTCAGGCGTCATCACCCCGGATGGCGAGATTTACTACATCGTCAACCCCGGCGAGGGCGTGAACGCGCGTGTTCCGAACTGCCCGGCCTGCGTAGCGAACCCGAAAGCGTACCGCAACTACGACGGCATCGAGTTCCGCCTCACGAAGCGCTTCTCCGACCAGTGGATGGGCATTTTCTCCTACACCTACAGCCGGCTCTACGGCAACTACAGCGGGCTGACTGCGACCGACGTGAGCGACGGAGGCGCGGGACGCAACGGCGCCAACACGGACCGCGCGTTCGACGAGCCGTTCATGCAGTTCGACGCGCACGGGAACGCCATCAACGGGCCGCTCCCCACGGACCGTCCGAACACGTTCAAGATCAACGCCTACTACACGCCCAAGATGAAGTGGTTCAACCCGACCATCGGTCTGTTCGAGCAGGTTTACTCGGGCACGCCGCTGAGCAGCTACATCAGCGTCCAGGGTGCGCCGGTATTCGTGGAGGGCCGCGGAAAGTTTGTGCCGCTGACTCGCGACGACGCCACCGGCAACTGGACCGCCGGCACGCCGGCCAGCATGCGCACGCCTCGTTTCACGCAAGCCGACATCAGCATCTTCGAGGACTTCCATGTAAGCAAGACCAACGAGAAACTGATCGCGCGCATCGGCGGCGATTGCATCAATTGCTTCAACCAGCACAGCGTGACCATCATCAACCAGAACATGATCACGACGGGGAGCATCAAGCCGTACTCGTGCACGGCTGCTGGAGTCTCCTGCACCACGGTGACGGACCAGCAAGCCGGGTTCAACTACGCTTCGATCCTGAAGGGGTATGACTACATCGGTCTTGCGAACTCCTCGGGAGGCATCCTGAACGGCCTGTATGGGCGGCCGTCCGGGTGGCAGAATCCCCGCTACCTGCGGTTCCAGGTGCGGTTTACCTTCTAACCCCTTTCATTTCAGTAGGCTTTTGGGGCCGGCGCCGAAAAGGCGGCCGGCCCTTTTCTTTTGCTGGGCAAAAGTTGTATTACACCCCATCTTGTTGAAAAAACCCGCATTGGGGCTAAAAATACCTTGCATTCCGGTGTTGAATTTTGCACAATTCTCACAAGTGCTATTTCGTCCACACGCCAGCCAAGGTGTGTTGAGACGACGGGGTTAGCTACCTGTCTGAGCGTCGGGGGAATGGGTTTACCCGGCGGTAATTTCCAGGAGGGTTAGGATGAAAAACGGAGTCAAAATATCTTTCTTTGCTCTGCCGCTCCTTGCGCTTGCCATGCTGCCTTGCGCCGTGGCCCAGGAGACGACGGCGGGGCTGCAAGGCACAGTCAAAGATCCAAGTGGCGGGGCGATCGCGAAGGCTACGGTGGAAGTCGCCAGCCCGGCGCTGATCGGCGTAAAGAAGGCCGATACGGATGTCGCGGGCGCTTTCCGGTTTGTCAACCTGCCGCCCGGCAAGTATACGGTTACAATTTCGGCGGCGGGGTTCCATACGTATAAAGACGCGAATGTGGACCTCCTGGTAGGACACACGCCGGAACTGAGTGTGGTCATGCAGGTCGGCGCGGTTACGGAAACCGTCGAGGTTGCGGCCGAGGCCTCGCTGGTAGATCCGACGCAGAGCAAAGTTCAGACCAATATCCCGACGCAAAACCTGATGGATCTGCCGACGCAGAGCCTCTCGTTCCAGAGCGTGATCCAGTTCGCTCCGGGGGCTCGTTCCGAACCTCTGCAGGGTGGGTATCAGATTAATGGCGCGAGCAACTCGGAGAACGCCTATCTTGTGGAAGGCCAGGAAACCGCGTCGATTATGGACGGGCACTCTCAGGCCAATGTGCCGATGGACTTCATCCAGGAAGTGCAAGTCAAAACGAACGGATTCGAAGCCGAATACGGCGGCGCCCTGGGCGGCGTCGTCAACGTGATCAGCAAGCACGGTTCGAACGAATGGCACGGCAGCATCTTCACGTATTACAACTCAGACCGCTTTAATGCCGCTCCGAACCCGAACCAGATTCGCAACCCGCAGTACGCGGCGAATTACGGCGGCAACAAGCGGCTGGACCAGCCGCTGGAGTATTACTACCCGAACAAGGATCATTCCAGAATCGTTGACCCCGGCTTCACGCTGGGCGGTCCGTTTGTGCGGGACCGCCTTTGGGTGTTCGTCTCTGCGGCCCCGGACTTCAACAACCTGGCCCGCACGGTGAACTTCACCTATCCGGGCGCGGTCGGCGCGCGGACGTTCCACGACACGATCAATACGTACTACTCGACGGCGCGGCTGGATTACCTGGCCACGCAGAAGATTCGGCTGTACGGCTCATGGCAGTACAACTATCAGCGCGGCACCGGCACCTCGCTGCCGGGCGCGGACGATATCCACGGACAATTCAACTCGGTGGCTTCGACGAATCCGGACAACTTCAACTCGAGCATCGGCTTTGTCGCGCCGAACCTGCTGTATAACACCGGGGCGGACATCACGATCAGCCCGACCGTGGTGGCCACCACCCGGTTCGGCTACTTCACTTACAACAATGAAGATCGTGGGAAGCCGACGGGCATTCAGTACACCTATCGCGACACCAACTATCCGTACAGCACCGGCAACGCTCCGGCGCCGACCGGGACCACGGCCCTGAACGGCGCGGTTCTGCCGTCCCAGTTCGTGAACTCCACCGGGTACACGAGCATCGGCGCCAACAGCCAGACCCAGTTCGACCTGTGGCAGCGCTACACCTTGAACCAGGACCTGAGCTTCTTCAAGAGCTGGCACGGAACGCACAACTTCAAGGTCGGCTATGGCTTCCAGCATGCCACCGACAACACGCTGAACGGCTACAACACGGCCGACGTTTACGTGGCGTATAACGTCCAGTACGATCCGGTCACTTCGGGCGGAAAGGCCAACTGCGCCAAGATCGTCTCCACAAACCTGGCTCAATACGGCAAGGCCGGCGGCAATGCCGACGGCACGGCCTGCCAGGGTCTCTGGGGCACGGTGAACATCCGCGACGTTTCCACCGGCGGCAAGGTCGGCGGCTGGAACCACTCTTTCTACGTTCAGGACGCCTGGACGGTCGGCCGGTACCTGACGCTGAACCTGGGCCTGCGCCTGGACAAGGAGAATCTGCCCTCCTACGACAAGACCACCGGTTATCAGGGCATCAGCTTCGGCTGGGGCGACAAGGTGGCGCCGCGACTGGGCGCTGCTTACGACGTCCTGCACAACGGCAAGCTGAAGGTTTTCGGCAGCTTCGGCTACTTCTACGACATCATGAAGTACAACCTGCCGCAGGGCAGCTTCGGCGGCCAGTACTGGCATGACTGCGTGTATGCGATCGATGATCCGAACTACCTGGCGATCATCCCGCAGCGCGACATGAGCGCCAACCACACGCCGTATTGTCCGGCGACCGGCGGCGGCTCCCCCGCGACCGGCTCCGTGCCGAACGCTCGCTTTATCGAGAACGTCGACTACCGCGAGCCGGCCAACGCTCCCAGCCAGATCGGTTCACTGGGCGCGACGGGCCTAATCGATCCGAACCTCAAGCCGATGAAGCAGCACGTCATTACCTTCGGCGCTGCGTGGGAGATCACGCGCAACTGGGTCTTCGAGCCGACCTATACTCGCACGCGCCTGGATCGCACGATTGAAGACTCCGGCGTGATTACAGCGGACGGCGAAATCTACTACATCGTGAACCCCGGGTTCGGCGTCAACTCTTCGGTGCCGAACTGCTCGGGCTGCCCGAAGAACCCGAAGGCCGTTCGCGATTACGACGGAATCGAATTCCGCGTCACCCGCCGCTTTGCCGACAATTTCTTCGGTGTCTTCTCCTACACCTATAGCCGCCTGTATGGCAACTACAGCGGTCTGACCGCCACCGACGTCAGCGACGGCATCGGCCGCAACGGCGCCAACACCGACCGCGCATTCGACGAGCCGTTCATGTCGTTCGATGCGCACGGCAACGTGATCAACGGGCCTCTCCCCACGGATCGCCCGCACACCGTGAAGATCAACGCCTATTACACTCCGAAGCTCGGGAAGTTCAATCCGACGCTCGGCATCTTCCAGCAGATCTACTCCGGCACTCCGCTCAGCAGCTATATGAGCGTGGCGGGCGCGCCGGTGTTCGTGGAAGGCCGCGGCGAGTTCGTCAACGTGACCCGCGACTCGACCACGGGCAACTGGGTCATGGGCTCGGTCACGGATGCGCGTACGCCTCACTTCGCGCAGACCGACTTGAGCATCTTCCAGGACTTCAAGGTCAGCAAGAGCAATGAGAAGCTGGTCGCTCGCGTCGGGGCGGACTGCATCAACTGCCTCAACCAGCATCACGTGACGGTCATCAACCAGAACCTGCTCCGGACCGGGTTGATTACGCCGTATCCTTGCAGCTCGGCGGCATCGAATTGCTCAGGCGTCACGGACACCCAGGCTGGTTTTGCGTACGCCTCGGTGGAGAAGGGGTATGACTACATCGGCCTGGCGAACTCGGCGGGCACCACTCTGAGCTCGCTCTACGGTATGCCGCAATCCTGGCAGGCGCCTCGCACGATGCGCTTCCAGGTGCGCTTCACGTTCTGATATGGAGCGACCTGTCAAGCCCCTTGTGATTTGAGGGGTTTTGTGTTGGTTTTCAGGCCGGCTTTCCTCCGCAGGAGGGAAGCCGGCCTTTTTCTTTGTGCAGGTTCGTCGAGTGTTCCCGCCGGAGCCGCCCGTCGCGACGAGCGTTTTGCCGGAACGGCGCACAGACGTCAAGGGCGCGCCGCTGTTTGGCGCGGCGCAGCGAACCCTTGACGGCGCGCACCGTTCTGGCATCCCACCCCAGCCTCGACGGGCGGCTTGGCGGGAACACGTTCCCGCTGCAGGGCTTGGAGCGTTGGTTTTGGACAGCAGGGCCGATGACAGCCCAGAAGCTTACGCGACGATTGATCACTCTGATATTCGCGGGTTCAAACCGCATGGTCATGATCCGTCGGGAGCTGCCTCGGACTGAGTACGCGGGTTAGGGCCGGAGCCCGTGCCGCACAGAACGTAGGAGGGTTCTCCTTTTCGTGGGCTCTGTGCTGTCACCGGCTCTGCTGTCCAGTAGTACATTCGACCGGAACTGGATTAAGCCGCCTTGGCGAGCTTTCGCTGCTGCTCCGTTTTAACCCCGATCGCCCAGATGAAACCGAGCAGTTCGCGTCCGAGCGCCGCGACGATTTGGTTCTTGTTCTTGCCGCGCGCATCCATCGCCTTATACCGCTTGTGCAGCCGCTGTTGCGCCTTCCAGGCGATGTCCTTTACTTCGTCACTGATCGCCAGGTCCTTTTGTCGGCGGAGCAGATGGCCAATGACATTCGGGCGGTGTTGGTACGCCCACGCGGCTTCAACCACAACCCGTCTGAGATGACTGTTGCCGGTCTTGGTGAGGCCACCACGTGGCACGCCATTGCCGGTCGTGTGCTCGCTGGCGACCAGGCCGCTGTAGCCCATCAACTGCGGCGCTGTCGGGAAGCGCGATAAACAGCCGAGTTCCGAGACGATGCTGGCCGCCGTCGTCTGCGCTACTCCGCGGAGAGCCTGGAGAGCTTCGATGACCTCGCGAATCTCTGCCGGCGCCTGCTGGATGGCTTCGTCGATGGCTTTCTCGAGCTTCACAATCCGCGCTCCCACGTGGTCCACCTCATCGACGTAATCGGCGAGCGTTGCTTCGAGCGCGGCCTCCTCAAAACGAACGTGGCTCTTGATCCACTCCCGATGTTTCTTGGTCCACGCTTTGACTCCCTCCGGCCGCTGGCGGCCATGCCGCAGCAGGAACTTTCCCAGACGGTGACGCGCTTTCAACTGATCCCGCTTGGCGGCTTCCCGCCCGCACCAGATCGCGCAATGCTTCCTGCGCGGCGTTGGGCACCCATACCGCCGTCAACTCGCCCGCCCGATAGCACCGGGCCAGTTTGAGGGCGTCCCGGCGGTCGGTTTTGACCCGGTCCCCCGCTTTCGTCGGCACCAGGCTGGGCGCAATCACCTCACAGGCCACCCCGAGCTGCGTCAATTGCCAATACAGCACGTACCCGGTCGGGCCGGCCTCGTAGCAGACTCGCAGATCCTTCACGGGTCCGAGCTTGTGAACCATCTTTCGAATCGATTCCAGACGGTTCGGGATCGTTCCGATCGAACGCACCTCCCCGCCCTGTTCAGCGACCGCCACGGCGATCGTCTCGGCGTGGACATCCAGACCTACAAACAGTACTTTAGACATGAGCGACCAGTTCCTTTCGTATGCGGCTCTGCGCCGCTGGATTTCACCTCTTCGCAGCGTAACCCGCGCTACTGCGAATCGGCGGCTGGTCGCTCCATACTGACTGAGGAAGTTGTAGTTCTCCGTTGTCGATTCTCAGCGGCCAACTTGTTCAGGGTTGGCCGCTTTTCTTGCCTTTTTTCGACGTTTTTTCCGCACGAAATAGAAATTCTCTTTCCTCCTGATCCAATCTTCCGTTCTTGGAACAGTTGCGCCAGCGACCCTCTCTCTGGTATTACTGTACACATTCTCGAACGTTGGGTCTGGGAGGTTTCATGAGGGATATAAGTCGAAGATTTGGTTTGCGCTGGGGTGTGCCATTGCTCATCGCGCTGTGCATTGCCCTGGTTTTGCCGGCATTTAGCCAAACAATCACCACCGGTGACGTGGCAGGCACGGTCAAGGACGCTTCGGGCGCGGTGGTGCCCAACGCGACCATCACATTGAAAAGCACAGACACCGGCGAAGCTCGCACCATGGTCACCGGAGCATCCGGCGACTACCGGTTCACACTGCTGAAACCGGGAAACTACAGCATTTCGGCGCAGGCGACGGGCCTTAAGTCCAACCTGCAGAATTTCGCGGTACTGGTAGGCCAGGCGGCGGAAATGAACCTGACGCTTTCGGTAACCGCCGCGCAGCAGGTGATCGAGGTCCAGGCCGAAGCCAGCACGCTGCAGACGGAAAGCGCCAACCTGGAGAGCAACTTCAACAAGGCCCAGGTCGATAATCTGCCCATGCCGGGCGGCGACCTCACCACGCTGGCGATGACCGCTCCTGGCATCCGTGTGAATGTGACCGGCGGCTCCGGCAACATGAACGCCAACGGCATCCCGGGCTCGAGCATCCTCTACACTCTCGACGGCATGGACCAAAACGACCCCGCGAACAACCTCAACAACTCGGGCGCGAGCAACAACCTGCTGGGCGCCAACGCGGTGGGTGAGGTGGCGGTGGTCATGAATGCTTACAGCGCGGAATACGGGCGCATGGCCGGCGCTCAGGTCAACATGGTCGGCCTGACCGGATCGAACCAGTTCCACGGCAACCTGTTCTACAACTTCAACTGGGAACAGCTCAACGCGAACTCGTTCTTCAACAACTCCTCGGGGACGCCGAGGGGCCGTTCGGACGCCCACAATTTCGGTGGACGCATCGGTGGGCCGGTCTGGAAGAACAAGATCTTCTTCTTCTTCGACACGGAAAACCTGCGCTACGTTCTGCCGGCCTCCGGTGTGGTTTCACTGCCCTCGCCGCAGCTCCAGGCATACACCCTGGCGCATGTGGGCGCCGTGGAGCTTCCGCTCTACCAGGATTATTTCAAGCTGGTCAACGGCTCGCCCGGAATCAACCGTGCCATCCCGGTCACCAACGGCGGCGGCCTGTTGCAGGACGGCAACGCCCACATGGGATGCGGGATCAACAGCTTCTACAAGACGCCCACCGGGACCGGCGGGACGTTCGGCGTGGACACGCCGTGCGCGGTAGCCTTCGGCACGAATAACACCGAGCTGAATACGGAGCAGTTGTTCAATGCCCGAGGCGACGCCAACCTCTCGAGCTCTCAGAAGCTCTCGTACCGCTATTTCCACGACGCCGGCGTGCAGGCTACCGGTACCAGCCCGGTCAACCCGCTGTACAACTCGGTCAGCAACCAGCCGTCCTACCAGATGGCCTTGACGCACACTTGGGTGATCAGCCCGACCAAGGTCAACACTGTAACCGCCTCCGTGCTGTGGTATACGGCTCAGTTCGGTCTGCAGAATTTCAATGCGGCCATGCAGGCCATGCCGGAGCAGATCAACATTTCGGATGGCGGCGCCAACGGCGGCGGCTTTGCCAATGTGGGCGGCGGAACCTATCCCTACGGGTTGCCGGTCGGTCGCAATGTGGGCCACTTCCAGGTCAACGATGACTTTTCCTGGAACCATGGCACCCACACCATCAAGGCAGGCGTGAATGCCCGCTACGACCAGTACACTTACACCAGCATTGCGCAGAATGCGTTCGTCGGCACCTACAGCCTGGGCGATCTCTCCGACTTCGCCAACGGCAAGCTCGGCGCCACCGGGAACGCTCTCAGCAGCTTCAGCCAGTCCTTCCCGCTGTACGGCGCCCTGCATTTCCGGTTCCCGTCGGCCGACTTCTATCTTTCCGACGACTGGGCGGTCACCAAGAACCTGAAGCTGACATACGGACTGCGCCTGGAAGAAAACTTCAACCCCACCTGCGTCGAGAATTGCTTCGTGCTCACCAACGTGCCGTTCAACTCTCCCAGCTATCAGGGCGGGGTCAACATCCCATACAGCAACACGCTCACCACGAGTGGCAGCCTCTTCTACAACACGGAAGGTCCCATCGTGCAGCCGCGCTTCGGTTTCGCCTACAAGCCCCCGATGGGGCATGACAAGACGGTCATCCGCGGCGGCATCGGCCTCTTTGCGACGAACTACACGGACGGCCTCGGCGGCACGCTGGCCAACCAGGTTCCGAACAAGTTCGCCCCCGGCGGATTGACCTTCGGATCGGTCGGAGTGATCAGCGATCCTACCAGCTCGGCGTACACGGCCCAGGCTTCGGCGAATGCGTTCCAGACCGGGTTTAACTCCGGCTACACGCTCGCGCAGATCCAGAACGCCGTGAAGCCGGCGACCTTCGGCACCCCCAGCATCAGCTCGTTCCCGAGCACCTTCCATGCGCCCCACACGCTGGAATGGAGCTTCGAAATCCAGCACGAGATCGACCACCACAATATGGTCACGATCTCATATGTCGGCAATCACGGCTACGATATCCAGGAGTCCGTCAATGCCAACATGTACGCCAGCTCCACGAGCACCAAGAATTACGGCGGCCCGTATGGGGGATTGCCTGGCGCCGCGCCCGACGCGCGTTTCGTAACGGTGACCCAGTACTACAACAACGGCGTCAGCAACTACAACTCCCTCACACTGCAATACCGGCACGTGTTCAGCTACGGGTTGACGGCCCAGTTCCACTACACCTGGAGCCACGATCTGGGAACCATTAACTACTACAATCCGTTCAATCTCAGCAACGGCTACGGCAGCCTCGGCTTCGACAATCGACACCAGGTGGCAGGCGACCTGCTCTGGAACCAGCCCTTCAAAGCGACCAACAGGTTTGTGAACCAATTGATCAAGGGCTGGACCGTAGGCATGAAGATGTACGTCTACAGCGGCGCCCCCTTCAGCGTGACGGACAGCAAGATCGCAACGTCGGTCAACTCCACGGGAGTGCTCACGCCGCTGGCGGATCTGGTGGTCCCGACCGCCTTCAACACGAACTGCAATTCGAGCAACGCGGTTGGCCAGCCCTGTCTGGCGAAGACCGATTTTGCGACCTATCCAGGCTCGGGCATTTCGACTCCGATCCAGACCGACTGGGGCAATATTTCGCCCAACAGCTTCCGCGGCCCCGGCTACTTCGACATCGACGGGACGCTGCAGCGGGCATTCGCCATCAAAGAGCGGCTCAAGTTCACGCTGGGCATGCAGGCTTACAACGTGCTCAACCACCCGAACTTCGCCAACCCGTCGTCATCGAATCAAAGCGTAACCGCGGGCGGCTTCTCCACCATCACCAGCACTCTGGGTCCCCCGACCAGCATTTACGGCACGGGCCAGGGCGCTTCGGTTTCGGGGCGTCTGGCGGTCCTGACCGGGACATTTACGTTCTAAACCTCAAACTAAGGCATGGAAAAGGGGCGGGCCTTCGGGCTCGCCCTTTTTTAATGTCTGACAAATCGAAACCGCATCATCTGCCCGCGTGGCGCCGGGATAAACCCACTTGATTTTTGAATTGAAATCCAAGAGAATTTAACAATTCCGTTCGGATTGTCATGCAGTGACACATTCGGCGGGGGTCTTTCATTTTTGAAATTCGGAGTACCACAGGCGGCCAGCCAACTCGGGGCGACGACCTGTGCGAGAGAGGGTGAAAAAAGAAATGCGACGGGGATACGTGTTCCTTCTGGCATTGCTTTATACCAGCTTCCATCTGAATGCCCAAGTCAACGCGACGGGCACACTTCTGGGTACAGTCACCGATAAGACGGGCGCCGTGGTTCCAGCGGCTTCCGTCAAGGCCACCAGCAAGAATACCGGTCTGAGCCGCGACGCCGTGACGAACGATGCCGGCCAATATCGCTTCGACCTGCTGCCCGCTGGCAGTTATGACGTGCGCGTCACCATGAAGGGCTTCGCCACGTCGGTCCATTCCAACGTGGAACTGGCTGTCAGCCAGACGAGTACGGTCGACGCCATGCTCGAGCCGAGCACGCAGGCGGAGGTCGTGACGGTCGAGTCGGCGGGCACTACGCTGGTCGACGTGCAAAAGACTGACGTCAGCACTCCGATCAACACGCAGGAGATTGAAAACCTGCCACTGAACGGCCGTGACTTTGTCAACCTGGCGCCGGGCGCGCGTCCGGTCAACTCGTATGACCCGACCAAGAACCGCATCGGCGTCTTTTCCGTGGACGGTTCAAGCGGCCGCAACGTGAATGTGACGGTCAACGGCATCGACGATAAGGACAACACGGTAGGCGGCCCGGTCATGCAACTGCCTCTGGAAGCCGTGCAGGAATTCAATATCAGCACGCAGCGCTTTTCCGCCGCGAACGGTCGCAGCGAGGGCGCGCTGATCACCGCCATCACCAAGTCCGGCACCAACCTGCCGGACTGCCTGTGCTCTCGAGCATCACCGATCTGACCTCCTCCGGCCGCTCGCGCTATGACGGACTGAACATCGTGTACCGCCGCCGCATGACCTGGCACGTCAGCGCAAACATCAGCTATGTGCTCTCGCGGGCGCTGTCTTACCGCGGTTACGCGGCCAGCTACAGCAACGCGCCGTCGAATGTCACCGCATACCTGGCGCCTTACGATTTCGGTCCCACGCCTTCCGACGAGCGGCACCGCTTCGTGGTGAGCGGCGTGATCGATCTGCCGTGGGGCATTCGCTTCTCGCCGATCATGCAGATCGCGTCCGCCCGTCCCTACACTCCGGTGGAGGGCACCGATTACTTCGGCTACGGCACCTCCGGCACCAGCGAGCAGGCCGTCATGCTGAACAGCGATCCGAAGAACTACCTGGCAACCGCCTCTTACACGGCGGCGCAGATCAATTCGTGTCTGAGCGCCGGCAACTGCCATATCTCGAACTACGATTCCGCACGCGGTCTGGCGTTCTTCCAGTTCGACGCCCGCTTCAGCAAGATGGTCAAAATTCGTGAGAAGGCCAGCATCGAATTCATGTTCCAAGCGTTCGATATGACCAACCGCGCGAATTTCGGCGGCAACTACTACAACAACATCCGCAGCTCTTCGTTCGGTACGCCGGCTGGTTTCATCACGCCGTCGGCCGTCGTGATGCCACAGTTCTTCGCGGGTGAAGCCGGCTTCACGTTCCGCTTCTAACCGACACGGAGCCGCGACCGTGAGGGAGCGGTGGCAAAGGCCGCATGCGAAGACTTAGCCACCGCTTGCTTACGCGCGCGGCTCGGTTTCGTGCGCTATTTCTTGGTCGCCCAAAGTGCCGCGAAGAACAGGACGTTGTAGGCGGAATGCATCAACGTCGAGGCTTTGGTGGAACCCGTGCGGTGCCGCATCCAGCCGAACGCCGCGCCGGCTCCCGAGATCAGCACGGCATGACGCCAGGAATTCCCGTACTCGGAAAAATGCAGCAGGCCGAAAGGAATCGCCGCCACCAGAATTCCGGTCACCACGCCCATGCTGCGCACCAGCAGGGGCTGTAAAAAGCCCCGGAAAATCAGCTCCTCAGCGAGCGGCCCCAGGGTTATACCAAAAACGCCGATGAGGATCATCGATGTACGGTCCTGCATCAGCTCGGTGAGCGGGTTGGTGGTATTCGGCGTGCGAACCACGTAGGCCAGCAGGTTGACTAGGACTGCGGCGAGCCACCCCGCTCCCGCCACCCACGGCGGTGGCAGCGAAAAGCGCTTCCACGCCAGCGATTCCCAGAACGGGCGCTTGTACTGCAGCCGGAAGATGGCCAGCATCAGGAGGAATGGGGCCAAGTAGGAAGCTGCGCTGCCGGCGAGGGCGGTCCCGGCGCCTGGCGCGCGCGGCATCAACGCACCGATGGTGACGATGGCAACGAACCACGCGCTGAACACCAGCAGCAGGTCCGCATAACCCCAGAACGCGGTTCCTGGCGGATACTCCTCGCCAGGCAATGGAGGGGGCGCCAGCTCTTCGTCGCTCATCGACCCTTCTCGATCAGCGCGGCGGCCAGCAGCGGCAGCATCAGCTCATGATGTCCGGTGATGGCGTAGCCATGGCCGCCGGAGCGCGCGTGCGGCCGCTCCACTACATTCACCCGCGGCCGATAATGCTGGAGAAAATCGAAGTTCGCGGTAGTGAAATTCGCCAGTGGATGGCCCAGGTTGCGCACCGCGGACACGGCCTTGAGGAACACTTCCGGGAGCACTACGGCCGAGCCGATATTCAGGTAGACGCCGCCTTCGTTCAGCTCCGTCACGCAAGCGCACAGCAGCCGGAAATCGCGATGGCCCGCGCTGCCGATGGCAGCGGGATCCGCGGCAGGATGGGTGTGCGGCGTGTCCGTGCCCATGGCGACATGCACGGTGACCGGCACGGACGCCGCATATGCCTGGGCGAGCAGGCTGCTGGCGGCGTGGTTGGAAGTGCACAGCGCCCGCCCCAAAGCCTCGCCGATACCGATTCCTTCGCGGTCGCCCGCGGCGATCGCCCCGTTCATCTCCCGACCGGTCTCTTCAGCGGCGCCGAAGCGGCCGTCGGGCAGCACCGCTTCCACATCTTCGCTGGTATGGCCGGCGAGGGCAATTTCAAAATCGTGAATCGCGGCTGAGCCGTTTAGCGCGAAGCCCGTGGCGTAGCCGCGGTGCATCAGGTCAATGAGCACCGGCGCCATGCCGCACTTGATCACGTGGCCGCCCATCCCCCACAGGATGGCCCGGCCCTTGTCTCGCGCGGTAGCGACCGCGTCCACCACGGCTCGAAAGCTGTCGCCCGCCAGAATGTGGGGCAGGGAATCGACCAGGCCTGCGATGCCCGAACCTTCGCGATACGGGGCGGCAAAGTCCGCCACCCTCACTTTTCCGCCGCGCTCCGCCAGCCCGATCGTGCATAGCCCTGCAAAATCGAGCGGCTGCTGTTTGTATTTGCTCATGCCGCCTGCCCGTTCCCAAGCACTTTCCGAAGCGCATCGGCTGTGTAGCTCTTCTTCGAGCGGCTCACTTGCTCCGGTGTGCCGCTGGCCACCACGCGGCCGCCGTGCTCGCCGCCATCGGGGCCAAGGTCGATCAGCCAGTCGGCAGTCTTGATCACGTCCAGATTGTGCTCGATCACTACCACGGTGTTCCCCAACTCTACCAGCCTTTGCAGGACGTCGAGAAGCTTGCGCACGTCGTCGAAATGCAGCCCGGTCGTCGGCTCGTCGAGAAGATAGAACGTGCGGCCGGTCTGGCGCTTGCTCAGTTCCTTGGCCAGTTTGATCCGCTGTGCCTCGCCGCCCGACAGCGTGGTCGACGATTGCCCAAGGTGCACGTAGCCGAGGCCCACGTCCAGCAGCGTTTGTAGCTTGGCGCGGATCTGCGGCAGGTTCTCCATCAGGGGCAGCGCCTCCTCGATGGTCATGTCCAGCAAATCGGCAATGGAGTAGCCTTTGAACTTCACCTGCAGGGTTTCGCGATTGTAGCGCCGGCCGCGACAAACGTCGCAAGTCACGTAGACGTCCGGCAGGAAGTTCATTTCGATCCGCTTCAGCCCGTCGCCCTGGCAGGCTTCACAGCGCCCACCCTTCACGTTGAAGCTGAATCGCCCGGGCTTGTACCCGCGCTCGCGGGATTCCGGCAGCATCGCAAAAAGATCGCGGATCGGTGTGAACAGGCCGGTGTAGGTCGCGGGATTCGAGCGCGGCGTGCGGCCGATCGGCGCCTGGTCGATGCGGATGACCTTATCGATCTGGTCGATGCCTTCGATCGACGAGTGCGCGCCCGGCTCCTCGCGCGACCCGTAGATCTCCTTCGCCAGCGAGCGATAGAGAATCTCGTTGACAAGCGTCGATTTGCCGCTGCCCGAAACGCCGGTGACGACCGTCAGCACCCCCAACGGAACTTCGACGTCGATGTCTTTCAGGTTGTGCTCGCGCGCGCCGCGGATCACGAGCTTCTTGCCGTTCGCTTTGCGGCGCGCACCGGGAACCGGAATCTGCAGCGCGCCGGACAGATACCGGCCCGTGAGCGAATCGGGATTTTTCGCGATGTCCTCAGGATGTCCGGCCGCCACGAGCCCTCCGCCGAGCCGTCCCGCGCCGGGTCCTAGGTCGATCACGTAATCGGCGCGCTCGATCGTCTCCGCGTCGTGCTCCACCACCAGGACCGTGTTCCCCATGTCGCGCAACTGCCCCAGTGTTTCGAGCAGCCGCTCGTTGTCGCGAGGGTGCAGGCCGATCGAGGGTTCGTCGAGTACATAAAGGACGCCGCGCAGTTTGGAGCCAATTTGCGTCGCCAGGCGAATCCGCTGTGCTTCACCGCCCGAAAGCGTGGCTGCGGAGCGGTCGAGACTCAGATAATCCAATCCGACCGCGGACAGGAATTCCAGCCGCCGGCGGACCTCATCCACCACGCGCTCGGCAATCTGCGCCTCGCGGCCGCTC
>Ga0335083_10002721_pt1 | contig 23224 bp, 15 predicted proteins | sample Lox_Sample_42_FD_206716 | JGI IMG/M metagenome (GOLD analysis project Ga0335083, IMG submission 206716) | Soil microbial communities from Loxahatchee National Wildlife Refuge, Florida, United States - Lox_Sample_4.2 | ecosystem: Environmental > Terrestrial > Soil > Wetlands | place: USA...
GGCGCCGGCGTGACCGTCAGCAACGCGAACTTCCCGCCGCCGGATGCTGGCACGAAGCTCGGCTGGATCACCATCGTGACCGTGTACGCCGGCAAGCAACCGACGCCGGCATCCGGCACGCCGGCATCGGCGGGCACCGCCGCATCCGGCACGCCGGCATCGATCGTCGGGCAGCTCGTGTAGCCGCGCACGAACAGCACGGCGGGCTCGGTCACGGTCGGCATCGGGCCGCCATGCTCGGCGACGACGCGCGTCACGCCTTGCGCTTGCGCGAGCCGAAGCCCGCCGATCACCACGAGGAGCGAAACGATCCGGCGCATCTTGGAGATGACTACAACGCCCGCGCCGATCCGGGTCTCAGCGATCCCGAGAGGTTGGCAGGGTTCCGTTCGTTGCCGTGTCGCGGATTCGCGACAGCCGCGTCATGCCGCGCGCCGGCCGCGCAGCCGTATGAAGGCGGCAGCTTCCGGAACCTTCGCGAGGTGCATCACGCCGAGGTAGGCCACGCCGTAGACCGGAATCGCGGCGAGCGCCGCAGCCCACGCGGGCGCCCCGAACGATCCGGCGATCCACGACGCGCCATAGCCGAGCGCGCCGGCGAACGCGGCGGCGGCGAGCGCGCCGAGCCCGAGCTTCGCCGGGATCGGGACCTTGCCGATCCGTCGCGACAGCCAGCGATCGAGCAGCAGGAACTCGATCCACGCCGCGAACCCGGCGCTCGCGGTCAGCCCGAACGCGCCCCACGTCGTCGAATAGCCGAGCGCGTCGCGGATCGGCAGCGCGAATGCCCAGCCGACCACGCCGGTGATCGCGACGCGCACGACGGCCGCGCGCAGCGGCGGCTTCGGATCGCCGAGCGCGTAGAACGCCGAGCCGAGCAAGCGGCCCTGCGTGCTGGCCGATAGGCCGACCGCCGAACCCGCGAGGATGATCCACACGACCGTCGTATCGTGCGCGTCGAAGCGGCCGGTCTGGAACAGCAGCGCGACGATCGAGCCGCCGATCGTCACGAACGCGACCGCGCTCGGCACGACGAGGAACACGACGCGGCGCAGCGCGGGCTGCAGCCGCGCGAGCACGTGCGCGCCGGCGGCATCGCCGCTCGCGCTCGCCATCTCGGGGAGCTCGGCCGCCGACACCGCCATGCCGAACAGGCTGACCGGCAAGAGCGCGAGCACCTGCGCGTACGAGATCGCCGAGACCATCGCTTCGCCGAGATAGCTCGCGATCACCTGATCGATGTAGGCCGAGAACTGCACCGAGCCCCGGCCGACGAGCACGGGGCCGAACGCGCGGAGCGTGGCGCGAACGCCGTCGTCGCGCACCGCGAGCGACGGACGCAAGCTGCCGAGCAGCGCGATCACGGTCGGCAGCTGCACGACGAGCTGTGCGGCCGAGCCGATCACCGCGCCCCACGCGAGCCACGTCGCGACGTCGTCGTCGTGACCGGCAAACCGCCGCCCGGCGACGATCGCGGCCGCGATCAGCGCGGCATTCCACAACACCGGCGACACGTAGCTGAGGAAGAACCTGCGGTGGCTGTTGAGCACGCCGAGGCACCACGCCGACAGCACGAGCAGCGCGACGCCGGGGAACAGCACGCGCACGAGCGAGATCGTCAGCTCGCGCGACGCCTCGCCGTAGCCCGGTGCGAGCAGCTCGACGATCGGCCGCGCCGCCACCACGCCGGCCAGCGCGATCACCGCCGCGACCAGCGCGAGCAGCGTGCCGACGGCGCGCGCGACGCGCGACGCCTCGGCGTGCCGGCCCTCGGCGAGCAGCCGCGCGTAGACCGGGATGAACGACGCGGACAGCACGCCCTCGCCGAGCAGGTTCTGCAAGAAGTTCGGGATCCGCAGCGCCGCCTTGAACACGCCGGCCGCGGCCGAGTTGCCGAGGTAGTGCGCGAACGCGCGCTCGCGCACGAGCCCGGCGATCCGCGAGAGCAGGATGCCGGCGCCGACCGCGAGCGCGCCGCCGATCCGGCGCGTGCGTGGCTTGGACTCCGGCATTTCTCGAACAATGCCACACGCAGGCGTGTTATTTCCCAAGCATGGCGACACCAGGTGTGCCCGTGCTGTGCACGACGTGCGGGAAACAGATCAGCGGCAGCGAGATCCTCTACACGGCCGACGCGCGCGTCGTGTGCCAGGGGTGCTCGTCGAAGGCGGAGCTGCGCGGCGACGAGTCGCGCGCGGCCGGCAACATCCAGAAGGCGGCGTGGACGGCGCTGGCGTGCAGTCTCGTGGTCTGGATCTTCAATCCGTTCTTCCTGTGCGACATCGGTGGCCTCGTGTCCGCGATCTACGCGCTGACGTCGATGCGGCGCGGCAACGAGCAGTTCACGCGTTACCTGACAGCGGGCGCGCGCACGCAGATCTGGATCTGCACGATCATCGGCCTCGTGCTGCTCGGCATCCACGTGCTGCTCGTGCTGCTCGTATTCGGCGCGATCGCGACTTCGACTACGCGGTTCTAGCGTAACCGTAGAGTCAGCGCGAGCGGGCCGGTCTTCGCGCCGGCACCGCGCGTGCCGTCGAGCTCGACGGTCGAGAGATCGTCGAGCTTGCCGTAGAGATTGATCAGCGTGTTCGCCGACTCGATGTGCGCACCGTTGACGTCGGTCAAGACGTCGCCGTTCGCGAGGCCGAGCGCGGACGCGAGCGAGTGATTCGAGACGCCGAGCACGCGCAACCCGGCGAGCTTGCCGGCGCCATCGGTCACCGGGACGATGCGCACCCCGCCGGGCTTGACCGCGCCGCTCACCAGCTCGCGCACGAGCGAGCGGTCGACCTCGAACGTGTGATCGTCGACCGCGCGCACGCGATCGCGCCACGGGTCGGCGGCCGGCACGGCGCTCGTCACCTCGGGTGTTGCCGCACCGAGCAGCGAGAGATGGCCGTGCCGGCCGCGCGGGTCGACGACGTCGACCGTGATCCAGCCGATGTCGGCGATCTGGCCGACGCCCGGAATCCGATCGCCGATGCCGAAGCTGCCCTGGATCTCGCTGCCGGGGACGCGCAGCGTGGCGCGCGGCTCGGCGCCGAGGCTGGTCGCGATCAGCACCGCGCCGGGAACAAAATCATCTGCCGGAGTCGACTCGCTCGCGGCGGCGCACGACGAACAGAACATGTTCCGCTCGACCAGTCCTGCGCCGTCCGGTTTCGGCCGCGCTCGCGTGACCTCCGGCGCGCGAGCGGGAGCTGTGGGGCCGTGTCCGGGTGGGGCCAGGTAGAACGCCTCGACGAACGCGGAGGCCGCGCTCGCCGCAAGCGTTGCACACGTGACCACGGTCGCCAGCGCGACGAGCCAGCTCCGACAGAGGACGAACGCGACGACGATCTTGGCGCTTTCGAACATCGCGTTCCTCGACGAGCACGTAGATCAACGCGCGTGCCACACTGCAAGCGCGCGAATTCGGGATCGGCAGCCCCGCGACCGCGTCACCGCGGCGGTGCAGCTAGCAGCGAAGCTGCCAGACTGGCACCCACATTAGCGCTAGTATGTGGGGCGGTGAGGATGACCGAGCAAAGCGTCGCCAGCTGCGGCCGTGCGGTCGGGCTTGTACCGACGGCCGAGCGGAGCGAGGACCTTCGGTGAGCGGAACCACGCCCAAGCAGATCGGGAAATACCAGATCCTCGATCGCCTCGCGGTGGGAGGTATGGCCGAGCTGTTCAAGGCGCAGCTGATCGGCAACCTCGGGTTCGAGAAGCTGGTCGCGATCAAGAAGATCTTGCCGCACCTCGCCTCCGACAAGTCGTTCGTCGAGATGTTCATCGACGAGGCGCGGATCACCGCCCAGCTCGATCACCGCAACATCGTCGGCGTGTTCGAGCTCGGCACCGACGCCGACACGCCCTACATCGCGATGCAGTACGTAGACGGCCTCGACGTGCTCGCGCTGCTCCGCGAGTGCGCGCGCGCGCAGATCCGCCTGCCGCCCGAGCTCGCGGCGCTGATCGCGCGCGACGTGCTCGACGCGCTCGACTACGCGCACCACGCGCTCGACGTCAACGGCCGCGACCTCGGCATCGTCCATCGCGACATCTCGCCCGGCAACGTGCTGCTGTCGTGGCGCGGCGACGTCAAGCTCACCGACTTCGGCATCGCGCGCGCGGCCGAGCGTCGCCACAAGACCGAGGCCGGCACGCTCAAGGGCAAGTACGGCTACATGTCGCCCGAGCAGGTCTCGGGCGCCGACGTCGACGCGCGCAGCGACCTGTTCTCGGTCGGCATCCTGCTCGCCGAGATGGTGATGGCGCGCCGGCTGTTCACGTCGACGAACGATCTCGACATCCTGCTCATGGTCCGCGACGCGCGCCTCGATCGCCTGCACAAGTACGCCCAGGAGTTTCCGGTCGAGCTGCGCGTGCTCACGGTGCGCGCGCTGCAGCGCCGGCCCGAGGACCGCTGGCAGAACGCGGCGCAGTTCCGCGACGCGATCGACGAGTGGATCCGCCGCACGTCGCGCGTGACGTCGCGCGATCTCGCCGCGCTGATCGGGCGCGTCATCAACGCGCCGACCGCGGACCTGCACGGCACGCCGGTCGAGTCGCGCGTGACCGCGCCGGTCGACGACGACAGCGGGCTGGCGGGTCCGATGACGCGCGCGCATCTCGCGCAGGCCGAGGCCGAGGCGCAGCGCGCCCGCGCCGAGTTCATCGCGAGCGAGGGCATCCCGGAGGGCGTCGGCGGCAACGAGGGCTCGAGCGGCACGATGACCGTCAGCGACGACGACATCCTGCCCGAGCAGCCGGCCGAGAACTCGTCGGGGCCGCGCGAGGTCGGCGACCTGCGCGAGCAGCCGGTGCTGCGCCTCATGTACCGGCTCGCGAAGACGAAGGCGACCGGCATGCTGACGCTCGAGGGCCGCGCGGGGGTCCTCAAAGAGGCGTACTTCGCGGAGGGCCAGCCGCAGTTCGTGTCGAGCAACGTCGAGAGCGAGCGGTTCGGCAGCTACCTGTTGCAGATGAACGTGCTCACGCCGCAGGCGCTGCAGCGCGCGCTCAGCGTGATGCATCACTTCGGCGGCAAGCTCGCCGACACGCTCGTCGGGCTCGATCTGCTCGATCCACTCGAGGCGTATCGCCTGCTCGCGAAGCAGGTCGCGGCGAAGCTGATCGAGACGTTCAGCTGGCAGAAGGGGCGGTCGACGTGGATCCCGCGCCAGACCCACCAGCACAAGGCGCGCGCGCTGCACCTCGACGCGATGCGCGTGATCGGTGCGGGCGCGGCGCAGCTGGCCGAGCCGCTCGTCGAGGACTGGCTGACGCACAACGCGCGCGCGTTCGCGTCGCGCGAGCCGGTGCAGGACGGCGAGCTCGCGCAGTTCGGGCTCGGCGAGGCGCTCTTGCGCGTGTACAGCCTGCTCGACGGCCGCGTGCGGCTCGGCGAGCTCGCGTCGCGCGTGCGCTCGCCGGAGGCACGGCTGAATCTGTTGCGGCTGACGTACCTGCTCGTCCAGACCGAGCTCGCGCGGCTGAGCTGATGACCGGCGGGCGCGTCCTCGCGATCGTCGCGTGCATGTGCGGCGCGTGCGGCAGCCCGTCGAAGCTCGACGACGTCGCGCCGACGATGGCCGGTGCGCGCGCGGCCGAGCGCGGCGCTGGCATGCCGCGCGACTTCTCGGCCGCCGCGGACGCGTACACCGCGCTGTGCAAGGACGGCAGCGGCGAGCTCGAGGCCTGCTTCGAGCTGACCGACGCGATCCTGGCCGGGCGCGGCGTCGCGTTCGACCTGGCGCGCCTCCAGCAGCTGCAACACGCGGTGTGCCGCCGCGGCGACGCGCTGTCGTGCGTGATGGAGGCGTACATCGAGCTGACGCGCCCGGACACGTCGGAACAGCGCCGCGCCGAGCTCGCGCCGACGCTCGAGGAGCAGGGCGCACAGGTCGAGCAAGCGTGCGAGCACGGCGACGGGCGCGCGTGCGAGTGGATCGCGGGCATCCGCGGCAGCGAGGGCGGCGAGGCCGACGACGAGCGTCGCGCGAAGTTCAGCAAGGCCTGCCACGCCGGCCGCATCGACGCGTGCGGCAGCGTGATGTCGGAGCTGCTGGCGTGCGCCGATCCCGACGAGCACGACCCCGACGCGTGCGAGGCGCGCGCGCTCGCGATCGCGCCCGACGAGCCGTTCCACGCCGAGCGCCAGGAAGCCGCGACCAAGCTCGTCGACGAATGCGGCGCCGGCGACGCGCGCGCGTGCAATTACCTGCCGACGCGGCGCGTCCCGCTCGCCGCGCTGTGCGCCGCGCACGACTACGACGCGTGCGGCCAGCTCGGCTGCATCGGCGACGACGCGGCGGCGGCTGCGGCGCGCGCGAACGGCGTGCCGGCCGCCGAGTGCTCGGTCGCCGGCGCGCGGGCGCTGTTCGAGTGGCGGCGCACGCCGAATCATTCCAAGTTCGAGCCGCTCGCGGCCGAGCCCGGTGCTCCGGTCGGGCCGCGGCCGACGCCGCCGTTCGAGGCCGTGCGGTTCGCGCGCCACGGCGGCCGCACCCGGCACGACTGGCCGCGCTTCGACGTCTACAACATGAACGATCACGCCGTGACCGAGCTCGCGGTGTGTCTGTACGCGTATCGCAGCTCCGACCAGCTCGCCCGCGTCGTCGCGACCCGCAAGGTCTCGATCGCACCCGATGCGCGCATCGAGCTCGCGCTCGACGACGCGATCGCGGACGCGCTGCCCGACGGCACCGACGACGTGTTGATCGACTACGACCGCGTTCGCTTCGAGGGCGATGCCGCCGCGAGCGTCGACGAGTCGCGCTGTCCCGCGCAGCGACCGTACGACCGCGAGGCCGCGCCGCTTCACTGGTAGCCCGGCCGGCTCGAACGTCAGAACGGCGAGACGTCCTCGCGTAGCTCGTGCTCGTGCAGCAGCACGCGCAGCGGCGACAGCAAGTGCGGCTTGATCGCGACCAGGTTCGCGCGCTCGTCGGGATCGAGGCGCACGTCGTAGAGCTCGATGCTCGAGCCGTTGTCGACGAGCTTGTAGCGGCCCTGCACGATCGCGGTGATGCCGCCGGGATTCGAGCGATCGCGGATCATCGCCGCATACGCGACGCCGCCGTTCGGATCGGGCGCGCGCTGACCGGTCGCGAGCGCCGCGAACGACTGGCCATCGATGTCGTGATCGGGCGGCGGCTCGAAGCCGGCGAACTCGAGGATCGTCGGCGTGAGATCGGTGAGGCTGACCGTCTCGGGGATGCGGCCGTGCGCGATGCCGGGGCCCGCGATCACGAGCGGCACGTGGATCTGCGAGTCGTAGAGATCGGTCGAGTGAAACGGCTGGCCGTGATCGCCGAGCGCCTCGCCGTGATCGGCGGTGACGATGATGATCGGCTGGCGATCTGCCGGCCGGTTCGCGAAGCTCTGGAGCAGCTCGCCGAGCATGCGATCCGACGCCGCGAGCGTGCGGTCGTAGTAGCGACGGCGCTCGTCGTCGTTGCGCGGCTCGCCGCTCGTCTGCTGCCAGTTGTGCGGCTCGAGCAAGTGCATCCACAGAAACAGCGGCGCGTGATCACCGCTCGCCTCGCGGGTCTCGAGCCACTTGCGAGCCATGCGCGCGAGCAGGAGGCCGTTCTCGCGCGGCTCGATCTCGAGGTGCTCGAGGCCGCGCGCGAGCCCGGTGCGCGCTTCCGGGCCCCAGATGCCGCCGCAGCACATGAAGCCGGCGGTCTCGTAGCCGCCGGCGTGCAGGCGCTCGGGAAGGAGCACGTGGCGCGGATCGACGCGCAGCGCCCAGCCGACGACGCGCCCGCGCACGCGATCGGGCGCGAGCCCGATGATCATCGACGGGATCGACCGCCGCGTCACGTTGCTCGGCGAGAACGCCCATTCGAACACCTCGCCGCGATCGGCGAGCCCGCGCAGCACGGGCATCTCGGCGTGGCCGCCGTAGGGCGGCGTGTGGTCGGCGCGCACGGTGTCGATCGTCACCAGGATGATGTCGGGGTGCGGCGCGTCGGCGCGCGGGGTCGGTGCGAACGTGGCGAGCGGGATGCCGGCGCGGATCGCGTCGAGATCGAAGATGCGATCGATCGCGAGCCCCGCGATCGGCCGCTCGCCCCAGATCGAGAGCGTCAGCGACGGCTCGGCGCGCCACGCGTACAGCGCGGCCGCGATCGCGGCGGCGGCGAGCGCGACGATCGCGGCGCCGACCATGCGTCGGGCCCGCTCGGTGACGCGGGGGCGCGGCCATGCGGCATGCGCGAGCGCGGCGGTGGCGATGCCGGCGGCCGGCGCGCGCAGCGGCGTGAGATCGAGCGTGCCGACCCGCGGCAGCACGAGCAGGCGCCACAGCGCGTACACGATCGCCATCGTGACGAGCGCGGTCGCGAGCGCGATGCGCGCCGGCGACAGCAGCGTGGCGTGGCCGCGCCGCGTCCACCGCGTGTCGAGCTTGCGCGCGATCGCGCCGAACGCGCGCGCCGACGGCCGCGACAGGATCGCGATCACGAACGCCGCGGTCACCGCGACGATCGGCTCGGCGAACGACATCGGCAGCGGCTTGAACGCGGTCCAGCTCGCGAGCTCCCACGTGCCCTGGAACATCGCCCACGCGAGCGCGAACCCGCCGATCACGACGGTCGCCGCCCAGCCGGCGAGCCGCGGCGCGGCGCCGTCGGGCTCGACGAGCGCGAGCTCGCTCGGTCGCCACGCGATCCACAGCGCGCGGACCAGCGCGCTGCCGGCGAACAGGCTCGGCAGCGCGAGCAACGCGAGGAATCCGGTCGACGCGATCGCGCCGACGATGCCGCCGGCTCCGAGGTCTTCGACCGCGCCGGCGACGATCGTCCCGGCGCACGCGGCGACCACGCTCGGCCACAGCCAGCGAGCGAGGGAACGGAGGGCTGGCGCGACCACTGGCAGGCATGATGATAGCGCGTGAGGGCCCGCGAACCGATAAGTCGATCGATGATCGCAGTCGAGGCGACCGGATGACGAGGCGCCGGTGAGGAGCGGAGAGGAGCATCCTCGACGGATGTGACTCGAGCACCGCAGCCGGCAACGAAGTCAGCCGGGATGGATCGGCCGCGAGAACGAACGAGTTATCGGTTCGCGGGCCCTGAGGCTTTGGGCTTTGGACTTTGGGCTTCGGGTCGGAGAACCTCGGGCCAGAGTCCAAGGCCCAGGTCCCTACGAGCTTCTTCCACGTCTTCCGCTCGCGCCGCATCGCGGTGCTCGCCGCGCTCGGCTTCTCGTCCGGACTGCCGCTCTACCTGACCGGTCAGACGCTGCAGGCGTGGATGAGCTCGCGCCACGTCGACCTCAAGCGCATCGCCGCGATGTCGGCGGTCGGGCTCGCGTACTCGCTCAAGTTCGCGTGGGCGCCGCTGCTCGATCGCTATCGGCTGCCGGTGCTCGGCCGACGCCGCGGCTGGATGCTCGGGCTCCAGCTCGCGCTCGTCGCCGCGATCGCGACGATGGGCGCGATCGATCCGGTCGCCGCACCGGTCGCGCTCGCCGCCGCTGCGGCCGTCGTCGCGTTCCTGTCGGCGTCGCAGGACGTCGTGCTCGACGCCTACGCGGCCGACGTGCTCGCGCCCGAACAGCGCGCGGCGGGGCAGGCGGTGTACGTCGTCGGCTATCGCGTCGGGCTGCTGGTCGCGGGCAGCCTCGCGCTCGTGCTCGCCGATCACCTGGCGTGGCCGGTCATCTATGCGGTGATGGCGGCGGCGATGGTCGTCGGCGTCGCCGGCACGTTCGCCGCCGAGGAGCCGGCCACGCCCGAACAGGCACGGCACACGCTCGCGACCGCGCTCGTCGAGCCGTTTCGCGAGCTCGCGCACCGGCTCGGCGGCGGCAGGCTCGCTCGCCTGCTCGCGTTCGCGGCGCTGTACGAGCTCGGCTACTTCTTCGCGCAGGCCGTCATCATCCCGTTCCTGCACGACGGCGTCGGCTTCGACTTCACGACGATCGGCGTCGCGAACAAGGCGCTCGTGTTCGCCGGCACCGCGGTCGGCGGGTTCGCGAGCGGCGCGCTCGTCGCGCGCTGGGGCCCGCACCGCCTGCTCGTGCCGTTCGGCGCGCTCGCGCTCGCGACCCACCTCCTGTACGCGCTGCTCGCGCTCGCCGGCCATTCGCTGCCGATGCTGTGCGTCGCCGTGCTCGCCGACAGCATCGCGAACGCGCTCGTGATGACCGCGTTCGTCGCCGTGCTCATGGGCACGTGCTCGCCGGCGTTCAGCGCGACCCAGCTCGCGATCCTGACCTCGTTGTCATCGGTCGGCCAGCGCGTGCTCGGCCCGTTCGCCGCCAACGTCCAGGTCGCGGTCGGTTGGGCTGGCTTCTTCGTGGTCACCGCGGCGATGACCGTGCCCGGCCTCGTCCTCGCGCGCCGGATCGCGCAGGAAGTTGCCGCCGGCGGCGAGCGCTCGTAGCGTGACTCGGTGACCGTTCGTCCGTGGCTCGCCGTCTCGGTCGCCGCCGCCGCGTGTACGGCCGCCGCGGTCGCGAGCGGATCGGGGCTCGCGGGCTGCCTCGCCTGCGGTGCGCTCGGCGCCGCGCTGGCGCAGGGCGTGCGCGCGTTCGCCGGCAGCTCGTTTGCGGCGGAATTGCTCGCGGTCGCCGCGGCGCTGCTCGGCGTGCTCGGCCTCGCCGCGGTCGCGCCCGCCGAGCCGGTGCGCGCCGCGATCGCCGCCGCGGCCGCGTTGTGGGCGATCGGCGAGCTCGTGCGGCCACTGCCCGCGCGCGGCTCGTCCGTTCCCGCGCTCGCGCTCGCCGCGTTCGCGGCCGCGCTCGATCCCGCGTTCGTCGCGCTCGTCGCGCTCGCCGGCGCGCGGCTCGCGAGCTGGCCGGGCCACGCCCGGTGGGCGATCGCCGCGCCGATCGCCGGCGGGCTCGCGTGCGCGCTCGCGTGCGCGTGTTCGCTCGCGCACGACGGCGCGCTCGCGTCGCTGTGGCTCGTGTGGGCGGGGCACGGCGCGCACGCGACCGCGACGTCGCACGCGGTCGCGCTCGCAGGGGACGCGGTGGGCCCGATCGTCGCGGTCGCCGCGCTCGCGGGGCTCGTCGCGGCCGGTGCACGGGGCTGGCTCGCCGCGGCGGCGCTCGCCACCACGGCGATCGGCGCGCTCGCCGTCACCGCGCGCACCGGCATGCCCGCGCCGTCGCTCGCGGTCGTGGCCGCGCTCGCCGCCGCCGTCGGGTTCGCGCGGCTCGCCGCGCTCGTCCGCCACCCGACCGGGCAAGCCGCGGTCGCCGCGACCTGCGCGTTCGTCGCGCTCGTCGCGCCGATCGTGTCACTGCTGTAGGGCGAGCCGCTGCAAGCCGAACCCGCTCGCGACGAAGCGCACGCGCGCGTCCGAGGTCAGCCGCGCGACCCAGTCGAACAGGCCGGTATCGGACAGGTTCGCGTCGCCGACGTCGAGGAGCACGCGCACGCCGGCGTAATAGCCCGACGCGAGCTCGCCGGGGACGATCTGGAGCGCGGGCAGCTCGGCCGCGAGCCGCGTGCGCAGGCGCGTGGCGATCGGCGCGGCGGTCGCGGCGGCCAGCACGCGCGCGATGCGCGGGCCTCGCGCACCGGCGGCATCGAGCAGGCGCGAGAACACCGCGAGGTGCCGCACGAACGCGTCGACCTCGAACGCGTGATCGGCGCGCGCGCGCCCGGCTTCGGCGAGCGCGAACATGCGGAAGTGCTGGGTCATCCCGGGCCGCGGCGCGAACCGCTGCGCGCGCACGACCTGATGCACGGTGCACAGCCGCACGTCGCCGCCGTCGGCGGCGTGCCGGCGCGCGCACTCGAGCGCGAGCACGTTCGTCGGATCGGACACGACCTCGCTGCCGCGCATCGTCGTGACGATGCGATCCTGGCTCGACGGCGACACCGCGACGCAGCTCGCGAGCGGCGCGAGCGGCGACAGCAGCACCGCCTCGAACTCCGGCGCGGCGGCGAGCGCGAGCTCGTCGAGCCGGTGCGCGGCGCGCTGGTCGACGAACGAAGGCGCGACGAACGCGTCGCGCGCGTACTGCGCGCGGACGTCGGCCGGCCGCTTGCGCTCGGCATGGCGGCGCGCGATCGCGAGCAGCGCCGGCACGCACTCGCTCGGCGAGCGCTCGGCGAGCTGGTCGTCGCCGACCGGTTTCGGCCCGGTCAGCGCGAGCACGAGCTCGTCCTCGTCGACGAGGCCGCCGGCCTCGCGCTGCGCGCGCGGCAGGCGGCCGATCCGCACGAAGCCGAGGCGCTCGTACAGCCGGCGGGCCGCGTGCGACGTGAGTGCGACCGCGAGCTCGAGCTGCTCGATCCCGTGGGCGCGCGCGTGCTCGATCGCGCGGCGCACGATCGCCTCGCCGATGCCGCGCCGCCGTGCTTCGGGCGCGACGTACATCGCGAGCAACAAGCCGCGGTGGCGCGCCTTCGCGCGCTCGTGCCGGCGCACGACCGCCGAGCCGACGAGCCGGTCGGCGTCGAACGCGCCGAGCGTGACGTTGGCGGGATCCGACGGCCGCAGCCGCGCCGCGACGTCGGCGACCACGAGCCGCGCGTCCTCGTCGTGCGTCGCGAGGAATGCCGGACCGTCTTCGCGCAGCGAGCGCATCCGTAGCTCGAGCCAGCTCGCGGCATCGCGTTCTTCGAGCGTGCGGATGACGATCGACTCCATCACGCGCGCATCGTATTACGCGGTAACGTTCGCCGCATGCTCGTCGTTCGCGGCCACCTGCACGCGCCCGGTTGGGCCGGCGCCGCGGTCGCGATCGGCAACTTCGACGGCGTGCACGTCGGGCACCGCGCGCTGATCGCGCGCGCGAAAGCGCTCGCCGCCGCGGCGGGCGCCGGCACGCAGACCGTCGCGCTGACGTTCGATCCGCATCCGTCGGCCGTGCTCGCGCCCGCGGCACCGCGCGAGCAGATCGCCTCGCTCGCGCGCCGCCTCGAGCTCCTCGGCGAGGCCGGCGCCGACGCCGTCGTCATCGAGCCGTTCACGCGCGAGCTCGCGAGCCTCGCACCTGCCGCGTTCGTCGACGAGATCGTGCTCGGCGCGCTGCGCGCACGCGCGATCGTCGTCGGCTACGACTTCAAGTACGGCCAGGGCGGCGCCGGCACGCCCGACGCGCTGCGCGAGCACGGCGCCCGCGCCGGCATCGCCGTCGACGTCGTCGCGCCCGTGCAGGCCGGCGGCGAGGTCGCGTCGTCGACCCGCGTACGCGCGCACCTGCGGGCCGGCGAGCTCGCGGCCGCCGAGCGCCTGCTCGGCCGGCGCTGGGACGTCGACGGCATCGTCGTCCACGGCGCGCACCGCGGCCGCGCGATCGGCATTCCGACCGCGAACATCCAGCCCGATTCCGCGCTGACGATCGCGCCCGGCATCTACGCGGTCACGCTCCAGCTCGCCGGTGAGGCACCGCGCCCCGCGGTCGCGAGCCTCGGCACGAACCCGACGTTCGTCGCGGGCGACGCGCTCGTCCTCGAGGTCCACGTCCTCGACTTCGCCGGCGACCTCTACGATCGCCGCGTCCGCGTCGCGTTCGCCGCGCGCTTGCGCGACGAGGCCAAGTTCGACTCGGTCGAAGCGCTCGTCGCGCAGATCGAACGCGACATCGCAGCTGCGCGCGTCGCGCTGGCGTGAAGATCTACGCGAATCGCCGCGGTAGCGCCAGTGGCTACACCGCGACGGGCAGCACGCGCCGGCGCACGAGCTTGATGCTGAGCAGCCGGTACAGCATCTTCGACACCTCGAAGCTGCCCATCCGCGACTTGCGCACGATGTCCTTGACCGTGTTCTTGCCGTTGACGAGCTCGAGCACGGCGAGCTCCTCGCGGGTCAAGCGCCCGCGGCCCATCTGCGCGACGGAGTCTTCGTTGCGCAGGAACACGACGTCGAAGTTGTCGATCGCGCGCTCGATCAGGTGCCACTCGTCGACGCGGCGATAGCCTTCCATCAGCACGGCCTCGACGTCGAGGCCGAGCGCGGCGTCGATCACCGGCGGCGGCAGCTCCATACCGGCGCTGAACCGGAACCGGCCGTGGCGCCAGCGCAGGATCTCGTAGATGAGCTCGCTCGACTGGCGGGTGAGGCACGCCTTGAGATCGACCTCGGCGAGGTGCTGGAGGCGCACCAGCTGCTGGCCGATCAGCTTCGCGCCGGTGTGGTTGCCGCGCGACTCGAGGAATGCCGCGAAGTCTCCGCGCGACATCAGCTCGGCGTCGATCACGAAGCGGCCGAGCAGGAACTCGTCGGGCACGCCTTCCGCGATCGCCTGGTCGACGCGGCCGCGGCGGAAGTAGATGTCGACGCGCGCGCCCGACCGCTCGACCGTGAGCACGCCCGACTGCTCCTGCACGTCGAGCAGCTGCAGCACCTCGGCGAGCGGCACGACGCGCAGATCGCCGCGCAAGCCCGGCATGCCTTCGCCGAACAGGCCGAGATCGATCGACGCGAGCGTGCGCGCGAGCACGACGTCATCGAGCGCGGTCTTCACGGCATCGGCGATCGCCGCCGCATCGGTCGCGACCCTCGCGTTCGAATCGCGCGCGGCATCGGCGAGCTGGAACAGCGCCGCGACCCGCGCCGAGATCACGTCCGAGATCTGATCGCGCATCTCGTGCAGCGCGGCGGTGCGTGCGTGTGCGCGATCGGCGTCGTCGGTCGCGGCGAGATCTTCTCCGGTGACGAGCGATGGCTCTTCCTCGACGCCGGGCCCGCCGTACTTGCCGATCGTGTGCTGGACGACCGCGGTGATCGCCTCGGGCGAGAACGGCTTGGTGATGTAGTCGACGATCCCCATCACCTTGACGAAGCGCTCGCCGACCTGATCGCCCTTCGCGCTCATCAGGATCACCGGGATGTCGCGCAGTTTCGCGTCGGCGGTGAGCTCGCGGCAGAACTGGTAGCCGTTCATCCGCGGCATCACGAAGTCGAGGAGGATCAGCGCCGGCCTCTGCGATCGAACGGCGTCGAGTCCGAGCTCTCCGTCGGGAGCCGTCTGGACTTGATAGCCGGCTTTCGTGAGGACTAGCTGGACGACTTTCGTGATCGTGGGGCTATCGTCGATGACAAGGACCAGCTCGCCGGCCATGTCGGTCTTTCCCTCACTACTGCGAGACGAACATCCTATGTGCTCCCGTCACGAGGTTCAACGTCACTGGAACTCCTTCATGGATTGGTGGTGTCCGGGCCACCGTGGTAGCTTCGAATGGCGTGCCGAGCCGCGAGGGAGACTGGGAGCATTATCCCAAGAAATTCGGCAAGTATCACTTGCTGGCCCCCCTCGCGCAGGGCGGTATGGGTGCGCTCTATCTCGCGGTAGCCGGCGATCGCGGCCTGGAGCGGCTGATGGTCATCAAGACCGTGCTGCCGCACCTTGCCGATGACGAGTACGTCGCGAGATTTCGGGATGAGGCGAAGGTCGTCGTCAAGCTGTCGCACGGCAACCTGATCCCGGTCTTCGATGCCGGCGTGGTCAACGGCGAGATGTTTCTCGCGATGGATTTCGTGGAGGGCCGCGATCTGCGCGCGGTGTGGAACCGCTGCGCGAAGAAGCAGGTCGCGTTTCCGATCGACGTCGCGGTGTACATCGTCAAGGAGCTGTGCCGCGGTCTCGCGTACGCGCACGCGTTCCCCGACCTGCACCTCGTGCACCGCGACATCTCGCCGCCGAACGTGCTGGTCTCGTACACGGGCGAGGTGAAGCTCACCGACTTCGGGCTCGCGTCGTCGACGCTCAAGCTCGAGAAGACCGCGCCGGGCATCATCTACGGCAAGGTCGCGTACATGTCGCCCGAGCAGGCGCGCGGCGAGAAGCTCGACGGGCGCAGCGACATGTACGCGACGGGCATCGTGCTGTGGGAGCTGCTCACCGGCCGCCAGCTGTTTCCGCCCGGCAAGGATCAGCCGCAAGACTTGCTCGCGCGGGCGAAGAACCCCGAGCCGATGCGGCCGAGCAAGCGCGCGCCGCGCGTGCCGACCGATCTCGACGAGATCTGCCTGAAGGCGCTCGCCGCGGCGAGAGAAGATCGCTACGCCGACTGCGACGAGATGCGGATGGCGCTGCAGGGCTGGCTCGCGACGAACGCGCCCACCACCGACGGCACGCGGATGTCGGCGTTCCTGCAGGAGCTGTTCGCCGAGGATATCGTGCGCGAGCGCGCCGAGCGCGCCGAGATGATCAGCCGCGTCCGCACGCGCGCGCTCACGCTGCCGCCGACCGACGAGCTGCGCAAGCTGATCGAGCAGTCGGAGAAGGTCGACCTCGGTGAGGCCGACGAGGATGCGACGGGCGAGGCGCCGGTGCGCAAGCCGGGCTCGGTCGGCCGGCGCGCGTCGGATCGCGGCGACGAGGGCAACGATCGCAGGCGCGCGGACGATCGCCGCGGCGGCCGCGCGGCGTCGCCGACGGCGAAGTCCAGCGACTCGGGCTCGAGCGGTGCGCTCGCCGCCGCCGCGCTCGCCGAGAAGACGCAGGAGACGCCCGAGCTCGACGTCGGCTCGGAGGTCGACGGCCGCTACAAGATCGTCGAGCTGATCGGCGAAGGCGGCATGGGCAAGGTCTATCTCGCCGAGCACGTCGAGATCGGCAAGCGCGTCGCGCTCAAGGTGTTGCATCCGAGCTACTCGCGCATGCCGGATCTCGTCGAGCGCTTCCGCCGCGAGGCGCGCGCGGCATCGAAGATCGGCCACCCGAACATCGTCGACGTCACCGACTCGGGGTCGACGCCCGACGGCAGCGTGTACTTCGTCATGGAGTACCTCCAGGGCGTGGAGCTCGGCTCGGTCATCGAGCGCGAGGGCGCCCTCGAGGTGTCGCGCGCGCTCAAGATCACCGCGCAGGTGTGCCGCGCGCTGCAGGCCGCCCACCGCGAAGGCATCATCCACCGCGACCTCAAGCCCGAGAACATCTTCCTGATCACGAAGGGCGGCGAGGCCGACGTCGTGAAGGTGCTCGACTTCGGCATCGCGAAGACGACCGAGGCCGAGGCCGCACGCGAGCGCCGCCTGACCAGCCCCGGCATGGCGATGGGCACGCCCGAGTACATGGCGCCGGAGCAAGCGGCCGGCCGTCCCGCCGACGCGCGCACCGATATCTACTCGCTCGGCGCGATCATGTACGAGATGGTCACCGGGATCCCGCCGTACTCGGGCGACAACTTCATGGAGATCCTGACCAAGAAGGCGACGCAGGATCCGCCGCCCGCGGTCACGGTGCGGCCCGAGCTGCCGCTCGCGGTGAGCGAGCTCGTCGGCTCGGCGATGTCGCGCGATCCCGCGCTGCGCCCGCCGTCGATGGAGGCGCTCGAGTACGAGCTCAACAAGGCGCTGTCGGGCCGCGGCGTCGCGGTCGCGCAGATCCTCGGCATGACGACCGACGCGCACGTCGTCGCGACGCTCAACCCCGGCCTGTCGATGCGCAACATCGACGAGGGGCTCGTCAAGCCGCCGGGTGGGCGCGCCGGCACGCACGGCGACGCGCTGTGGGAGACGCGCTCGGGCATCTCGCGCATGGGCAGCTCGCCGAGCGTGAACACCGGGCCGATCGCGACCTCGAACGCGGCGATCCGCGTCGGCACCGATCCGTCGGGCGTCTCGCGCAGCAGCGGCGAGCATCGCGCGATGTCGCCGAACACGTTCCCGCGCGCGCAGTCGCCCGCGGTGATCGGGCGCGCGTCGTCGGTGCACGGGATGGACGAGCGGTCGGCGGTCGGCGAGGCGCTGCCGGCGCCTGCGCCCAAGCGCAGCGGCATGGCCGTGTTCGGCTGGGTGATGCTCGTGCTGATCCTGCTCGGCGGCGGCGGAGCGCTCGCGTACTTCCTGTTCATCCAGAATGGCGACCGGCCGGTGCAACCGGCGGCGCTGACCGAGCAGAAGGAGGAGCGGGCGATGACGCCGCCGACTCCGCCGCAGATCGGCTCGGACTCGGGCTCGGGCTCGGGCACGGGCCCGGGCAGCGACGCGAAGACGCACCCACAGGTCAAGGTCGCCACGCCGACGCCGCAGAACAACACGGTGAAGCATCCCCCGACGCCGGCACCGTCCGGCCCGCAGGATCTCAAGACCCTCGCGAAGGAAGCGCAGGCCGCGGAGGCGAGCAACGACTGGGCGACCGCGCGCGTGACGTGGCAGAAGATCGAGAAGCTGAAGACGTATCCGTTCCCGGGATTCGCGGTCTACAAGCAAGCGTACGCCGCGTTCGAGGACAGCAACACGTCGGACGCGCTCGCGCTCGCCCAGCGCGCGTCGATGATGCCGGGCAACCAGAAGGTCGACGCCAAGATGCTCGTCGGCGACGCGCTGTTCAAGGAAGGCGAGTACGCGCGCGCGAAGCAGTTCTACCTCACGGTGCGTCCGCTCATGCAGGGCGAGAAGAAGGCGCAGGCGACCAAGAAGATCGCGTCGTGCAATGTGGCGCTGCACCTGCCCGAGCGCGCCGGCATCGAGAGCCCCTAGACCCCTAGACCATCGAGCCGGCGAGCCAGTCCGCGAGCATGTCGACCGATGACAGCATCGCGTTCGCGCGGCGCAGGCGATCGGAGAGCGTCTTGACGATCTGGACGAGCAAGACGTTCGCGCAGCTCGGGTCGTCGGCGAGCAGGCCGCGCAGGGCGTCGTGCGGGAGCCGGAACAGGAACGTGGCCGACATCGAGGTCACCGACGCCGAGCGCGGCGCCGGCTCGACGAGCGACATCTCGCCGAAGAACTCGCCCGCCGACAGCGTCGCGAACGTCTGCGGGCCGCGATGGACCGCGACCTGGCCCGACAGGATCAGGAACAGCGCGTCGCCGAGGCTGCCGTCGACCACGATCGGCTCGCCGGGGTTGTAGCTCTCGACCTCGCCGGCGCGCGAGATGCGCTCGATCTGGTCGGAGGCGAGGTGGGCCAAGAGCGGGTGCCGCTCGAGCAGCGTCGGGTTCACGATTGCGACTATATTACTCGCCGCGTGACGAGATTTGCTGTTGGCTTGGTGGTGATCGCGGCCGCGACGACGGCGTCGGCGCAGGTCGGGACCCGCTACGCGACCGAGCCGACCGACGGGGTGGGCTTGCCCGCGACACCGCTCGCCGGCGAGCACGACGCGCGCGCGGTCGACGTCAATCCGGGCGGGCTCGCGCTGTTGCACGGTCCCGAGGCCGCGCTGGCGCTCGACCTCGAGGACAGCTCGTACGCGACGAGCGGTGGCCCGGGCTTCGGCACGTACCTGGCCAGCACGCTCGGGGGTGGGTTCCTGCCCAGGCTCGGCATGGGCATCGGGCTCGAGTGGCTGCGCCCGCCGCGCGACGTGCTCGAGCCCGATCCCGGCACGCCGTTTCGCTTCACGTACGCGCTCGCGCTCGGGCTGGGGCCCAACGCCGGCTTCGGGTTCTCCTGGCACCACTTCTCGTCGGACACCGCGCTCGACGGCGTCAACACGTTCGACCTCGGCCTGTCGACGCGGTGGGGCAGCCACCTCGCGATCGGCGCGGCCGTGCGCGATCTCGCGACGCGCCCGATCGAGGGCGCGCCGGTCCAGCGCCGCTACGACCTCGAGGCCGACGTGCGCCCGACCGGAACCGATCGCGTCGAGCTCGCGCTCGGCGGCGAGCTCGGGGAGACCCGGCTCGATCTCGCGGCGTGGGCGCGCGTGTCGGTGCGCGCGGCGCGCGGCGTGTTCGCGATCGCGCAGCTCGAGTCGCGCGATCTGCACGAACTCGTCGACACGCCGACCGGGACGATCGACGAGGGCGGGCGCGAGCTGCGCGCGACGCTCGGGCTGACGCTGTCGTTCGGCGGCGCGGGCCTGTCGTCGTACGGCACCGGCGTGCGCGACTCGAACGACCACGATCACGCGCTCGGCGGCACGTTCGTCGCGACCGCGTCGGCGCTCGGCCCGCCGTCGCTGCTCGGCCGGCCCGATCACATCGAGCGCGTCGAGCTCGGCGGCGAGATCACGACGCGCGCGCTGACCAAGCTGGTCGTGCGGCTGCGCGCGATCGCGCGCGATCCGTCCGCGAAGGCGGTCGTGCTCGTGTTCGACGGCGCGACCGGCGGCGCGGCCACGCTCGAGGAGCTGCGCGACGAGGTCGCGGCGGTGCGTCGCGCCGGCAAGAAGGTGTTCGCGTACATGGTCGCGGGCACCGGCAAGGACTACTTCATCGCGTCCGCGGCCGACAAGATCTACATCGATCCGGCCGGCGGGCTGATGCTGGTCGGGATGTCGGGCACGCTGCTGTACTTCCGCGGCACGCTCGACCTGCTCGGCATCGATCCCGAGTTCGAGAAGATCGCGGAATACAAGAGCGCGCCCGAGATGTTCACGCGCACCGGTCCGAGCGACATCGCCGCGAAGATGCGCAACGACCTGTTCGACTCGCTGTGGGACACCTGGCTCGACGCGGTCGCCTCGGGCCGCAAGCTGTCGAAGGAGCACCTGCGCGAGCTCGTCGACGGCGGGCCGTACACCGCGGGCCAGCTCGCGAACGATCACGAGCTCGTCGACGCGGTCGCCGCGCCCGACAAGGTCTCCGAGCTCGTGCAGCGCGAGCTCGGCACGGCGTATCCGGTCGAGAACGCGAGCGCGGATCGCCCGGACAGCTGGCAGCTGCCCGAGATCGCGGTCATCTACGTCGACGGCGACATCGTCGCGCACCGCTCGCTGACGATCACGCAGATCGGCCAGTCGGTCACCGGCGGCGACTCGGTCGTCAAGGCGATCGAAGCGGCGCGCGCGGATCCGCGCGTCGGCGCGATCGTCTTGCGCATCAACTCGCCGGGCGGCGAGGTCCTGCCGTCGGAGCTGATGTCGCGGGCGATCTTCCAGACCCGCGGCGTCAAGCCGGTCATCTGCTCGATGAGCGATCTCGCCGCGTCGGGCGGTTACTTCGTCGCCGCCGGCTGCGAGACGATCTTCGCCGAGCCGATGACGATCACCGGCTCGATCGGCATCTACACCGGCAAGTTCGACGTCAGCGCGCTGCTCGCCAAGCTCGGCGTCTCGACCGACACCTACACGCGCGGCAAGCACGCCGCGATCGAGAGCTATTACAAGCCGCTGACGCCCGAGGAGCGCGAGATCGTGATGCGCGAGCTGCAGTACCTGTACGGTCGCTTCGTCAACGCCGTCGCCGAGGGCCGCAAGCTGCCGCGCGAGGAGGTCGACCGCATCGGCCGCGGCCACGTCTACACCGGCGTGCAGGCCAAGCCGCTGCAGCTCGTCGATCGGTTCGGCGGGCTCGGCGACGCGCTCGCGCTCGCGAAGCAGCGCATGGGCCTGCCGGCTGACGCCGACATCAAGCTCGTCGAGCTGCCCGACGCGCCGACCGGCTTGCTCGGCGCGCTGACGTCGCTCGCCGGCGCGGACGAGAAGGTGCTGCTCGATGTCCCCGTGCTGCGCGAGCTGTTGCGCGCGGTGCCGGCGTCGCTGTTGTTCGCGCCGGATTCGGCGCAGGCCCGCCTGCCGTACGACATCTCGTTCGAGTAGCGAGCGCCGCGAGCTACTGCTCCGACACGAACGTTCCGTCGGCGCGGAACGTCGCGCTCGCGTGCGGCGCGCCGGCCGGAAACATCACGACGTACGTGTCGCCGTCGGGGCGCGCGCCCGACGGGATCGTGCGCGGGTACTTCAGGTTGAACGCGCGCATCACCGCGGCCGGCAGCTGGCTCGCCGAGATCGTGCCAGGCGCGCGTGGCGCGTCGAGCACGAGCGCCATGTGCTCGGGCGGCGGCGCCGCGTGGTACGAGCACAACCCGAGCGCCAGGTTGATCGCGGCGATCGCGATCATGCCGCCGGTGACCGGAAGCCAGTAGCGGCGGTGCTTGCGCGAGAACGGCGCGGCGCGGTCCTTGGCCACGCCTTTCGTCTACCACGCTCGCGGCGCTACGGCGTGACCGTCCACTTGCTCGTCGCGAACTGGCGCTGCGTTCCGACCGCGGCCGGCGGTTGTGCCGGGAAATCGCTCATCCCGCCGGTCGAGGTTTGCGCCGTCACCGTGCCGGCGATGTCCGTGCCGGTGACGAACTGCCAGCCGGCCATCCACCCGGTGATGCCGGTCAGGTCCGGCATCTGGAACTTCGGTGCGGTGCCGACGTAGCCGGCGCCGAGCACCACCGTCCACTCGACGGCCGCGGTCGTCCCGACGACCGCGCCGCCGCCCTGCTGCGCGTCCCAGACGTAGCCGCCGGCGTTCGCGTACGGGTTCCACGTCGTCTCGACCTCGGGGTACGGCGTCGATGACGGCACGCTCGCGGTCGCGCCGCCGAGCGCGGTCGGCGCGACGTAGGTCTGCGCGGCGATGTCGGCGGTCCAGTTCTCGACCGTGGCGCTCGCGCCGCTGCTCGTGACCACGATCGCCTGGTCGTAGACGTCGCCGCTGGTCTGCGCGGCGGTCGCGAGGCCGTACGAGTTGTACGGCGCGTTGCCGTCGGCCGCGAACGCGACGTTCGTGGCTTGCGCGCTGTACAGGATCGTCGTCGCGGTCGCGTTACCCGGGCTGCCGATCGTCACGGCCGCGGTCGAGCTGCCGGCCTGGCTGTAGTCGACGTCGGGCGCGGTCGTCGTGCCGGTCGCCGCGACCGTCACGCCGCGCACGACCGCCGCCTTGTCGATGTCGACGCTGCCCCCGCCGCCCGTGCTGACGGTGGTGACCACGTGGCCGACGATCAGATCGTGCGTGCCCGGCACGGCCTCCATCGTGTACACGCCGGATTGCGCGTTCACGGTCGCCTGGCGATCGCCGAAATACGCGATGAAGGTCTGGGCGCCGTTGCCGACCGGCAGGTTCTGCACCGTGCCGTTCAGGCGCGCGGTCGCGTAGCGATCCGAGCACTCGCGCGGGATGGTCTCGGTGAGCGACGTCTTCTCGCCGGTCGAGAAGTACGCGAGCTCGACGCGCTTCGTGCCGCCGGCGACGGTCGGGATGCACGTCCACACGAAGCCCCACGCGGCCGAGTTGATCGTGAACGTGTAGGTGTCGCCCGACGGTGCGGGCGCGAGCTGCCACGCACCGCCGCCGTCCTGGTAGGCGACGGCGAACGCGTAGGTGGCGGGTGTCATCGGGTGGTTGACGAGCGTGACGGTGACGGTGGCAGGGCCGCCGATCGAGCCATCGCCACCGCCGTCGCCGCCGCCTGCGGCGTCGCCGGATTTTCCGGAGCTACTCGAGCCGCATGCCGCGAGCAGCGCGATCGAGATCGAAGCTAGGGTCCTCATGAGCCCACCGTAGCGAATGCGCGGTGCGGGCTCCATGATCTGGCCGACATCGGGGCACCACGCCTCGGGTAGGTTAACGTACGAGTCGTGGTACGTGAGGACG
>Ga0335083_10002722_pt1 | contig 23223 bp, 19 predicted proteins | sample Lox_Sample_42_FD_206716 | JGI IMG/M metagenome (GOLD analysis project Ga0335083, IMG submission 206716) | Soil microbial communities from Loxahatchee National Wildlife Refuge, Florida, United States - Lox_Sample_4.2 | ecosystem: Environmental > Terrestrial > Soil > Wetlands | place: USA...
CGTCGTTGAAGCCCGGCATGACGAAGGCACCGTGCAGATCGATCATCTGCGTTGATGGGTTTTTGAACTGGGCCTCAATGGCTGCTGCTTCTCCGGCACCGATAATTGCGCCCTGTCCAACAGCGATCGCAGTTACTCGCTGTGGATGCGATCCTGTGAGGTCCACTCCGGTGAGGATGTTTCCGTTGTAGTAAATCGCATCGGCCTTGGCGGGAGCCTGGGCGAGGATCGACGTGGTGTAGAGGCCGGCAAAGAGAAGGGAAGAAACGGCTCGGAGTTTCACACGCCTACCTTATCAATAGCCCGCAAGCGCGAGCAGAAGAAGCAAAACGCGCCGCAGCCCCAATTCCCGCCCGCGAGCGTCATACCATTCCGCGCGCGTGTGGATGCCGCCGCCCTCGCCGCCGGCTCCGATACTCACTGCAGGTACTCCGAGGGACAAGGGAATATTTGCGTCCGTCGAGGCAATCCGTGGCTCCGTACGGATATTCAGGTGACGATCAACGGCTCGAAGAGTTTCGTAGAGAGGGGTGTCTTCCGCGATTTGGCCAGCTGGCCGCGATCCTATATTGTCAATCGAAAAGCTCAGGCCACCTCTCCCGGCTGAGTGACCGGAATTCCGGTTCGCCATTATCACAGCGTCTTCAACCGCGCGATAAAGCTCCACTTCAAGGTGAATCAACTGCTCCGGATCCACTGACCGGAAATCGAATCGCGCTGAGGCTTGTTCGGGAATTGCATTGATTGCAGTCCCGCCCTCAATCGTTCCAACGTTGACGGTGGTACGTGGCGCCTCAGCCAACTCCAACCTGCTCAGTTGAGCGATCGCTTGGCTCATTGCGACGATCGGATTCGGCCGCCCGGCATCTGTCCACGAGTGTCCACCGGGGCCGAAAATTGTTACCAGAAACCGGCGGCTGCCGAGCCCGCGTGTGATCGCGACCTCATGTCCCGCGCCATCCAGAACAATGTGCGCAGCGACTGACTCCCGGAACCCACATGCCTCATACATGTGTCGCATCCCGCGCAGGTCGCCTTCGCCTTCCTCGCCGACATTGCCGGCAAAAATCAAATCGCAGCCATGCTCAATTTCCGCATGTGCGAGGGCTGCGGCAATTGCCAACATGCAGACCACTCCGGCCCCGTTGTCGCAGGCACCCGGTGCTTCGAGGCGCGTTCCTTCCAGCTGCCACTCGATTGTCGTGTCCGCTGGGAAGACGGTGTCGATATGGGCAGAAAGCAGAACACTTCGCCCTTGCGCGTCTGGTTCTGCTGTCCCTTTGCGTACCCCAATGGCGTTACCGATTGCGTCGAGGTATACCTCGTCTAGTCCAAGCTCGCGAAAGCGCTCGCAAAGCCAATCCGCCCGCGGCCCTTCACCAAAGGGAGGCGCCGGTACACCAACCAGCTCTGCCTGCCAGCGCAGCAGCAATTGCTCCTGAAGATGAAGCCACCGAAACGCCTTGTGCACACGCCGATCGGCCGCAAGCTGGGCGATGCGGGAAAATGCCGAGGCTGGGATGGTAAGAGCCATGAACCATCAGCCTAGCAGGGACCAGTCCTCCAGACGAACGCGTTCTCGCCTTCCCGCGGAGCCATGGCGGAGGAACGAATCAATATTCCACGCTGTCCAGAAAGAGGCCCCGCGCTGGTGCTGTGGCCCCCGCCGCCTCCCGCGAGCGGGCCTCAAGAATGCGGCTGACATCCTCCGGATTTATATGACCGCGGCCAACATCGATGAAGGTACCCATAAGATTGCGCACCATATGGTGCAAGAATCCGTTGCCTCGCACGCGGTAGATGAGAATGTCGGCATCCTCTTGTGAGAAGGCCGACGAAAAGATTGTTCGTACATTGTCCGGCTGCTCGTCCTCAGCACAACTTCGGGCACTCAGGTCGGGATCGGTCGCCGCAAATGAAGTGAAGTCATGCTCGCCCACCATCGATTTCCCCGCCGCCTGCATCTGCCCCACTCTGAGGGGCCAGTTCAACGCATATACGTATCGCGCCAGCCATGGAGGACAGATCTCGCCCTGAAAGATGCGATATTCATAGGTCTTCGCCCGAACGCTATGCCGCGCATGAAACTCCGCGTCCGCATGCTCAGCTCTCAGCACACGAATAGCCGCAGGAAGCGCCCGATTTAATGCCCGATGCAGGTTTGCCGGCGGGATAGGCGCACTCAGTTCGAACGATGCCACCTGCGCGCGAGCGTGAACACCGGCATCCGTCCTTCCGCTACCCTGTGGCAGCACCCGCTCCCCGGTAATGCGCTCGATCGCAGCAGCCAGTTCTCCCTGTATCGTCGCGTGCTCGGGCTGGATCTGCCATCCGTGAAAATCCGTGCCGTCGTAAGCGAGTGTCAGTTTCCAGTTCACGCTGCTCGCGCCTATGCTCCTCGCCCGAATTCTCTCAAAAATGCCACTGGAGCTGGTTCTTTTCTTCGACCTGAATCATCTCATTCGCTACGATATACTCAGCTTTTCTTCCGGATAGCGACCCGGTGACACAGGTACCGGGATCTCGCTCTACCGCCCCGGAACCAAAGCTTACACGGGGAGCCATATCTAAAGCCGGGAACGAAGCAACAGCGGTCCACGTATAGCAATCAGCCGCCTTCTGGCGGCAATGAGCCGGATTAGTCGCGCTCATTTGGGCTGGCAAAAACAAACACGACGACACACAGATCGGTCTTGCAATTCTTTGCTGCAACTGGTCACGCGGTTCTGGAGAGGACGAATGCATTTGTTTGGTGAGCGCCGAAGGGCGATCGGAGATACCCCGGCTCAAATTTCGAGCCCGTTTCTGAAACTGAAATCCGCAGCTGCCATTACGTGCCTGCTCGCCGGCACGTTATCGGGCTTTGCACAGTCGACAACCCAGACACAGCAACAGCCGCAAACTCCTCAACAGGCTCAAAACCCCGCCAACACCCCAGCCCTGCCCGTTGAGCCGCCCCCGAACTTTACCCAGCCGCTTTACCTGCGGCCGCAGACCCGCGACTTCAGCAAAGAGCGCGGTTACTGGCCGAACCCGATTGCTCCGTACAAGCCAACCACGGCGCCGTCTGCCAGCTTCCTCAACTCGCCGCGTCTCGACGACCTGGTAAAAGGGGGCAAAATCTACCTGAGCCTGAGCGATGCCATCCTGCTTGCGCTTGAGGACAACTACGATATCGCGATTCAGCGCTTTAACCTGAACATCGCAGATACGGATATCCTGCGCACCCGCTCCGGCGCGCTCTTCCTCGGCATCAACAGCGGCCTGGTCACCGGCACGCTGGGCGGATCGGGAACGACGGTCAGCAGCGGCGGCGGTCCGGGCGGCACCAGTGTAGCCGCTGGCGGAGCGGGCACCGGTGCCGGCGGTCTCGCCCTTACCACCAACGGCGGCGGCCCACTGCCTGTCAATATGGATCCGGCCCTCACCGGCACCATTCAGCTTCAGCGCCAGACTTCTCAGGAGGTGAATCCGCTCTTCTCCGGCAGTTCCAAGCTGACCCAGAACACCAACATATACAACTTCGGCTACAACCAGGGATTCATCACCGGCACCACGCTTGCGATGACATTCAACAACAGCTACACGACTTCCAACAGTATCTTCAACACCTACAGCCCCGCAATCCAAACCACGTTCAACGCCCAGGTCACCCAGCATCTGCTGCAGGGCTTTGGATGGGGCATCAACGGCCGCTTTATCGTGCAGGCCAAGAACAACCGCCGCATCGCCGATTCGGCCTTCCGTCTGCAGCTTCTTTACACCATCAACCAGGTGGAACAGATCTACTGGGGCCTGGTGAGCGCGTATGAAGATCTGCTGGCCAAGCAGCGCTCCCTTGAGCAATCCACCCGGCTGCTTGAGGACGACAAGAAGGCCCTTGAAATCGGCACGATGGCGCCGCTCGATGTCGTCAGCGCGCAAAGCCAGGTTGAAACCGACCGTCAGGGCGTTATCGCGTCACAGAGCAATCTCGAATACCAGCAGTTGCTCATGAAGCAGGCCATCGCGCGCAGCCTTGAAGATCCCACTTTGGCGAATGCGCCGGTGATCCCCACTGACCGCGTGAGTCTCATCGAAACACCGGCAGAGCGCGAGTCGGCGGACAACCTGGTGCGCCAGGCCGATGCCAACAGCCCCTCGATCGAACAGGCCGTCATGACCTTGAAGAACGATGAGATCACGCTCAAAGGTGAAAGGAACGGCCTGCTGCCCACTCTTGATGTTTACGGGTTTTACGGAGCCTCGACTCTGGGCGGCTCGCAGAGCCCCGACTGTGTGAACTTTCAGACGGGCCAGGCATGCCCTCCGGGACAGTATCCGGACGTCTCGTACGGAACCGCCTTTTCCAATCTCTTCAAGAGCGTTGCCCCCAACAAGGGGGTGGGTTTCAACCTCAACGTCCCGATTCGCAACCGCCAGGCTCAATCCGCGCAGGCACGGTCAGAGCTGGAATACCGCCAGGCCCAGATGCGCCTCCAGCAGCTTTACGTTCAGACCCGCATGCAGGTGGTCAACGCGCAGTACGCGCTCACCAACGATCGCGCTTCTGTCCAGTCGGCAACGGCCACGCGCGATTACGACCGGCAGAGTCTCGATGCGGAGTTGAAGAAGCTGCACCTCGGTGCTTCGACCACGGCTCTGGTGCTGCAGCAGCAGCGCGCGCTGGCAGTAGCGGAGGGCAACCTCATCTCGGCAACCGCGAAGTACGCCATCGACCGCGCAGCGCTATCGCAGATCCTTGCGAACACGCTTGATCTGTACGGCATTTCGATTGTCGATGCGGCCACAGGTCAAGTCAGGACGGCGCCGGTGATCCCGGGAATAGAGCCGGCAAAACAAACGCCGGAGGTCACCGTCCCCGCGCAACAGCAGCAATTACATCAGGGGGAGCAGCACCCGGCTTCGCAGGCACAACCCATGCCGCAGCAGCCAATCCCACCTCCGCAGCAGTGACACGATCTCACCGACTCGCCCCGGCGTCAAAACCGGGGCTTTTTTTTTTGCAGAAATTGCACGAGTCTCTGCGTACATCACCTGATAAAATCTATTGAATCCACTCCAGACACGGAGTCCCTCTCGCGCTTTCCTATGGCGTGACGGGTGTGAGCACAGGGTTCCCCCCGCATGCGCCCAGCGTTGGCGCAATGGGGTGTGGGAGAGCAGATGGAAGCTATCCTTGCGCTCGAAGATGGGCGCATCTTCCGCGGTGAAGGTTACGGCGCCAAAGGCGAGTGCTACGGCGAAGTCGTTTTCAATACTTCTCTTACTGGTTACCAGGAAATCTTCACCGATCCCTCTTACGCGGGGCAGATTGTCGTCCTGACCAACCCGCAAATCGGTAATTACGGAACCAACAACAGCGACGACGAGGCCAACAAGCCCTACATAGAAGGCCTGGTCACTCGCGAGTTTTCGCCCATCTCTTCAAACTGGCGCTCGCAGCAGGTTGCCGATGAGTATCTTGAGCGGTTCCAGGTTCCCGTCATCTCTGAAATAGACACCCGCGCTCTCGTCCGCCATCTGCGTACGCACGGCGTAATGCGCGGAGTGATTTCATCGATCGAATCTAATCCGGATATTCTCATTGAAAAGGCACGCTCCATTCGAAAGATGGACGGGACGGATCTCGCCAGGGTGGTGTCCACCAAGGCTCGCTATGAATGGGAGCAGGACGGCCCCGATCCGCTGAAGCAGGATGCGGACATCGAGCCCGAACCTCGCCCCCACCTTCACGTCGTCGCTTACGACTTCGGCATCAAGAAGAACATCCTGCGCATGCTCTCGAAAGAAGGAGCGCGTGTAACCGTGGTGCCCGCCGAGACTTCTGCCGAGGATGTGCTCGCGCTGAATCCCGATGGCGTCTTCCTCTCGAACGGCCCCGGCGATCCCGAGCCGGTCACCTACGCGCAGGAAAACATCCGCAAGCTCGCTGGCCGTGCACCCGTCTTTGGCATCTGCCTTGGCCACCAACTCATCGGCCTCGCACTCGGTGGCAAGACCTACAAGCTCAAGTTCGGGCACCACGGCGGAAATCATCCCGTTCAGCAGGTCGATACCCGCAAGGTCGAAATCACCTGCCACAACCACAACTTCGCTGTCGATCCCGACTCGCTGAAGACGAGCGATGTCGACCTGACGCACATAGACCTCAATGACAACACGCTCGAAGGCCTGCGCCATCGAACAATGCCACTCTTCAGCGTGCAGTACCATCCCGAAGCCAGCCCCGGTCCACATGACTCAAACTATCTATTCCGCGACTTCCGCAAAATGATGGAGGAGTGGAAGGGGTGAGGGTTTTATGAAATTGACATCTTGTTTTGACGCGGCGGGTTTTTAACCCCGCCATTTTTTTGAATGCTGCAAAATTGATCTGAATAGAGGGCAGAAGAACTAAATGCCACGTCGCAATGACATCACCAAGATTCTCGTGATCGGCTCCGGCCCGATCGTCATCGGCCAGTCCGCCGAGTTCGACTACTCCGGCACCCAGGCCTGCAAGGCCCTCAAAGCCGAGGGATACGAGGTGGTGCTGGTGAACTCGAACCCGGCCACCATCATGACCGATCCCGAGCTCGCCGACCGCACATACATTGAGCCGCTAACGCCGCAGTATGTCGAGGAAATTATCCGCATCGAGACGGAGATGCTGCGCAACGAAGGCCGCCCCGGCAAGTTTGCCCTTCTGCCGACAGTTGGCGGGCAGACCGCGCTCAATCTTGCGGTCGATCTTTCGGATGCCGGCGTCCTCGACAAGTATGGTGTGGAGTTGATTGGCGCGAAGCTCGAAGCCATCAAGAAGGCCGAGGATCGTCTGCTCTTCAAGGATGCGATGACACGTATCGGTCTCGATGTGCCGCGCTCCGCTCTTGTGAACAATCTGCGCGACGGCACGGACTTCGCCAATAAGATCGGCTTCCCCGTGATTATCCGGCCATCGTTCACGCTGGGCGGATCGGGTGGCGGCATCGCATACAACCGCGAAGAGATGATGGAGATTCTTAGCCGTGGCCTCGACCTCTCGCCGGTTCACGAATGCCTGATCGAGGAGTCCGTGCTCGGTTGGAAAGAATACGAGCTTGAGGTGATGCGCGACCTCGCCGACAACGTCATCATCATCTGCTCCATCGAGAACGTCGATCCAATGGGCGTGCATACTGGCGACTCGATCACCGTCGCCCCGGCGCAGACGCTGACTGATCGCGAGTACCAGGCGATGCGTACCGCTGCTATCGCCGTCATCCGCGAGATCGGCGTCGAGACCGGAGGCTCGAATGTACAGTTTGCCGTTCATCCTACGACCGGTCGTATGACCGTGATCGAGATGAATCCGCGCGTCTCTCGCTCCTCTGCACTCGCGTCCAAGGCCACGGGATTTCCCATCGCGAAGATCGCGGCCAAGTTGGCTGTCGGCTATACGCTCGATGAGATTCCGAATGACATCACCAAGATGACTCCGGCCTGCTTTGAGCCGAGCATCGATTACGTCGTTACCAAGATTCCCAAGTGGCAGTTCGAGAAGTTCCCGGGGGCGGACGAAACACTCAGCCCTCAGATGAAATCTGTCGGCGAGGTCATGGCGATAGGCCGCACCTTCAAGGAATCACTGATGAAGGCCTTGCGCTCGCTTGAAACCGGCAAGAAGGTCGGCTCAGAGGAGATCGAACCGAAGCGCCTCACGCAGCGTCTTGTCACGCCGCAGCCTGAGCGGCTCAACTACATCCGCTATGCCTTCGGCCAGGGACTTACTGTGCGCGAGGTCGCGCGGATGACCTCGATGGATCCCTGGTTCCTCTACCACATGAAGGAGGTCACCGACACTATCAGCAGAGTCGGCGAGTACGTGATCGGCAATCTGTCACCGGAACAATTACGTAAAGCGAAGCGCATGGGCGTCTCCGATGAGCGGATCGCCGAAGTCTGCAGCGTGCCCACGCATGATGGTGTCGCCGCCGTACGCGAATTGCGCTACCGGCAGGGGATCAGGCCAGTTTTCAAATTGGTCGACACCTGCGCGGCTGAGTTCGAGAGCTCGACGCCTTACCTCTACTCCACCTATGACGAAGAGGACGAGGCTCCGCCAACCTCGAAGCGTAAGGTAATCATCCTTGGCAGCGGTCCCAATCGCATAGGGCAGGGAATCGAGTTCGACTACTGCTGCTGTCATGCCGCCTTCGCACTTAAGGAAGACGACTACGAGACCATCATGGTCAACTGCAATCCGGAAACCGTCTCCACGGATTATGACACGAGCGATCGTCTCTACTTCGAGCCGCTGACTCTTGAAGACGTGCTTACCGTCTACGAACACGAAGCTTCTTCAGGCGCGGATATTGGCATGATTGTCCAGTTTGGCGGGCAGACTCCTCTGAACCTCGCGCTGCGTCTCAAAGCTGCCGGAGTGCCAATCATTGGCACATCGCCCGAGTCCATTGATCTCGCCGAAGACCGCAAGCGTTTCGGCAAGCTCCTTGAGGATCTGAACATTCCGCAGCCTCCTGGTGTGACAGCCGCGAGTGTCGAAGAGGCCCTTGCTGGAGCCGAACGTATCGGCTACCCCGTTCTCGTGCGGCCTTCTTACGTGCTCGGCGGGCGCGCCATGGTTATCGCCTACGACAATGCCGCTGTCTCCCGCTATATGAAGGAAGCGGTCGAGTATTCGCACGACCGTCCCATCCTCATCGATCATTTTCTCGAGGACGCGATCGAGGTTGACGTTGATGCTCTGAGTGACGGTCGGGACGTCGTCATCGCCGGCATCATGCAGCACATCGAGGAGGCGGGCATCCATTCCGGGGATTCATCCTGCGTTCTCCCGGCAGTCGACATTGCTTCGGCTACGCTCGACACCATCCGCACTTACACGCGCAAGCTCGCGTTGGCCTTAAAGGTTGTCGGACTAGTGAATCTGCAATTCGCCATCCAACGCAAGCCCGGCCAGCCCGACCAGGTTTACGTCATCGAAGTCAACCCGCGTGCCTCGCGTACCGTGCCGTATGTCTCAAAAGCTACTGGAATTCCACTCGCAAAGATTGCCTCGCGGATCATGACGGGCCGAACGTTGCGCGACCTGCTCCCAGAACAGCTGGCCTCCGGCCAAGACCTCGAAACCGGCACTTTCTACTATGTCAAGTCACCCGTCTTCCCCTGGAACAAGTTCCAGGGCGTCGATACCGTCCTCGGCCCTGAGATGAAATCTACCGGCGAAGTCATGGGTGTAGCCGACAACTTCGGCGAGGCCTTCGCCAAAGCTCAGCTCTCGGCAGGCCAAACACTTCCGCTCAAGGGCACGGTCTTTTTCAGTGTGAACGATCGTGACAAGGCGCAGCTCATCGATCTCGCGAAGCAGTACGTCGAACTCGGCTTCCACATTGTAGCGACCGAAGGAACGGCAACCGTGCTCGAGCGTGCTGGGCTTGTCGTCGAGCGAGTCTACAAGGTCAAGGAAGGCCGCCCGAACGTCGTCGACCTTATCAAGGGTGAGCGCATTCAACTCATTGTGAACACACCGCACGGTCAGGATACCTTCTTCGACGAGAAGGCGATTCGGCGCGCTGCTGTTACTCAGCGCATTCCGACCATCACAACCATAGCCGCCGCGCGTGCCGCGGCCGAGGGCATTGAGGCGTTACAGGAGCACGAGACGAACGTCTATCCGCTGCAGCATCTGCATGCAGCGCGGGTAGCGGTTAAGTAACAGTGGTAATTACATAATGTAGGGGACCAGCGCGCGTACTTCCCGCCGGTATCGGACGTACTGTTCGCCGAACTGCTGCACCATGAACTGCTCCTCGGTCTGCGACTTGATCCATAGGGCGAAGCCGCAGACCAGGACTCCAATGAACGCGCGGGTCGTTCCGTAGACGAAGGCCGTCCCCAACAGGCCAAGCAGTATTCCCGTGTAGATAGGGTGGCGCACGAACTGGTACGGTCCACGCCGTACCAGTTCGTGATTCTCTTTGATAGTTACCGAGCCGCTCCAGTTCGAGCCCAGAATGAGTCGTGCCCAAATGCAGAAGAGCATTCCCGCTATCGTCACAAACGCGCCACCTAAAACCAGTGACTCGCTGCGCGGGACGATCCGGGCGGCGAGCCATCCGTTGTCGAACCAGCGATAAAGATTGAAGATCAATACAACGCCAAAGAACATCAGGCCTACATGAAGCAGTCTCGCGGGTCCCGTCTGACGTTGTACCGTTCGCTTCGAAGCGAATACAGCAAGTATCCAGATAATAAGGAGCACCAGCCACAGTGTTGGAATCCACTGCTCGATGTTAGCGACCATTGCGTCTCCTCAAACTCTGAGTGCAACTACGTAAAGGATCGCCTTCCGGTTCAGAACCGTCTTTCCTCCCCCAACGACAAGAGAATCCGCAGATCGCGCAGATTATTTCCTGTTGGTCCAGTCACTATTGTGTCGCCCAGCGCCGTAAACATTGGACAGGTATCGAAGGTCTTCAGAGTTTCCTCTGGATCGAAATGAAACGCCCGCGCACGCTCGACCGTAGTAGGATCTGCAATCGCCCCAGCCGCCGGGCTATTGCCGTCTGCGCCGTCGGAGCCCGCACTTAACACCGCTATAGGCTCATTGCCATGCTTCGCCAAATCGAATGCTGAGTAGAGCGCGAACTGCTGGTTTCTGCCACCGCATCCTTTCGGGCCGTCGATCTTTACCGTTACCTCGCCGCTCGACAGCAGGCACAAGCGAGGAAATTCGCGGCGCAGTTCATGGAACCGCTTCAGCAGATATTCCGACGCATCGCGATAGTCCCAGTCGTCGCATGAGTTGTCGATGACGACTTTGTAGCCCAGAGACTGCGCGTGCTCGCGAGCGGCGTTCACAAAGTCGTGGTTCGAGAGCAACGTATCGAACCGTGCATGTTGAAACGTGACACCATCCTGCGAACGAGCTGCAGCCGACTCAAGGTGCAGCCCCTCAAAATACTCCCTGACACTCTGCGGGAATTTCTCGAGTAATTCGAAACGCCTCAGTATCTCCGCGCATTCCTGGGGTGTTGATTTGTCCGGGAGAGTAGGAGACGATGCTACGGCCGCCAGGTCCTTCAGCGGGACATCCGCCAGCAGCAGTGACAATTTTTCGGCTTCCGGAGCCGCCATGGCCAATCGCCCGCCCTTCACCGCCGAGAAATACTTCCGCACCGTGTTGATCTCGGTGATGGTCGCTCCCGATGACACCAGCGTTTCGTGAAATGCAATCGTGTCGTCGAGCGAAATGTTTCCATCCAGCGGGAGCTCAAGCATTGCCGATCCGCCCCCGCTGATCAGGAAGAAGATGAATGTCTCTTTGCGTGCCCGCCTAAGCAACTTCAGGGCCTCGCGCGCGGCTTCGAGCGAGTCCTCATTCGGAAGGGGATGCCCACCCTCAAAATACTTGATTCGCCACCGGCGCTTCCTTGGGGCTACCGGCACAGAACACACGCCGCGCACCTGGAGTTTGTCCGGCAGGCGATCCAGCAGCGCATCCAGCATCGTCAGCCCCGCTTTGCCGAACGAAACAACCAGCGCCCGCTTGTAGCCTTCGAGCGAAATCACAGTGGGCTTGAGTAGTGGCGATGCCTGCAGGTACAGCCTCTTGCCTTCAAACCGAATGTGCCGCTCGAATGCTTTTGGGATATCGCATGCCTTCAGTGCGTAATCGAAGATTGCGAAAGCATCGGCGTGGAGTGTTTCCAGCGTGGACTGAGGCGTGGTCATTTCACCGCCGGGTCTAGAAAATTCGCAGCACACCACTCATTTATGGCACGCTGCACCTGATCCAGTTTACTCACGAAGAAATGATCCGCATCCTCCACCAATACCAGTTGTTTAGGCGGGGCCGCCGCGGCAACCTCCGCCTCCACCTGAGCCTTTGGACCGTACTGGTCCTGTGTGCCACTGCAGAACAGCTTCGGCTTGCCACAGCTGGCAAGAAATTCGTAGTGATAATCGCGTCCGGCTGCATGTACCGGGAGCCCGAGTGCCACAAGCCCCTTCACGCGTGCATCGCCGCAGCACACGCGCGCTCCCACGTACGCGCCGAACGAAAATCCCGCAAACAGCAGCGGCCGATGAAACTCACGCTCCAACCAGTCCAGCGCCGCATGAACGTCATCCTGTTCTCCCCGACCGTGGTCGTGCTCGCCCTCGCTCAGTCCAGTTCCGCGGAAATTGAAGCGCAGTACTGGCAGCCCAAGCCCCTGGAAGGCCTTCATCGCGTGATACACGACCTTGTTGTGCATCGTTCCACCACCTAGCGGGTGCGGATGGCACACTAGCACCGCGTACTTCGCATCCTCAGCGCCCGTGTTCAACAGGGCCTCCAGGCGACCCTGCGGTCCGCGAAGATCTTCGATTGTTCTTACAATGTACGCGGAGTTCCTGATCTCACTCATCACTCGTTATTGTATGGAAGCCCCACTGTTTGTCTCGTCCTGTCAGGTATGCTGAATGCGGATGAACGCCAACACGACAAGCCACCCTGCCCCGTCTTCAGCCGCGTTCAACGCCGTGGATCTTACACGCCGCCTCATCGACATCGAATCCATCACTTACAACGAATGCGCCGTTGGCCAGTTCCTGGCCGAATTCCTCGATTCCCGCGGATTCTCAGTCGAAACCATGCCTGTCGCACAGGACCGCGAGAGCCGCTGCCAAGGCGAGCGCTTCAACGTCTACGCGCATACCGGAGGCGAAACGCCTGACGTTGTCTTCTCGACCCACATGGACACCGTCCCGCCATTCATTCCGTCGAGCGAAGATGCCGACTACATCTACGGCCGTGGTGCCTGCGACGCCAAAGGCATTATCGCCGCGCAGATCGCTGCAGCCGAGTACCTTCGCAATTCGGATGTAAAGGCCGCGCTGCTTTTTGTCGTTGGCGAAGAGCGTGACTCCGCGGGGGCAAAAGTCGCAAATCTTAATCCGCGTGGCAGCCGCTTTCTCGTCAACGGTGAACCCACGGACAATCGCATCGCACTTGCATCCAAAGGTACATTGAGAGCCGAGATTCGCGCCACTGGCCGCATGGCCCATTCGGCATATCCCGAACTCGGCGAAAGCGCGACGCATAAGCTCATTGAGGCTCTCCATCGCCTGCTGGCGCTTCAACTGCCCGTCAGCGCTGAGATCGGACCCAGCACCCTAAACATCGGACTCATCGAGGGCGGCCGCGCCCCCAACGTCATAGCCGATCATGGTTCAGCGCAGCTAATGATCCGCCTGGTCGGACCTTCCGAGGAAACTCGCGCTGCTATTGAAGCTGCGGTTGCTGGCCTGGCCACTGTCGACTACGCTCTCGAGATACCCTTCATGGAGTTCCGTCACATCGAAGGAATCCCCTCGATGGTCGCTGCCTTCACCACGGACGTTCCCTGGCTCTCCGCATGGGGCGTGCCGCTGCTGCTCGGTCCTGGATCGATTCATGTCGCTCACACTCCGCACGAAAGGCTCGCCAAGCGCGAACTATTTGAAGCCATCGATCTCTACGTCGAGGTCGCGAAGCGTCTGGTGAGCGGAACGGCATGACGCCGCGGGCACGCATCCGCAAAGCGATCTTCGCGTCACTTATCGGATGGATCGCTGCCTTTGCAGCAAGCCTGCCTTTCCAGGCGACCGAAATCATCCGTGCTTCGGGCTCTGCCGCGCATGCCGCCTACGCCATTGTGCTGTGGACAGTCTTCTCTTTCTTCGTCGCTCTCTATTTCCTTGCCTTTTTCGTTATTCCGGTCACGTGGATTCTTCCCGAATCCGTGATCCTCGGCCACCGCCTCCTTTCTGTCGCTGCGGCTGGCATTTTTGGTATCCTCCTGGCCGCGGTCCGCCTCCATATCTGGACCGCTGCCGACCACGACGGTATCAGTCCCGTCAACTTCATAATGTGGGCTTCATTTTCCGGGACATTTTTTCTTGCTGCATCGGCCGTTTACACGTATGCCGCGCACAGCACCGACACCCTTTGAGGCATTAGACTTGCTCTTGAATGTCTGAAAATCGCAATACTCTCGATCGCGCCGCCTCTTCGTATCTGCGCTCCGCTCTGCACCAGCCTGTGCATTGGAACGAGTGGGGGCCAGAGGCTTTTGAACTTGCCACCAAGCAGGACAAGCCCATTCTTCTCGATATTGGAGCGGTCTGGTGCCACTGGTGCCACGTCATGGACCGCGAGAGCTACGAAGACCCTTCCTTAGCCCATGTGATTAATGAGCACTTCGTCCCGGTGAAGGTTGACCGCGATGAACGCCCTGACGTCGACAGCCGCTACCAGGCTGCCGTCTCCGCTATCAGCGGACAAGGAGGCTGGCCCCTGACCGCCGTCCTCACTCCCGACGGCAAGCCGTTCTTCGGTGGAACCTACTTCCCGCGCGACGACCGCTACGGACGCCCCGGCTTCGAGCGCGTCCTGCTTGCGATGGCCGATGCCTGGAAGAACAGGAGGACGGAGGCCCTCGAATCAGCCGCCAGCGTGCTCGCCGCGATCGAGCATGGAGAAAGCTTTGCAGGACGCGGCGGCAGCCTGTCTCTCAGCATCATTGATAAGCTTGTTGAAAGCGCGATCCGGCAATTCGATCCGCGCAACGGCGGATTCGGCAGCCAGCCAAAGTTTCCGCATCCCGCCGCTGTCGACTTGCTCATTGACATCGCTGGTCGTATCGGAAACGAAGACGCTCGTCGGGCAGTCACCGTGACGCTTGAAAAGATGGCTCGCGGCGGTATCTACGACCAGCTGGCCGGAGGGTTCCACCGCTACTCTGTCGACGAACGTTGGGTGGTACCCCACTTCGAAAAAATGCTGTACGACAACGCGGGGCTGCTGGCGAATTACGTTCACGCCTTCCAGTCCTTCGTCGATCCCGAGTTTGCCCGCGTCGCGCGCGACATCATTCGTTGGCTCGATGAGGTGATGACCGATCGTAAGCGCGGGGGCTTTTACGCCTCCCAGGATGCCGATCTCTCGCTGGACGACGATGGCGACTATTTCACCTGGACGCGCGACGAAGCTGCTGCGGTTCTCACAGACTCAGAGATGGCCATCGCGGGGCTTTACTACGACATCGGCGAACTCGGCGATATGCACCACAATCCCGCGAAGAACGTTCTTCACCGTCGCCTGAGTCTGGAAGAAGCAGCAAAACTATTCGGCCTCAGCGTCGATGAAGCCGAAAGGGAACTGGTCACTGCAAAGAATAAGCTCCTCGCTGCACGCGCACAGCGACCCACACCGTATATCGATAAGACCATCTACACCTCATGGAACGCCCTTGCGATCTCCGCTTATCTCGATGCCGCCCGCGTCCTCGATTTGCCCGGGCCGCACGCTTTCGCGCTGACGACACTCGACCGCATTATCAACGAAGGCTGGAACCCACAACGGGGACTGGCCCACGTCATCGCTTACTCCGAGACTGCTGGCGAAAACCGCTACGTCCCCGGCGTGCTCGACGACTATGCGTTTCTCCTGCATGCCCTCATCGACGCATGGCTCGCCACCGGATCCCATCACTATTACCGGTCCGCTATCGAGATAGCCGAGAGCATGATGGCGCGCTTCTACGATTCCACCGGTGGTGCCTTCTTCGACACCGAGAGCACAACCGATATGCTTCTTGGCGCGCTTTCGGCCCGACGGAAACCGCTCCAGGACACGCCGACACCCGCAGGCAACCCCTCTGCCGCAGCCGCCCTGATTCGCCTCGAAGCGCTCAGCGGCCGGTCTGACTTTCACGAGAAGGCCGAGGACACCCTCGAGGCCTTTGCTGGAGTCGTGGAGCACTTCGGGCTCTTTGCGGGAACCTACGGGCTCGCACTCGAACTACTGTTGCAGCCGCCGGCACAGGTCGTCGTCATCGGTGAGGGAATCGAAGCCAAGAAGCTCGCTGCTGTGGCCACCGCTCGCTACGCCGTGAACAAGCAGGTCATCGTGTTGGCACCGGATCAGGTCACAACCGCGAATCTGCCTCTGGTTCTCGCCGAAACCTTGCCGCATCTGCCAAGCCTCGGTCCGGGAGCGGCCTTTGCCGTCGTGTGCAAGGGAACCAGTTGCCAGCCGCCTACCTCCGACCCGGAGAGGCTCCTCGAGACCCTCAATGCATCGGTCTGAGCGGCCAGTTAAGCCAAAAAGAAGCCCTGGTTCTCGTAGCCAGGGCTTATGGTTGCGGATCTTGCGATTATCGTTGTTTTCATAGCCTGTACTTCGAAGCATTCAAGCGACATTCGACAGCACATCGCCCGCAAGGTGAAGACCGGCGCATCGGCGAATTCTGACGCGACATCAGGTCATCTTTTGCGTTTTGGCCAAACAGGAAGGGCAGAAATGGCTGCAGAAGCAGCCGTCATCAACAGTGATCAGCAGGTATGTGTTCAGTTAGACGCGTTGGGTATCAAAAAGTAGCGGAACTCCTACTTCGGGACTAAAGTCCGGCAGATTACCAAACATGAGCTAAGCCCCCAGAAACAAAAAGCCCCGCAACAGTGCGGGGCTTTTCGCTTTACCGCTGTGACCTGATTGCACGACCAACGGGACTGGCCGCTCGAAGCAGGGTCGCCGAGCGCGGAGCTCAGTACATGTCGCCCATGCCGCCGCCGTGGCCGCCCGGAGCGGGCGCGGCCTTGGGCTCGGGGATCTCCGAGACCATGGCTTCGGTGGTGAGCATCAGGCCGGCGATCGACGCGGCGTTCTGGAGCGCGGTGCGGGTGACCTTGGTGGGGTCGATGACGCCTGACTTCACTAGGTCCTCGTACTCGCCCGTGGCAGCGTTGTAGCCGTAGTTGGGGTTCTTGTGCTCGTGGATCTTGCCCACAACCACAGCACCCTCTTCACCGGCATTACCGACGATCTGGCGCAGTGGCTCTTCGAGCGCGCGCCGGATGATCTGGGCGCCAGTCTTCTCATCGCCCTGGAGGGTCTTGATCAGCGCGTCGACGTCAGGAGTGCAGCGCACCAGGGCCACACCGCCGCCCGGAACGATGCCTTCCTCGACTGCCGCACGGGTTGCGTGCATGGCATCCTCGACGCGAGCCTTCTTCTCCTTCATCTCGGTCTCGGTTGCCGCGCCTACCTTGATGACCGCCACGCCGCCGACCAGCTTAGCAAGCCGCTCCTGCAGTTTCTCGCGGTCGTAGTCCGAGGTGGTCTTCTCGATCTGATTGCGGATCTCCTTGACGCGGCCTTCGATGGCCTTGGACTCGCCGCGGCCCTCAACGATGGTCGTGTTGTCCTTGTCGATGGTCACGCGCTTCGCACGGCCCAGGTCCTCGATCTTTACATTCTCGAGCTTGATGCCGAGGTCCTCAGTGATGGCCTTGCCGCCGGTCAGTTTGGCGATGTCTTCGAGCATCGCCTTGCGGCGGTCTCCGAAGCCAGGAGCCTTGACGGCAGCCACGTTCAGCGTACCGCGCAGCTTGTTGACTACGAGAGTCGCCAGAGCCTCGCCGTCTACGTCCTCAGCGATGATGACGAGCGGCTTGCCGCTACGGGCAACCTGCTCGAGCAGAGGAAGCAAGTCCTTCATCGAGCTGATCTTCTTCTCGTGGATCAGGATGTAGGGCTCTTCAAGCGATACTTCCATGCGGTCCGGATCGGTGACGAAGTAGGGGCTCAGGTAGCCGCGGTCAAACTGCATGCCCTCGACAACCTCAAGCTGCGTCTCCAGAGTCTTCGACTCCTCAACCGTGATCACGCCGTCCTTGCCGACCTTCTTCATGGCCTCGGCGATGATGTTGCCGATAGTCGAGTCAGAGTTGGCTGAGATAGTGCCCACCTGGGCGATCATGTCGCCGGTCACAGGCTTCGAAAAGCTCGAAAGCGCACCGCCGGTCACAACGCCGTTCTCATCGCGCTTGCCGACGATCGCTTCAACTGCCCGATCGATGCCACGTTTCAGCGCCATCGGGTTCGCACCCGCGGCAACCGTCTTTACTCCTTCGCGGTAGATGGCCTGCGCCAGAACCGTGGCGGTTGTGGTGCCGTCTCCGGCAACGTCGGAGGTCTTCGAGGCCACCTCGCGCACCATCTGTGCGCCCATGTTCTCGAGGGCATCCTTGAGCTCGATTTCCTTAGCCACGGTCACGCCGTCCTTGGTGATCGTGGGCGATCCAAACTTCTTCTCGATGACCACGTTGCGGCCCTTGGGGCCGAGGGTCACCTTCACTGCTTCGGCGAGAGTGTTCACGCCGCGCAGAATTGCCTGGCGGGAATCTTCTCCATGCAGAATTTGCTTTGCCATTTGCTATTTCTCCTAACGAGAGGGAGCGGCTGCTCCTGGTTTAAGAAATGTTTTGAAGTCGTGCTGAGTTGAGTCCGGGCTACTTGGACTTCAGGATGCCGAGAACTTCCTCTTCGCGCATAATCAGGAACTCTTCACCGTCGATCTTGATCTCGGTGCCGGAATACTTCCCGAACAGAACGCGATCGCCAGCCTTCACATCCAAAGGAAATACCTTGCCCTCGTCGTTCGACTTGCCCTTGCCCACGGAAATGACTTCACCTTCCTGGGGCTTCTCCTTTGCGCTGTCGGGAATGATGATGCCACCACGGACGGTCTCACCCTCATCGATGCGCCGGACAAGAATGCGATCGTGCAGGGGAGTGAAGGTGGTCGCTACAGTTGCAGTTGCAGGTGCCATTGCGTTGCTTCTCCTTCGCGCGGGGGTTTACCCCGCGGGTTTTTAGTTGAAATAAATGTCTTTGAACTTGCTTATTCCTTAGGCGTGAACCCTACACAAGGCCAGGGCGGCCTGTTAGCACTTACGCCTTACGAGTGCTAAGTTAGTCGTTCCGAAGAGAAGTTGTCAAGGGCGCGGAGTGCTAAACATCGTGAAAGATGAGTGAAACACACTCATATTTATCTGAATGGTTCCCACTCACCGCACCGGCCGCCCCCGAAACACATACTGATCCGCCGCCACATACCCCGGACCGGTCCCCATTAGTACCACCGCCAGAGCGAAGCAGGTCAAGGCGAACTCATAGCCGCCTTGTCCCGTAAGTCCATGATGCAGATGGACCTTAATGATCGCCACAGCCATATCTATGGCGATTCCGAACGCCGCCAAGTGGACCAGCAGGCCAACGATCAGGAGCGCCCCTCCGAACAGCTCAGTAAACGCCGCCAGATATCCCGACCACGCGGGCAATCCGAGGTGCTGCACGACCTGCACGAACTGATACAACGCCCCCCGGGGAAAGATCTTTTGCGATCCGTGTACCAGCATGATGACGCCCAGAACCAGCCGCGCTACGAGCGCCGCCAGAGGCCTTATTCGCTCCACTCCACTGAACATTCCGTAAGCCTCTCCGTCGTTCTCAACCGCGCCTCAGGACAGAACCTCATCCAGAAAGCGCCTGAGCGCCGTCTCGTATCCGCCCGGTCTCAACTCAAAATACTCTTTCGGCTCGGCTGCAGCCCGGTAAAGTTGCGCAGTGCTCAATTTGGGCCCGTCCCGGTCCAAAAACAGCTTCGGAATAGCCAGCCTTTTCAACGTCTCCTCAGGATCGAACCGTTCCCGCACCAGCCATCCCGGCACGATTCGCGCCCGCGCGTCAAATCCGATAATCTTCGCCGCAGGCTCACTCGGGTCGTCCAGAATCAGCCCGGCCGGCGAATGCTTCTCCACAAGCTCGGCTGCCACGCTTGCGCCGACGCCCACGCCGTAAACGACGATGGATCGTGCGGCGACATGCCGCGAGTCGACAAGATAAGACCACGCCGCGTCGCCGTCCTCAACCATCCGCTTTTCGTGCGGGACAGGCCCAGTGCTCCGCCCATAGCCCCGATAGTCGAATGCAAACACGTTGATCCCCAGCGAGTGCAGTGTCGCCAGGTCGTCCACCGTGTCCGACAACGAGCCCGTGCTGCCGTGCAGATACAGCAGCGTGCTCCCGCTCCAGCGTGCCCCTGCCTCCGCTGGAACCCACCAGCCATCCAACTGTGCTTCTCCCGTTTCGGTGTAGTCGAACTGCACTTCGTCGAACTTAAGCCCTCGGGAGGCCGGCGTTAGAGTGATGGCTCTTGAAGGATGCAATACCAGTTGCCACTGTCCCTGGTAAAAAAGCAGGCACAACGTCACGTAAACGCACACCCCCGCCACGACGAGCACAATACCGAGCGCTGCCGCCATCCAGCGTCCGCTGATAACCGGAGGGCTTGTGGTCTGCCTCTCAGCAGATCGGGCTGTTGGGCGCCCTGTTGGCTTCGCCACGTTCTTCCAAGGATACTTCTTAGCCAAAGGCAAGCTCGTCAGGAGATTCCAGCGGAGTTCCGCACACTCGGCAGATCACTGCGGAGCAGTCTCCGCACACAAGTGGGTCATCGACCACTCGCGCACAATTCGGACACCACAATCCAGCGCGATCCGGCTGTGGTTTGATCGCTGAGGTTGTTTCGGCCATTTCTGTCTGAGGGTAGCAGGGAAGAGCTTATGAGGCGACTGCGCCGAGTCCATACTGAGAACCCGTATACTGATCTGGCAATGCACCGTCGCCAGCAACGCCCGTCGAGAACTCTCCTGGCCCTTTTGCTCGTAATTGGCCTTGTATTGCTTTTCGTATCGGGTGCGTCGTCTCACGGCAGCAACGGCGCATGGATTGTGTTTCTGCCAGTCCTTCTTTTTGGCCTGGTGACGATTCCTTGCTTGCTGTGGCTCCCCCCTGAAGCAAGTCTCGTCACCAAGCATCAGACCCTCGCCCGCACGTCGCTCTTCCAGCGTCCTCCGCCCGCGGCCTAGTTCCCACCGCCAGCCACGTAATCCCAAAACACAGATTCGCTGTGTGTCGCGGAATTACCTGCAAATTCATTCGCCGAAGCGTTGAGGATTCTCATGAAACTTGTTGCGGTGCTCCTTGCATTGCAGGGGCTTCCCACTTTCCTAATTGCGTGCGCCTTTGTCTTCCAACGGGTCCGCAATCGCGGACAAAAGCGTCGAGATTTCTATCCAAGCACCTATGCGCTTGGAATAGCCTTCCAGCAGATTCAGCAATTCGTCGCGCCAAGCACGGAATACACCATTGCCGAGAAGCTTAAGGAAGTAGCTGAAGAAGATGGCGAGGGAGGCTCGGATGACCCGGCGCGTTGCCTGGAACGCCAGTTGCGGCGGATCAGAAGAGGAGAGCGTCTCGAAACCCTCACGACGCTGATGACAGACCGAAGATGATCTAGTCCAGCCTTGCCAGCACGTCATCGCCTTCGATTGTGTGCTCGTAGATAGGCACACGTGCCCGCGGTTCGTGCTCAGCCTGGCCGGTCCTCAGATCGAATGCCCATGCATGCCACGGACACACGATCTTTCCGTTCTCGATAATGCCTTCGCCGAGCGGACCCCCGTTGTGCGGACAAATATTGTTCATCACGGTGATTTCGCCATTCAGCCTGGCGATGCATAGCTGGTACTCGCCGCAGTCAACCTCCCGAGCCTCACCCTCCCCCGGCAGATCCGACCTGCTCATAATGCGGACGAATTCAGACATAATCTCTGGTCTATCCTCGCTAAATGGCGATCAGCTAGTAGTTCACGATCTTTGCGAAGGAAACAGGATCGAGGCTCGAGCCGCCCACTAGCGCTCCATCGATCTCCGGCTGGTTGGCCAGCGCGGAGGCATTGTCCGGCTTCACACTGCCGCCGTAGAGAATGCGGATCGAATCTGCGGCCTTTCTTCCCAGCAGCCGCGCTACCTGGCTACGAATGTGGAAGTGAGCCAATCCCGCCATCTCCGGTGTTGCAGTGCGCCCGGTGCCGATTGCCCATACCGGCTCATAGGCAATCACAAAGCTTTCCGCGTCTTCCGGTTCCACACCCTTGAACGCGATCTGGCACTGCCGCAGCAGGACCTCCTCCGTATTGCCTGCCTCGCGCTCTTCGAGGGTCTCACCCACACAAATGATCGGAGTGAGACAATGCTTCACCGCGGAGAGGATCTTCTGATTCACCATCTCATCGGTCTCGCCAAAGTACTGTCGCCGCTCCGAGTGGCCAATGATAATTTGCGTGGCCCCGACAGCCTTTAGCATCAACGGTGACGTCTCGCCCGTGTACGCACCCTCCTCTGCCCAATGCATGTTTTGGCCGCCAACAGACACGCCGGAACCTTGAACCGCCGCGACGACTGCCGCGAGCGACGTCGCCGATGGACAGATCACAATCTCTGCACGTTCCTTGTCTTCGATCAGAGGCAGAAATTTCTTTATAAATTCCTCGGCCTGGGCGGGAACCTTGTACATCTTCCAGTTGGCTGCGATTACCGGCTTGCGTGGCATTATGGTGTGATAGTCCTCAAGAAGATTAAAACATCAAGATGAAAGCTACGGGTGAGCGCTGAGATGTCTGGTGCAAATTAAGTCAGTGGTTTATGGTGATAACTTCATCGCAGTATTTTTCTCGCCAACATTCAGGAACCAAATCTCTCCATGCGCTTCAATGATGAAGGCAGTTTGGCTGCCATGGTCGGGCGAATAGCCAGTCGAGGCAAAGCCCAGGCATGCAGCGGACGAGGAATTGCCGCGCGTCGGAAGCAAATTCAGAGCCAAACACATCCACGGTGCGGTCCGGATCTTCGCATTTAGGAGTTGTTGTCGCCTGCGACTGAGCGGATGTTAATGCGCTTACCAAGAATAGGCATGACAACGTCAGCATCCGCCGAGTCATCTCACTTATCCGTCAGTGCCTCAACTCCCGGTAGCTTCTTGCCCTCAAGGAATTCGAGCGAAGCGCCACCACCCGTCGAAATGTGGGTGATCTTCTCCGCTACGCCGGCTTGTTTCACCGCCGATACCGAATCGCCGCCGCCCACAATCGACACCGCATCCTGATTCGCAGCGACAGCCTTGGCGATCTTCTTCGTGCCCGCCGCAAACGCCGGCATCTCGAAGACACCCATCGGTCCGTTCCACACGATCGTCGAAGCATCGCCGACTTCCTTCGCAAATAGCGCGACGGTCTGTGGGCCGATATCCAGCCCCATCCACTCCGCTGGAAACGGTCCATCGCCCGAAAAGATCTGTGTCTTCGCGTCGGCTGCAAATTTATCTGCCAGCACATGATCGATCGGCACAAGGAAGCGCACGCCCTTCTCTTCCGCCTTCGCTAGGGCTTCTTTCGCGACGTCGATCTTGTCGGCCTCGACCAGAGACTTGCCGGTCTCCTGTCCTCTTGCCCTGAGAAATGTATAGGCCATGCCTCCGCCGATCAGGATTGCATCCACCTTCGAAAGCAGGTTGTCGATCACTTCGA
>Ga0335083_10002723_pt1 | contig 23222 bp, 21 predicted proteins | sample Lox_Sample_42_FD_206716 | JGI IMG/M metagenome (GOLD analysis project Ga0335083, IMG submission 206716) | Soil microbial communities from Loxahatchee National Wildlife Refuge, Florida, United States - Lox_Sample_4.2 | ecosystem: Environmental > Terrestrial > Soil > Wetlands | place: USA...
TAAGCCCTCAACGCTCATGGCCGACGCGACCACTCCCCATCCGTGCAGATAGGCGGTCCAATCGCCGAAGAACTTGGCGAGCGAGAACTTGGTCATGTCGGTGTTCCACGTTCCTCTGTTGCTAAATGGATCATTCGGGAAGCCAACGTGCGGCTTGAGGAATACATTCAGACCACGCTGATGGGCGAGTTCAATGACACGTTTGATGTCCGTGTCCATCGGTTCGAAACTCGCAGGATCTGACGTCGAAAGTACCGACCCGTCGTCGGCGACCGTCACATTCCAATCGATGGTCACAAGCTTCGAACCCTCCGCCACGATGTAATCCAGCGACTTGACGACCAGGTCGAGATTGGCATATTCGCTCTTGCCGAAGGCCATCATATTGAAGCCCTGATACTTGAATGGAGTGTCCGCAGCGAGAGCTGCGAACGAAATCCAGCACATTGCAACAGTGGCGAGCCTGATCACGGCCAATCTTCCGTTCAGCCAGTCTTCCGTTCATGGTAAGCAGACTGCAGAACTAAATAGCTCGGTATCGCCCCAGGCCAATTCACCGACGAGGTCTGCGCCACAAGCGGAACACTGTGGTAGTCGCGCCTTCTCCCCTACTTGGCAGCGCGGGCGCATGGCGAAAGAGCGGTGATACGAATGGCACCCGGGTCAAACCCCGGCGCGGCTAGAGACTTCATGCGCTAATGTCGCTCAGTTCTGCGCGCCATGTGGAACAGCCGTCCGCGCTTCGAGCGACGTCTCGACCGTCCGCTTTGTGGACGGTTGGCGACCGACCGCTTGTGGCTGCGGATCGTGCGCCGTCCGCAAATGGCGCTGCTGGCCGCCGGGCGGCGGCGAGACTCGCCATTTGGAGGCGTTCAATTCAGCAAAGGCGCATGTTCATGAGATCGAGGATGAAGTCCGGCTGGCGGTAGGCGCGGAAGATGAGCCATGCCAGCACGAGCGCGATCAGGAGGCCGAGCGTGTGCCAGAAGATGCGCCGGCCCAGCAAGCGGCGAACGCCCGCAGGGTTGCCGCGGGCGCTCGATGACGCTGGAGCCTCGGGGTCGTCCACCCCGCGATGCTACTACGCCCGCTGCGGCAGGTCGGGCAGGACCCCTACGAGCGAGACGGGCGTTGCCGGCAACACGCCGAGCGCGCGCATCTTGGCCATGACGGAGCTGAAGTCGGCGGCGGTGTGCGCGTCGGGAATCGGCTTTGCGAGCAGGTTCACCGCGCGACCGCTGACCACCAGCGGCAGCTCCGGCGGCAGCGCCGCGCGCAGCCCGCGGATCTCCTGGCCGGCGATCTTGCCGGAGATGCCGCGGTCGAACAGCAGCACCACGAGTGCGGCCTTGTAAGCGTTGGCGGCGCCGGCGATTTCCTGCGCCGGCACGCCCGCACCGAGGGTCAGGCAGTTCACGCCCTCCGTGAAGAGCAGCAGCTCGAGGATCGCGAGGCCCAGCTGGTTGGGGTCGTTCGGCGGCGTGGCGAGCAGGATGTGCCGCGCGTCGCGCGTAGGACGGACGAGGCGCGTCACGTCGCGCAGCAGGCGCTGCGCGAGGTCGGCGAAGCGCAGCTCCTGAAAGTTCTGCATGTCGCCGCGCACGACCCGTTCGTGCACCGCCTCGTTGAGCGGGATGAGGGTTTGCTCGAGGAACTTGCGCAGTCCCTGCCCGACGAGGAGCTTCGACAGGTGATTCTGCAGCTCGCCGACGCGATGCTGCGACAGGAGCTTCACGGCGGTCTCGATTTCGGAGGGCAGCGGCGTCGGCTCGTCGACGGCCAAGCCCAACATCGACTGCAGCGCGGAGTCGGCGAGCGGCACGACGGCGCCCGCGCGCCATCCCTCCGACAGGAGCTGCTTGATGAGTTTCAGACGGGCGACCTGATCCGGCGGATAAACGCGATCCCCGAAGGCGTCGCGCAGGGGATTCGGGAAGCCGTATCGTCGCTGCCACATGTAGAGCTGCTCGCGTCGCAGGCCCGTGATGCGGACCACCTCGCGAATATGGAGCGAACCGCGCGTGTCGCCGCCGCCTCCTTGCACGTCCACGGGCGCGAGGTTCGGCTCGCGGCGGCGGGTGGGTGCCTTGATCAAGATGCCCATGCTTCTCTTCCTGTCCGGTAAACGTTGCTCGGATCTTTGAGGCTGTAAGCCACAAGTATATATCTTGCGGACATAAGCCTCTCAGGGGGGGTCTCGGGGGTCGCCCGAAGCCTCCTTCTGTGCTGCACGAAACGTAGATGCACGATGTGTGCCAATGCCTCCTGCGGCGGCTTGCTCCCCGTGGAGGTTTGGTCCATGATCGGCCGCCTGCGGCCTCCCTGCGCAAAGCCCGGGGGCTTTCGATAGGCGGTCTGTTTCTTGCGTTTGCTTTGCACATGCGCGCTTTGGTCCAACGCTGATGTTCGGGTTCTCGAAAAACGTTCGCGACCCGCTCGCCGACCCCAAGTCGGCCGAGCGCTGGCTCGCCTCGTTCCCGACCAACGACCCGCTGACGATCCACGGCGAGCTCGTGGCCGAGCTGGGCCGCATCGCCGAAGCCACCGCGCGGCGCTCGCCGCAACGCCTCGAGGCCGTCTTCTATCTCGATCACCATTGCTCGGGCCTGCGCAAGAGCCTCACCGTTCAGTACATCGAGCACGCGACGCGCAGCTCGAAGATCGAGCACCAACTGTGGTCTGCGCTGTTCGACCTCACGCAGGCGTTCCTCGTCGCCTACTATGCGTTCGCGCGCGAGGTCTCGCACCATGCGCAGAGCGCGAAGTGGCAGCAGCTCCTGCCCGAGCTCTTGTGCCGGCAGATCGTGCACATGGGGCTCGACGCCAAGATCCGCCTGTATCGCTACGAGCAGTGGATCCCGGCCAAATGGGCGGAGCTTCACGCGCTTTTCACGCTGGCCTGCTCCCGCCAGAACGAGCGTGCGCAGCTGCCGCGCGGCGCCGGGGGCGACACCACGACGATCGAGCACGAATACCTCATCGCGCTCCTGCTCCAGCTCTTGAATGCGGGGAACATGACGGCGCGACACCTGGAATGGGTCGCCGGCGAGCTCGACGAGTGGTGCGCGCCCCTACGCCTGTCGCTGGAGCCCTCCTCGGTCACGTCGTTCTACGTCGACCTCGGCGCGCGCGACGGCCTGCGCCGCCGCACGCCGGCGCCGCTCGAGGGACGCGTGCTCTTCCTCGACACGCGGCCGCTGCATTCCGTGCTCATGCAGAACGTCATGATGCTCGAGCAGAAGATCAAGGCGCAGCCGCTGTCCGACCGCACGCCGAAGCGCACCGAGCAGCTTGGGCTTCTCACCAAGCTCGCCTCGCAGGTCGACCCCGAATTCAAGCCGTTCGCGCGCCGCGGCGAGCGCACCGCGGCAGCGGGCACGGTCGATGCCATCGTCGGGTTCCCCAAGATCTCGGGCTACCTTCGCGAGGAAGAGCAGATACCCATTCCCTACGTCGAGTCCGGCAAGAGCTTCGGCGGCACGATGGAGCTCGCCGTGTTCGGCCGCACGCGCAACGAGGCGGACAAGCGCATCGAGCTGTCCAGGCGCCGCTTCGCGCAGTTCGCGGCGCCCGGCGGCCCGTGGGAGGTGAAGGACGTGAGCCAGACCGGCTTCAGGCTCCTCGCGCCGATGAGTGTGGCCAACATGGTCACGCTGGGCACGCTTGCGGCGCTTCGCCCGCACGGGCAAGCCCCCTGGACGCTCGGCATCGTGCGCCGCATGAAGCGCATGACGGCCGATCGCGCCGAGATCGGCTTGCAGGTCATCGCCAACACTATCGTCGGCGTGGACCTGATCGAGCAGCGCAAGGGCGGCAGCGACGACTACTCCGTCGACGGCGAGGCCACCACCATCAACGGGCGTACTTTCCACGGGCTGTTCCTGGCTCTGCGCAAGCGCGAAGCCGATTCGGCGGTGCAATCGCTCGTGGTGCCGGCGTCGGAGTACCAGCCGGCCAAGCGGCTGAAGCTCATGACCTCCAAGACGATCCAGCCGATCCGCTTCGGGCGCCTCCTCGAGCAGCAGCCGGATTGGGTTTGGGCGACGGTGGAATCGGCCGACCATACCGCGCCGCTGCCTTCCGTCAACTCGATCCTCGGCACGCCGGAGATTCCGCCCGCCGCCGCGAACGAGTAACCTGGCGGCACCATGGCCGTCGATCGCTACGCGGAGTTGCACGCCGGGCATCGCTGGGACGTCCCGGCGCAATTCAACATCGCGCATGCATGCTGCGGCCGCTGGGCGGACGACCGCACGCGTTTCGCCCTGTACTGGGAAGACGAGTCGGGTGCCGCGTCCTCGCATACGTTCTGGGATCTCGCACGCGAGGCCAACCGCCTGTCCAACGTCCTCGCCGGCCTCGGGGTCGGCCGGGGCGACAAGGTCGCGCTGATCCTGCCGCAGCGGCGTGAGACGGTCGTCTCACATCTTGCCGTCTACCAGATGGGCGCGGTGGCGGTCCCTCTGTCTTTCCTGTTCGGTCCCGATGCGCTCGAGTACCGCCTCGCGAACTCGCAGGCGCGCGCGGCGATCGTCGACGCGCAGTCGCTGCCGAACATCGAGCCCATCCGCGGCAAGCTCCCGGGGCTCACGCATGTGATCGGCGCCGCAGGCGCAGGCGGCGCGGACGTGCTCGACTACGACACCGTCGTGCGCGCGGCGTCAACGCGATTCGAGCCGGTGGCGACCGGCGCCGACGATCCCGCGCTCATCGTCTACACGAGCGGCACGACGGGGCCGCCCAAGGGCGCCCTCATGCCGCATCGCTGCCTCCTCGGCAACCTGCCCGGCTTCGTGCATTCGCACGACGGCTACCCGCAGCGCGGCGATCTGTTCTGGTCGCCCGCGGACTGGGCGTGGACCGGCGGCCTCATGGACGCGCTGCTGCCCACGCTTTACTTCGGGCAGCCGATCGTCGGCTACCGCGGGCGCTTCGACCCCGAGCGTGCGCTGCGCCTCATCGAGCGATACCAGGTCCGCAACGCGTTCCTGTTCCCTACCGCCCTCAAGCTCATGATGAAGGCGTACCCACGTCCGCGCGATCACTTCGACGTCAACCTGCGCAGCATCATGAGCGCGGGCGAGGCCGTCGGCACGACCGTGTTCGCGTGGGCGCAGGAAGCCCTCGGCGTGACGATCAACGAGATGTTCGGCCAGACCGAGATGAACTACATCGTCGGCAACTCGAATGCGTCGTGGCCCGCGAAGCCGGGATCGATGGGACGGCCCTACCCCGGCCATCGCGTCGCGGTCATCGACGACGGGGGGCGCGAGGTGCCGCGGGGCGAGCCCGGCGAGGTCGCAATCAACCGCGTGGCACCGGACGGCACGCCCGATCCCGTCTTCTTCCTCGAGTACCTGCACAACCCGGAGGCCACCCGCAAGAAGTTCACGGGCGACTGGTCGCGCACCGGCGACGTCGCGACGATGGACGAGGACGGCTACCTCTGGTACCAGGGCCGCGCCGACGACGTGTTCAAGGTCGCAGGGTACCGCGTCGGTCCTTCCGAGATCGAGAACTGCATCGTCAAGCATCCCGCGGTCGCCAACGCCGCGGTGATCCCGATTCCCGACGAGACCCGCGGCAACGTGGTGAAGGCGTTTGTCGTGCTCGCCGAGGGCCACGCGCCGTCGAAGGCTCTCGAGGACGGCATCCAGCAGCACGTGCGCAAGTTCCTGGCGCCGTACGAGTACCCGAAGGAGATCGAGTTCATCGACGCGCTGCCGATGACGACGACGGGGAAGGTGCAGCGGAAGGTGCTGCGGGAGCGGGAAATGCAGCGGAAGGGCCCGTGAGGCTCAGCTCGATCCCCGCAACGCGAACAGCGATGTCGCCTACCTTGCCTTTGCCCGCGGCGGCGTCGTGCGGAACAGGGTCTTGAACGTGCGCCTGGCCGCAACGCCGGTTTCGCGCTCGAGCGCACGATAGCGTTTCACGAGCTCGCGTCCGACCGCGGTGAGCGCGCTGCCGCCGCCGTGCTGCCCGCCGGACGCAGTCTCGACCGCCGGCGTGACCAGGCAACGGTTCGTCTCGTCGACCAGCATCCAAGCGCGCCGATACGACATGCCGAGCGCCTTGGCGGCCGACGTGATGGACCCGGTCCTGGCGATCGCTTCCAGCAGCGCCACCTTGCCGGGGCCGATGGCGAGCTCGCTCGCGCCTTCACGTCCACGGATGTGCAACCTGACCACGGGTGTCATGACTCGCGTCCTCCTGAGTATCCGACGCTGCGCTGGTCGAAGGATACCGCTTTCACCAGAGCAAAGACCTCTTGCCCGGGATGGATGCGCAGCTCGCGCAGCGACCGCCGGCTGATGCGCGCGTTGATAATCGCCGCGCCGGCGGCGATCTGGACGTCCACGACGGGATCCGCTCCCTCGTCGACGGAAGCGACGCGTCCGGCGATGACATTGAGGATGCTGATGTCTTGCGGGGGGCGCAATGCGAGCGACACGTCCCGCGCGCGAATCCTCGCCCGAACGCGCCCGCCCACCGGCGCGTCGATCTTGGGAACGCGAAGCTCGCCGCCGTCGAAGCCGAGGGTCGTGAGCCGATCCTCCTGATCGTGCCGAAGCACCTTCGTCTCCAGCAGCGATCCGGCTTCGTAGCGGCCGGTGGCGGGACGAAGATCGGGCCGCCCCATCACGTCCTCCACGTCCCCGACCGCGAGGCACTTGCCGTCGGCGAGCACCACGACGGTGTCGGCAAGCCGCGTGATCTCGGTCACGGAGTGGCTCACGTAGACGATGGGGATGGCGAGATCGTCGCGCAGGCGCTCGATGTAATCGAGTATCTCGACCTTGCGCGCCGTATCGAGCGCGGCGAGCGGCTCGTCCATGAGCAGGATCCGCGGTTGTGCGAGCAGGGCGCGGCCGATGGCGACGCGCTGCTTCTCGCCCCCGGACAGCGCTCGCGGCTTGCGTTGCAGGAGCTTGCCGAGGCCGAGGAGGTCCACCACGTGATCCTGGGCGATGATGCGCTGCGACGGCGCCCGCAGGCGCTGCCCGTACGTGAGGTTGGATTTGACGTCGAGATGGGGGAAGAGCAGCGAGTCCTGGAAGACGTATCCGACCCGCCGTCGCTCGGGCCGCAGGTCGATGCCGCGCGCCGCGTCGAACAGAACCTCGCCGTTGACGCGTATGGTTCCTCGATGCGGCTTCGCGATCCCCGCGATCGCATTGACGACGCTCGTCTTGCCGGAGCCCGAGCGCCCGAACAGGCCGACGATGGGCGCGTCCGCCGTGAACTTCACGTCGAGGTCGAAGGCGCCCAGGCGCTCCGCGATGTCAACGTCGATCATCGCTCTGCAGGCGTGCGGCGCGGCGCGTCAGCCATTCGGAGGTCGCGAGCGCGATGATGGACAAGATCACGGCGATGATCGAAAGGCGCAGCGCCTGCGCATCTCCGCTAGGAACCTGGGTGAAGGTATAGATGGCGAGGGGCAGGGTCTGCGTCTCACCCGGGATGTTGGACACGAAGGTGATGGTCGCGCCGAACTCGCCCAAGCCGCGTGCGAAGGAGAGCAGCGTCCCGGTCACGATGCCCGGAAGCGCCAGCGGAAGCGTAATGGAGGCGAACGCCCAGGCCCGGGAGGCCCCGAGCGTGCGCGCCGCGACTTCGAGCCTGCGGTCGATGGCTTCGATCGAAAGGCGGATCGCCCGCACCATGAGCGGAAAGCCCATGACCGCGGAGGCGAGCGCTGCGCCGGTCCACCGGAACGCGAAGACGATGCCGAACCATTGATCGAGCCAGCTTCCGACCGGCCCTCGCTTGCCGAAGAGCACGAGGAGCGCGAACCCAACCACGACCGGAGGCAGGACGAGCGGCAGGTGAACGAAGGCGTCGACCAGCGTCTTGCCTGGAAACGTGAGCCTCGCGAGCCCGAGCGCGACGAGTATCGCGACAGGCAGACTGCACAGGACGCTGACGCCCGCGACCCGCAGGCTGAGCTCGAGAATCTGGATCTCGTCCGCGGTCAAGGGCCCCATCACGATCTATTGGGCAAGGGCAAAGCCGTACCTCTCCCACGTCGCGCGCGCCGGGACGGAGCGCAGGAATTCGAGCAGCGGCTTCGCCGCCGGCGACTTGCCCGCGGTCATCAGCGCGGCCGGATACACGATCGGCGGGTAGCTCTCCGCCGGAAACGTATCGACGACGCGCACGCCCTTGTCGGACAGCGCGTCGGTCGCGTACACGATGCCGTACGGCGTCTCGCCGCGCGAGACGAGGGCCAGCGCGGCGCGCACGTTTTCCGCGCGTGCCACCTGCTTTTCCACGCTCGCCCAAACCCCGAGGTGCTCGAGCGCGGCCTTGCCGTACTTGCCTGCCGGGACGCTGTCGGGATTGGCCATCGCGAGCTTGTCGCTGCCCAAGGCCGCGGCGAGGCCGAAGTTCGGTCCGATCCTGAGCGCAGACTTGCTCGCAGCCGGCGCGATGAGCACCAGCGTATTGCGCAACAGGTTGACGCGCGTGCCCGTCACCACGAGCCCCTTCCGGTCGACGTAGTCCATCCAGTCGAGATCGGCGGAGATGAGGACATCTGCCGGCGCCCCCGATTCGATCTGCTTGGCGAGTGCGTTGCTTCCTCCGTATGAAATGACGACCTTGCTGCCGCTCGCGGCCTCGAACTGCTTCGCCTGGTCGTCGAGCGCCTCCTTGAGGCTCGCGGCGGCGAAGACCACGACGTCGGCCGCCACTGCGCGTGGGGTGCCGACCACTGCGCAGAGCACGGCGAGCGCTGCGGCGATGAACCGCCCCGTGAGCATGAGCCTCTTCCTAAGGCGCTTAGCAGAGCGTAATATACAGCAGTGTACAGCGAATGGCGACGTCCCGTCGCTCGCGTTACCACAGCGCTTTCCCGGAGGAATCCCATGAAGCTCAGCGCACGGAACGTCATCCCCGGCACGGTCGTCGCCGTGAACCGCGGCGCCACGACCGCTCACGTCAAGATCGACATCGGAGGCGGCATCATGCTCACCTCCGCCATCACCGTCGAAGCCGTGGATGACCTCGCCATCAAGCAGGGCGACAAGGTCTCCGCCGTCATCAAGTCGTCCGACATCATCGTCGGCAAGTAGACCCGGCCGGGCGCCGGCTCGCGATCGAGCGGGGGCTTCGCCCCCGCGAAGAAGTGGGCGCCGCGCGATGCGGACCGCTGTCGCCTTCAGGTCACCGTCACGCCCTGCATCATGCCCATGTCCTCGTGCACGAGCATGTGGCAGTGCATGACGTAGCGCCCCGTGTAGTGCAGGAAGCGCGAGCGAAACGTGATGGACGTCATCGCGGCGCCGGGTTGGTTCGGATTGCCGCCGGGCGTGGGCTGCACGTTGCTGAAGGGCATCGGCAGCGTGTCGGCCCAGTAGCGATCCGACTCCGCCAGATAGACCCCATTCACCGCCACCACGTAGCACGGATTGACGTGGATGTGGAACGGGTGGCGGATGTTGTTCATGTTCACGATCGTCCATTCCTCGACCGCGTTGAGCGCCACCGTTTGCGTGAGGGCCTTCGACGACTGGAAAGGAATGTACGTGAGCGGCAGGTCGGGATCGGGCGGATTCCCCGACGACGTGGTCAAAAGCGCCCCGATCGCGAAGACCTTGTTGGCGATCGTCGTGGGACCTTGCGACGTCGGCACCTGGTAGACCCAGTCCGGCAGCTCGTTGGTCGGCGTCGCGGGCGGGTTCACCAGCGCCGTCGTCGCGGATCCTACGAACGGATAGTTGCCGGGCTGGCCGAGCGGCGGATTGCTCGCTATGACGCGCATCACGACCGTGCGCTTCAATCCGCCGTTGGACGCGAGTTCCTCGTCCGTGATGGGAGCCAGAAACGGCGTCACGGGTAGCGGCTCCGGCGGCAGGTTCATCGGATAGGAATCGTCGAGCACGACGACTTCGGCCACGACGTCGGACGGGAGCACCGGGGCGCCCTGTCCCTGGGCATCGCGGCCGACCTGGACCGGCATCGTCCGCAGGAGATACGTGCCCGGGGCGCCCGCCTTGACCAGCATGCTCGTCCGGTTGCCGGCACCGAGCACGACGGCTTCGGGAAAGCTCGTCGCGGTCGCGGGCGGATTGGCAGCCGAGTCGGGCAGCGGCGGCACGACCTTGAACGTGCGCCGCGGATACCCGTCGTGGCTGTACTGGTAGAACGTGTGGCCCTGCAGACTCAAGTTCAGCATGTTGAAGATCGCAGCGTTGCAGAACCGCCAGTTCTGCACTTCGCCGCTCTTCATCAGGATGCGCGGCCGACGCACGCCGTTGATGAGGAACAAGGGCTCGCCCGTGGTCGTGGCAGCGACGTCGCTGAAGCTCTCGAGCTGGCCGGACGAGTCGTAGATCGGAGCCTGGAACATGAAGATGCGCTCCTGTGCGGCCGCGATCTCGGGCACTTCGTCGATCGGTCCCTCCACCATCAGCGCGCCGGCCATGCCGCTTCCGACCTGCATCGCGCTCGAGCCGTGCAGGTGGGGGTGATACCAGAACATCCCGGCCGGGTGGTCTTCGCGCAACCGATACTCGTACTGCCGCGTCTGGCCGGGCTGGATACCCGCGTTCGGATCGTCGAGGACGAAGTCGCCATACAGTCCCGGATCGGTGGAAGTGGGCTGCCTGATGACGTCCGGGTACACGTGCAGGCCGTGGGTATGGAGATTCGTGCTGTTGGGATAGCGCAGATGGGCCGGCTGCTGCGTGTTCGGCGGCGGGAACTGCGTGCTCGGCGGCGGGAACACCGGGTTGGCAGGCAGGCTGTTGAACACCTTGATGCGCAGCAGGTCGCCCACCTTCACGCGCAGCGTGGGTGCCGGAATCGTGCCGAACATGTTGCGCAGGTGCACCGCCTGCGGCTGTCCGGTCGTGGGGTTCGGAAGCGTCGTCGTGAGATACGACAGCACGAGCGTGACGTCGAGCACGCCGTTCTGCGACTGGATCGTGAGCGGCTCGACGAACGTCTCCTTGGGCGCAGGGTTCGACGAGTCGCCCCCTCCGCCGCACGCGGACAAGACCGGCGGCACTACGACACCGGCCGTGATCGTGACGCCGAGCTGGAGGAAGTCGCGGCGCGTGACTTCTTGGTTGAGCTTTTCGGACATCGCGTCGCTCCCGTCAGGCAAGGGTGAGAAGTTGCTTCGGGCGAAGCTGCTCCGACCGCTCGCCGCCCAATTGACCGGCTGCGTTGGAGCCCCATCCGTACAGCGCATCCTTCGTGAGCGCGGCCGCGTGCGTCTGTCCCGCCGCGATCGCGCGCACGCGCGAAAGGGGCGCGACTTGGGTCGGTAACGCACGGTCCTCGCGATCGGATGATCCGAGTTGGCCGTGCCGATTCCATCCCCACGCGTAAACGCGCCCGCTGTTGCCGAGCGCGAGCGAGAAGTACATCCCAGCGGCCACCGCCTGCGCCCGTTCGGGCAAGTCGACCGCCAGCGGCACCGTCGAATAGCGAGGCTGCGCCCGACCAAGCTGCCCGTGATTGTTGCTGCCCCACGCGAGCACCGTGCCGTTGCTGCCGACGGCGAGCGCGTGGCTGTCCCCCGCCGCAAGCGCCTCGATGCGATGCGCCAGCTTGATCGGCACCGGTGCCGTAACCGACTGCAAGTGGCCGAGGCCGAGCTGTCCCGCCGCGTTGCTGCCCCACGCGTATATCGCGCCGTCCTGCGTAAGCGCGAGCATGTAGCCCATCCCGACCGCGACGTCGCGCATCGCCGGCGCGCCGGCCACGCGCGAAGGCGCCGCCTGAAGATCGCTCGTCTCGCGCCCAAGGGCGCCATCGAGGTTGACGCCCCAAGTGAAGAGCGCGCCCGCCACGTCGATGGCGGCGCATTGGAACTCGCTCGCCGCAACTCGGCGCACGTTGGACAGCGCGTCGATGCGCATCGGTGTGGCCGCCGCGACGGCGCCGATGCGGCCGTCCACGCCCGCGCCGAAGGCGCCCCACACCGTCACTTCGCGCCGCGCCGTGACCCCGAGGCTCACGCCATACCCGGCCGCGACGCCTTTCACCGGCTCGCGCAGGAGCACCTCGACCGGACGCGCCGGCGTAGGCGTCGTGCAGTATTCCGCCTCGCCCGAGGGAATCCTTCCGCTGCCTTCGCTTCCCCAGCCGATCACCTTGCCGTTGGCGAGCAGCGCAAGCGTCTGCTCGCGCCCACAACTTACGGCCGACACCTCATAGCGGCCGGCAGCGCCGATGCTCATTGGTTGGTTCCTCCCTGTTCGAGTACGGCAGTTTTGCGCGTTGTAGTGAGCAAGAAGCATGCCCTACAGCGGAAATTACGGAGCTTCGGCGGCCCTGAGCTTCGCAACGAGCTCGACGTACGCCTTCATCGCGTCTTCGCGCGACGTTCCCTTGCGTCCCGACCACGCATCGAACTTGGCGCGGTTCACCATGTCGAGTGCGCCGGGACGCTCGCCCGACACGTCGCCCACGGTGGCCTGCTTGTACAGAGAATAGAGCGCGAGCAGCGTGTCGTTGTCGGGCGCTTTGCGCAACGTCTTGGACACGCTCGCCGCAGCGTCGAAATCGACGTCGAGCGATGACGCGCCGGGCGCTTCGGGCTCCGGCTCGCCGAAGAACGCGTTCTCGAGGTCGACGTCGTCCGCGAACCAGCGCGCCTCGAGCAGCTTGCCGCCGTGATAGGCGAGCAGCAACGCGCCTTGCGATTCGAGGTTCGCGGCGGCCTTCGCCGCCACCAGCGTGGCGGGCACGAGCGCGACCCCGCGGTTCCACACCGGCGTGCCGAACGCGGTGAATCTTGGCGAGTGGCCCTGCGTGATCCGGCTCGCGAACGCGGCGAACGTCTTGCCCGTGTGCGCGCCGGACATCCTGTTGGCGCCGGGCTGCACCCACGCGAGATCCGGGATGGCGAGCTCGCGCAGCCCCGAGAAATCGCCCGCGGCGAGCTTGTCGAGCGAGGCCGACACGGCGCTCGCGAGCGCCTGGTCCGTCATCCGCGGCTCGTTGGCGAGCGCGGACGTCGCGCCCGGCATCGCCGCGCCGAAGAACTCGAGAACGTTCCTGGCCACGATCTCGCGGTCGTTGTCGACGCACACCATGTGATAGCTGTCCTCGAGCACGACCATGCGCGCGCGCCCGCCGCCGATCTGCTCGACCATGAAGTTGGCCGAGCGCAGGCTCGTGAGCTCGTCCTCGCGCGCGTGGACGACGAGCGTCGGGCAGCGGATCTCCTTGGCCGTCTTCATGAGAATCGCGCGCAGGCGGTCGACCTGTCGGATGCACTCGAGCGGCACCCATCGATAGTGGAAGTTCTCGCCGCGCTCGAACTTCGCCTTGACGATGGCGCGCAGCTGCTCGTTCTTGATGCCGAACGGGTCCTCCTCCTCGATCTTCATCGTGCGGCCGATGCCGGGCACGAGGTAGAGCAGCGGCCGCAGCCCGCGATACCACGGTGTTGCCCACCCGTCGATGAACACCGGCGGCGCCAGCATGACGAGGTTCCCCTTGGCGTGCTTCTCGCGTTGCGCGAGCACCGCGGACAGCAGCGCCCCCATGCACATGCCCATGACGTGCAGCTTCGGATGCTGGTCGCGCACCTCGCGATACTTCGTCACGACGGCGTCGATCCAGTCCTCCGCGGTGACGCCGGCGAGGTCCTGCGGCTTCGTGCCGTGCCCCGGAAGCGTGAGCGAGTGCGTGACGAGGCCCGCGTTCTTGAGCCGCTTGTGCATCGAGCCCAGGTCGTATTGCGTGCCGCCCAGGCCATGCACCAGGAACACGCCGTCGGGCGTCGTCGAGGACGGTGCCACGGGCGCCGCGGGGCGTTCGGGCGCGGCGGCGACGTCGTTCACGCCGCGGGCGCCGTCGAGACGCGCACGATGCCGACGACGCGGTGCAGCTGTCCGTCGTGGTCGCGGATGACGCGCGCCTCGTCGCTGGCCGTCAGCAGCGCGCTGTTCGGCCCGTGCATGAGGTAGCTCATCGCATCCGGCTCGCCTTGGCCGCGCACGCGCTCGTCGAACCGCGTGGCCACGGAGTCGCGGTCCTCGCTGTCGACGAGGCCGAGCCAATCGGCCAGCGTGGCCAGTCGCTCCGGCGGCACGCCGAGCAGCGTGGCGGAGTCGCCCGTTATCACGACACGGTTGCTCGCCGGATCCCACTCGTAGGCTAGCAGGCGGTGCGCGCCGATCGCCGCGTTGAAGCGGGTCTTCCATTCGCGCGCCTCGCGTGTGGCGTTGCGCTGGCCGGCCTCGAGCACCGCGATGAGGAGGCCGGTGAGCGCGATCGCGAGGGCATACGCCTGCACCTCGATCTCCGCCTCGCCGAGCAGGCCCGCGTGCGCGAACGGGCCCTCGTGCTGCGCGGTGTTGACGATGGCGATCAGGGCGCCGACGAACGCCGCGAGCGTCGCGCCGCGCGTCCCCCACAGCAGGGCGACGATCGCCATGAACACGATGGGCGCATAGGTGAGCCCCTCGCCCGCCGGGCCGTAGGTGGACTCGACGTTGGTGTCGAACAGGAGCTCCATGCTGCCGAGGAACAACGCGCACGCCACGGCGCCGGCCCCGAACGCAGACATGGTCATGCCGCCCGAGCGGCGCACGCGAAAGCCCGCCCAGGCGACGACCATCGGCGCCACCAGGAGCGTCCCGATGAAGTTGCTCACCACCCACAGCCGGAAGGTCGGCCCCGGCGCGTTGCCGCCGGTGGCCACGTGCCACGCGGTGGCGAGAAGGCCGCCGAGCACCGCGAGCGGGAGCGCCCCGGCGCCGATGATCGCGGCGAGCTCGCGCGGCTTCGCGAGCGTAAGCGGCGCCGGCACCACGCGCGACACCAGCAGCGCGGCGCTGCCCGCGGTGAGGGCCTCGATGACGCCATAGCCCAGCGCGTCCACCCACACCACGCCGAGCGTCAGCGCGAACAGCGCCGCGCCGATGAAGCCGCCGGCCAGCACCGCGCGCCACCATTCCCGCCGCGCCGCGAGCAGCGCGCCGAAGACGACGCCGCTTGCGAACCACACGGTCCACGCGTCGCCAGGGGAGTACGCGACGAGCTTGGACACGAAGGCGAGCGCGACGTAGGCGAGGACCACGAGCACTGCGACGACCATCTGCTGCACGATGCGTCCCCTCTACGAATTTCAGTGCTGGCCTCGCGTCGCGGCCGCCGCGCCGGTGGCGCGCATGCGCGTGAGGAACGCGCGATGCGTCAGCACCCAGACGACCGCGGGCACAACGGCGGGGAGGATCAACGAGCCGAGCTGATAGGCAAACGCAATCATATCCCGAGCGCGCGGGCCGAATCCGGCTTGCGAGGCGACGAGCGGCGGCGCGGTGATCGCCACGTTCTTGAGGAAGTCGGCCAGCACGCCCCACGCGATGAACGGCATCATCACGGCATAACCGACGAGCAGCGGCCGCCACAGCGGCTTCTCGCGCGCTGCGAGCACGAGCGCGACGAACAGCGGCAGCCCGAATGCGTACAGCAGCACGTTGACGTCCACGGTGACAATGCCCGCGCTCCTCGCCTCGCCGGGGCGCAGGCTCGTCACGAACGACAACACCGCACCGTGCGAGTCGATCGTGTCGACGAGGCCGCGCAGCGCGACGTCCGCAAAGCCGCGCACGATGAGCTCGGCCGGGAACAGGATCACCGGCGCGAGCACGTACCACACCGCGAATGCGAGCGGCAGCCACGCCAGCACGAGGACGACGAAGCGGAAGACCGGGCTCGTCATCCTGCGGCGAGCGCAGGGGGCGGCGCGTCGTCCGCGGCCGGCACCCGCCTCACCCAGATCAGCCAGACGATCAGCACGTCGAGCATGATGAGCGCCTGCCACACGTACTGGTGCGCCCACTCGAACACGGCGAAGTCCCACTGGCCGATGTAGAAGAGGCTGATGACGCGCACGATGTTGAGCAGCTGCACGGCGACCACGCCGATCGCGAGGCCGGCGAATTTGTGGCGCCACGGCGCCGGAAAGGCGAGGATCGCCGCGCACAGCACGAGCGTGGCCTCCACACCGTTGCAGCCCGCCTCGATGGACACGGCAAAGCCGTTGCTCACGCTCCGTATGACCTTTCCGCTGGCCACGACGTTGGGATCGAACAGCGTCACGATCGACGTGGAGATCGCCGCCAGCGCGTTGGTCCAGGGCACGACGAAATAGGCCTGCGCCCACGGCGTCAGCTCGACGGCGAACAGCGCGGCGAGCAACACCAGAAAGACGACGAAAAAGCGGGCCATGAGGCGTGAATTCTACGGCCGCGTCAGTTCGACTGCGGCGGTTGCCGCCCAGAGCGCTCGGACGGCGTCAGGTGCCGGTCGTAGATCTCCTCGATGCGTACCTGGGCGGTATGGCGAAGGGCGGGATCGAGCGAGTCGATCCCGGCGATGGCGGCTTCGCGCTCGCGAAGCTCCTGAGGCGAGAAGCGCGTGAGCTCGCAGCGCATGATGCGAAAGCGTTCGTCGGCGAGGAATTCGCGCACGTCGTCGTGCGTGTCGGGGCTGTCGAGCCTCGTCACGACCCATTTGAGCTGCTGCGCATTGTCGCATTCCCTCGGCAGGCCGGCCGCCGCGCCGGTCTGCGCGGAGCCGCCGCCCGCGCCCCTCGGCGCCGAGCCCGGGATGGAAAGCACTTCGGCGTCATTCGCACATGGTTGGCTCGAATACGTCACGCGACCGTTCGCCGCCTTGCACTTGTAGATCGTCTGGGCATGCGCCGGCGCGGCGGCCGCGCACGCAATCACGAAGGCGATCAGCGCGAGGCTACGCACGGGCGAGCGGAGGATTGCGCGCGAAATAGCGCGTGATTCCGTCGTGGATCGAGTCCGCGAACCGCTTCTGATGGCGGTCGCTGCGCAACATTTGCTCCTCGTCCGGATTGGAGATGAACGCGGTCTCGACGAGGATCGAGGGAATGTCGGGCGCCTTGAGCACCGCGAAGCCCGCCTGCTCGACGCTGCCGCTGTGCAGCGGGTTGTACATCGAAAGGCCGTCGAGCACATGGCGTCCCACCTTGAGGCTATCGCTGATTTGCGCCGCCTGCGAAAGGTCGAGCAGCGTGCGCGCGAGCACGGGATCGCGCCGGCCGAGGTCGACCCCGCCGATCAGGTCCGCCTGGTTCTCGCGCTGCGCCAGCCATCTCGCGGCGGCGCTGGTCGCGCCGCTCTCGGAGAGGGCGAACACGGACGAGCCGCGCGCGGTCGGCTCGCGAAAGGCGTCGGCGTGGATCGACACGAAGAGGTCCGCATGCACGGCGCGTGCCTTCTGCACGCGCTCGTGCAGCGGCACGAAGTAGTCGTCGTCGCGGGTGAGCATGGCGCGCATGTTGCGCTCGCCGTCGACGCGAGCCTTGAGCTTGCGCCCGATCGCGAGCGTGACGTTCTTCTCGTAGGTGCCGCGGCGGCCGATCGCGCCCGGGTCCTCGCCGCCGTGGCCCGGGTCGATCGCCACGGTGATCGGACGCGAGCCCGAACGCGCGGGCGGCCCCGTCTCCGGCGCAGGCGGCGACGCCGGCTCGACGACCGCCGGTCGCTTATCCTTCTTCGCCTCGCTCTCGAGGAAGGCCATGAGCGGGTCCAGGGGCACGGGCGGATAGAGATCGAGCACGAGGCGATGTCCGTACTCGGCGACCGGCGGCAGCGCGAACACGTCGGGCTTCACCTCGGCCTTCAGGTCCAGCACCACCCGCACCGTCGCCGTCCCGCGCCGCCCGACGCGGATGGCCGCGACGTACGGGTCCGTGGGCTGCACGCGCCCCGGCAGCTCCATGAGCTCGCCCGAGGCCTCCACGCCGTCGATGTCCAGCACGAGGCGGTCCGGGTTGCGCAGAAGCTGGAGCTGGTGCGGCAGCGGCGCGCTCGACTCGAAGATCACGCGCGTGTAATCGGTCGACGGCCACAGCCTCGTCGACGCGACGCGCACCTGCGCCCCGGCAGCAGGAACGAGCCAGTGCGCCGCGGGCAGCGCAATCCATTGCCAGAGCCGCCTGCGCTGCACGCTGACCGAGATCAGCGAAGTGCGGTCAGCCCGAGGTGGGCGATCTGTTCGACGCATCGCTTACCCGCCGCGGTGGTCGCGCTCACCGCGAGGTCGCGGCCATCCGCCGCGTGCGAGAGCACGATATCGACATCGGGGTCCGGCAGCAGGCCGGCGACGCGCTCCGGCCACTCGACCAGGCACACGCTGTCGCTGCGGAAGTAATCGGCAAGGCCCGCCGTTTCCCATTCGTCCGGATCCTCGAACCGATAAAAATCAAAGTGATACAAGTATAAGCTCGAAACGGCATAATACTCAACCAGCGCATAGGTGGGACTCTTCACGGGGCCGGTCCAGCCCAGCGAGCGCAACGCGCCGCGCACGAGGGTCGTCTTTCCCGTGCCGAGGTCGCCGCGCAGCGCGACCACCATGCCGCCCTCCAACGCGCGGGCGAGCCCGCCGCCGACACGTTCGGTGGCCTGCGCATCGGGAAGATGAAAGCGTTGCAAAGGGCCGCAGCCGGTAGGATGAGGCGATGAGCGTACCGCGTTCGGATTCGGCAGGCACGCGCGACTGGGCCCGGCTTGCCGCCGACATCGCGAGCTGGGGCCGCGAGCTCGGGTTTCAGGAGGTCGGCATCGCCGACACCGAGCTCTCGGAAGCCGAGAACCACCTGCAGCGCTGGCTCGCCGCCGGCCGTCACGGCGACATGGCGTACATGGCGCGCCACGGCACGGCGCGCTCGCGCCCCGCCGAGCTCGTCGCCGGCACGCTGCGCGTCGTGTCGGCGCGCATGAACTACTGGCCCGCGGACGCCGCTGACGCGGCGTCCGTGCTCGCCGATCGCGAGCGCGCGTACGTCGCGCGCTATGCGCTCGGCCGCGACTATCACAAGGTATTGCGCACGCGCCTCGCGCAGCTCGTCGACCGCATCGCCGCCGAGGTCGGACCCTTCGGCTACCGCGTCTTCACCGACAGCGCGCCCGTGCTCGAGGTCGCGCTCGCGGCGAAGGCCGGGCTCGGCTGGCGCGGCAAGCACACGCTGCTGCTCACGCGCGAGGTGGGCTCGTACTTCTTCCTGGGCGAGATCTACACCGATCTGCCGCTGCCCGAGACTGCGGCGGCGAGCGCGCATTGCGGCACGTGCACCGCTTGCATCGACGCCTGTCCGACGGGCGCGATCGTGGCGCCTTACGAGCTCGATGCCCGCCGCTGCATCTCGTATCTCACCATCGAGCACCACGGTGCGATCCCGGAGGCGCTGCGTCCGCTCGTCGGCAATCGCATCTACGGCTGCGACGACTGCCAGCTCGCATGCCCGTGGAATCGCTTCGCCGCGGCGGCGGCCGAGCCCGACTTCCGCGCCGTGCGTCACGGCCTCGACCGCGCGACGCTCGTCGAGCTCTTCGCCTGGACGAGAGAGCAATTCGATACGCGCACGGCGGGCAGCGCGATCCGCCGTATCGGTTACGAGCGTTGGTTGCGCAATCTCGCGGTGGCGATGGGAAACGCGCCGCGCAGCGACGCTGTCGTGTCAGCGCTCGCGCGCCGCGCCGACGATCCTTCCCCGCTCGTGCGCGAGCACGTGGCGTGGGCGCTCGCGCGCCATAGAAAAGGGTCAGACCCCATTACAACTTTGTAATGGGGTCTGACCCCTTTTTCCCGACTGCGCGGCGGCGCTAAGTGTGGAGGATGAGCTCACGGCCGCAGATCACGTCGCCGGACGGCTGCGTGCAGCACACGAAGCACCATCCCCAGATGCAATACTGCGTGCACGTGATCGTCGTCACCGTGATCTCGTCCGCGTGCTGCGCAAACGCCGCGAACGGCATCGGCTTGAAGACCGGCGGCTTGCCGCGCAGCCCGAGCTGACGGCGCGCGGCGGCGACCAGCTTCGCGATCGCCGGGTCGGGCGGCATCTTCTGCATGCTGGTGCAAGGTGTCGTGCGCAGCGCGCGCACCACGCCCTTGCGCACCTCCGCCGTCACCGTCTGTCCGCAGCCGCTGCTGCCGCCGAACGTGCCGACCTCGATCGCGACCTTCGCGAGGCGAGCCACACGAGCCGGATCGATGTGAGCAAGCGCGGTCGACAGCGCGAAGGGCGGGAGGCTCGCCGTGACCGGCACGGCAAAGCTGAACTGGGCCTTGGATCGAGGCATTCTCATTCCTTTCTTCGTGCTCGACTTCACGCGCCGCGCGGCGGCGCCCACTTGCGCAGGAATTCGACGAACTTCCCCTTGTCGTAGCCGCGCCCCGACTCGAGCACGCTCGTGTCCTGCGAATGGACGAGCTTGCCGCTGCCATCGAGCACGAACAGGTGCGGATAGCCCTCGACCGCCGGCCAGCGCGAGAGGAACGCCTCGTTCTTGTTCTCCCTCGACCAGTTGACCTTGACGAGGACGTAGTGCTCGTCCACCAGCGCGCGCACGTCGGGGTTGCTCTCGATGAACCCGTCGAGGATGTGACACCACACGCACCACTCGCCGCCGACGTCCACGATCACGCGCTTGCCCTGCGCCTGCGCCGCAGCCGCAGCCGCGGCGACATCCTTCGCCGGATCCCGCGCCGGGTCGAACCTGGCGGCCGCGGCGACCGAGGCGACGAGCCCCAGCGCGAGCAAGAGCGGCTTCACCGGATCAGCTGGTTCATGGACACGATCGGCAGCATAACAGCCAGCACGAGGACCAGCACGATGGCGCCCATCACCACGATCAGGGCAGGCTGCAGCAGCGCGGCCAACCAGGCGAGGCGACGCTCGGCGTCGCGCTCGAGATCCTCCGCGGCGCGCTCGAGCATCGGCGCCAAGCGCCCGCTCTGCTCGCCGTTGGCCACGAGATGCACAAGCACGGGGGGAAACACGCCCTGCTCGCGCAAAGCACGCGACAGCGCGACGCCTTCGCGCACGAGCGCCGCGGCCCGCGTGGCGGCGTCGCGCAGCGGGATACGGCGAACGACCTCCGATGCGGCATCGAGCGAGCGCAGGAGCGGCGTGCCGCTCGCGGTGAGGATCGCAAGCGTGCTCGCGAAGCGCGCCGTGTCGAGGCTGCGCAGCAGGCGACCCGCGACGGGGACGCGCAGCAGGAACGCATGCCAGCGGGCGCGCAACGCGGGCCTGCGCAGCGCGGCCGCGAACGCGATCGCGGCGGCAGCGATAACGATGAGCCATAGCCAACCGGTGGCGCGGAAGAACGCGCTGCTCGCGATCAGCGCCCGCGTGAGCCAGGGGAGCGTCTGCCGGCTCTGCTGGTACACGGACACCACCTGCGGCACGACGTAGACGAGCAGCACCGCGATCACGCCGAAGGCGATGACGGTCACGACCGCGGGGTAGATGAGCGCGAGGATCACCTTCTGCCGCAGCGCTTCGCGCGCCTCGAGGTAGTCGGCCAGGCGCGACAGCACCTCCGCGAGGCGCCCGCTCTCGGCGCCGGCGGCGACCAGCCCCCTGTACAGCGGCGAGAAGGTGCGCGGGTATTCCGCGAGCGCCGAAGGCAGGGATTCACCGGCCGCCACCCGCGTGCGCAGCGAGGCCGCCACTTTCGCAGCGCGCGGATCGTCGGCCTGCTCGGCCACCGCAGCCAGCGCCTGGTCGAGCGGCATGCCGGACAGCGTGAGGGTCGCGAGCTGGCGTGTGGTGAGCGAGAGCAGCGGCGCGGGCAGGCGCACGCCGAGCAGTGCGTCGCGGCGCGCGGCTGCGGCGTCGACGGCGGTGGGCGTGAGGCCGCCCGCACGCAGCTGGTCGCGCACGGCGCGCGCGGTGTCGGCATCGAGGATGCCGTGCTTGATGCGACCGTCGCCGTCGACGGCCTCCCAGCGAAATGCGGCCATGCCCGTCTTGAGCCGCCTTTAAGTTTCGCGCGTCACGCGCAGGAGCTCGGCCAGCGAAGTCGTGCCGTCGGCGATCCAGCGCGCGCCGTCCCGGCGCAGGCTCGTCATCCCGGTGCGCGACGCCGCGGCGCGCAGCGCACGCTCGTCCGCTCCGTCGTGGATGCCGCGGCGGATCGCGTCGTCGACGAGCAGCAACTCGTATACGCCGGTGCGGCCGCGAAAGCCCGTCTGGTTGCATTCCTCGCAGCCGGGCGCGCTGAAGACGGGCTGCGCTGCGGCAAGCCCCAGCGACTCCAGGAGCTTCCCTTCGCCCGGCGACGGTGCACCTTGCGTGCGGCACGCGACGCACAGCGTGCGCACGAGGCGCTGCGCGAGCACGCCGAGCAGGCTGGAGGCGAGCAGGTAGGGCTCGACTCCCATGTCGGCGAGCCGCGTGACCGCGCTCGTCGCGTCGTTGGTGTGCAACGTCGCGAGGACGAGGTGGCCGGTGAGCGACGCCTGCACGGCGATCTGCGCCGTCTCGAGGTCGCGGATCTCGCCGATCATGATGACGTCCGGATCCTGGCGCAGGATCGCGCGCAGCGTGCGCGCGAAGTCGAGCTCGATGCGCGGGTTGACCTGCGTCTGCGCCACGCCGTCGAGCGCGTACTCGATCGGATCTTCCACCGTCATCATGTTCACGGCGTCGCGTGGCAGCCTCGACAGCGCAGCGTAGAGCGTGGTCGTCTTGCCCGAGCCCGTCGGCCCCGTCACGAGGACGATGCCGTGCGGCTCGCGGATGAGGCCGTCGATCGCGTCGCGCGTCGCGTCGCTCATGCCGAGGACAGCCAGGTCGAGACGCGCCGCTTCCTTGTCGAGCAGGCGCAGCACGACGCGCTCGCCGGGACCGGTCGGCAACGTGGACACGCGCACGTCGACCTGCCTGTCGCCCAACTTGAGCGAGATGCGCCCGTCCTGCGGCAGCCGCTTCTCGGCGATGTCCAAGCTCGCCATGATCTTCAGGCGCGACACGAGCGCGGCGTGCAGCGCGCGCGGCGGCTCGATCACGTCGCGCAGCACGCCGTCGATGCGAAAGCGCACGACCGAGCGCTGCTCGTACGGCTCGAAGTGGAGGTCGGACGCGCGCTCGCGCAGCGCCTGCAGGAGCAGCGCGTTGATCATGCGGATGACCGGCGCCTGCGCGGTGCTGTCGAGCAGGTCCTCGGCAACCGGGATGTCCTGCATCAGGCGCGCGAGGTCGTTCTCGCGCGCGAGGTCGCCGACGAGCATCGCGGTGTTGGCCGACGAGCCCTGGTTGTAGGCGCGCGCCAATTCGTAGGCGAACTCCTCCGCGCCCACGTTGCGCGTGACGAGCGGCCGCTGCAGCACGCGGCGCAGCTCGATGACGCCGTCGGCGGTGGCGTCCGGGCGCATGAGCACGATCACCGCGTCGCCTTCGGCACCGGCGGCCAGCACGCCAT
>Ga0335083_10002724_pt1 | contig 23220 bp, 24 predicted proteins | sample Lox_Sample_42_FD_206716 | JGI IMG/M metagenome (GOLD analysis project Ga0335083, IMG submission 206716) | Soil microbial communities from Loxahatchee National Wildlife Refuge, Florida, United States - Lox_Sample_4.2 | ecosystem: Environmental > Terrestrial > Soil > Wetlands | place: USA...
GGGATGCCGCGTTAGCGGATACTGGCTGGAACGAATGGGAGCTCGGCCCGGCAGGCGAAACGAATTTGCAGGGCCGTGCTTCCGCCGGCAAAGATTTTTCGGTGGTTTGAAAGGAGAAATGTCATGGGACTTTTAGAAAGAGTAGGCACTTTAATCCGAGCCAATCTGAACGACATGATCGATCGTGCGGAAGACCCGGAGAAAATGATCAAGCAGGTGATGATGGACATGGAGAATCAATATCTCCAGGTCAAAACGCAAGTGGCGGTTTCGATCGCCGATCAGCACATGCTCGAAAAGAAGCTTCGCGAAAACGAAGATTCGGGGAAGGACTGGATGCGCAAAGCCGAGGTTGCGGTGGACAAAGGGGAGGACGATTTGGCTCGGGCCGCGCTCGACCGCTTCCACACGTCGCAGCGGCTGACGCTGAGCTACAAGGAGCAGGTCGACGACCAAAGGGCGCAGGTCGAGGCGCTGAAGAGCGCATTACTGAAGCTTGAACAAAAACTTGACGAAGCGAAATCCAAACGCGATTTACTGCTGGCGCGACATCGCCGCAGCGTCGCGTTGGGCAAGGCCGCGCACGCGCAGACGGCGCTCGGTGACAATTCGAAGAGCGCCACGTTTGATCGATTGAAGGACCGCGTGCACCACACGGAATCGGTGGCCACTGCTGAAGTCGAACTCTTGACGGACGACGTGGGCGAGAAGCTCATCAGGCTGGATCGCGACAATGAAGTCGAGCGCCTGCTGAATGACCTGAAGTCGCGCCGCGGTCTGCCGGGCTGATCTGTGTACGAGCTCCGCTAGGCCACTGTGTTGCCCTCGCATCGCCCGAAGGCCGACTCACTCGTCCACGCGCGTAGATGCGGCCCGGCCCTTCCGCTTTAACTGGCCGGCAGACGTTATCGTGGACAGCGCGTCTAACAGGGCGGACTACGCGGTTTCGCGTAGTCCACACGCGTTGCAACGTGCGAGAATACATGCAATGAATCCATGGCTGATCGCCGCCCCGCCCGTACTAACCGCAGCGGCTGCAGGAGTAATTGCTTATGGCGCTGCCTATCCTCGCGCGCAACTCTTTGGCACGACGATCTGCCGCACCGATTCATCGCGCAAGCTTGCTCTGACTTTCGACGACGGGCCGAACCCCGCCATCACGCCGAAGCTACTCGATCTTCTGGATCGCTTCAAAGCACGTGCCACCTTTTTTGTGATCGGGAAACATGCGCGCGATTGCCCTGAGCTCCTGAAGGAGACTGCCGCGCGCGGCCACGTCATCGGCAATCACACAGACGCCCATCCAAATCTGTTTTGGCTCAAGCCGGATCAGATCACGGTCGAGCTGCGTTGTTGCAATTTTTCCATAAAAGCGGCAACGGGCGCTGCCGCGCGATGGTTTCGCCCGCCGTACGGTTTTCGCAACCCCTGGGTCGTTCCCGTCGCGCGCGAACTCGGCGAGTGCGTAGTCATGTGGACGCTGATTCCCGGAGATTGGCGGGCGACTTCTTCGGAATGGCTCATTCCACGCATGAAGCGCATCGCCGCAAATGCTCAACGCAATCTGGCAGCCAAAGCCGAAGAAGGGATGGCCGCCACCGGAGACATCCTCTGCCTGCATGACGGTTCTCACCGCCAATTGAATGCCGACCGTCTGCCAACGCTGGCTGCGCTCGAACATTGGCTCCCTCGGTGGCGTGACCTCGGCCTGGAATTTGTTACAATCGAAGATGCGGTGAGTGCACCCGCGCCCTAGCTATGGACGAACGCGCCTTTTATACCGAGAAAGAAGAAACCAGGAAGATCAAGCTCGTCTGCCCGAGCTGCCGCGGCGAATTCGAATTTCCCGTGCGTTGGAAAGTCTCTCGGAAGAGGAGGGAACTGCCTCGCGGCGCCGGCGAAGAAGACCGGAGAAAGTTTGCCAAGGCCACCTCATTCATGGTGCGGCTGGATGACCTTGTAGCTTGTTTCAAGTGCCGCAAACGGTTTGAACTGACCGGCCAATCCACGGTCTTGATCAACGATAATCTCGGCGATCCTAACGCGGACCCCGAGAATTTCGGCAACCGTTGAGGCTCTTTCAATTCGCTGGCTGTGGCGCCCCAGCTTCCAAACTCTAAATCTCCGGATACAGTTCAAAAAAGGCGGCGACAGATTCGTGAAATGTTGCCTCAATCTCTTCTTTGCTGCCTTCGATCAGGTGCATGGCAATGCGCGCTGTCCGGCCGTTCTTCAGCACGACTGTCGCGTCTCTCACTTCGCCAAGCTCCTCTTCCGGGAGCAACCGCATTCCATAAATCAGCGCCAGCTTCGCCATGTTCATTGCCTTCTTCCTTGTTCGCGTTCTGAGGTGACCTGAGGCTACTCAGTTTCCGTCCGCGCCGTCAACCGAAACGACACGGAAACGACACGTTGGAGATCCGGCCAAAGTCCGAGCCAGCCCAAAATCCACCCTACAGCAGGATATCAGGCGATATACTTAGACATCCTGCCATGACACTCCTGCATCAGACGAAGCACGACGGAGGGATTCCATGAAAGACCTGCCCCGCCGCAATTTTTCTACTGGCTTTGGATTGGCTTTTGCTCTGCTTGCACTCGCCCCATTTGGCCGCGCCCAAGAACCAGATGGGCCGCAGACCTCCCCTCCGCCTCCCGTGTCCCCGCCAAAAGCTGCGGTGGTCGTCAAGCTATCTCCCGGCCATGTGATTCGCATTCCTGCCGGTACTCGCGTCGCGGTCGTTCTCGAAAACGGCATCTCGACGCGCGGCGCCAAGCCCGGCGATTCTGTCTACTTCCATACTTCCTTTCCTATCACCCAGAACAATCACATCATCATCCCGGTGGGTTCGTATCTGCGAGGCGAGCTGATCGAATCAAAGGGGCCTGGCCGCATCAAAGGCCGTGGTGAGTTTCGAATGCGCTTGGACACCCTGATTTTTCCGAACGGCTACACGGTGGACTTGAACGCGGCACCTCGAAGCGCGGATTCCGGCGGGAAAGAGACGATGGATTCCGAGGGTAAAGTGATCGGCGCCGGAGGAAAAGGGAAGGACGCGCAAACGGTTGCCGAAACCACCGCCACAGGCGCTGGGATCGGTGCCATCGCCAATGGTGCCAAAGGCCTCGGGATTGGCGCAGGAGTGGGAGCTCTTGCGGGACTCGGCGCGGTTCTGCTAACACGCGGGCCGGAGGCCGAACTGCCGCGGGGATCAACGCTTGATGTCGTTCTCGAACACGAGCTGGCTTTGGACAGCAGCGAAATTCAGTTCAATAACTCTGGACGAGCGATGCCCATAACGCCGCCACCGGCTCCTCAGCAGTAGAGCAAAAACAACTCGGTCCGGGTTTCTCAGATTTTTTGAGATGTCCTATGAGGGTGCACGCTACGCTGAAGCTGACTGGAATCGCATGGGGCTGAAGCGTTCCCAATCCACGCTAACGTTTTGTCGCGTAACCCACTCGTTCATGAGTCGCGCAGTGATAGGCGTCAGGAGAATTCCACCGCGAAAGTGCCCCGTTGCGATCAGCAAACCGTCCATATCTGTGGGACCAAGGATAGGCAAATGGTCGGGCGAGTCCGGACGGAGCCCAGCCCAGGTTTCCTCGATGCGCGCGTCCGCGAGGCCCGGCGAGAGTTCGATTGCTGCGGCAAGAATCCTTTCGACACCGCCGGCTGTGACAGTTTTGTCGAAGCCACCATATTCAACAGTCGCACCGGCAAGGATTCTCCCGTCATTCCGAGGAACGAGGTAAATTTTCTCAGACCAAAGAACTCGTTCGATTTTCAAATGGTCCGCGCGCAGCGCGACCATCTGGCCCTTTGCCGGCCGTACCGGCGCATATGGGGCGGCGCCATGAATGTTTGCGGAAAAGCATCCGGCTGCGATGACCGTCCACGGCGCTTCAATCTTTTCTCCCTTCAGATTCAGCCCGAGGCACCTGCCTCCTTCGCGCCAAATCCCGTGCACTGCGCTCCCTGGGAAAACCTGCGCGCCGCTCCTCTGTGCGGCGACGTGCACTGCACTCGTCAGGGCACGATTGTCGACGGACGCTTCCTCTGGGCGAAGCACACCGGCCTGGAGCTCATCGCTTAGCGCGGGTTCTAGCGCCCGTGCGTCCTGTGCGCTGAGCGGCTCCGCCTTTAAGCCAAGCCCGTGATGCAGCGCGATTACAGTACTCAGTTCTTCCCGTGCATCCCCTGTGAAAATCGCCTGCAGCGTCCCTTTCGAGCGATAGCCCGCGTTCTGGCCAGAAATCTCTTCCACCATGCGCACAAATTCCGGATAGATGGCCATGCTGGCTATGCCCAGAGGCACGAGTGGAATCATGGCCGAGCTTTCCGGCGCCGGCGAGAGGATCCCCGCGCCCGCCCAGGATGCTTCCCGCCCAGGCTCCTGCCGATCGAACACTCCAACGCGCAGGCCCGCTCGCGCAAGTTCGAGCCCGATCGATCCACCGATCAAGCCTCCGCCTGCGATGGCCACGTCAAACTTTTTCATGCTGCAATCTTAGCGCATCTGTACATAAGGTTCATGAGACAGTGTCTGCGCCCAGATTGCATCATTCTGGTGAAGAGAGGTTTGCCCGATAGGTTGCAGCCGGCGCGCTTACCATCTGGAGCCAATTCAGCGCGCCAATGCTATGAGAGAGAGTTTGCAAGTTGTTCCGCGAGGACCTGGGCTTTTTTCGCTAGATTTAGCGCCCGCGCCCAATCGCCCGCACGGCCCGCCTCGCGTGAATCTCCCATGAAGCTGCGCACCTTGGAAGCCAGGTCCGATTGCATGGCGTTCAGAGATTTCCCTTTGGTCGTGGAGAGGCTGCGCTCAGCGGCGATCAAGCTCTCATCGGTCTCTCGTCGAAGTGAGACCGATTCTTGCGGCGACAATTCGGGCACGATGCGCGGGGCATCAAGCCGTTCGGTGCGCGCATTTTCATTAGCGGAAGACGCAGCACTACGTGGCCTCGCGGGACCGCCCGGTGCTGCCAACGGTGCCGGCGGAGGCGGCAGCTCCAATCGGAGGTCCGGTACCGGATCTTCGATGATTTCTGGCGGGGAAGTCTGCTCTATCACAATTGGCCTGACAAGCCCGGCGGTGTTCCACGGAATCGCTTGGCTTCTTCGCGCCGCGCACCCGCTCAGCAAAAGCGCCAGTGAACTCAGCAAGCCTAAGAAGGCGCGCGTGGTAGCGCGCTTTACGTGCGTCAGGGCTTCGGTCCAAGATTTCACCATTTTCAAGAAAGACCCCGCTACGTTCCGCTTTAGGCCGCGAGCGGTAGCTCAATGCGAAACGTAGTTCCTTTACCCACCTCGCTCGTAAAATCAATGGAACCGTTGAGAAGCTGCACAATTCGAAATGTGCTGGCAAGCCCGATTCCGCTGCCTCCCGGCCTCGTTGTGAAAAAGAGCTGAAAAATTTTCTGCCGGTTTTCAGGTGGGATTCCTTTTCCAGTGTCTCCGACAGTGATTTCCGCCATTTCACCGCGCCTGCTCAGCATCAATCGCAATTGTCCGCCCGCGGGCATGGATTCTCCGGCGTTCAGCACGAGATTCAGCACCGCCTGCTTGAGCAAAGCCCGATCCACATATACCTCAGGCACGTCGATCGGCAAGAGTTGGGCAACTTGAATGTTTGCTTTCTGCATTTGCGGTTGTGCGACTTCGAGTACTTCCCGGAGTAACTCCGCAAGTTGGGTTGGCTCAAGCCTCACTTCCATCGGACGCGTGAAATCCAGGAATCGCTTCACGACGGCATCCAGACGGTCGATCTCCTTGTCCAGAACGTTGACGGCTTGCCTTGCGCTGCCATCCGAATCCGCTGGCAGTGACTCTTTCAAATTCTCGAGCCACAAACGCATCGAGTTGAGCGGATTCTTAACCTCGTGCGCGACCCCGGCGGTGATGCGTCCTAAGGCGGTAAGACGTTCGCTCACCTGCAGCTGCGTATTGATGCTATCGAGCGAATCAAGATCGCGCAGCGTCACCAATGCGCCCATCCGCTCGCCATCTTCTTGAATCGCCTGCACACTCACACCAACACGTCTTTCCCCTTCGGCCGTATTCAATTCAATTTCGGCAGCGATCTCCTGCAACTCGTCTCCGTCAATATGCAGCGCGCTGTGCAGGGGATGTCCGGCCGGAAATATTTCGGTCACGCGACGTCCCAGAAACTGACCGGCGGGTGCGCCAAGAAATTTTTCCGCGGCGGGGCTGACCATGACGGCTCGCGCGTCCCGCGTGAACAGCAGCAACCCGTCTTCCAGCCCCGCCATGACCGAGTTCATGTTTTCCCGCATCGTGCTGAATATTTCATGCACGCCTCGGAGCTGCTGGCCGACTTGTGTGATTTTCCGGCTGACCTGGCCGAGTTCGTCGCCGCTTCCAGCAAATCCTTTAACCTCGGGAAGCGGGGCATCGTACTGGCCGGCGGAGATACGGTCCAGTTGCAAAGAAATGCGCGCTAAGGGCGCCAACGCCGCACCGCTGACCACCGCGGCAAGAATCGTGGAAATAAGCAGAGCCAGCAGGACAATCGTTCCAAGCTTTCTGACAATCGGAAGAATCTCTTTGTCGAGTAAGAGCGTGGTTGACACGGCAACTCGCACTTCGCCGAACGGTTCATTGCCGTTATTGAAAGGAAAATCGTATTCGTAGACGCCCGGCGGCCCAGCAAGAACTCTCAGCTGGTGGAGGAATTCACGGCGCGTCAGTTGACTAAGAGGTGGTCGCCGCTCCCGGAATTTTCCGCGCAAGGAATCGTCGGTCGAGGCCAGAATCGTGCCGCGGCTGTCCGTTATCGAAACTTCATAGATCGAGGTAGAGGCTGCTGCCGCTTTCAACTGCGCTTGCAATCCCTGGCTTGAACCTAGCGCGTAACTTACATAGTCGCGAATATCCCCCGCCGAATTGGACTCGGGCCGCCAGCCCTGCGCCTCAGCGTCGCGCAGAGCCCCCTTTATCTGCACAAACGTGCTATTGGCAATATCCTGCGCTCTCTTTTCGCTTTGATCCAGCACCTGTTGGAGGAGCAGCGCGAAATACACTCCGGACAGCGCCGCCGCCACCAGCAGCACCAAACCCGTCATCACCAGCGTGAGTTTTGTTCGCAGCCGCAGCTGCATCGCAGGTACCTACTCCGCCTCGGCGCGTTCGCCGCCGTATTCTTTCAACTTATTGTGGAGTGTTTTTAGGCTGATGGCCAGCAGTTCGGCAGCCCGAGTCTTGTTGTTCCCCGTGGCATTTAGAGTCTGCAGAATCAACTCGCGTTCCATCGCGTCCACAGTCGTTCCTACCGGAAACTTAATCGACGACAGGTCGCCCGGGTTCTTTGGCGACGTCTTTCCAAATTCTCCAGGCAGGCAGGCCCGCGTAATCAGCTCTTTGTCGCACATGATCGTCGCCCGTTCAAGGATGTTGCGTAATTCCCGAATGTTTCCCGGCCACGTGTGGCTCATGAATATATCCATCACTTCGGCGCCGATGCCTCGCACATGCTTCCCGTGCTTGGCGTTGACGTCGCGAAGTATGTGCTCCACCAGAAGCGGAATATCGTCTTTATGCTCGCGCAACGGCGGAAGATTGATGTGGAATACGTTTAGCCGGAAATACAGGTCCTGCCGTAGCTCTCCGCCCGACACCGCCTTTTCCGGATCCTTGTTTGTCGCTGCCAGTACGCGCACATCCACCGGTGTCTCGCTCTTGCTTCCGAGCCGCCGCACCTTGCGGTCTTCCAACACGCGCAGCAATTTCGCCTGCGTTGGCGCGGGCATTTCGCCAATTTCATCCAGCAGCAAAGTCCCCGAGTCCGCCAGTTCGAAGCAGCCAATGCGCCGCTCCGCCGCGCCGGTAAACGCCCCTCTCTCGTGGCCGAAAATTTCGCTTTCCATCAGCGTTTCGGGAATCGCTGAGCAGTTGATGGGCACGAACGGTCCATTCGCTCGCGGCGACAACTTATGAATCGTGCGCGCTACAATCTCTTTGCCGGAACCCGTCTCGCCAGTGATTAGCACGGAAGCTGAACTCGGCGCAGCCAATTCCACAATGCGCATCACTTCTTGCATCGGCTTCGACGCACCCACAAGGTCGCCGAGCCTGCCTGCCTCGCGCAGCTGCCGCTGCAACACTGCCAGTTGCCTCGCGTCCCGCGCCTTGCTCAGCGCGCGGTCCAGAAGCGCCCGCAGCACGGGTCCCTTCAGCGGTTTTTCGATGTACCAGAATGCTCCGGACTCGATCGCTGCCACGGCGCGCTCCTCGCTACCTTTGCCAGTGATGATCACGGCCGGAACATCCAGCAGCTCCGGCCCGAGCTGCTTTAGCAGATCCAAACCGTTCATGCCCGGCAGCTCAACGTCGGCAATCAGCGTATCTGGCTGGTAGCTGCCGAATTTCGCCAGTGCGTCTTCCGCTGTGGCCACGCCAAGCACGTCAAACCCCCATCTTTGCAGGAGCTGCTCGTAACCTTTGCGCGCGTTCTCCTCGTCCTCAACAATCAGCACACGGTCTTTGCGCTCGATTGGCTCCATCGCGCGCACCGTGCTTCTAGATTCATCGCCCATGCGATTCCGCCTCTCCCACGCGGCTCGTCATATTTTCGCAGATTCAAGTGCAGGCTGGACACTTCGACTGTAACAAGCTCTCGCCACGCTTGCCAAGCGGATGCTGCTCAGGCTTCCGCCTCGCTCTATCGGGGAATGGGCGGCCTGCAGCATTCCTAAATACAAAAGCCGGCGCAGCCTCCGCGCTGCGCCGGCTCATCCCCGGCATCGCATAATTCCATAAACTTCAGAAGGCTCAATCGTTAGCCATCGCCGCCTGACAGCTAACTCCTAAAGTTAACCATTCAGGCCGGCTGTTTCTATTCCTTCGCCAAATAAAGCGTCCTCTCTAGCTCCAATTCCAGCTTCGCGCCTTTCGGCAAGTCTAACTCGTGCCCTCGGCCGCTCTCCATCAGGTACGCTGTTAGCGCGCCCAGCGCGGCGCCTTCGGCAGCTTCCTTCTTGTCCTTGTCTTTCACACCCTTCACGGCTCCCATCGCCGCGCCTGCGGCTGCCGCTTGCCCTGCGTCTTCCTGCGTGCTGCTTCTTCCCTCGATCAAGCCTTCCTGGCCAGCTTTGGTCCTCACGCTGTGGTCGCCGGGCACGCTCACGACTTCCGCCACGATCGGCAGACGACCAAACTTCGTCCGAATCTCATCGAAAGTCAGCCATAGCCGCGCTCGTCCCGTTACGCCCGCCGGCTCCACGTGGCTGACATGCCCCTCAATCACTGCTCCCGAGGGCAAGTAAATACCTTCTCCCGCTTGAAGCGGCTCGAGAGTCCTCACCCTGAACTTCGCCTTTTCCTGTGTGCCCTTGGTACCCAGATCGTCTTCTAGCGACACTAGGAATCTGGTACCCGGCGCAACACCGTACGCTTCCAGTGGTAAACCATGCCGATTTCCATCGGCTCCCTTTCCCGGCTGAGCCTCTGGCCGAAGGATGCGATCCTCCGAGACGATGGGTCTTTCAGCAGGCTTCTGAGACGATTGAGGTGGCCGATCCTGAGAAGTTTCTTGCGCCGCGCAAACCAATGCACCGATTAAAACCACTGTAACGGCTATAAGAACTAACGAACACCGCCTCCATTTTCCAATTTGCATACCGCCTCCTGAATCCCAACCCATCGGTTAGAACATGCAGGAATCTAGCCACTATCGCGTTCCCGGCGCATCGGTAAGTGGCTGAAAATTCAACTGGTTGAAATGAACAAGGGTATTCGTCGCGCCCAAGAACTCCACCTGTCAGAAACTTACGCCACATTTCCGTATGCTTGTGCCGACAGTACAACGAAAGCGGGCGGCAAGTAGAAGTCATCTCTATGGAGTTTTACTTAGCGAGGAATCGCTGAATTCGCCCTAAGACCTCCGCATACATGGCAGGCGTCACGCGCCCGGTCTGAGTGTTTTGCTGGCTTGGATGGTATACGCCGAAAAGCCGCGCTCCATCGCCGGAGAGTTCCGCTTCGGCTCCGTGCCCGAAGCGAAAGGCAGTTCTCGATGCAATCAACCCGCGTTGCTTCAGAATTTCCAGGTACGCGTCCCAGGCGATTTTTCCCAGAGCCAATACCGCACTTGGTTGAAGTATTTCCAGCTCGCTCACCAGATAGCCCCGGCAATTGATGATTTCGGAGGGAAGCGGCTTGTTTCCCGGAGGCGCGCAACGAATCGTTGCCGCAATATAAGCATTTTTCAAGCGAAGCCCGTCGTCGCACCGCACCGAAGTCGCCTGATTGGCAAAACCGGCCTTGTGCAACGCCGCGTACAAAAAATCTCCGGAACGGTCCCCGGTAAAGACTCGCCCAGTTCGATTCGCTCCATGCGCGGCCGGCGCAAGCCCCAGAATCAGCAGCTCAGCCCGCGCATCGCCAAAGCCGGACACTGGCTTGCCCCAGTACGTCCATTCGCGAAACGCCCGCCGCTTTTCTCGTGCCACTTTTTCGCGATACTCAACGAGCCGCGGACACTTCCGGCATGCCACAATTTCCTTGTTCAGAACTCGCAGCAATGTGTTTTTCTCAGCCATGCATGAAAATAAATTGTTACTCGTGCCTCTGTGCCATCATGCGATTCAACTCGGCATAAGGAACAGTGACCTGCGTCAGCGAATCATACGTTCCGTGTGCCAGCCAATCTTTCGCAACTTGCTGAAACGCTCCCATCGCTGCGCGCATCGCCGATGATCCTGCGCTCACACGTGCCACTCCCAGCTCTTCCAGCTCCTTGAGCGAAGGACAACCCGGTGAAGCCAAAATATTCAGCGGCGCACCGAGAGCTTTCACAAGTCTTCCAATGATTTCACGGTCACACACGCCCGGCGCAAACAAGCAATCCGCGTCGGCCTTTCGGTAAGCACGCAAACGCTCGACCGTCCGCTCAAATCGTGTCTCCTCCGGACCAATCGGCATCAAATAAATGTCCGTCCGCGCATTTATGACCACAGGTACGCCCAGCGCTGCCGACGTCTCCCGTATCGCGCGAATTTTCTTCACTTGCAACCCCATCTCCACATGCGAGGTCTCGTCGTCTCCCGTTACGTCTTCGAAATTCAACCCCACGGCCCCGGAAGCCGCCATCGCCTTCGTGAACTCAGCGATTTCTTCCGGCGTCTTCCCGTATCCGGATTCCAGGTCCGCCGTCACCGGCACGCGCACCGCGCCGGTGATCCTCACCACGGCATCCAACATCTCGCCTCGAGAAATCCTCTGCCCATCTGGATACCCGAGCGAAAACGCCATCGCTGCGCTGCTTGTAGCGATGGCCGGAAAGCCCAACTCCTCCAGGATTCGCGCGCTGACCGCATCCCAGGCATTCGGGAGCGCCAGAATTCGCGGCCCAAGATGCAGCTTCCTCAGTTTTTCTGCCTTTTCAGCTTGTGCCTTGATGTCCATCGCATTCTCTCCGCGTGTTGATTCTGCCGGATTCTCCACCCTTACAACCTATTTGTTCAAAACGTGCGCGGAAACATCCGATTTGGAGAGTCGTTTTCAAGCCGGAGGAAAACGTGGGTTCCCATCTTTCTTGAATTCTGGTTCATCGCCCTCTCAATACTTCCGCGAGCACAACTGCCTGATTGCGTTCCTCATCCTTCGGTCCAAAAAGCAAAGTGATCGTTTCGTGCTTTTTCTCCATTTGCTTCAACTCCGACACCAGATTCTTCTTCTTCGCCAGCTCCTTGCGATACTTGCTCTGAAATTCGTTCCATTTCTCCGGTTTGTGGCCGAACCATTTCCGCAACTCATCGCTCGGGGCCACTTCCTTGATGCACAGGTCCACATGCGCCGCTTCTTTTTTCATGCCCCGAGGCCACAATCGATCCACCAGCACGCGCCATCCATCTTCTTTTCCTGATTTTTCATAGACTCGCTTGATACGAATCATCGGTGCCTTCCGCGGCGCCCAGCCCATCCATCGCCCTATCGTAAAATTGCGAGCACTTCTTCATGAATCTTCCCGTTAGTGCTCGCAAAACTTCCGCTGTAAATCGTACGATTCCCGTCTACGTCCGTCGCCCTGCCGCCTGCTTCCTCCACAATCAATCCCAGCGGCGCCAGGTCCCACGGCTTCGACTTAAGATCCACCGCCGCCTCGATCGCTCCTTCTGCCACCATCATGTGCTTCCAAAATCCGCCGAACGAACGCCCATACTTCGCCGCATCCATCAGGCGCCGAGCTTTCTCCGTATGCTCGCGCTTCGCATTTGGCCCAGTGCCTCCCGTAAAAACCATTCCGCCGTTCAACCGCTCCACGTCCGAAACATGCATTCTCTTCCCATTCCGCCACGCGCCATCGCCTCGGTAACCCAACCAGCGCATGCGCAGTGCTGGTGCGCTTGCCACCGCTGCCACGATCTCGCCATCGCGCTCGATTCCCAGCAGAGTCCCAAACATCGCAATCCCGCGAGAAAATTCCTCTGTTCCGTCGATCGGATCGATAATCAATCGAGCCCGCCCCGTGGTCGCGGGGCCCTTCGCGCTTTCTCCGCCCATCTCTTCACCCAGGACGTCCATGGCCATCCCGCTTGCCGCCACCCTGGTCCGCGCCATCTCTTCCACGCCGCGGTCCGCCTGCGTCACGGCCGAGCCGTCATCCTTTTTGTCGATGCGAATTTCCTCCGTCCGGAAAAACCGCATCGCGATTGCATCCGCTTCGGTGGCTATCTCTTCCAGCAGCGCTCCGTACTCTTCTCGATATCCCATTCTCTCTCCCGAAATCTCCCGGTTTCTCCGACAATTAGGGCTTCAATGTTATCTGCCTTCGGCTTTAGATCCTCGAGTCCCAATTTTCCATGTCCGACTTTCCTCCAATTGACACCACTTCCTGCGGCCTCTAGCATACAAAGCAATGGCCATGAGCGCTCATGCCGACGGCGGGACCATCCTGGACCAAATCCTGCATGCTCGCCGTCTCGAAGTCGATCATCGCAAGCGCGTCCTTCCGGAAGCGGCCTTGCGCTACGGCGTGAACGCTGCGTCTCCGCTCCGCGATTTTCCGTTCGCGCTCAGTCAAGCATCCCTGAACATTATCGCAGAGCTGAAGCCCGCTTCGCCTTCCAAAGGCATTCTCCGCGATCCATTCCATCCAATCGAACTCGCGACTTCCCTCGAAGCCGCTGGAGCCGTCGTGCTTTCTGTTCTCACCGAAGGCGAATTTTTTCGTGGCTCGCTCAAAAATCTGCGTGACGCCAGAAATTCCGTCAAACTCCCCGTTCTTCGCAAGGACTTCATCTTCGATCCCTGGCAGGTCTGGGAAACGCGCGCCAACGATGCGGACAGCTTCCTGCTCATCGTTGCCGCTCTCGATGATGAGCTCTTGTGCGATCTCATAGTTCTCGGACGCGAGCTGAGAATGGAACCCCTCGTCGAGGTTCACACCGCCGCCGAACTTGATCGCGCCCTCCGTGCTGACGCCCATATCGTCGGCGTTAACAATCGCGACTTGAACACTCTAGCTCTGCGCGTTCAGACCTCTTTCGATCTAATTGAACGCATTCCGGACTCCTGCATCGCCGTAAGCGAATCCGGGCTCCGCACTCACGACGATCTCAGCAAACTTCACGAAGCTGGCTTCGACGCATTTCTCATAGGCGAAAGCCTGATGCTTTCGCCCGATCCTTCGGCCGCCCTCGGAGCTTTTCTCGGCCGCTCCGGCTTACCGGTCTAGCCATGCCATGATCCTTGTCAAGATCTGCGGCATCACTAACTGGCCGGACGCGAAAGCCGCTTGCGACGCCGGCGCCAATATGCTCGGCTTCAACTTCTATGAGAAGAGCCTGCGCCGCGTTTCCACCGTCGAAGCCGCCACCATGCGTGCCAAGCTCCCCGCGGATGTCCAGGTCGTTGGGCTTTTCGTCAACGCGATGCCCGCCGAAATCGCCTCGCTTCATGCCTTCGTCCGCTTCCACGCCGCCCAGCTTCACGGCGATGAAACTCCCGCTATCGTTTCCGAGGTGTCCCGCACTGCTGCGGTCATCAAAGCCTTTCGCGTCGGCGCGGATTTTCCTCTTGCGACCCTCGACAAGTATCTCGATGCTTTTGCGTTCTTGCTCGATGGCTCCCGTGCGGGCCAATTTGGCGGCACCGGCACCAGCGCCGATTGGAATGTCGCGCGCCGCGCCGTCGCCGCTCACCGTATCATTTTAGCGGGCGGCCTTACGCCGGAGAATGTCGGCGCTGCCATTCGCTCCGTGAGGCCCTACGCTGTCGATGTTGCCAGCGGCGTCGAATCGAAGCCCGGCAAGAAGGATCACGCCAGGCTCCAAGCTTTCGTTGCTGAAGTACGACGCACGGAAGACCTGCTAAACGTTCCTCAACCGGGACACCCAACGCCATGAGCTCAATTCTCCGATCACCCACGCTCGCCCCCGGCCGCTTTGGCCCCTACGGCGGATGCTATGTTCCCGAAACGCTCATGGTTCCGCTCTTCGAACTCGAACGTGCCTACGAAGCCGCGAAGACCGATGGTCGTTTCCAGTCCGAATTCGCTGGTCTCCTCAAGAATTTCGCCGGCCGTCCCACGCCTCTTCAGTTTGCTTCGCGGCTCACTTCGCATCTCGGCGGTCCGCGCATCTATCTGAAGCGCGAAGACCTGCTCCACACCGGCGCTCACAAAATCAATAACGCCATTGGCCAGGGCCTTCTCGCCGTAAAAATGGGAAAACCGCGCATCGTCGCGGAAACCGGCGCTGGCCAGCACGGCGTCGCTTCCGCCACCGTCGCGGCTCATCTCGGCCTCGAATGCGTTGTCTACATGGGCACCGAGGACATGGCTCGCCAGGCCCTCAACGTCTCGCGGATGCGCATGCTCGGCGCGCAAGTTGTCGGCGTCGATTCCGGCAGCCGCACTTTGAAAGACGCGATCAACGAAGCCATGCGCGATTGGGTCACCAACGTCCGCTACACCCACTATCTTCTCGGCTCCGTTCTCGGCGCGCATCCCTATCCAACCATGGTCCGCGTTTTTCAATCCGTCATCGGCCGCGAAGCCCGCGAACAAATTCTCGCCGCCGAAAAACGTCTTCCCACGTATCTCTTCGCCTGCGTCGGCGGCGGTTCGAACGCCATCGGTCTCTTCCACGAATTCCTCGGCGATCCCTCCGTGAAAATGGTGGGTATCGAAGCTGGAGGCCGCGGCGGCCAGCTTGGTGAACATGCCGCCCGTCTCGCTGCGCATCAAGGTTTCACCGGCGCGCGTCCCGGCGTCCTCCAAGGTACCTACACCTACGTTCTGCAAACCGACGACGGCCAGATCGCGACCACGCATTCCATCTCCGCGGGCCTCGACTATCCCGCCATCGGCCCCGAGCATGCCTGGCTCGCCGATGAAGGCCGCGCCGAATATTCTGCTGTAAGCGATCAGGCCGCCCTCGAGGCCGCGCGTCTCCTCTCACGCTTCGAAGGCATCATCCCTGCCCTCGAATCCGCTCACGCCCTCGCCGGCCTAATCGAGCGTTGTAGTGGCCGATCTTTAGATCGGCCCATCCCGGCCGACAGCCCGGCTACCGCGAAATCTTCAGACCGGCCCCGGCTCACCGCCGACGACCTCGTCATCCTCAATCTCTCCGGCCGCGGCGACAAGGACATGGACACTTATTCCCGCCTGCTCTAAGCTTTACCCTCCAACAAAATCCATGTCCGCTGCGCCCTCCAACTCGACCCGCATCTCCAAACGCTTCGCCGCTCTCCGCGAATCGGGCGAACTTGGCATCGTCGCCTATATCACGGCAGGTGATCCATTCCTCGAAGCCACGCTGAAATTCGTCCTCGCCCTCGCCGAAGCGGGCGCCGACATCATCGAACTCGGCATCCCCTTCAGCGATCCCCTCGCCGACGGCCCCACCATCCAGCGTGCCTCCGAACGCGCCCTCAAATCCCACACCACTCTCGCCCAAGTCATCGATCTGGTCCGCGAAATCCGCAAATCCAGCGAAGTTCCCATCGTCCTCTTCAGTTACTACAATCCCGTCCTGCAACTGGGCCTCGAAAAATTTGCCTCCAACTCCGCAAGCGCCGGCGCCGATGGCGTCCTTATCACTGATCTCACTCCCGAAGAATCCGGCGATCATCGCCGTATACTCGTCGCGCACCATCTCGACACGATTTTCCTCGGCGCTCCAACTTCTACCGACGAGCGCCTGGCCAAAATCGTTTCCGTCTCTACTGGCTTTCTCTACCTTATTTCCCGCACCGGCGTAACCGGTGCAAAAGACGCCCTCCCTGACGATCTCCCCGCTCTCCTGCGCCGCGCCCGCCGCGTAACGCAGCTTCCCATCGCCGTAGGCTTCGGCATTTCCCTCCCCGGCCATGTCTCAGTCCTCGGCGGTCTAGCCGATGCCGCCGTAGTCGGCTCCGCCCTCGTCTCCGAAATCGAAAACGCCACCGCCGCCAATCCTTCATCCGCCAACATCGACGCAGCCACCGCAGCACTCGCCACTCGAGTCCGTTCACTAAAACAAGCCGCCCGCCACGGCCTTTCCCGCCGCGAGGTCGCCCCATGAACCTGAGCGACTGGCGGCGCCGCATCGACGAAATTGATAAAAAACTGGTCGAGCTACTAAACGAACGCTCGCACTGTGCTCTTGAAATCGGCAAGCTCAAGCAAGCGGCCAACATCCCGCTCTATCAACCGGACCGCGAAAGCGAAGTCCTCGCCAACGCCGAACGCGAAAATCCCGGTCCGCTCACCGACGCCGCCATCCGCCGCCTTTTCGAACGCATCATCGACGAAGCCCGCGCCGCCGAACGCGACGCCATGCACTCCGACGCCAAGCAAAAAAAAGGTGTAAACGAATGATCTGCTGCGCCTATCTGGATTTTCGCGGCATTTGTAGTGGCCGGTCTTTAGACCGGTTCTTTTAGCTTTCGTATTTAATATCCTTCAGGGAAGGGAACTAAGAATTTCATGGTCATCGTAATGCAAGAAGGCGCCACCGACGCGCAAATCCAGCACGTCATCGATCGTCTGGTCGCCTCCGGTTTCAACGTCCATCGCTCCACCGGCGAATCCCACACTGTCCTCGGCGCCGTCGGCGTCCATCGCGATTTCGATCATCGCGATTTCGAACTCCTGGAAGGCGTGCGCGAGGTCATGCGCATCACGCAACCTTTCAAGCTCGCCAGCCGCCAGTTCAAGCCGGAAGGCACAATCGTCGATCTCGGCCGCGGCGTGAAAATCGGTGGCAACGAAGTCGTCGTCGCCGCCGGCCCGTGCTCGGTCGAATCACGCGAGCAAATCCTCTCCGTCGCCGATAGCGTCGCCAAAGCTGGCGCAAAGATTCTCCGCGCTGGCGCCTTCAAGCCGCGCACTTCGCCTTATGCCTTCCAGGGTCTCGGCGAAGCCGGTCTAAGACTCATGCGCGAAGCCGCTGACAAATTTAATCTTTTCACCGTCAGCGAAGTCATGGACCTCTCGCAAATCCCCATGATGTCTGAGTATGTCGACGTCTTCCAGGTCGGCGCGCGCAACATGCAAAATTATTATCTCCTCCGCGCCCTCGGCGAAATCCGAAAGCCCATCCTTCTCAAACGCGGCATGTCCGCCACCATGGAAGAGCTTCTCCTCAGCGCGGAATACATCCTCTCCGGCGGCAACTACAACGTCATTCTCTGCGAACGCGGCATCCGCACGTTCGAAACGTATACTCGCAACACGCTCGATATCGCCGCCATCCCCGTCATCAAAAAACTCTCTCACCTTCCGATGCTCGCCGATCCGTCTCACGGCACCGGCCGTCGCGACAAAGTTCCTCCCATGGCCCGCGCTGCCGTAGCCGCTGGCGCCGATGGCCTCCTCATCGAAGTCCACAACGATCCCGATCACGCTCTCTCCGACGGCGCGCAATCTCTCCATCCCGACGATTTCACTCAACTCATGGCCGAGCTCCGCATCATCGCCCCAGCTATCGGCCGCCGCATGGCGTGATTCATGCCCGCTTCCCACCTCATCAACCGCGTCACCGTCCTCGGCACCGGCCTAATCGGCGGCTCCTTTGCTCTGGCTCTCCGCAAATACACCACCGAAATCCATATCACCGGCTGGGACCGTCCCGAAGTCCTCCGCGAAGCCCAATCCCGCTCCGCCCTCGACGCCGCCTTCTCAACAGATAATCTCGCCCCCGCCCTCGCCAACTCCGATCTCGTCTACATCGCCCTCCCCATCGGCGTCACTCTCGATCTGCTCGCCGAAATCGCCCGCCTCGCCGCTCCGCACGCCCTCATCACCGACGCCTGCAGCACCAAAGTCCGCATCACCGACGAAGCCGCCGATCTTTTTCCCGAAGACTCTACACGACTTTTCCTCGCAGGCCACCCCATGGCAGGCCGCGAACAATCCGGCATAGCCAACGCTGACGCCGACCTTTTCCGGAACAACACCTATGCTCTTATCGGCGCGAGCATGAATCAAGCCGAACCGCGCATCTCCGCCTTCACAAAAATCCTCGAAAAAATCGGCGCTCGCTCCCTCTGGCTCGGCGCCCAGCAGCACGATTACGCCGTCGGCCTCGCCTCGCATCTTCCCCAACTCGCCGCGGTAGCCCTCGGCTCCTTCCTCCACGATCATCTCGACGAAAACGGTCTTCCCATCACGCTAGCCGGCCCCGGACTCCGCGATTCACTCCGCCTCGCCGGCAGCCCCTATTCCACCTGGCGCGACATCATTCTTACCAACAGGGATGTCCTCTCCGCCTCCCTCGACCTTTTTGCGCGCCGCCTCGACGACCTCCGCGAAAAACTCGCCTCCCGCGACCTCGAAGCCGATTTCGACGCCGCCAACGAACTCTACAAACTCCTCCGCTCCCTCTAATCTCCGCTTTCCGCGCCGCTTCGTTTCCCTAGAAAATGTCTTCTTGACAACTCACTCGAAATCCGATATATCGGACTCCGTATGACAAGCGAACGCGAAAAGCAACCGCCGCCTCTTTCTCCCGCGCTGTTCCACATCCTCATGGCCCTCGCCGGCCGCGACCTCCACGGCTACGCCATCATGCAGGAGATTTCCCGCCAGTCCGATGGCAAGTACACCCTCGGCCCCGGCACCCTCTACGACAACCTCCAAAAAGTCATTCGCCGCAAGTGGGTCGCCGATCTCGGCCACCGCCCCGGTGACGACGATCCCCGCCGCCGCTACTATCGCCTTACGCCCCTCGGCACCTCCGTTCTCTCTGCTGAAGTCCGTCGCCTTGAAAACGTAATTAGCGGCGCCAAAGCGCGCCTGCGATCCCTCAAACCAAGGAGGGCCTAATGCTTCGCTCCGTGTTCCATTTGCTGGTCAATCTTCACCCTCGCGCTTTTCGCGAACGATTTGCCGCGGAGATGCTCTCCATTTTTGATCATTCCACCGGCAGAAAGGCCGCCTTCAGCCTCGTAGTCGACGCCTGGCTTTCGCTGCTGAGGCAGTGGGGATTCCGCCCCACATTCTGGAGCGATCCAGTTGTCGTTGAGCAGCCTGAGGCAGCTTCCGCTGGTGCGCCCTCTTTTTTCATCCTGGAAACTCCCAAACTGCGCGGCATCGCTCTGCTTCACGGAGGAATTCTCTCCCTCGTTTTTTTCATTATGATTTCTCTCGGTGTCCTCAATTCAAGAGGTTCTAAGATCCAGCCCAAACTTCCGCGGATCGTACAGGATGCAAGTTGGGGCGGCACCGCCGCAAAAAAATCGGACGCCTTCGCGAAGGCCGTGCAAGCCGCCCGCGCTAGGAATTCCGCGGCCGGCCCAGACGCCCACTCCACGACACCCCAACAGCGCCGAACCGCGGCGGTACAATCCGTGGCGCAGTCCGGCGCGCCAGGAATCTCCATTTCCGCGTCGCCGGGTACGGCCCCTCCCCCAACTCTCGCACCGCCTTCTCCCGTCGCCGACAATGCCTCGCCACGAGTCTCCTGGCCAATCGTCTCCGATGAGAATGCAACTCCTGTGCCGCCCGGCAAAGCCATCGCGGTCGCCACGGCGCCGTCGTTGCTTTCGTACGAAGGCACCTATACCGTGAATCCTCCAAACTCTTTCAAAGCGGAAATAACAGCGGAAGGCGATCAGCTTTTTCTAAGCTCGTCCGGCCAGCCAAGAACCGCTCTCATTCCCTGCACCGAAACGAGCTTCAGATTGGAAGACTCGACCGTTTGTGGAATTACATTCTCAAAATTCGATCAAGGTGAATTTCACCAGGTAGCCATTCTCCTCGGCAACACCCGCTCCATCGCCCTTCGCTAACAAGCGCGCATAGCGCGCATCACCAGTCACGAGTCACCAGTCACTTTTCTGATCCACTCACTTAACTTGGGAACTCTGGTTTATTTCAGCTCGACCTTCTCGGTCAGCGGCAATTCCCGCGACGATGGCCCCACCAGGAACTCATATCTCCCCGGCACCACCTTCCATCCATCGCTCGCCTCATCATAAATCGACAAATATCTTGGCGCGACGCTCACGCTCACTTCTTTGCTCTCTCCCGCCTTCAGCCATACCTTGCTGAATCCCACTAGCCTCTTCGGCGGCTCTTCCGCGCTCGCCGGCAGCGCCACATACACTTCTGCGATCTCCGCCCCGTCGCGCCTTCCTGTATTTTTCACCGCAAAACTCACCGTCATCTCCGCCCCCGGCGTCACCTTCAATCCCGAATACGCAAACGTGGTGTACGAAAGCCCGTATCCGAAGGGAAACAGCACCGCCTTTTTCTCCGCGTCATACCACTTGTACCCCACCTTCAATCCTTCATCGTAATGCACGCTAAACGTCGGCTCCGCCTGCCCCGTCTTCATTACTGCCTTTTCACCCAGTTGATCCGGCATAGGCTTTACCAGCTGCGGATGCGGCAAATCCGCCTCACTCTTCGGAAACGTCATCGCCAGCTTCCCGCTCGGATTCACCTCGCCCGCTAAAATGTTCATCACCGCGTGCGCGCCTCCGCTGCCTCCGTACCACGCCTCCAAAACCGCGCCCACTTTATCCAGCCACGGCATCGTCACCGCCGTCCCTGTCTCCAGCACCACAATCGTCTTCGGATTCGCCGCTGCCACCGCCTCGATCAGCTCGTCCTGCTTCACGGGCAGCGACAAATTTGCCAGGTCCATCCCTTCGCTTTCCCATTGGTAGGCAAACACGATCGCCACATTCGATTTTCTTGCCAACTCTGCCGCGCTCGCTGGATTCGCCCCCGAGTCATACTCCACCTTCGCTCCCGCAAATTCTGCCTGCAGCACTTTCACCGGCGAAGGCGGAAACCAGACCTGTGCCATCCATCCCGCAGAAGGCCTTCCGGGCGCGTCCACCTGCGCCGACCCGCTTCCCGAAATCATCCCTTCATTCGCGTGCGGTCCAATCACAGCGATGCTTTTCACCCCCACCGCGTCCAGCGGCAGCAGCCCGCCTTCGTTCTTCAACAGCACCGCGCTCCCTTCCTCGATCTTCTGCGCCGTTTTAAGATGACCAACCACATCGACCACGCTTTTCTGCGTCGGATAATCCACTAGTCCGCAAGCAAACTCCGATCGCAACACGCGCCGTACGTGATCGTCCAGCTCCGCCTGAGACACTTTTCCTGTCTCCACTGCCTCCTTCAGTTTCGCTCCAAAAAATTCATCCACCGGCTCTTCATTATCCAGCCCTGCGGCCGACGCTTTGATCGTGCTCAGCGTCCCTCCCCAATCCGATAGCACGAATCCCTTGAATCCCCAGTCCTTCTTCAGCACGTCCGTCAGCAAATATTTGTTTTCGCAGGCAAAATCCCCGTTCACCGCGTTGTACGAGCACATCACCGCTCCTGGCTCCGCGATCCCCACGCCAATTTCAAACGCCAGCAAGTCGCTCTCGCGCATCGCCCGCTTGCCGATGATTACGTTCACTTCGTTCCGCCCATTTTCTTGATCGTTCAACGCGTAATGCTTGATGTCTCCGATCACGTGCTGTGCCTGTTCGCATTTTATCAAGTTCCCCACCAGGGTCCCCGCCAGCACCGGATCCTCGCCCATATACTCGAACGTCCTTCCATTCCGCGGCTCGCGCGTCAAATTCACTCCGCCGCCCAGCGACATGTTGTAACCCTGCGCCCGCAGCTCCTTGCCGATCACCGTCCCATACGCGCACGCCGCCTCCGGATCCCAGCTTGCCGCTGCTCCAACGTCCGATGGCAGCGCCGTCGAATATCTTCCATTTTCTGCGCTGCTCCTCACTCCATACGCCGCATCGCTCATCTGAATAAACGGTATCCCCAGCCGAGGTATCCCCATCACGAATCCCGCCCCACCGTTTCCCAGTTCCGGCTGCGGATTCTGCACTTCCTTCGGCCATCCGGGCATGCCCTGCCCGTGCAACAGAAGGACTTTCTCGTCGAGCGTCATCTCCTTCAGCACCATGTCCGCTCGCTCATCCGGAGAAAGGCTCGCGTTCATCCACGCGTGGTTCCGGTTCTCGGGCTCCTGCTGCCCGTGCATCCGGTGCTGCGCAAACGCAGCAGTGGCCAATCCCAGACAGATCGCAACCGTAGCCACCAGAGCAATAACTCCAGCCGCGGCGCACAGTTTTCCCGAGACGCCCCTCATCTTCTTCATTTTCATTGTGGACCTTCCCCGACCATGAATTAAATGCCTCTATAATATCGATTTTCCTGATGAAAGCCACCATCATCGTAATCGCTGAGAGTATCCTGCTTGGGGGTGCGACGGCTCAGCTCCCGCTTTTCCGAGCTATGCACGGGAAGCAGCGCCTTGCGTTCAGCAGCACATTCGGATTCCGTATGCTGAGACGCCGCCTATTTTTACATTGACATTTATTATCGACCTGTTAACATCCCGATCGGGAAATCCTATGACTTTCCGAAGGCGGCTCTCAAGCCGCCTTTTCTTTTGCTTCGGCTCAGTCTTCAAAGCGAAAGGCTTTAGAATCCGCACATCCGAACGGCTGCGATTGCAACTCCTTTGGAATCTTCAGATCCCGGATGCCCTTGGATCTGCGGATTCTAAACGACTTACAGACTCAAAAGGCTATCTTCAAGCCCTTTAGAATCAGCAACTTTTCGATTGCCTCGCATCTGCAGAAAATAAGGAACTTATAACTCTTTTAGAATCCGCACTGGCACTGTTGACATCCTCGATGAGCGAGCCGATGCCTCAGGCGGTAGAGGTTATAGGCAAGACCGAGCAGCAGAGCTTGGCGAATCTGGATGGCCAAACTGCGCCCGGGAGCGCGCGAGGAGA
>Ga0335083_10002725_pt1 | contig 23216 bp, 24 predicted proteins | sample Lox_Sample_42_FD_206716 | JGI IMG/M metagenome (GOLD analysis project Ga0335083, IMG submission 206716) | Soil microbial communities from Loxahatchee National Wildlife Refuge, Florida, United States - Lox_Sample_4.2 | ecosystem: Environmental > Terrestrial > Soil > Wetlands | place: USA...
TACAGACCTGGGTTTTGGAAATACCAAACAAGCTCCCTGGCGCGCGGGCGCCAATGAAAATACTACAATTGAATTCTCGACCAATGTGAAGATAGAGGGGCAACCTCTGGCCGCCGGGAAATATGGATTTTTCATCGCTTATGATCCGAATGAATGCACACTGATATTCTCAAAGAATAGCAATTCCTGGGGAAGTTTTTTTTATAATCCCTCGGAAGACGCTTTGCGTGTAAAAGTAAAACCGGTTGCTGCTGATAAATCTGTTGAATGGTTGAAATATGAATTTATTGATCAGACAGACAACAGCGCCACAGTTGCACTCGAATGGGAAAAGCTCGTCATCCCTTTTAAAATAGAAGTAGATGTGGCAGCTGCACAACTCGCTTCGTTCAGGAGTGAATTGCAAACCAATAAAGGTTTTATGTGGGAGAGCTGGCAACAGGCAGCGCAATGGTGCGTGCAAAACAATACAAACCTTGACCAGGCATTGCTTTGGGCAGATACTGCAACCAGCATCAATTTCGGAGGAGAAAAAAGTTTCCAGGCATGGAGCACCAAGGCAGAGGTGTTGGACAAACTCGGCAGAAGTTCCGAAGCATCAGAAATCATGAAAAAAGCATTGCCATTCGGAAATGAATTTGAATTGCATCAGTACGCAAGGCAATTGCTGGGTCAGAAGAAAAACAAAGAAGCATTTGATGTATTCAAAATGAACTATGATTCACATCCGAATGATTTTGTCACCAATATGGGAATGGCAAGAGGTTATTCCGCAATGGGAGATTATAAAAAAGCATTGGAGTATATTCAGAAAGCGCAACCACTGGCAACTGATCCTGTAAACAAGGCCAATATTCCAAATTTGATTAAAAAGCTGCAGGAGGGAAAGGATATTAATTAGTTTAGTGCTGGTGATATGGGATGGGGGATATGGGATATGGGATATGGGATGGGGGATGTGGGATGGGTGATAGAAATATTTGGTCATATCCGGTATCTCCCATCCCATACCCCAAATCATTATCAATTGCATCCCAGCAATTCGCAAAGTTTTGCTTCCAGGTCGGCTCCACGAAGATTTTTGCCGATTATTTTTCCGTTTGGATCAATTAAAAAGTTTTGCGGGATCGACTGAATCCTGTATTTCACGGCTACTTCATTATTCCAGAATTTCAGGTCACTCACCTGTGACCAGTTCAGATTATCATCATTGATTGCCTTCACCCAGGGATCACGGGCACGATCAAGCGAAACGCCGAGAACCGTGAAATTTTTTCCTTTGAATTTATTATAAGCTGCCAGCACATTCGGATTTTCCATTCGGCAGGGCTTGCACCAGCTTGCCCAGAAATCAATCAAAACATATTTGCCTTTAAAAGAGGATAATGTGACGGGAGCGCCGGTTGTATCATTTTGGGTAAAATCAATTTCGTCAGTTCCAATCGCTCCAATCTTTCCATTTTCTATCTGTTCCCTCAGGTATTTACCATAAAAACCTCCCTGCACATCAGAAGATAATGAATTCAGTCTTTTTTCCATCAGGAAAACATCATCTGACAACTGACTCACCACCACGAGAACAAATGGACTCACATAAGAAGATTTTTTGACCTGTATAAATTGATCCAACTCCATTTGAACCGATGCAGCTACTGCTCCGTATACTTTAATGAGAGAATCTCTTTTGGGAACACCGGCGGATGCATTGATCTGCTGGCTCAATGTATTTAATCTCGTAAAATAAGGATTGAAGGTTTTCTGAAAAATTTCGAAATCTTCCTGGGAAGAAGATCCTGTTACCTTTAATTCCTTCACATTCTCAATGGAACCGTTTAGCTGAACCTTATCATTCCCGATGAAAAGCATATCCTTTTTCAGGGTAGATCCGAAATTCAACTCATATAAATTGGGTTCAGCCACATGACCATTCAAAACAAATGTTCCAGTTTTTACAGAAGCTTTTGCTACTGTGTCAGTCGGGTTATTCGCATCTATCAAAAAAACTCTCGATTTTTCCGGAAGCCCTTTGACATTACCCGTAATACTAAATCCATTCACCTGGTTGCCCTGAGATATCGCAGCCACAGGAAGAATTAAAAAACATAAAAAAACAGTTTTCATAATATTTATTTTGAATGGCGCTCTTTAAGAACGTCAATTACCTCCTGCAAATTATATCCTTTTGCGTTAAGTAAAACCAAATAATGGAAAAGAAGGTCGGCTGCTTCACTTAAAAAAAGCTCCTCATGATTATCCTTGGCCTCGATCACCAATTCAACTGCTTCCTCCCCTACTTTCTGTGCAATTTTATTGATTCCTTTTTCGAATAATTGTCGCACATATGACTTTTCATCATTGCTTTTTTTACGCAGCGATATAATATCTTCAAGGTGGCTTAAAAAATCATCCTTTTCGTTCTTTTCATTCCAGCAGGTATCTGCGCCTGTATGACAAACCGGTCCAAGCGGCTGTGCCTTGATGAGCAGGGTATCATTATCGCAATCCACCGCAATATTCTTCAATAATAAGAAATTGCTGCTTTCTTCGCCTTTCGTCCACAAACGTTTTTTCGAGCGACTATAAAAAGTCACTTTTTTCTCCTGCATGGTTTTATTCAATGCTTCTTCATTCATAAAACCAAGCATCAACACTTTTTGGGTGGTGTCATCCTGCACGATTGCGGGAACTAATCCATCTTGATATTTTTTAAAATCAACATTCATTTAATATTAGTTTGTTCATCGTTTTCTTTTTGCTTTTTATTCTTCAGCATCTCCATTCATTCTTCATTTCATTTATTGAGTCTTTCCTGTCTTTCTTTTTTCCTGTTGCGGCTGCTCTTGTTTGTTGAATAAAATAAATAAAGAGCAACCGCAACGGCAATCCACATCCACCCGGGAAAAATAACAAGAAGGTTCATATCCTGACCGCAATTTTTTGATCATGCAAATATCCTTTTAATTCAGGAATTGAAATTTCCTTGAAGTGAAAAATACTTGCTGCAAGGGCTGCATCTGCTTTTCCTCTTTTAAATACATCCAAAAAATGTTCCATCGTTCCTCCACCGCCGGAAGCTATTAGAGGTACCGGCAATAATGTTGCCAGCCTTCTCGTAATGTCAATTGCAAAACCTTTTTTTGTTCCGTCATGATTCATGGAAGTCAATAAAATTTCTCCAGCGCCAAGATCGACTGCCTGTTTCGCCCAGTCAAAGCATTTGGCTTCAGTACTTACCCGCCCTCCATTCAGGTACACATACCATTCACCATCTTCTTCCTGCCTGGTATCGATTGCCAAAACAACACATTGGCTTCCGAATTCTTTTGCTAGTTCATTCACTAATCCAGGTCTTTTGAATGCGGCGGTATTTACGGAAATCTTATCTGCTCCGTTTTGTAATAAAACACGAACATCATCTACCGATCCAATGCCTCCGCCAACTGTAAATGGAATATTGATATAATGTGCAATCCGGTTGACAAGATCACTCAGCGTTTTCCTTTTTTCGTTTGTTGCTGTAATATCGAGGAATACAAGTTCATCAGCTCCCTGCTGCGCATATAAAGCGCCCAGTTCAACCGGATCGCCGGCATCACGGAGATTGATGAAATTCGTTCCCTTCACCGTTCTTCCGTCCTTGATATCCAGGCAGGGTATAATTCTTTTCGTCAGCCCGCCAAGACTGCAAAAGGATGAAATTGAATGATTGGTCTTAGTCATCATATTTATTTTTTGTGAAAAGTGAAAAGTAAAGACGAGAGACAAATCTCAATTTTCGCTTTTCACGTTTCACATTTCACGGTATCTCCCCAGTTCCTGAACATTGATCTTCCCTTCATAAATCGCTTTGCCGATAATGACGCCCTTGCAATCAATCTCTTCTAACCGAAAGACATCATCCATCGAACTGACTCCTCCGCTTGCAATAAAGTGGAGCTTTGGAAATCTGGCAATAATTTTTTTATACAAATCAATGGATGGTCCTTCTAATAAACCATCCTTACTCACGTCTGTACAAAAAATCTGACACAAATTTTTATTAATATATTTCTCAATAAAATCATAGACCGATATATCAGTTACTTCCTGCCATCCGCTCACTGTTATCTTTTCTTTTTTTACATCTGCACCCAGCAAAAATTTATCTGATCCGAACCGGGACAGCCATTTTGTGAACAGATCCTCATCCTTTACGGCAATACTTCCAACTGTTGCCAGCGAAGCCCCTGAATTGAATACAATGTTAAGATCCTTTTCAGTTTTGATACCACCTCCAAAATCGATAGTTAATTCAGTCCTCGCAGCTATTTTTTCCAATACCTTCCAATTTCTGACAGCGCCTTCTTTTGCACCATCCAGGTCCACCAGGTGCAGGCGCTGCAGTCCCTCGGCTTCGAATTGCCTGGCAACTTCCAGGGGATCTTCATTGTAAATTTTCTTTTGTGCATAATCGCCCTGAGTCAGTCGCACGCATTTACCTTCGATGATATCAATTGCCGGAATAATTTCCATCTGTCATTATATTTCTAAAAAATTTTTCAAAATCTTTTCGCCTGCCTTCGCACTTTTTTCGGGGTGAAACTGGACTCCGTAAAAATTATTTTTATGCAATGCCGAACTGTACGGTTCAATATAATCTGTTGTTCCAATAGTGTGTTCTCCTAAAGAAGCATAATATCCATGAACAAAATAGCAATATGTTTTTTCATCTATTCCTTTAAACAAATCCGATTGAAGATTATAAATGCTGTTCCAACCGATCTGCGGAATTTTAATATTCTCATCATTCGATTCCCCGAATGGAATTTTAAAATGCTTTACTTCCTCGTTAAAAATTCCAAGGCAATCCGTATCATTCTCCTCCGAATACCTGCACATCAATTGCATACCCAGACATATCCCCAATACAGGTTGCTGAAGATCTCTAATAACCTGATCTAATTTTCTCTCATGCAAATATTTCATTGCGCTGCTGGCCTCGCCTACACCGGGAAAAATTACTTTATCGGCCAACCGTATCTGATCATGATCGTCGGTCACGATGGCCTGCATTCCAATCCTCTCCAATGCATAAAGTACTGATTGAATATTTCCCGCATTGTATTTGATAATTGCAAGCACAGATTAGGGTTTGATTATTTTTTCCAAAAAAGTTTTTGTTGACTGCCTGGTATCATTCGAATTTTCCAAAGCCCTGATAAAAGCTGATCCGATAATTGCTCCGTTTGCATTTGCACATGCAGTTTGAAATGTTTCCCTGTCTTTAATTCCAAATCCAACCAACACAGGGTTTCTTAGTTTCATATCTTTTAGTCTTTTGAAATAGCCTGATTGATTGGACAGATTTTTATCTTTCCCGGTTGTGGATGAAGAAGAAACAGCATACAAAAATCCGGTACTAAGTTCATCCAGTTTTTTAATACGATCATCCGATGTTTCAGGAGTTACCAGAAAAATAAAATCAAGCTCATACTTCTGAATGAGGGATCGGTACTCCGTTTCAAATTCATATATCGGCAGATCGGGTAATATCAAACCATCGATACCGATTTTCCGTGCATCGGCACAGAATTTTTCAAATCCATATTGCAGAACCGGATTCATATACCCCATCAGGATCACCGGCAATTGAATTTCTTTTCTGAAATTTTTCAACTGATCAAACATTTTCGCAATTGTCATTCCATTTGCAAGTGCTTTCGTACTGCTGGCCTGGATCACCGGTCCATCGGCCAGCGGATCGCTATAAGGCATCCCTACTTCGATCATATCCGCCCCATATTCCTGCAATGCTTTCATGACCGGCAAAGTGCTCTCCAATGCAGGATAGCCCGCAGTGCAATAGATGCTGAGAATATTATTTTGTTTATTCTTAAATATTTCTGACAGTCTTCTCATTTTAAAAATATTCAACAATCAATGCTCAATTGATTGTGATTGAGATTAATCATTCAATTAAATATTTCTTTTTGCTGTTTCAATACTTTTGGAAATAATAGCAATTAATTCTTCATTTTCTGTCATCACATTCTTAAGCCTGATCGCTTTGATAATTTCCCTTCTTTTTATCAATTTCAAGCACACCCTTGTTTCTTTTAATTCCTTTACAATAATTTTCATTTTGTGTACAAAGTCGCTTCTGGATTCTGCGCCTTGTACTTCCCCATAAAGCAAAGAAGTCGCAATGCACATCTGATAAGCTGACCGGCAATATAAGTTCCCGCTCTGGAGGATGGTAATGCTTCAACGATATCAATAATCCTCGATGAAAACTAAATTAGTCTATCCTCCAAATCATACTTCTTTTCCATAATTGAACATTGATTATTGATTATTTACCACTATCAAAGAGCCACAAAAAACTAATCCTCCTTCAGGAGAGGGCCGGGGGTGAGGCTTACATCGCCTTCATATACGCTGCCAGATCTTTATCTCCTCTTCCGCTCAGGCAAATCACCACCGTATCTTTTTCATTCAACTCTAATTGTTCCAATGCCGCCAATGCATGCGCACTTTCCAAAGCAGGAATGATTCCTTCCAGTTTTGCCAATTGAAAAGCAGCGGTCAGCGCTTCTTCATCTGTTGCACTTAAGAAAGTAGCACGCCTGCTGTCATATAAATTTGCATGCAAAGGACCGATCCCCGGATAATCCAACCCTGCTGAAATACTATGTGGTTCTACTACCTGTCCGTCTTCAGTCTGCATAACCAGGCTCCTGCTTCCATGCAAAACTCCCGGTTTGCCTAATTGAGTCGTAGCTGCACTCATTCCGCTATGCACACCATGACCTGCAGCTTCTACTGAAATCAGTTCGACACTTAATTCATCCAGGAAATGGTAATATGCTCCGGCTGCATTGCTTCCTCCTCCAACACAGGCAATAATATGAGTTGGTAATTCATGCCCGGTTTTTTCTTTCAGTTGCGCTTTCATCTCCTCGCTGATCACGCTTTGGAAACGTGCTACCATATCCGGATACGGATGAGGACCGACAACACTTCCTATAATATAATGGGTATCGACAGGATTATTTATCCAATCCCTGATTGCTTCATTGGTCGCATCTTTCAATGTCTTACTTCCACTCGTAGCAGGAATCACTTTTGCACCAAGCATCTTCATTCGCGCTACATTGGGTGCCTGCCGCTCAATATCTTTCTCTCCCATGTAAACAATGCATTCCATCCCTTTCAATGCGCATACTGTTGCCGTCGCAACTCCATGCTGACCGGCTCCTGTTTCAGCAATAATTCTTTTCTTTCCCAAACGACGAGCCAGAAGGATCTGTCCGATTGTATTGTTGATTTTGTGTGCACCGGTATGACATAAATCCTCCCGCTTGAGAAATATTTCTGTGTGATATTGATTGCTCAATCTTTTTGCCAGGTATAACGGCGTAGGGCGACCGACATAATCTTTCAACAAATCATGAAATTCTTTCTGAAAAGCGGTCTCATGCATGATATCAAGATATCTCGTACGCAATTCCTCCACATTCGGATAAAGCATTTCGGGAATATAGGCTCCGCCGAATTTCCCATAATAACCCTGCTCGCTGGGCTTTTGATATGATTTTGTATTAGCCATCATTTGGAATTCTATTCAGCTCTTTAACTGATCAACAAATAACTTAATCTTTTCAAGGTCCTTGATGCCTGCACTTGTTTCAAACTGACTGTTAATATCGATCGAAAATAATTTACTTGCCACCTGTTCATTTTCGAAGCTTTTGAGCTTCTCCACATCACCCGGTTCAATTCCACCACTCAGGAAAAATAATTTCTCCATCGTCGCGTTTTTCAAAACATCCCAATTAAATTTTTTCCCCGTTCCTCCATATCCCACACCCAGCGTATCGAATAAAAACATATCCGAAGAATCAAGAAATGGACGGGTGATCCAGTCGATGGGATCATTATCGCCCAGACGAAACACCTTGATCACGCTAATATAATTTGCCAGTTGCTCACAAATCCTCGGCGTTTCATCACCATGAAGCTGAACCATATCCAATCCATATTCATCCACAGATTTCATGATCTCATCATAAGAAGTGTTTACAAAAACACCCACTTTTCCCAGCCGCAATTTTTCTTTTTTCAAATGCTCTCCTTTCATAAATCTTACAACAAACCTGGGAGATTTTGGATAAAATATAAAACCGGCAAAATCCAATCCCATTTCATCCAGTTTCCTGACCTGGTCAAGTTGCGTCATTCCGCATACTTTTACTCTCATGCAGCCTTTTTTTTAATTGATGAACAAATGAAGCAAAAGCAACCGCAGGGTCGGGTTCCTTCATAAAATTCTCTCCAATCAAAAACCCCTTAAACCCGAATTTTTTCAAATGGAAAATCGTTTCAATATCACTGATCCCGCTTTCAGCAATCGGAATTTTTCCGGCCGGAATATGCTCAATTAATGAAATGGATCGGTTGATATCTACAGAAAATGTTTTCAGGTCACGGTTATTCACTCCCACAATGTCTATTTCATCACAAATATGATTCAACTCAGTTTTATCATGAATTTCTAATAAAACTTCCAGGTCCAACCCCTTTGCAAAGGAAGCCAACTGTTTCACCTGCGAAGGACTCAGGCAGGCAGCAATCAATAAAATTGCATCGGCTCCGATAGATTTGGCTTCAACAAGCTGGTAATTATCGATAATAAAATCCTTTCTTAGAATTGGTATCTGATTCTTTCTTGCTTTGCTGATGTCTTCATTATGGCCACCAAAAAAATTTTCATCCGTCAATACCGACAAAGCTGAAGCACCGTGATCAGCATATGCTGTAGTAACCGCAGTGATATCAGCCCGATCATTGATGATTCCGCGTGAAGGAGATTTTCTTTTGAATTCTGCAATAATTCCTGTCCGGTTATTATCTGAAAGAAATTTTTTTAAAGAGATCCTTTTATTTACAAAAAAGGGGCTCTTCTCCAAAGCAGATTCATCCATCCTGGATTTATTGATCCTGATTTCGGATTTTTTATATTCGATAATCGTATCCAGAATATTCATGCTATTGTAATGAAATTAATTTTTGTAATGACTGATAGGCTTTCCCGCTTTCAAGGCTCGATACTGCAGCATCATATGCTTCTTCATAATTTTTATATGCAGCAGTACAATGCAGGGCCATGGCAGCATTTGCCAACACAACTGCATTTTGCGCCCAGCTTCCATCTCCCTTTAATATTTTGACAAATATTTTTGCCGCTTCTTCCACCGAATTACCTCCATGGATATCCGAAGGATCTACCATCCGCTTTCCCAATTGTTCAGGAGTCATGATCTGATCTCCCTGGTTGGTGATCACTTTGGCATCACTGGTTAATGATATCTCGTCATATCCATCCAGACTATGAATAATAGTAAATGCGGCTGTCGATTGTTGCAGAAGATAGTTATAAATCCTGGCCATTTCCAGGTTATATACTCCAACCAGTTGAAATTCCGGAAAAGCTGGATTTACCATTGGCCCCAGCATATTGAAAAAAGTCCTGACTCCTAAATTTTTCCGGATCGGTCCGACTGTCTTCAATGCCGGATGGAACATCGGTGCATGTAAAAAACAAATATTGGCTTCCTCCACTTCCTTCTTCAACCGGTCTTTCTCATTTTTGAATTTGTATCCCAGTTGCTCCATAACGTTGGATGCTCCGCTGATACTGGAAGCTCCGTAATTCCCATGCTTGGCTACTTTTTGCCCGGTTCCTGCTACTATAAAACAGGCCAGGGTAGAAATATTAAAAGTATTTTTTCCGTCACCTCCGGTACCAACGATATCGATCACATTATGACCATTCATATCAACACGAACACATAATTCCAATAAGGCATCTCGAAAACCCGTAAGCTCATCGATGGTAATACTTCGCATGAGGAAGACTGTTATGAAAGCCGCTATTTCGCTTTCATTGTACAAGCCTTTGGAAATGTTGAGCAGTACTTCCTTTGCCGTTGAGCGATCCAGGGACTTGTATTCAAATAAAAACTGCAATATCTTTTTCATCCTGATAAAATATTTTAAACAAAATTCTTTTCATATCATTTCAGCCAGTTCCGAAGTATATCTTCTCCCCTTGGTGTCAAAACACTTTCCGGGTGAAATTGTACACCCTGCACATCATAAGTCGTATGTTGAAGCCCCATGATATAATTATTCTCATCTCTTGCTGTCACTTCCAATTCTGAAGGAAAATTTTCATCACTCACAATCCAGCTGTGATAGCGGCCGGCTTCTATTTCATTCGGCAGACCTGCAAACAGACGAGACCGTGAGACCTGAGTCTTCAGTCCTGAGTCGTCAGCAATGAGTCTTGAATTCTTATTTCTCAGGTCTGCCGTCTCAAGTCTCACGACTGAAGCCTCACGACTGACAATCTCTATCTTCGTCGCCACTCCATGAAAAACAGTACTGAGATTAACCAGTTTACCTCCAAATGCCTCGCCAATCGCCTGGTGACCGAGGCAAACTCCCAATATGGATTTTTGGGATGCATATTCTTTGATTAGTGGCAAAAGCAATCCCGCCTCCGATGGTATCCCCGGACCGGGTGATAAAATGATTTTATCGTATTCCTTCACTTTTTCAATTGGAATCTGGTCATTCCGGTATACATCCACTTTTTGTTTGATGATCTTTTCGACAAGATGAACCAGGTTATACGTGAAGGAATCGTAATTATCGAATACCAGTATTTTCATATCTTCCTCCGGACTGAATTTTTTATACAATTTTTTTTCTACAAAGTTTCTGCTGACTCAATCGCTTTTTTGAGTGCTCCTAATTTATTTTTTACTTCCTGCAATTCCATTTCCGGTTTACTGGCTGCCACAATGCCCGCCCCTGCCTGGTATGTCAGCGTATTTTTCCTGCTCAAAAAAGTCCGTATCATGATGGCATGTATGCAACTTCCATCAAAACCCATGAATCCAATACAACCTCCATAATAACTGCGGGGAGTCGGTTCATAACTGTTGATCAGTTCCATGGCTTTGAATTTCGGAGCGCCGCTTAAAGTACCTGCCGGGAAAGTAGCTGCCAGCAATTGAAAGGGGTTGCTGTTTTCCTTCACTTTGCCTTTCACCTCACTCACCAGATGGATCACATGGGAATAATATTGAACCTGACGGTAATGAACAACCGAAACATCCTCACATTGCCGGCTCAGGTCATTTCTCGCAAGGTCTACAAGCATTACGTGTTCGGCATTTTCCTTAACATCCTGCAATAAGCGATCCGCTGCCTGTTGATCAATTTCATCGTCCCCCGTTCTTTTAAATGTACCGGCAATCGGATGCACAATGGCCTTCCCATTCTGAATAAGTATTTGTGATTCGGGAGAAGACCCAAACAACCTGTAATCACCGTAATCAAAGAAAAACAAATAAGGAGATGGATTGATATTTCGTAAAGCGCGATACACATTGAACTCATCGCCGGCAAAATTTTGCTGGTACCTTCTGCTCAATACGATCTGGAAAACATCTCCCCGGTAACAACTTTGAATGCCTCTTTCTACCATCTGCATATATCCCTGATCACTCATATTCTCTTCTTCTTTGCCAATCACTTTAAACGGATAGACGGGTACATCCTTGCTCCTGATCAGTGATTCCACGACTTTGAGCTCGCTTTCAATACCGGCTATTTCATTTTCGCAAATAAAGAGTTCGTCCTTGAAATGATTGATGACAATAACGTATTGGTATAAGCGATAACGCATCAGCGGAATGATCGGCAATTGGTTCTTTCCGGATTCCAATTCAATCGTATCAAAGAACTGGACAGCATCGAAAGTCGTATAACCGAATAATCCCTGGGCAGTACGAACAGATTTTTCCGCAGCAGGCGGCACATTGAATTTTTTCATGAAATCCCATAGCAATACCGGCACTTGTGCGGGATCTGTGATATTTATCTTCTCAGGGTTTTGGCCGGGGAGCTTGAACTCGAAACTTTTTGTGTTTGTAATTTCAATCCCGGCAATGGCATTGATGCAAATAAAGGAATAGCTATTCTCTGCTGCATGATAATCGGTGCTCTCGAGTAAAATTGTGTCGCGAAAGCGGTCTCTGACACGCAGGTAAATGCCTACGGGCGTGTATACATCGGAAAGTAATTTTTTAAAACTCGTTTTGATTTCCACTGGTTTCATATGCCTGCTCTAAAGATTTTAATCAATGTGTGTAAAACATTCTGCCATTTTCATCTTTCTTTGACCTTGCATCCGGGAAATAAAAAAGCCCCGAATGTATCGGGGCCAATATGATTGTACAGCATGCAATAGCATTACTTGCCCCGTAAGGAGTTAGTATGCCACCACCACTGTTGATTATTGACTTGAATTTTCATTGCAACACAAATATGAATTGGAAAAATGATTTTGCCAAATTTTTAAAGATATTTCTTTCCGGAGTGAACAAGCTAAAGGATAGGCCACGGATGCACGGAACTGATCTCTTTTAAAATAAATTAATTATATATATCGGTTTTTATGCTTAATTTTTTGTTCCCATTCTTGCAAAATGAATTCTGCACAACCCAACAACCCATCATCCCAACGGTTATTATCACTCGATTTTATGCGTGGCTTTATCATGGTGTTGCTCGCTCTGGAAAGCACGGGTTTATATGAACATCTCTTTGAAGCAACAAAAGGAAATACAATTCTCAATGGATTCTTTCTTCAATTCTTCCACCATCCATGGAATGGGCTTCGTGCCTGGGATCTTGTTCAACCTTCTTTTATGTTTATGGCAGGCGTTTCCATGGCTTTCTCTTTAAATAAGCAGGCGCAAATGGGTATGAGCTGGGGCGAATCTTTTAAGAAAATTCTGAAAAGATGTTTCTGGTTATTCTTCTGGGGAGTATTGGATTATGCAGTGCGACCAAAAGGACTCTCATTCGAGCTCTGGGATGTACTGACACAATTATCATTCACAACACTGATTGCCTTTCTTATCTTCAGGTGGTCGACCACGGCACAGGTTATTTGTTGTATCGGATTATTATTACTTACCGAAATTTTGTACAGGTTTACTCATGTTCCCGGTTTCGATCAGCCTTTCACAGATCAGCACAATTTTGGAAATTATGTCGACCTGTTGCTGATGAATAAAATTAATAGCGGCGGATGGGTTGCCATCAACTGCATTCCTACCGCTGTTCATACCATTGCCGGCGCCATGGCAGGTAAACTATTGTTGTCTGACAAAAAGAAAATCCAGCCCATGCTGATCGCCGCAGCTGTTTGTTTTGTTGCAGGATATGGGCTTGATATGGCCGGTATAACACCAATCATTAAACGAATCGCTACCAGTTCCTTCACTCTCGCTTCGTTAGGATGGTGCCTGGTTGAACTCAGTTTCTGCTACTGGTGGATCGATATCAAAGGGCATAGAAAAAATCTGCGGTTCTTCACTATCGTGGGTATGAATTCTATCTTCATCTACCTGTTTTTTGAAATCGTAGGTGATCGCTGGTTTACCCAATATATCAGCACCATCACCAATGGTCTAATGGGATTCATTCACACGCCCGAAATGCTAATGCTCATAATTAGTTCACTCTGTGTATTTGCACTCGAGTGGTTTCTTTGTTATTTCCTCTATAAAAAGAAAATCTTTTTCAAATTATAAAATTGTCGATAAAATATCTTCAACAAACATTTCAAGCTTTTTTTAAACCACATAGACATATAGGAACATAGAATCACATAGATTTGGGTTGAATTTTTTTGTATATGCTTATCCAGAATAAACAGGTTGGCAATAAGGGATTATTTTATGTGGGACAGGATGGAGCCATCCTGGCAGAATTGGTATACAATGTTCCATCTCCGGGGAAAATGGTCATTGAGCATACAGAAGTCGATGAATCATTGAAAGGAAAAAACGTTGGCCATGAGCTGGTGGAAACAGCCGTGAATTATGCCCGCACACATCATATGAAAATCGTTCCTCTTTGTCCTTTTGCGAAAGCTTTGATCAATAGAACCAAAGAATGGCAGGATGTACTTGAGTAGTGCGGAGATCGGAGTCTGAGAGAGCGGGTGACTCCGGACTCCGCATTCCAGACTTCACTCTCCGCACTCACTAAAGCATTCCTTTAGTGCTCGGGAGATAATTGCTCATCGGGTCTCTTTTTACAGCCATCCGGATTGCTTTTGCAAATGCTTTGAAAATGGCCTCTATTTTATGATGTTCATTGTCTCCATGACACTCGATATTCAGATTGCATTTTGCTCCGTCGGAAAATGATTTAAAAAAATGAAAAAACATTTCCGTGGGCATTTCCCCGATTCTTTCCCGGTGAAAAGATGTATTCCAAACCACCCAGCTCCTGCCGCCGAAATCAATCAATACTTTAGCATCTGCATCATCCATGGGAAGAGCAAATCCATAACGCTCCATTCCACGCTTATCTGTAAGCGCTTTGGCAAATGATTCTCCCAAAGCAATACCGGTATCTTCAATTGTATGATGTTCATCAATATTCAGATCCCCATTGACATGAATATTCAAATTCATTTTTCCATGACGCGCAATCTGTTCGAGCATATGATCAAAAAAACCAAGACCGGTTGAAATATCTGCCTGACCGTTACCATCGATGTTCAAATCAATTTTTATTTTTGTTTCATTGGTAATACGTTCATGACTGATATGTCTCATTCCAAGTTTTAAAAAAGAATAAATCTCCGACCATTCCTTTGTCTCGAGTGCAATGGTGTTTTTCAATTCCATCACGGTGTTCTTGATTTCTCCGCTCCCTAATTTTGGATCATTATTCAACCAGATCCCCTTGCAACCCAGGTTTTTTGCCAACTGAATATCCGTAATCCGATCACCTATCACATATGAATTTGGAATATCATAATCAGTATTATTGAGATAAGCCGTCAGCATTCCTGTCCCGGGCTTACGTGTTGGTGCATGATCCTTTGGGAGTGTTTTGTCAATATGTACCGCACTGAAATGAATCCCTTCATTCCCGAGGCTTTTCATCACGAAATTTTGTATCGGCCAGAAAGTATCTTCGGGGAATGATGGCGTTCCCAGGCCATCCTGGTTGGTGACCATCACCAGTTCATAATCAAATTCACGTGCAATTTTCCCCATGAACTCAAACATATGAGGATAAAAATCCAGTTTATCGAATACATCGATCTGATAACTTGGAGGAGCTTCATGGATCAGAGTTCCGTCACGGTCTATGAATAGGATTCTTTTCATCTTGGTAGTTGGGTGTGGCTAATCGTGAGACGTGAATGGTCAATGGTCAGTCGTGAAAATCGAAACGTGAAAAAATTTTAGTAAGTCTATGTTTATAAATTTATTCACCATTCATCATTGACCATTCACATCTCAGGTTTCAATTTTCACGAAAATTTATTTTGCCTTATACGTGATCTTCCAGATCATTCCTTTTGAATCGTCGGAAGAAACATACAAGGAGCCGTCCGGACCCTGTGCTAATCCACATGGACGATGTTTGGCTGCTCCACTGGCTGTTTCTTTTGCACCGCCGGAAAATCCGTCAGCAAATACTTCCCATTTTCCGCTGGGCTTTCCATTTTCAAAAGGAACGAATACCACGTAGAAACCTTCCTGAGGTTCCGGAGCGCGATTCCAGGAACCATGAAATGCGATGAAAGCACCATTTCTGTATTTTTCAGGAAATTGTTTTCCTGTATAAAACAGCAATCCATTGGGCGCAAGATGTCCCGGGAATGTTTCAATCGGATTCTGTGCATCTTCGCCGGCTGTTTTCTTACCATCGCCGCCGAATTCTGGCGCTAATATTTTTTTGTGCTGAAACTGATCATAATAAATATAAGGCCATCCGCAATTGGAGCCCTGATGTAATTCGTACATACATTCTGCCGGCAATTCAGCGCTTTGCTTGGTCGTATACATATCAGGGAAAAGGTCATGCAACTGATCCCGTCCATGCTGCATGACGAATAATGTATTGGTGGTAGTATTCCAATCCAGTCCAACTACATTGCGCAGTCCTGTCGCATAACGAAGACCGTTACCATACGTTTGATTTAATTTATCTGCTTTAAACCTCCAGATGCCGCCTGCGGAATCCAATATGGGACATGGTTTTCTTCCGGGTGATCCTTTAGACCTGTCCAGTACCTGGCATGCGTTGGAATATGCACCAATATTTACGTAGATATTTCCATTATTGTCCAGTGCAATTGCCTTTGCTTCATGTTCGTGTCTTGACAAGAGGCCGGTGATAATTTTTTCAGGATGAGCCGTATCCGGCTGGTTGTTGGCATCCAGCTTATAACGAAATACTTCTTCGTCTGAAGAAGCATATAAATATCCTTTTTTGATCGCAATGCCCGTACCTCCGTAATTTCCAAAACCGGTGATATCGTCGGCCTTCCCATCTCCATTGGTATCGCGTAAACGAATAATGCCTTTGCCGTTTTTTATCCCCTGTAATTTAACATATACATCTCCGTTAGTATTTACAGCCAGATGCCTTGCTTTCCCCATATCCCGTGCAAAAACTACAGTGCTGAAGCCTGCAGGAACTGTAATAGTAACATCATCTGCATTCACGGGTGCTGTGCGCTGAGCGCGGTGAGCAATCCTGGTAGAATCATTCGCATTTGCGAATAAGGAAAACATAGATGCAAAAAAACAAAGGAAAGCTAATCTCGAAAAAATCCGTTTCATATAACTCGGTTGATTTATAAAAAAGAAGAATAAATTTACTAATCTCAGGCGGAATACTGTTCTAAAACTGTTATCAATTCTTTATTTTCTGTTTCAGTTCCCACGGTAATGCGCAAACAATTGCCGCACAATTCAACCTTGCTTCTGTCACGCACTACAATGCCTTTATCAACCAGGTAATCATATAATGCACGGGCATTGTCAACCTTCACCAGCAAAAAATTTGCATCACTGGGGTAAACAGTCTGCACAAAAGGCAAAGTGGACAATTGGTTCCCCAAAACTGATCGCATCGATACGATGGCACGGATCATATCATTGACCTGTGATGTTCTGTCAAGTGCCTGCAATACGAGGTCCTGCGTGGCCTGGCTGATATTATATGGTGGCTTTACTTTATTATATATTTCTATTATAGCTTCACTCGCAAAAGCCATACCGAGACGCAAACCCGCCATTCCCCAGGCCTTGCTCAGCGTTTGTAATATGACGAGATTGGGGTATTCACTGAGTTCCTGAATAAAAGATCTGTGACGGGAAAAATTAATATACGCTTCGTCAATCACCACCAACCCATCGAAGTTGTTTAACACTGATTCAATATCTTCCCGGTGCATGGAATTGGACGTGGGATTATTGGGCGAGCATATCCAGATCAGTTTTGTATTCGGGTTTACGAGGCTTTCAATTTCATCAAGGTCTAGTTGAAAATCTGGTGTTAGTCTTGCTCTTCTTACTTCCACATCATTGATATGCGCGCTTACTTCATACATTCCATAAGTAGGGGGATTGATGATGACATTATCCTTGCCCGGATCACAGAATGCCCGGAACAAAATATCGATGCACTCATCGCTTCCATTTCCGATAAAAATATTCTTAACGGGGACTCCTTTGATCCTGCTCAAAGCTTCTTTTACTTTCCATTGCAGGGGGTCTGGATAGCGGTTATACCATCGCGTTAGTGGAGAGCCCAGGCTGTTTTCATTGGCATCCAGGAATATCCTGGCTTCTCCCTTGAAATCATCTCTTGCAGATGAATAAGGAATCAGCTGACTAATATTTTTTCTCAGTAAATTATATAATTGAAACATGCTCTTTTCTTATAACAGGCGAATGAAAAATGATTCTATTTTTTATCCAGTCTGACCCTGATGGCATTTGCATGTGCCTGCAATCCCTCTGCTTCAGCCATTGTTATCACTGCCTTTCCGATATTTTCAAGCCCTTTCGGGGTCAATTGCTGAAATGTGATTCTTTTCACAAAGCTATCCATACTTACTCCGCTGTACGATCTGGCATAACCGTTAGTCGGTAACACGTGATTGGTGCCGCTGGCATAATCTCCCACACTTTCCGGAGAATAATTCCCCAGGAAAACAGAACCGGCATTCATCACTCCTGCTGCAGCTTTTTCTGGATTCCTGCATGCAAGAATCAAATGCTCAGGTGCATATTCATTCAGCAAATCGATTGCTTCTTCCTGCGTCTTCACTAATACCGCCTTACTGTTGGCAAGGGATTTTTCGGCGATTGTTTTCCTCTCGAGTTTTTTTATCTGATTTTCCAATTCCGTCAACACATGATCAATGACCGATTGTGCAGTACTCACCAAAATCACCTGGCTGTCGACTCCATGTTCCGCCTGCGATAAAAGATCAGCAGCAACAAATGCCGGATCTGCAGTTTGATCTGCATAAATAGCCACCTCACTTGGGCCCGCAGGAATATCAATTGCCAACCCTTCTTTTTGCACCATCTGTTTTGCGCAGGTCACATACTGATTACCAGGTCCGAAAATTTTATATACCTGGGGAACCGTGGTTGTTCCATATGCCATTGCAGCAATTGCCTGAACCCCGCCGATTTTAAATATTTTGGAAATGCCCGTCAACTCTGCGCTGTATAATATTGCCGGATGCAATTTCCCTTCCTGGTCGGGAGGAGAACATAATACAATTTCCTTACAGCCTGCAAGCCTTGCGGGAATTCCCAACATTAACAGAGTAGAAAATAAAGGAGCCGTTCCCCCGGGAATATACAAACCAACTTTTTCAATGGGTACAGTTTTGCGCCAGCATTGCACACCTGCCATCGGCTCAATCATTTCAACAGGCTGCAACTGCTGTTTATGAAAGAACTCAATATTTTTTTTTGCTTTTTGTATCGCTGATTTTAATTCATCAGAAACCAGAGAATTGGCTTCTCCAATTTCCTTTTGTGTTATTTCTGCATTCTCAATGGAAACTTTATCAAACATCAGGGAGAATCTCCTGACCGCATCATCTCCGTTTTCCCTGACTTCTTTCAAAATATTTGAAACAGTCATTTCCAATGAGCTGGTATCGGCTACCGGCCGCATCATTATTTTTCTCCATTCAGTCCTCTCAGGAAATTGAATCACTCTCATTGGAATTTTTTTTTACCACGGAGCATATTTCCTGCCTCCGTGGCTATTCGCCAAGTATTATTTGATCAGACAATCATTTTTTCAATCGGGACTACCAAAATGCCCTGCGCTCCTGCTTCCTTTAATTTTTCAATGATATCCCAAAAATCATTTTCATTGAGCACGCTGTGCACGCTGCTCCAACCGGGCTCGGCAAGTGGCAGTACTGTCGGACTTTTCATTCCCGGAAGCAGGCTGATAATCTCTTTCAATTTTTCATTAGGCGCATTGAGCAGGATATATTTATTATTCTTTGCTTTTTTTACTGCACGGATACGGAACAGGAATTTCTCGAGCAGTTGCTGACGGGTCTTATCAAGCTCTCTATTTTTTATGAGGATGGCCTGTGATTCCAAAATGGTTTCTACCTCTTTAAGACCATTCATAAACAGAGTCGATCCACTACTCACGAGGTCAACGATAGCATCCGACAATCCGATGCCCGGGGCAATTTCAACAGAACCGCTGATCTCATGAATCTCAGCCTGAACTTTATTTTTTTCCAGGAACTGTTTCACCAGCAAAGGATAAGTGGTGGCAATTCTTTTATTATTCAGGAAACTGGTCTCTTCATATTTCTCATTTCGTCCAACGGCGACCGATAAACGACATTTGCTAAATCCCAGTTTCTCCACAATATCCACCTGCTTATTCTTTTCGAATACTATATTCTCTCCCACAATACCGATATGCGCTACTGCATCTTCCACATATTGAGGGATATCATCATCTCTTAGGAAATAAATTTCCATTGGGAAATTTTCAGCCTCTGTTTTCAGCCTGTTCAATCCATTCTTTAAATCGATTCCGCAATCTTTCAGAAGTTTAACAGAGTCCTCATACAAACGCCCGGATTTCTGGATCGCAATTTTTAAAGTATCCCTCCGGTTTCCGTCCGAAACAAGTGGAGAATACTCTTTTCTTACTAAACTATTTTTCATATTATGATTCCTATATCGTTCGGTTTGTTAAAAAAAAACAGGGCTTACACTGGTAAGCCCTGCAAAGATTTTATTTTGTTGATACAAAACATCACCGGCCTACCCTTTCGGTAAGAAGAAATGATGATGATGTTGTGTACTGATTTTCATAATTGAAGGGCAAAATTAGGAGACGGGGTTTAATCATCCAAAATTTTGTTTAGAAATTGGTCAGGAAATTATTAATTTTCATGTTCACTTTTGAACCAGCCTGTATGTATCAATGATTTCTATGAATTCAAATTTTTTGTCTCTTCTTTCTATTGTTCTCATATCTGGTTTTTTGGCTTGCAAAAAAGACAGCCAGTCAGGCAATCAGACTACCATTCCACCTCCGGTAAATGTCCAGGCAAAACCCTATCAGTTAGTATGGTCCGATGAATTCGATTATACCGGTCTTCCGGATTCCACGAAATGGGGTTATGATATCGGGGGAAGCGGCTGGGGGAATAATGAACTTGAATATTATACCGACAGCTCCACAAATGCAAGAGTAGAAAACGGGAACCTGGTGATCGAGGCCAGGAAAGAAAGCTATGCGGGAATGAATTATACTTCTGCACGTTTGCTGACAAAAAACAAAGCTTCCTGGACATATGGAAAATTTGAGATCAGGGCAAAAATACCAAGAGGCATCGGCACCTGGCCCGCTATCTGGTTGCTTTCTGCGCAAAACCCGCTGGTCTGGCCCGATGACGGTGAACTGGATATCATGGAAGAAGTGGGTTTCACTCCGAATGTTATTTATGGAACCGCTCATAATAAATTATATAACGGTGCCCAGGGAACTCAAAAGGGAAGCAGTTTGTCGGTTCCAACAGCACAGGACAGTTTTCATATATACCGGTTGGAATGGTCAAATGTTGCTGTGACCTGGTCGGTTGACAGTACAGAATATTTTACGTATGTGGATCCGGGTTATGGTTTTAATGGCTGGCCATATAATAAAGATTTTTTCATGATCCTGAATATTGCCATTGGTGGAAACTGGGGCGGACAAAAGGGAGTGGATAACTCGATTTTTCCGCAACAAATGCTGGTCGATTATGTAAGGGTCTATCAAAGAAAATAAATTAGCAAATTAACTTTGCGTCTTGGCGCCTCTGCTATTATAGTTAACCGTAACCGCAGTGACGCAGAAGCGCAGAAAATTAAAATAAAAATTGTTCCTTATGCTTCGACAATTGTTCGTTTATTCATTGCTTTCAGTTGTTACTACAAGTTATATCAGCCCGGATCATTCACTCAAAAGAAAATTGATATGGTCGGATGAATTCAATTATACCGGTCTGCCCGATTCAACAAAATGGAATTATGATACAGGTGGGGATGGATGGGGCAATAACGAATTAGAATATTATACTTCCAAAAGAAAAGAAAATGCCAGGGTTGAAAATGGGAACCTGATCATTGAAGCCCGTAAAGAGAAATGGGAAAATTTAAATTATACTTCCGCCCGTCTGATAACAAAGGGCAAGGGCGACTGGAAATATGGCCGCATTGAAGTGCGGGCAAAACTTCCAAAAGGGCTGGGTACCTGGCCTGCCATCTGGATGCTGGGGTCGACCACTCCGCTTAAATGGCCCGATGATGGTGAAATTGATATTATGGAACATGTGGGATATGATCCGGGTGTGATTCATGCATCCGTTCATTGCAAAAAATACAATCATGTAATTCATACGCAAAAAACGGAGGTCATTACTGTTCCCGATTGCATGGATGCATTTCATGTATATGCGCTGGAATGGGATCAGAATAAAATCAGCATATTCATTGATGATAAAAAATATTTCACATTCACCAACGAGCATTCTGGATATGATGCCTGGCCTTTCGATCAGCCCATGCACCTGCTTTTAAATATTGCAGTGGGTGGCAATTGGGGCGGACAGAAAGGAGTGGATGATTCCATCTTTCCACAAAAAATGCTGGTGGATTATGTGAGAGTGTACCAGTAGTGAGTCTGGAGTCTGGACTTCCCGGTCTGACGAATACAATGTTGGCGGCAATATGGGGAGTTGGCCGAAAAAAACCTGACGAAAATATGGCTAAATTAGATCTTGGCTGGACGATTAAACTTCAATTAACAAAAGAACAATTCTATAGGGGATTTCATAAAATTGTTCAACCGGGTAATCAATTTGTTTTAGATTCTTTTTCAACTGCGAATAATATTAATCGGGTTTTTTTTGGAATGACAAATGCAAATAAGTTTTCTATTTGGAAAAGACGAGGAATATTTGATCTTCCATTAACGCCCGCTCTAAATGGTGAAATACAAGATGAAGGGAATGCAATTACTTTGACTTAGTTATTTCTGCAGCCAACATCAGGCCGCTGCAAAACCTTGGGCGAAGGAATCCCTACTTCGTTCCCTTCGCATCAGCCAGGAATTTAGCAAGGCCGATATCTGTCAGTGGGTGTTTCAATAATCCCATGATGGATTCTAACGGGCAGGTACATACGTCAGCTCCTGCTTCCGCGCATTTTACAATATGCAGTGAATTTCGAATGGAAGCTGCGAGTATTTCTGTTTCAAAACCCTGGATCGCATAAATATTTGCAATTTGCTCAATCAGCTGAACGCCATCCCAGCTGCTGTCATCAATGCGGCCGATAAACGGAGAAACATATTGAGCTCCGGCCTTGGCGGCAAGAATTGCCTGTCCGGCTGAAAACACAAGTGTACAATTGGTCCTGATATTATTATCAGAAAACCATTTCAGCGCCTTGACACCTTCTTTGATCATGGGAACTTTGACGACAATATTCGGACGAATAGCAGCCAGTTTTTTTCCTTCGGCAATGATCCCGTCAAAATCAGTAGAGATCACTTCAGCGCTCACATCACCTTTCACCAATTCAGCAATAGTTTTATAATGATTCATGATGGCTTCTTGCCCACGAATGCCTTCCTTCGCCATTAAAGACGGATTGGTAGTAACACCATCCAGGATTCCCATATCATTTGCTTCCTTAATTTGAGCCAGGTTGGCTGTGTCGATAAAAAATTTCATTTTTCTTACCTCTGAAAAAAAATGGCAGAGGATTTATTTTAAAAATTAAAAAATT
>Ga0335083_10002726_pt1 | contig 23215 bp, 16 predicted proteins | sample Lox_Sample_42_FD_206716 | JGI IMG/M metagenome (GOLD analysis project Ga0335083, IMG submission 206716) | Soil microbial communities from Loxahatchee National Wildlife Refuge, Florida, United States - Lox_Sample_4.2 | ecosystem: Environmental > Terrestrial > Soil > Wetlands | place: USA...
TTGGCCGGCAAGGCGGCGATCGGCCTGTTCGCGCTCGGCGGTGTCTGCTCGATCTTCATGCACACCTACGGGTTGACGGATATCGGCGCCGGCGACGCTCCGTCCAACCCGCTGGCCAAGCACGTGATCACCGGGGCCGGCACCCTGTTCGGCGCCTATGGGCGGCATCCGCTCGGCATCCTCGCCCCCATCGCCGGGTTCGGCGGCTTCGTCGGGGCGATGACGCTGCTCCGGACCGGGGAACGGCCTCTGCTCGCCTTCTGCGCCAGCGGGCTCGGTATCGCCGGGGTCATCGCCACGGCCGGCATCAGCCTGTTCCCGTTCATGATGCCATCCTCGACCGATCCGGTGTCCAGCCTGACCGTGTGGGATGCATCCTCCAGCCGGCTGACCCTCGCCATCATGACCGGGGTGACGGCGATCTTCCTGCCGATCATCATCGCCTACACGTCCTGGGTCTATCGAGTGCTGCGCGGGCCGGTGACGGTGGAATCGGTCGCCACCAACAGCAAGTCCTTCTACTGAGCGGAGTATAGTCCGATGTGGTATTTCGCCTGGATTCTTGGCCTGGGCTTCGCCGCGGCGTTCGCTGCCCTCAATGCCCTGTGGTTCGAGTTCTCGCCGGACGGCCCGGTACGCGATCAGTAAGCAGAGAACTTCGCCCGGTATATGTCGGGAAAGGAAAGGCCAGAAGCTCCATCCCTGGCCCGTGCCGGGGCCGCATGGCCCCGGCACCTATTACTTCGACAAAATCCAGACTTTTGCCAACAAAAATGGAAATTTATATTAATTGGCAACTTCTGATCTTGTCTAGCTGCCATTGATTTCAGACCCTACAACACCCGATTTCGGTGCAACACGATTCTGGAATAGTCCGGAACCGTACAGCATCACGTAACGAAGAGCAGTCATCATCGGCCGTTCTATGAGATAGTAAGTTGCGGTCCCGGCCAACAATCCGAGCAGCACGATCGCAGCAAATACCGCCAACTCTCCAGGGAGGCTGAACTGATAGCGCTTGGCAAGCGCGATAACCGGCGACAGCAGCACGACGTGAACCAGATAGATCGAGTAAGACGCGTCCCCCAGAATGAGCGGGATACGCAGTCGCTGCATGGCAATCCGCCCCTCCAGACCTACGACAGAAAGCATTATGGCAGCGGATGGAATGCCCCAGACGATCACACGGTATGTATAGGCGCTTTGCGGCGGCAACAGATCGCTAAGCATCAATCCGACGCAACCACTCCCCAGCAAAGCACAGAGATCCAATGTTCCGATCCTATATCTGAACCACTGCCGGCCAGCGAGTTCAGCAATCCACATACCGGCCACAAATTCTAGCAGGAGCGGATCAAGCACTCTTGCTTCCGCACCCCATCCTGGGGTGCGGAAGCAACCGACAGCCGCCAATACGATAAAGATGGGGGTTAACGCACGATCAGGCCGCACTCTCAGTACTAGGCATAACGTGAACGCATAGTAGAAAAACATCTCGAAGCAGAGAGTCCATCCTGCGGATATGACGGGTAGAATATCATGCTGGCCATTGAACGAGGGAATCAACAGAAAGGACGCTACGGAATTCCAGACCGTAAGCGTCGAGTTCCTAGCCATGAATGGCACAATCAGAATGATTGCGATTTTGACCGAGGTCAGCAGCCAGTAAAGAGGAATGATACGAATCAGGCGTTTTTCAAGAAACGTCCGCCACACTCCTTGAACCTGCCAAGATCCACGCGTTGTCCAAACAATGACGAATCCGCTGATCAAAAAGAACAGATCAACACCACCATTACCAAAATACGGCACCGACAGCCGCGTGAATCCATTTCCATCCTGCAAATTCCAGGCAACATGGAAAGATATCACAAGTAATGCAGCAAATCCGCGCAGAATCTGGACGCCAAGAAACTTGCGTTTCTCATCCATGTTATACCACCCCTATCTATCCTAAAAGTCATGGCTTGTTGAACAAGCAGACCCTCCCATTTACCCAGACCTGTTAGAGCGGGATGATCGCTGAATGACGCGCTCATCCCGCTCTAGGCCTTTGTTTTAGCGAGCAAATTAATGGGTTCAGGTGGTTCCACCTAAACCCATCTTGCTCTAATGTCGAAGCGTCCCGCCCTCAGCCTGAGCCTGTCACGCGAAAGCGTGCCTGCGCATGAGGGGGCCGAAAGGCCCCAGAGCCCATTTGAAAACAGCGTCAAGCTACATCAGGCGGTAGGCGAGTATCTGTGGTCGACGCTACAGGTTGTGGCTCTAGCGAGTTTTCAAACGGGCTCTCAGACGCCATTTCGTTTAACGATCCCGTCGGTCAGGAATTTTCAGAACGCCCTCGCGCTAAACACCTCGCGCAGTAAGGTCAGAACCAATATCCTGAGATCGAAAAGCAGCGACCAGTTGCGGGCGTAGTAGAGGTCGAACTCCACCCGCTTCCGCACCTGCTCCACCGTCCGCGTCTCGCCGCGCCAACCATTCACCTGCGCCCAACCGGTAATGCCGGGCTTGACCCTGTGGCGCACCGGATAATCCGGCACGACATCCTGGAACAATTGTCCAGCCGCCTTGGTGTTCGGCGCGTGCGGCCGTGGCCCCACCAGCGACATGCTGCCATCCAGCACGTTCAGGAGTTGCGGCAACTCGTCCAGGCTAAGCTTGCGCAGCCATTTGCCCACGCGCGTGATCCGCGGATCCCCGCGCACCGTCTGCCGGTCCGCCAGCAGATCCGTCATCTCGTGGTACATCGTGCGGAACTTGTAGATGCGGAACGGACGATTGTTGAAGCCGATGCGCGGCTGCAGGAACAGTATCGGTCCCGGACTATCGAGCCTGATCGCCAGGGCGACCGCCAGCAGCAACGGCGCCAGCACCACGAGCAGGATCGACGCCGTGATCCGGTCGAAAACCGATTTGCGGATTGATTGCCAGGCCGTCAGCGGCGCGCGGTCCAGGGTAACGAGCGGCATCCCGGCGAATGCGGTGCAGGTGGCGATCGGCTGCCTGGGCAGATCGACCGTGAGGTGAATGTTCGCGATCACGCTCGCAAGCCGTGCCCGTGCCGTGGCCGCACGCCCGACCTCATCCGGCGCGAGGGCAATGACGACGTCATCCACCGGAGTGAGTTGCGCATCAGCGACCAGGGCCTCAGCACCGCCGCGCAACGGCGTGACCGCCGTGGCAAGCATGGGTTGATCGTCAGTCTCGTTGTAAAGGCCGGTGATCTGGTATGCCTCGGGATCGTGGGCCAGGCGCTCGATCATCGCCGCGCTTGGCCCCGGCGAGCCAAGGATCGCGACCCTGCGCGCGAACACGCCGGCTTGCGACCAGCGCCGGACGAGCAACGACAGCCCGAGATGGGCGCCGAGCAGCAGCGCCGAGGCAACCCCGAACCAATACAGGGAGGCATGCATCGGCTGGGTTTCCTGCCCGAGCAGCGCGAGGCCGAAGAACAGCACGCTCGTGCCGATCAGCAGGGCGGGCAGCAGCATCCGCGCCTGCCTCGGGAAGGATCTGAGGCAGCGCAGATCGTAGAAGCCGAACCGGCGCAGGCTCAGCACCGTTACGCCAACACCGCACAGGAGGGCGAGGAGATGGCCATAGAGCAATGCCCGCGTGTTCTCTTCAGCGGCCGACCATTCCAACAAGGTTGCGGACCCGATCAGAAATCCGTCCAGCCAGCGGGTCAGGTCCACCACAACCGGCTCTGGCAGCCGGGTGAACCAGGATCTTCCGGATGCCTGGGCGACCCGGCCCGGCAACGCATAGCCCAGGGAAAGCCGGTCTGTTTCCGTTGCGTCCATTCGAGCCACCGCCATTCCAGAACGTGCCTCGCCGTTTCCACTGCTACGCGAAGAGAACGGCCCGACTGATGCCCACGTCTCGTCGGGATCCACGGAAGAGCAACAGATAGCGCCGATAATGGTTCATTTCGCATCAGCACAACATCAATTTACGATATTTTTTACATAAAGCCTGCGAAAGCTGGCTTGTTCTCATTTTATTGACAATCCTCGCGCATGCGAGAGCACGCGACGATCATGCGGCCGTACAATGCGGGGCCGGCCTTCACGCCCAGGGCATTTTTCGTTCCGGCAATTCTACCTGAGCAAGAAATGTTCTGACTGCGCGGATTGAATGGGACGAACGATGCCGAAAGATACTGCGATGACCTCTCCGATCGATCGCGCCTTCCAGCGCATCTATCGCGTTGGTTTCTGCATGGCCCGCCTCTGGTGGCGCCTGCGCAAGCCACACCATCGTGGCGCCCTCGTCGCCCTCTGGGTCGGCGACCGCATCCTGGTGGTACAGCAATCCTACCGCGCCGGCCTGACCTTGCCCGGCGGCGGTGTGCGTTCAGGTGAACCGCCGGAAGTCGCTGCACAAAGGGAGTTACGGGAGGAACTCGGCCTCGTGATGGATGCCACGCACCTCGTTCCGGCCTGCGTGTTGCGCGGTGACTGGGATTACCGCCGCGACCAGGTGCATGTCTTCACGCTGCATCTGGCCGAGGAACCAGTGTTGCGCCCGGACCGGCGCGAGATCGCCGACGCGTGCTTCGTGCCCATTGAAATGCTCGCCATGGCACACCTTACCCCGACCCTGCGCGCCTACCTGGAGTGCGCCGGCATCGGGCGGGCGAACCATCCCCATCCTTCCCCCTGTCCGGCGTTCTGATATGCTGGAGGCAACCGTTCAACGTTTCCTCGCCAGAGCAACCATGCGCGACGGAGCGCGGCCCATGGCACTGCCAAACAGGATTCCGAGCGACGCCCATGTCAGGATACTGGCCTCGCCGATCTGGTTGATGCCGAGCGGCGAGGTACAGACGATACTGACCACGAGCGCGATGCAGGCCGACAAGCGCCCGGCCGTGGCGCGCCATGCCTTGAAGCCGTTGAGCACCAACGTTCCCATGGCGAGAAAATAGACCGTTCCCATCGGCACCCCGAAGGTGATCCCGCTCTCCAGGATGGCGCTATCGAGCGGAATCGACTCACGCTTATTGGCCGTGGCGGCCATCGAGCCATTGGCGCCGAAGCCCTCGCCGAGCGGACTCTCCGCCAGCCGCCTGAAGAATGAGCCATAGGTATTCAACCGGTCATCCGCGCTCGTATCCGTGCCAAGCGATGAGAAGGTCGAGAAACGCTGTTCCAGTTGGTTGCGGATCTCAGGGGTAAACAATGTGCTGCTGGCGAACGACGCCGCCCCGATGCCGATCATGACAATGCCGAAGAGCAGGGTCATCTTACGAGAGGCCGGCGCCTGCAGAAACAAGCTCACCAAGCCGATCGCGCATTGCACCCAGGCCTCGCGGTCAAGCGTCAGCGCCAGCATCGGCAATCCGGCCGCCGCGATCAACAGGCTGAGGAGCCCCTCCCCCGCCAGCAGGATCATGCCGGAGACGACGAACACGCCATTCGACATCGGCGAATTCATCATGCTGAAGACGCGGACCTGATAGGCCACAGGCATCCCGAACATCGGGAGGTCCACGTTCTGCATCCAGAGCACGTCCCAGAGCGGCGGGTTCAGATATTGCTCGACACCATAGATCGCGAGAACCGGAATGATGACCATCAATGCCATGTTGAGTGCCCGCCGGATCTGCTCCACCTCATCCGGCTTCTCCATGATGAAGACGCAGAGCGCGATGGGCAGAATCCAACGCAACGGCTCAAACAGAGCCTCGGTGATGATCCCCGACAGCAGGGCGGCATAGATCCCGTAGGCGACGCAGATGCAGATCGCCGTGAACGGCCAGATCAGGCCGGGTTTCTGTCCCAGCACCCGCCGGCCGAGGGCACCGAGCGTCGGCAATAATGCGATGTAAGGAGAGAGCAGGATCGGATTGAAAGCGACAAATCCCGCGTGGTAATCGGCGACGCGCCGGAGAAACGACACGAACGCGAAGACGGCAACGATGAAGACCGGCATGAGATACCGCTTGCTGCTCATCAGCCAAAGGGTGATTCCCAGCGCATAGGCCGGGAAGATCAACCGCACCGCGCTCGCTCCGCCCGCGGCGACCAGCATGAACGGAAAGGCCAGCGCGAGGCCGAGGCAAACGAACAGAACCTCGGCGAACAAGGCACGGGCCTGTTGCCGGCTCGCCCCGCCCTTCCGCGCCTGTGCGTGCGGCACTCGGATCGGGCCGGGCGTCGTCAAACCGGCCTCCATGTGGCGGTGATCGGAGGGAACGAGTCCGCTGGCGTAAGGGCCGATCAATCTGCTCGCCAAGTTCTGGCTTCCTTCTTCCCGGCCTGACGACACCGGATCTGGTCCGCCACCCCAATCCGCAAATGGCGGAATGAGTGTCACCTGGCCGGGTTCATTGCGCATACGATCTTGGGTTTCATGACGTACGCAGACAACAAACGAAGTCTTGAATACATCCTGAAAATACCTGTTTGTGGCCTGGTTTTCCGGCCTGCCATGGCCGCCTTTGAAAAAGACCTAGCTATCCGCTTTCACGCTTGGTTGGCACCGGACCGGAAAGGAATGCGTGTCGCCATGGAGGCGGACCGCGCCGGAGACAGTCTGCGAGCCGTCCACGGCTCATAGGATCGCTCGCGGCCGAGTGCCATATCGCCCCAGGCCCGCAAGGCGGGGAACAGCCCGTTGCGCAGCAATCCCCTCCAGTAGCGTTTTCCGTTCAGCACGGGATGGATGAAAAGCTGGCCGGATAACCCGCTCAACTGCAACTCATGATAGGGCGGCCAGACATCATAGCGGCCAAGCCGGCCATAAGCATCCAGATGCCGGACCGCCATGCCATCGCGATGCAGTTCCGTACCGACGAAAGCCTCTGCAATCGGCCAAGAGGTGGTTTGCCGCGCGCGATATGCGCGTGAAAGTTCAAGCCGACGGTCCCGCAATAAGCGAACAGCGCGATGTGAGAACAAGGATACACAAAGGAGATACGGCTTGACCTCATGCCGGGCATAAAGGCCGTCGCAGGATTCGAGCCATTTCCATTCCCCCACGGGGGTGTCGATCGGTTGGCCGATGAAATCGGTCCCTTCCGCGGCAGCCTGACGCACGAGCGTATCCAATCCGCGTGTCGCCACAGCATCGAATTCAACCATAACGTAATAATCGTAGTCCGGATATCGATCGAAAAATCGATAGAGTGGATAATCGGCGTTGTACCAGAAAAGGTTGCCTGCCGGATAATTGGCGAATCCCGCTTCGATCAGATCGGTTTCGCGCGCGTGAACCACCCGGGTATCGGGACCAAACTGCGCGCATTGTCGTGTGCTGTCGTGGATTACGTAGAAATCGCCTCCCGTGGCCCGCGCGGAGAGATCACGGAGACGTCGTGCCACGAAGCGGTTCTGAAAGAACGTTTTACACAGAACAGCATAACTATGGTTCATGTTCGGCCCTGACTACGCAAGGCAAAATAGGTACGCTGCAGTAGAAGCGTAAGCGACAATATCCAACCACATGCCATGCCTTGTGGCGAATCATCACCCTATATGTGTTCTGATCGTAGCCATTTTGGCATTGGCTTACTTAACAGTTCGTTTACCTGACTGTCCACCCCGCTTTTGTCCTTTAGGTGCCAAGCCTGATCCATTAGCGTGTCCCGCAAGATGGGACAATAAGTAAAAAGTGAGGCGCTTGATTCACATGAACGAAATTATTGTGAATAATGCCGTCATGGTGGGCGGTGGCCCCGGCGGCCTCGCTCCCCTGCTCGCCGCCTGCCGTCATCATCTGCTCCCTGAATTGCTTGCCCCCGGCTTCACGCTGATCGAGAGATCGCCCGCGCTCGGAGCAGGCGATCTCGGTAATTACGTTATTAACTCTGACAGTCTGGCCGATACATTCGTAAGTTGCATCGAAGGCGATACCGATCCTCGGCTGCATGCCCTGCTTGATCATCCGGCGACACAGGCGATCATCGCCTATCGGGGTGGTCCGGTTCCCCTAGCTCTCGCCGGCGAATTCCTGTTCGTCGTTGGCCAAACCCTCCAGGAGATCGTCAAGACCACCGAGGGCGGCACCGTTCTCGCCGAGCACGAGGCAATCAGCACCCAGATGCTCGCTGACGGCTTGTGGCTCACCCGGGTGCGCAACCTGCGCGATAATAACGAGAAGAAACTGCTTTCTCGCTCCGTGGTGCTGGCGACGGGCGGCTCACAGCCGGTTGAAAGGCTGGAGTCGGAGATTGTTGCCGGCGCTCCGCTGCTGCCCCGCTACGAAAACAAACTGATCCAATCCGGAACAGTGTTGACCCAGCGTGGCCTCGACGAGGTTGCGCTGCGGTTGCAAGATCTGCCGAACCCAAAAGTGGCGGTTGTCGGCGGGTCACAGAGCGCGATTTCCGCGGCGCATGCACTGCTCTATCGACTGCCGAGCGTGACCTTCCAGCCAGGGGGCATCACCGTGCTGCACCGGCGCGAGCTGCGGGTCACGTATGAGTCCGCCGCCGCCGCCCAAGCCGATGGCTACCTGGAATTCGGCCCGGATGACATCTGCCCCGTGACCGGACGCGTGTTCCGTCTGGCAGGCTTCCGGCTTGATTCTCGCGAACTCATCATGCGCGTACGTGGTATTGGCGGTCGCCCGCCGGAGGAACGGCTGCGGCTGCACAGATTGTCGAGCCCGGACGATCAGGAGGCACGTCGTATTCTCGACACGGCGGATCTGATCGTTGCCGCCCTCGGATATCGCCCAAGGGCCCTGCCGATCCTCGATGCGCAATCAAACGAGATGCCTCTGCTAGCGGACGGTCCAGGCCTGCCCCCGCTGGTCGATGGGGAGTGCCGCATCCTGGATGCGAATGCCAAGCCACTGCCAGGACTGTTCGGCATCGGTCTCGCCGCGGGCTTCGTGCCACGTGGCAGCCTGGGTGGCGAACCGAGCTTCGTCGGTCAGGCCAATGGCCTGTGGCTCTGGCAAAATGACGTCGGCGCCATGCTTGCTCGTTCCGTCCTCCGGCAGGCGATTGCCGCCGCCTGATCGTATCACAAGGCAAGGAAGTCATCCGTCGGACTTCCTTGTCCCATGACTCCACGCGCTGTCAGCGCATCAGGATCGTCGGGCTCAGTCAGAAACGGTCCACCACGGTAAAAAAACGCAGCTCCTGGAAACCTTTCCGTTGCCCAGGCGTAGTCGTTTCGTCGCGCGAAGAGTCCGTCTGGACTTTGGTGGGAAGGCCCGTGTCCGCCTGTCTGGACTTTAGCGGGAAATCGCCACCTGCCGGGGGGCGATCGGTGAGCGGGACGGCTTAAGGATCAGGCCGGATTTGCTGATCTCGATCGCGGCATCCCGATAGACCGCAGTCGCGAGTTTCAGATTTTCGATGAACTTGGTACGGAAATGATCCAGCCTGGCAAATCCCGCTCCGAACTGAGCATGTAGCGCCTTCCAGCTGATTTCCCGCGGCCCTGGTAGCACATGTAGCCGGTAGGCAAGCCAGCAATAGATATCGAGTGCCTGGCTGTTGTTGTTGATGGCGCGGATTGCTGCCTCCTCCAGCGGCACCGGATGCTTCTGCAACTGCTCAAAGAACATTTCGCTCAGGCGCGCGGTTTCAATGAACAGGCTGCCCTGCCCGTCCTGCCCATCCTCGACGAACATCGCCGTGTCGAGGATATGCTGGTTCACGAGCCCGGTGCGTCCTCCTTGTGAGATCTGGAAGGTCATGCGGCAGCGGGAAATGCGTTCCGCTTGCTCGCGGACATCGCGGAAGCTCTTGCCGCCGATCGGGATGCTGAGGCGCCCAAGCCAGGCATGCAACGAGCGCCCTAGCTCGATCTCTCGCCGCCCGGTGCGTAGCGCTTCCGTCTGGAGGTAGAGCATGATCAGCCGCGCGCGGGAGCCGTAGGGGACACCGACCCAGACCGGATCCCCACCGGGGATAGGACGTCGGCCGGGTTCCACCATCAGCCGGACTCGCTCGGTTTCCAACTGCCAGACGGAGTCGTCGGATTTCAGTCGCCGATGCGGCAGCGCTGCCTGCGCCCAGCCGGAGAAGATGAACCCGACCCCGTTTTCCTCATCAGCCATGTAGGAGGCCGCCGTATCGACGATACGCCGGTCGCAATCGTCCTGGAGGGCAAGGATCGCCCCAGCTCGTCCCTTTAGCTCGATGAGTTCGTGCACTCGTCCCATCAGCGCCACCTCTGCCCTGCAGGTGGAATGTCGTGTCCGCCGGTAGCGATCGTCCACTTGGACTTTAGTGGGCGAGACTATTTGAAGCTATTTGTAATCTAATATTAGTTTGTCCCGCTAAAGTCCTGGGGATGAATCGCGCGAATCGTTGGTTTTCCGTGCTGGCGCTCCCACCAAAGTCCATGGATCGCACGCCAAAGTCCAGGCCATGCCTGTGGAGGCATCGGTTCCCTCGCCGCCGCCGGCGTCCGCCCCAACTTCGGAGCCCTCTGTTCCACCACCAGAGTCCAGTGTCCTTCAGCGTAGGGCGTGTTCATCCCTCCTCCGCCTGTCCGGCCTGATATGCGGCGTGGAGTTCCGCCAGCCGGGCGATCAGGAATGCGCCGAAGCCGGGCGCCGCAGCCTCGTTCACCGTCAGGCGTGTGCCAGTGCCGTTGCGTTCGATCCGCACGGTTGGGATCTGCCCGGGCCCGTGCCACCATTCGGCCTGACCCTGGACTATAGTGGTGGTGTCCTGCAGGGCGTTGAGTACCCGGGCAAAGCGGGCATCGCTGTTCAGCGTCCGAAAATCGGGAGCGGCGATCAGTTCCGCGGCCTTTTCCCGGGCATTGGGGGTGGCGAGCAGCCGGGCAAGCTCCATCCAGCGCGGCCGCCCGGTGCGCGGCGCGGGGCCGATCGCGTGCACGATGGCGGAAGGCACCGCTCGGGCCACAGCCAGATAGCGGGTCATCTCCGCCGATTGCACGGTGAGGGCGGCGTGCAGTGTCGGCCGGTCAAAGCCCGCCGCTTCCAGTTGCAGCGCGAACATCGCTCGCTCGATGAAGGTGAGGTCGCGCCGCTCCAGGTTTTCCTTGCCCTGCGCGATCGCAAGCTCGGCATCGGTCAGCGTCTTGATGATGGCCTTGAGCTTCAGCCCGAGTTCGCGCACGGCGCGCAGTCGCCGGTGGCCGTAGGCGAGCTGGTACCGTTCCGGCGCGTTCGGATGCGGTCGGACCAGAACGGGCACCTGTTGCCCGGACCCGGCGATGCTCTGCATCAGCAGGCGGAACTCAGTATCGTCCTCGGGCGAGAGACGGTCAGGCAGGAAGGACGGATCGACCAACTCCGGATCAAGCTCAGCGATGGTGCCGCCGGCTTCCATGCGGGCTTTCATCTCCATTGCCTCGGCGGCCTCGTCGCGCAACCGGCCGAGGGCGAGCCCCATGGCGCGCACAGCGCCGGCCGGCACGCGTTGCGGCGCCGATGCCGTCGTTTCCGCCGCTTGCGGCTCGGGTGTGAGCAGGGCGCGGAGCGTATCCTTGCGTTTCATGCCACGGTCCTCCCCCAGGCGTTCAGGATCAGGCGCTCGATCTCGCCATTGACCGCGTCCAGTGCCTCGCTCGCGCGGTTATAGGTTTCGCGGGTGAAGTTCTGTGGGCCGACCTCATACAGGGTCTGCTTGGTCAGGCCCGCATCCGAGATCGCGGTCGATTTCACCATCGTGTTGGTCAGCACCCGTTCGCCGAACAGGCTGCGCAGGAAACCGACCACCTGGGTTTGCGGACCGTCCTGCGGCTCATAGCGGGTGACCAGATAGCGCAGGAAATCGTAGCGCAACGTACCGCCGGCCTCGCGGACGACGGAGAGCAGGTCGGAGGTCATCAGCAGGAACTGGCACATACTGGCGATGTCCAGCATCTGCGGATGCACGGTGATGATCAGGCCGGTGGCGGCGCAGAGCGCGCCGAGGGTCAGGAAGCCGAGTTGCGGCGGACAGTCGATGACGACGACATCGTAGGAATCGGCCACGGAGGCGAGCGCGTCGGCGATGCGGGCGAAGAACAGGGCATCGGTGCCGCGGGCGCGGGTGGCGAGCAGCCGTGGCGTGTCGTGCTCGAATTCGTGCAGTTCGAGATTGGCCGGTACCAGGTCGAGGCCTGCGAAATAGGTCGGCTTGATGATCTCGGCGAGCGGGCGGCGGCGGTCATCGTAGCGGATGGCGCCGTACAGCGTCTCGTTCTCGACCAGGTCGATCTCCGGCTGGTAGCCGAACAGGGCGGAGAGGCTGGCCTGTGGGTCGAGATCGATAACGAGCGTGCGATAGGCGTGCAGGGCCATGTACTGCGCCAGATGCGCGGCCGTGGTCGTCTTGCCGGAACCGCCCTTGAAATTGGCGACGGCGATGGTCTGCATGTGCTCGCTCGCCTGGCGCCGGGGCAGGTCGTGGCGACCCTTGGCGGCCAAATAGCGGCGCACCTCATGGATCTGGTCAAGCGAGTAGGAGCGGCGTCCCCCTGCCGTCTTTTCCGGCACGGGTCCCTCGCCGGCGAGCGAGAGCTGCCGCAGATAGGAATCGCTGATGCCGATCAGGCTGGCGGCTTCTCCGCTGTTGAAGCGCCGCAAGGTCTTCTTGGCGGCCGGGGGGAAGAGTCGGTTGCGGAGGAGGGAGAGCTGGCCGCTCAGTGTATGGGCGTCATCTCCGATGAGGCGGTCCAGCATCTCATCTGGCATGGCGCGCGTTTGTTCGACCTCTTCGAGCATCGACGCTTTCCTTCCGCAATGCGGGAAAATTCCGTCGCGACGGTCGCCTGCTGGATGGTCTCCGTCAAGCAAAAGCTGCGTTGACAGCTGTCAATGGCGGGGTATGCGTTGGAGCGGCAACACGCCGGACGTATTCAGGCTGCCGATCAGGGCGCGGCGGTTCGGATCTGCCCGGTGCGGCCCGGAAATGGCCGAGCTTACGGGCCATTGACAGCTGTCAATGGCGGTGCGCCTTTCGCCTCGTCGCCTGTGCGTCAGCGAATTTCGTAACACCTTATGGTTGAGCGTGTTCGTGCGGAAACGCTGTCACACCGTTTCAACCAGAAGGTCGTAATTGTTCAATCCCCCGGTGACGTGGCCCCTACCGCCGTGCGATAGGGCTACCCCTTTTTTTGTTCGCGCCCGGGCGCGCCAGACGCGAGCTTTGCAGGAGCCCTCTCATGAGCGATCGGTTGTCCCTGCCCAAGGACAAGATCAATGTCCTTCTCCTGGAAGGCATTAATGACAGTGCGGTCGATCTGTTTCGTGCCGCCGGCTACGCCTCGGTCACCCGCTTGACCAAGGCGCTCGGCGGTGACGAATTGACGGAGGCGCTCAAAGGCGTTCACGTCGTCGGCATCCGCAGCCGTACGCATCTCACCGAGGCCGTGTTTGAGGCGGCTGACCGGCTGATCGCCGTTGGCTGCTTCAGTGTCGGCACCAACCAGGTCGAACTCGATGCGGCGCGGCGGCGCGGCATCCCGGTGTTCAACGCGCCGTTCTCCAACACCCGGAGCGTCGCCGAACTCGTCATCGGCGAGATCGTTATGCTGTTCCGCCGCATCTTCCCGCGCTCGGTTTCGGCGCATGAGGGTGGTTGGGACAAGTCGGCGCAGGACAGCCAGGAGGTCCGTGGCAAGACCCTCGGCATCGTTGGCTACGGTAATATCGGCACCCAGCTTTCCACCCTGGCCGAGGCCATGGGCATGCGGGTGATCTTCTATGACATCGCCGACAGGCTCCGGCACGGCAACACCGAGCCGACCGCAAGCCTTGAGGAGTTGCTCGCCCAGAGCGACGTGGTCAGCCTGCATGTTCCCGAGACTCCCGCCACCGCCGGGATGATCGGGGAGGCTGAGATCCGCGCCATGAAGCTCGGCGCCTATCTCATCAACAATAGCCGCGGCACTGTGGTGGATATCGACGCCCTGGCCGCAGCACTCCGCGATGGCCATCTGCGCGGCGCTGCGGTGGACGTCTTCCCGGTCGAGCCAAGCTCGAACAACGAGCGCTTCACCTCCCCGCTGCAGGGCATTCCGAACGTCATCCTCACCCCGCATATCGGCGGCTCCACCGAGGAGGCGCAGGTGCGGATCGGCAGTGAGGTCGCGCGTAAGCTGGTCGACTACAGCGATGCCGGCACCACCATGGGGGCGGTGAATTTCCCGCAAGTGCAACTGCCGCCGAGCCTTGCCGGCGCGCGCTACATGCACGTGCACCGCAATGTTCCCGGCATTCTCGGCCGGCTCAACAACGTGTTCTCCAGCCGCGGGGTGAACATCACCGCGCAGTTCCTGCAGACCGATGGCGAGATCGGCTACGTGGTCATCGAGGCGGATACGCCGCAGGCTGATGATCAGGCGATCCTGGATGAGCTGCGTGCCCTGGAGGGGACGATCCGCGCCCGTCTGCTCTACGGCCGGGCGGCATAACCGCCCCGGCCCCGCGCCGCGGTTTTTCCCGACAGGGGCCAACGGTCATACCGGCCGTTGGCCCCTCTTTTTTTCCGGACAGGTTTTCGCCTTCGCCCGCACCACGCTGGTGGTGGGCAGGGGCATGCCGGACCTTACAGGGGCGGTTCCGGCTCCAGGTCCACGCTGACCGCGAGGCTATGTGTCCCGCCGCCAAGGATGATGCCGCGCAGCGGACTCACGTCGCTGTAATCCCGGCCCCAGCCGAGCACCACGTGTTCTTCCCGCACCACGAGGTCGTTGGTCGGGTCGAGATCCACCCAGCCGTGCTGGGGGCCGAGCCAGCAACTGACCCAGGCATGTGATTGATCGGTTCCTTGCCGTCGCTTCTTTCCCGGCGGCGGACGGGTGCGCAGATAGCCGGAGACATAGCGTGCCGGCAGCCCCAGGGCGCGCAAGGCGCAGATCATCAGATGCGAGAAATCCTGGCACACGCCCTCTCGCTGCTTCAGCACCCGGCTTACTGGCGTGACGAGGGTGGTGACGCCGGGGCGGAAGGTGAATTCGCGACGGATGCGGGTGTTCAGGTCGAGTAGCCCGGTGAGGATCGGCCGGCCCGGCGGAAAGGATGGCGCGGCATAAATGCCGGCGGCTGGCTCGGCTGGGAGCATCGGGCTGTCGAACACATATTCCGCCGCGCGCCAGGCTTCGTCCCGCCCGGCGCGGGCCAGCGCCGCCACCTCTTCCCAGGGGAGGGTCGCGTCCGCCGGCGGCGGGGTAGGGAAACACACATCAACCACGGCCTCGGCCGTCACCTCGAAGCTCTCATGCCTTACATCGAGGAACAGCCAAGTGACCTTGTTGCCGAAATGATCGATGCCCGGGCGCTGCCCGGCCGGTGCCGGATCGCAGTGCAGCCCGGCCGCCAGCACGCGCTGGAAAGGCAGGGGACGCGGCTCCAGGTGCAGCATGTGCGCTGCGAGATCGACCGCACTGCCGTAGGCGTAGCGGGTCGTGTGGCGGATGCGGAAGATCACGCCGCCCCCTTGATCCCGTTTGTATCGTTCATCCCGACGGTATGCGCTGTTGGCAGCACGGCGAAGAAGTGCCGGCTGATCTGGTCGGAGAGATCGGCGACCCCGGTCTCGATGGCGCGCAGGCGGGCCGGCAGGTGGGATGCCGCTTCCGCCTGCTCCGCCGCTTCCGACACGGTGCGCACGGCGGCGAGCGCCTCCTGCAGCAGCGCCTCAGCCTCGGCGACGAAGGGCAGATCCGTCTCTCCGGTCGCCTCGCGCAGCAGGTCGCGGATGGCGGTGAGCTGGAAGGCGAGGCCGCGCGGATTGCCCGGATCGGCGATGATCAGATCCAGCACCGGCGCCGGCTGCAACAGCGCCAGGTAGCGGGCGCGGTAGGTGATGGTGCTGTCGCAGAGTTCAAGCGCGAGCCGCAGGCCGGCCTCGATCCGGCCGGGATGCGTCGCCGCCCCCGGCTGCTCCAGCGCATGGGTGAGCGCGGCGGCGATAGTCTTCGCCCGTTCCATCCGGCGGCCGAGATCGAGGAACATGTGACCACCGCCGCGCACCATGTTCTCCGAGGCGAGGCCGGCGATGGTGGCGGCGAACTGGATCACACCGGTCATCGCGTGCGAGAATCGGTCCATGCCGGTGCCGTCGCGGCCGAACTGGGTCCGGCGCAGCGTGTCGGTCATCGCGCGCAGGGCGTGCGTCAGGGCGTTGTACATGTCGCCGGTCAGGCGGTCGCGCAGCAGGCTGGTGAGGCTGGCGATCCGTTCCAGCAGCGCCGCCATCCAGCCGCCATTACGTGAGGCGCGCATCAGCGCCTCGGTCAGCGCCCCGCCCGCGGCGCCGCAGGCATCCTCCTTGTCCAGCACACCGGCATGAGTCAGGCAGGTGACCAGAACGTCCAGTTCCGCCATCTCGCGCGGCAGCAGCGCCGCTTGGCTGAGCCGGACAACCAGGGCCCGTTGCAGGCGGGCCGCGCCTTCGAGCCGTTCCAGATAGCGGCCGAGCCAGAAGAAATTGTCGGCGACGCGGCTGGAGAGATCGCCCGGCGTGCGGCGGATCGCGACCGCCGGCAGGGGGCGTGGTCCGGGGCCAACAATCTCGGACCGTTCTTCGAGTATAACCCAGACATCCTTGGACAAGGCATAAGGCGGCAATTTTCCGGTCGGCACCTCTTCGTCCGAGAGCGTCCGGGCGAGGCCGCCCGGCATGGTACGCCAGACGGCGCCGTCGAAGACCAGGAACATGCGGAGCACCACGGGCCGGGGCTGGAGCCCTGCCGGGCCGACGCAGGGAGCGGCCGAGGGCGGCAGGGCGCGGCCAGCGGCGAAATCCCAGGAACGCTCCGCCAGTTGCGCGAGCAGCCCGGTGCGTGCTGCCGGGGTAAGCGAGGCGACCCGTATCGCCGCGGCGCCGTTATCCGTCACCCGGTGCAGCAGCCAGGCATCGGGATCGCTCGTTACCATCCGCCGGGCTTCTGGGTCGCCGAGCCACAGCGTCGGCACGCTCGGCAGCTTCAGCGTCTCGCCCAGTAGGCGCAGGCAGAGGGCCGGCAGGAAAGCGGCGAGCCCCGGCGCCTGCGCGAGGGCGGTACCGGGATCGTTGACGATGCGCACGGCGCCGCGCCGCGCCGCGTCCAGCAGCCCCGGCACGCCTGCGACATTGTGTGACGACAATTCGAGCGGGTCCACCGCCCGCCCTTCCACCCGGCGCAGCAGCACATCGACCGGTTGCAGCCCGCGCAACGTCTTGATGAACAGCGCGCCGCCGCGCGCTGTGAGGTCGCCACTCTCCACCAGCGCGCAGGACAGCTCGCGAGCGAGGATCACATGCTCGAACCACAGCCGGTCGCCTTGGCCCGGGGTCAATAGGGCGATGCCGGGGTTGCTGCGGCCGGGGGACGCCCCAGGAGGTAGGCCAGGGGGAGCCAGGTGTTGCAGCGCCTCCTGCCAGGCATCGAAGAAGGGGCGCAGTTCGGCGATGCCGAGCGGCGGGAACAGTTCCGGCAGCACGCGCGACATGACCCGCCGGTTCTCGAGCGCGTAGGCGGTGCCGTTCGCTTCCGCCGTGCGGTCCGCCAGTACATGCCATCGTCCGTCCGGAGCGCGGATCAGGTCGGCGGCATAGACGTGCAGCAATTGCTCCCGGCGGCCGTCCTCGCTCGTCCGGCATGGGCGCAGGAAGGCCGGGTTCGGATAGACCAGCGCCGGTGGCAGGGCGCCGGTCTCCAGCAGCGTTTGCGGACCATAGAGATCGGCGAGCACGGCTTCGAGCAGCCGCGCCCGCTGCGCGAGCCCTGCCTCCAGCGCTGCGAACTCGGTTCCGGAGAGCAGCAGTGGGATCGGGTCGCAGTTCCAGGCGGCGTGGGCGGCGCTTGGTAGCAGGCCGGTGACGCCGTCATCGGCGAAGGCGCGGTCCAGCCTGGCGGCGCGGTCCACGAGGCCGCTGGTGCCGAGCCCGGCCAGATTGCCGACCAGCCGGCGCCAATGCGGACGCAGGCCGCCGGCGCCGGTCACCATTTCGTCGATTGCCTGCGTCTCGATGGTCATGCGCCGTCAGCCCACCCGACGCAGGTCCAGCGTGCGTGGATGCTCGCGGGAAAGATGGGGTAAGGGCTCCGGCATCGGCCCTGGCGTATGGCCGAAGGGGAAGAAGCGGGCGCGCCGCCGGGCCTCCGCCTCGTTCGCATTCACCGGGAAGCGCTCGTAGTGGCGTCCACCCGGATGCGCGACGTGGTGGGAGAGCCCGCCCAGGCTGCGTCCGGTCCAGCGATCGTACACGTCGAGGGTCAGTGGAGTCTGTGCCGGGATGGTCGGGTGCAGCGCGCTCGGCGGGTTCCAGGCCTTGAAGCGGATGCCGCCGACATACTCGCCCGTCCGCTCCGTCGCGGTCAGCGGCACGGCGTGGCCGTTGCAGGCGAGGACGTACCGTTCCTCCACCCAGCCGGAGACCCGCGTCTGCAGGCGTTCGGTCGAACTGTCCACGTAGCGCACCGTTCCTCCCGCCGCCGGCTCCTCCCCCAGAACGTGCCAGGGTTCCAGGGCGTGCCGCAGTTCCAGATTTATCCCGCGCACCGTGACCTCGCCGATTTGTGGGAAGCGGAATTCGATGTGCGGCGCGAACCAGTCCGGGGCCAGCCGGAAGCCGAGGCTGGCCAGCTCGTCCAGGACATCCCTGAAATCCTGCTCAACATAATGCGGCAACATGAAGTCGTCGTGAATCCGGGTATTCCAGCGCACCAGCCGCCGTTCATAGGGGGATTGCCAGAAGGCGGCGATGGCCGAACGCATCAGGAGCATTTGCGCGAGCGACATGCGCGCATCAGGCGGCATCTCCAGGGCCCGGAACTCGACCAAGCCGAGCCGGCCGGAGCTGCTCTCCGGGGCGTAGAGCTTGTCGATGCAGAACTCGGTCCGGTGCGTGTTGCCGGTCATGTCCGCGAGGATGTTGCGGAACAGCCGGTCCACGAGCCAGGGCGGTGTCTCCTTGAACGGGGAGATCTGGGCGAAAGCGGTCTCCAGCTCGGCAAGGCTGTCCTGCCGCGCCTCGTCCACCCGCGGATGCTGGCTCATCGGGCCGATGAACAGGCCACTGAACAGGTAGGAAAGGCTCGGATGGTTGTGCCAGAAGCCGAGCATCGACTTCAGCAGGTCCGGCCGGCGCAGGAACGGACTATCCTCCGGATGCGCGGCGCCCATCACCACATGATTGCCGCCGCCGGTGCCGATGTGGCGGCCGTCGAGCATGAATTTCTCGGTGGCGAGCCCGACCTGCCGTGCTTCCTCGTAGAGCTGGGTGGTGCGCTCCACCTGCTCCGCCCAGTTCGCCGCCGGGTGCACGTTGACCTCGATCACGCCCGGGTCCGGGGTGATGGAAAAATGGGTGAGTCGCGGATCGGAGGGCGGCTGGTAGCCTTCCAGCACGACCTGCCGGCCTTCCGCCGTGGCGGTCGCCTCGATGGCGGCGGCCAGTTCCAGCCAATCCTCGGCAGCGTAGAGGGGCGGGATGAAGATATGAATGATCCCGCCGCGCGACTCCACCGTCAGCGCCGTGCGCACGAGATCCGGCTCCTCGCGGCCGACCTCCGGGGTGATCTGCGGCACGATCTGCGGCCAGGGCGGGAAGGGGACGGCGCCGCGCCCCGTGGTATCGCGACGAAAGGTCTGGTGTGGCGGCAGATCCAGGCGCGGGGCGAAGGGATCGAGCGCCGTATCCACCTCGATCTTATCCGGGTCGGCCCAGGGCAGGCTTTCGAGCGGCAGGCGGAAGCCGATGGGGCTGTCGCCGGGAATCAGGAACAATACGCCCGGACGGAAGAACCACTTGCCGGATTGCCAGCGCCGCGTGCCGTCCTGCGCGACCCGGCGCAGCGGCAGCACGCTGCCGACCGGGGCGGCGAGACCCTGACCGAAGACGCGGGCGAGGCGGGCGCGCTCCAGCGGGTCGCGTAGCTTCGCGTCCTCGGTCAGCACGTTGGCCGGCAGCCGGTTCTCCCGCCAGAGGTAGTAATGGATGTCCTCATAGGCGGGGTTGATGAGGTCGGGCGACACTTGCAGCCGCTCGGCGAGCGCAGCGCAGAACTGGGCCGCGTCCTCCGCCGTCGCATTGCCGTGGTCATCATCCGAGGCGAGCAGGGCCTGATCCTGCCAGATCGGCTCGCCATCCCGCCGCCAATGGTTGTAGAGCGCCCAGCGCGGCAATTGCTCGCCGGGATAGTGCTTGCCGGCGACATGCTGCAACGCCGCGCCCGGCGACCAGAGCTTGCTCAGCCGCCGCAGCAGGCGGCCGGCATAGAGCCGCTTGGTCGGGCCGAGCGCGCCCGTGGTCCATTCCTCGCCATCCATATCGGTCGCCGAGACGAAGGTCGGCTCGCCGCCCATGGTCAGCCGCACCCGGCCTGCCTCCAGCGCCCGGTCCACCCGCGCGCCAGTCGCCAGGATGTCCTGCCATTGCCGCTCGGTGTAGGGCTTGGTGACGCGCGGCGTCTCCCGCACCCGGGTGACCGCCATGGTGAAATCGAATTCCGTCTCGGCCTCATCCAACGCACCGGAGATCGGCGCGGCGGAGCCGGGATCGGGGCTGCAGGCGAGCGGGATATGGCCTTCGCCGGCGAACAGGCCGGAGGTCGGGTCGAGGCCGATCCAGCCGGCGCCGGGCAGGTAGACCTCGGCCCAGGCGTGCAGGTCGGTGAAATCCGCCTCCGGTCCGGCGGGGCCGTCCAGCGGTTTCACGTCCGCCGTCAGCTGGATCAGGTAGCCGGAGACGAAGCGGGCGGCGAAGCCGAGCTGGCGCAGCACCTGCACGAGCAGCCAGGCGGAGTCACGGCAGGAGCCGCGGCCATTGCCGAGCGTTTCCTCCGGCGTCCAGACACCAGCTTCCATGCGCACGACATAGGCGATGCGCTCCTGTACGCGGCGGTTCAGATCCACCAGCATCGGCACGGTCCGCTGCTCGTCGCGCGGGATCTCGGCCAGGAGGGCGGAGAGCAGGGGGCCCGGCTCATCGAGGCGGCGGAACGGCGCCAATTCCTGCTCCAGCACCGGGTCGTAGGCGAAGGGCCAGGTTTCGGCCTCCGGCTCCAGGAAGAAGTCGAACGGGTTGATCGTCGCCATGTCGGCGACGAGATCGACAGTGACGTCGAAATGCGTCACCCGCTCGGGGAAGACCACGCGGGCGAGGAAATTGCCCTGCGGGTCCTGCTGCCAATTGATGAAATGCGGTTTTGGCGCGATCTCGAGCGCGTAGGAGACGATCGGTGTGCGGGCATGGGGCGTCGGCCGCAGGCGGATCGTCTGCGGCCCGAGCGCCACCGGACGGTCGTACTGGTAGGAGGTGCGGTGCGTCAGGGCAACGTGAAGCGGCATGGGAGCCTCAGAGCCTGGAGGGAGACGAAAGCCGGAAAGTAAACGAACCGAGCAAGAACGAGGCCGTTTCAGCGTCGGCGTATCTGACTGTCGCCACCGTACGGTAAAGTCCAGCCCCCTTGTTCGTCGGCGGCATGGGGCGCGAGGCCGGGTGGCGAGGGAAACACAGACGGGTGGAACCGGGATGAGGGCGCGCATTGTGCCTGTTCGGCTTGTCCGGGGTAGGGGAGAAGATGCGGCTCTTCAAGTGCCAGGCATGCGGGCTGCTTCTCTATTTCGAGAACACGCAGTGCGAACGCTGCGGCCGCATGCTCGGCTACCTGCCGGAGATGGGCACGCTCTCCGCGCTGGAGCCGGCAGGCACGGCCTGGACAGCGCTCGCTGCGCCGGGTGGGTTGCACCGCTTCTGTGCCAATGCCGCGCATGATGCGTGCAACTGGCTGGTGGCGGACAGGGCGGAGACCCCATTCTGCCGCGCCTGCCGGCACAACCGTATCATTCCCGACCTAACCCAGGACGATAATCTCACGCGGTGGCGCAAGGTGGAGGTGGCGAAACATCGGCTGTTCTTCAGCCTGCTGCGTCTGCGCCTGCCGCTTGCGACCCTGGCGGAAGACCCGGAACATGGCCTCGCCTTCGACATCCTGGCGGATCCGCCGGATGTGCGCGCGCCCAAGGTGATGACCGGCTACGGCAACGGCGTCATCACCATCGCGCTCAAGGAAAGCGACGATGCCGAGCGGGAGCGGATGCGGCAGGAGATGGATGAACCGTATCGTACTCTGCTCGGTCACTTCCGGCATGAGATCGGGCATCACTTCTGGGACCTGCTTGTGCGCGACGGTGGATATCTCGACGCGTTCCGGGCGCGTTTCGGCGATGAGCGGCAGGATTATGCCTGGGCGTTACAGAACCATTACAGGAAAGGGCCGCGACCAGGCTGGCGGGACTCGTTCGTCAGCGCTTATGCGAGCGTGCATCCTTGGGAGGATTTCGCCGAAACCTGGGCGCATTACCTGCATATCGTCGATACGCTGGAGGTGGCGAGCGCCTTCGGTGTGCGCGTGTATCCGCGTATCGCCGACAATCGCGATCTCAGCGCCGATCTTGCCTTTGATCCGTACCTGGCCGGATCGATCGAGCAGCTGGTCGAGGCGTGGCTGCCGCTGAGCTTCGCGGTCAACAGCATCAACCGCTCCATGGGACAGCCCGATCTCTATCCGTTCGTGTTGTCGCCGGCGACCATCGGGAAGCTCGGCTTCATCCACGCGGTGGTGCGTGGGTCGCGCCTCACACGCGGCATCAGCGGCCAGTTGGGCTAGATGACTCCGTGTGGTCGGGCAGGAGGCCGGGCCGATACGGCCCGAGGAAGAGGTCGCCGACGGCGTAGCGCAGCCGGTAGGTGATGCGGCGCTGCATCAGATGGTAGGCGCGGTCATGCAGCATGTGGCAGCGTTGGCACAAGCTGCGCAGGTTGCGCAGCTTGTTGTTGCCCGGATCGTGGTCGAGATGCGCGGCGGCAAGCACGACCCGGGTGGTACGGATCTTGATCGCTTCCTCGAGGTCCGGCCAGCGGGCGCGACGGCCGCGCCTGTCCCGCCAAGTGCTCTGCACCGGATCGAACCAGCGGCCATCCGGCAGGCAACGGATCAGGGCGCGATGCGGCCGCCCGCATCCCTGGCAGACACCGCCGGCACGGCTGAAGCGGACCAGCCGGCTGATCTCGGGCCAGTTGGTCGGGTAACGGTCGCGCAGTTCAGGTCGGATAGGCATGCGCCGACATTATCCCGCAACCCGGCCGACAAGGCCAGAGGTGGTGGCGCATAAGTGTCAGAACATGCAGAAAATATTAGACGCGCCCCAGCCGGACGGCCGATCGATGCAGTAACGCTTTGATGATTTGTAGCGATCCGGATTGACGGTTCATGGAATTTGCTGCGAATGTGTCTCACAAAAAAGACAATATCAGGCGAAATGAGCTTGGCTCAGCGGCGCCTCCGTCACGGGGGCG